>Ga0180218_1000422_pt1 | contig 41601 bp, 40 predicted proteins | sample eDN3rd37CKraftBY_FD_151334 | JGI IMG/M metagenome (GOLD analysis project Ga0180218, IMG submission 151334) | Enriched backyard soil microbial communities from Emeryville, California, USA - eDNA 3rd pass 37_C Kraft BY (version 2) (version 2) | ecosystem: Environmental > Terrestrial > Soil >... | reverse complement strand
TCGGGATGCAGCTCTCGCCACGGATCCGGGATCTGGGGCGGATCACCCTGTACCGGCCGGGCCCGCGCGCCGAGGCCGAGGCCCGGTTCCCGCACGCGGGCCCGCTGATGACCCGCAAGGCCAACCTCGGCCTCGGGGAACAATGGAACAGCCGTTGGCGCTAAGGGATGATCTTGTCCGCCTAGCACAATGATCCACTTGGCTGCTGGGGTTCGGAGAAAGATCGTATGAGCGGTGTGGCGTGGGGCTACCGTCCGCCGGGTGCCGGTGGAATTTCTGACTGATGAGCAGGCCGCAGCGTACGGACGGTTCGTGGAGGAGCCGACCCGTCCGGAGCTGGAGCGGTTCTTCTACCTCGACGACGTCGATCGCGAGCTGATCGGGAAACGGCGGGGTGACCACAACCGTCTGGGGTTCGCACTCCAGATGTGCACGGTCCGCTACCTGGGGCTGTTCCTGGAGGACCCGCTGGATGTGCCGTGGCCGGTGGTGGAGTACCTGGCCGAGCACCTGGGCGTGGAGGACGCCTCGTGCGTGAAGCGGTACACCGAGCGGTTGAAGACGGCGTACGAGCACGCGTGGGAGATCCGGGACGCCTACGGCTACCACCAGTTCGAGGATCGCGAGTGGGGGCGGAAGTTCCGTACGTTTCTGCACGGGCGGGCGTGGACGGCCGCCGAGGGGCCGGTGGCGCTGTTCAACCAGGCGGTGGGCTGGCTGCGGCGCAACCGTGTGCTGCTGCCCGGGGTGAGCGTGCTGGCCCGGCAGGTGGCCGAGGTGCGGGGCACGGCCGAGCAGCGGCTGTACGCCACGGTGGCGGGGGCCGCGCGCCGCGCGGACGGCGCACTGCCGGCGGACCTGGTGGCGCTGCTGGATGTTCCGGAGGGCCGTCGGGTGTCGGAGCTGGAGCGGCTGCGCCGGCCGCCGACGCGGACGACAGGCACGAGCATGGCGAAGGCGCTGGAGCGGGTCGATGAGATCGCCGCGTTCCGTCTGGGCCGGGTGCGGATCGACAAGGTCCCGCCGAACCGGCTGGCGTCCCTGGCCCGTACGGGGCTGGGGTCGAAGGCGCCGAACCTGGAGCGCACCCCGGAGCCGAAGCGCACCGCGCTGCTGACCTCGGTGGTCCGTCACCTGGAAGCATCCGCAATCGATGACGCGCTGGATCTGTTCGCGCTGCTGATGCAGGTGAAGCTCATCAGCGCCGCGCGGCGGGCGACAGACCGGGAGTGGGTGGCGGGCCGGGCCCGGGTGGTGAAGGCGTTCCGCATGGTCGACGGGGTGTTCCGGCTGTGGAGCGAGCAACTGGATCTGATCGCCGAGAGCGCCACGGACTTCGATCCGGGCGCGATGTGGCGGGCACTGGAGACGGAGATCGGCCCCCGCGCGGAGATCGAGGCCGCGTCCAAGCTGGCGGCGGAGATGATCGGGCCGGGAGACGACGAGGCCGAGGCGGAGATGCGGCGCCTGCTGGCCACCCGCTACAACACCGTCCGCCCGTTCCTGTCGCTGCTCGGGGAGTCGCCCGCGCTGGGCGCAGCCTCCGCCGGCAAGCGCATCCTGGAGGCGGTACGGCGGCTGCCCGCGCTCGCACGGCGGAAGGTCAAGGTCAAGCCGCTGCTGCCGCGTGAGATCGACGCCAAGCTGGTGCCACCGGCGTGGCGGTCGGCGGTGTACTCCAACCCGGAGCTGCCCGAGGGTGCGGTGGACCGCGACGCGTACGTGGTGTGCGTGCTGGAGCAGCTGTACAGGGCGCTGAACTCCCGGAATGTGTTCGCCTCGCCGTCGAACCGGTGGGCCGACCCGCGGGCGCGGCTGCTGGCCGGCAAGCAGTGGGAGGCCGTCGCCGACGACGTCCTGCACGGCCTGAGCCTGGACGAGCCGGTCGAGGAACACCTCGCCGGGCGGGTGCGGGCGCTGGACGCGGCCTGGCAGCTGATGGCCGAGCGGCTGGAGGAGGCCGGGCAGGACGCGAAGCTGAGCTTCGAGGTGCAGCCAGGCGGCCGGCTGAAGCTGAACGTGGACCGGCTCGGCGCGGTCGGCGAGCCGAAGTCCTTGCGGTGGCTGCGCAAGACCACCGCGGCGATGCTCCCGAAGATCGACCTGCCGGACCTGCTGTTCGAGGTCGACTCCTGGACTGGGTTCCTGGACGCGTTCGTGCACCTCGGGGACGGCCGCACCCGCATGGAGAACCTGAAGACCTCCCTGGTGGCGCTGCTGGTCGCCGAGGCGTGCAACATCGGCCTGACCCCCGTCATCGACCCCGAGGACGAAGCACTGACCCGGGGCCGGCTGGTGCACGTCGACCAGTACTACCTGCGCGCCGACACCATCGCCGCGGCGAACGCGAAGCTGATCGAGGCCCAGGCGCGGGTGCCGATCGTCTCCCACTGGGGTGAGGGCCTGCTGGCCTCGGTGGACGGGCTGCGGTTCGTAGTGCCCAAGCGGACCATCAACGCCGGTCCCTCGCCGAAGTACTACCACTTCAAACGCGGGATCACGTGGCTGAACGCGGTCAATGACCAGGTCGCCGGGATCGGGCAGATGGTCGTGCCGGGCACCCCGCGCGACTCCCTGCACATCCTGGACACCCTGCTGAACCTGGACGCCGGGGTGAAGCCGGAGATGGTCGCCACCGACAACGCCTCGTACTCCGACATGGTGTTCGGCCTGTTCTCGATGCTCGGCTACAACTTCTCGCCCCGGTTCCGGGACCTGGCCGACCAGCGGTTCTGGCGGGCGGAGATGCCCGGTGTCGAAACCGGCGGCTACGGCCCGCTGGAGCCGCTGGCCCGCAACAAGGCCAACCTGGGCAAGGTGGTCACGCACTGGCCGGACATGCTGCGGGTGGCCGGCTCCCTGGTGACCGGGCAGGTCCGCGCGTACGACCTGCTGCGGATGTTCGGCCGCGAGGGCCGCCCGACCCCGATGGGGCAGGCGTTCGCCGAGTACGGGCGGATCGCCAAGACGCTGCACCTGCTGCGCGTGGTCGACCCGGTGGACGACACCTACCGCAGGCAGATGAACCGGCAGCTCACCGTGCAGGAGTCCCGCCACAAGCTGGCCCGGGACATCTGCCACGGCAAGCGCGGGCAGATCATGCAGGCGTACCGGGAGGGCCAGGAAGACCAGCTCGGTGCGCTCGGCCTGGTCCTGAACGCCGCGGTGCTGTGGACGACCCGCTACCTGGACGCCGCCGTAGAGGAGCTGCGGGCGCTGCCCGCCGAGGAGCGGGAGTACGACGTCCTGGACGAGGATGTCGCCCGCCTGTCCCCGCTGCGTCACGCGAACCTCAACTGCCTGGGCCGCTACAGCTTCCGCGCCTCCACCCCCGTGGGCGGGGGCCTGCGGCCGCTGCGTGACCCGGACGCAGCCGGGGTGGACGAGGACGGGGAACAGTGAGCCTGCCGGCCGGGCCGCCGGTGGCTGTCAGTGCACGGGGCGGCGGCCGAGGATGGTCCAGGCGGTTTCGGTGACGGCGGCGACGGCGATGCCGAAGGCAAGGTGGGCGGCGAAGCCGCGCAGGTGGGTTACGGCCGGGTAGTCCCGGTTGGGGGCGGAGAAGCCGGCCAGTGGGGTGATGCCCTCGTCCACGATCAGCGACATCGCGGCTCCGGAGGCGAGTCCGGCCGCGACCGGTGTGAGGCCGGTGGTGCGGCGCAGCAGCGCGTACACCGGAGCCCAGCTGATGGCGAGCCCGTAATGGAACGCCGTCCCGGCCCGCTCCCGCGCCTTGTCGTCGAGGTGGATGCCGAGCAGGCCGAGGGTCTTGTCGGCGGCGATCTGAGAGGGGGAGCCGGGCCGGGCGGCGTCCTCACGCCGGCGGGTCTCGTCGGATTCGAGCTGGTAGAGCTTCATGCTCACCGGCTCCATCACCTTCGTCGCCGCGTACCCGGCGACCGGGGCGATGACGGCGTCGGTGAGCAGATCAGCAGTGGTCTTCATGGTGCTCTCCTTCCTGTCGGCCCCCTTCGGGGTGGCCGCGGGCCGCGACCACCCCTGGGGGTGCTCAGCAGCAGCCGGACGAGGAGGTGCCGGTGAGGATCTGGTGGATGAGCGGCTGTTCGATGGCGTAGGCGTCGGCGACGGGCAGCACTCGGGAGCCGGGGTGGCCGGCCAGCCAGTCCTCGGCGGCCGCGGCGCTGGTGAAGAAGTGGATCTCGTTGCAGAAGCTGGTGCGGATGGAGGCCGGAGTCTCGCAGGCGACGAGGGAGACGACCGCACCGGCTGGCTCCACGCTGGTGGGCCCGTCCGGGGGCACGGTCAGCCGCACCGGCTCCCCGGTGGCGCGGCAGGGGGAGGTCACCTGGGCGGTGTGGCCCAGGACGGCGGGGAAGACCAGGGTGTCGAGCGCGCACCAGGTGTACAGGGTGCGGCCGTCGGTCTCGTAGCGGTGCGGGGTGGGGTTGAGCGTCAGGCCGTAGCCGGTGACGCGGCCCTGAGTGTCGTACTCGGTGTCGGGCATGGCCGCGAGCGCCTGGCGGATCTCCTCACGGGTGCGGCCGGTTTCGGCGGCGAGCTGGTCGACGGTGACCGGCTCACCGGCCGCCAGCAGCGTCAGCAGGGGCCGCAGCAGAGCCAGTTCCAGGCCGGGAGCGCTGGTGAGCGAGTCGGTGAAGCGGGGGGCGAAGTCCTGGGTGTCGGTGTCCACGACCGCGTTCCTTCCTTGGGTGGATGGGTCCGATGCGTGCCGACCGTAGGGTCTGCCCCCGGGGTGAGGGTCAAGTGCGCTGCGGGTCGCCGGCCCAGCACAGGTCGCCCTCCGCCAGGTCCGCCCGGTGTTCGACCTGGAACTTCTCGATCCGGTCCAGGATCTGCTGCTGGGCGGCGATACGCTGGCGCAGCCGTTCGCGGGAGCGGTGCAGCAGCTCGGCCAGGTGCGAACCCACCGGCCCGGGGGGGCCGTCGAGATACGCCGTGGTCAGTTCCCGGATCTCGGCGACGGTCAGGCCCAGGCCACGCAGCTCGCCGATGAACCGCACGCACCACAGCGCGTCGGCGGTGTAGAGCCGGTAGTTGGCCGGGCTGCGGCCCAGGGTGTAGATCAGCCCGAGGTCGGTGTACTCGCGCAGCGTCTTGACCGGCACCCCCGTCCGGCGGGACAGCTCGCCGACCGTCATCGGCCGCGTCCGGCTCCCACTCATGATCGATCCTTCCCGGCGGTTTCAGCTGGCGCAGCAGGACAGCTTGGTGACGTCGCGGGTGTAGGTCTGGGCGGCGAGCTTCAGGCCCTCGGCCATGGTCAGGTAGGGGCACCACAGGTCGGCCATCTGCTGCACCGTCATCTGGTTGGCCAGCGCGTAGACGGCGGTGGCGACGACGTCACCGGCGCCGTCGGCCAAGACGTGCGCGCCCAGCAGGCGGCCGGTGGAGGCGTCGGCGACGAGCTTGATCAGGCCGCGGGTGTCGCGGTTGACCAGCGCGCGCGGCACGTACTCGAGCGGCAGGACGCGGCAGTCGCAGGTGTAGCCCTGGGCGACGGCCTCGGCGTCGGTCAGGCCGGCGGAGGCGATGGCCGGGCTGGTGAAGGTGACCCTGGGCAGGTGGCGGTAGTCCACCGTGCGCCCGGCACCGTCGAACGCGTTGTCGGCGATCAGCGCGCCGTGGGCGGAGGCGACGTAGACGAACTGGGGGTGCCCGGTGACATCCCCGGCCGCCCAGATCCGCGGATTGGCCGTACGCAGATGCCCGTCGACGACGACTTCGCCCCGCTCGCCGGTCCCCACTCCAACCGCCTCCAGGCCGAGTCCGTCGGTGACCGGACGGCGGCCGGTGGCCACCAGCAGCTCGTCGGCGCGCAGCTGAACCTCGCGGCCGTCGCCGGTGCGGGCGGTCGCCACGACCTCGCCCGAGTCACGGCGCACCGCGGTCAGGCGGGTGTGGGTGTGGACGGTGATGCCCTCGTCCGCGAAGACGTCCTGCAGGGCGGCGGAGATCTCGGGTTCCTCACCGGAGGTCAGACGACTGCGGGCCACCACGGTGACCTTGGCGCCCAGGCGGGCGAACAGCTGAGCCTGCTCCAGCCCGACATACCCGGCACCCAGGACCAACAGGCTCTTAGGCAGTACGTCCAGGTCCATGGCGGTGGTGGAGGTCAGGTAACCGGCCTCCTCCAGGCCGTCCACGGGCGGCGCCCACGGAGCGGATCCGGTCGCGATCAAGTAGTGCGCGGCCTCGATCCGGCGGCTGCCGCCGCCGACAAGCGCCACGTCCAGGGCGGGGCTGTCCGGGCTGCCGGTGAAGCGAGCGGTGCCCTCAAGGATGTCCCAGCCGTACTCGGCGGCCAGGTCCGTGTACTTCTCCGCCCGCATCTCCTGGACCAGCTTGTCCTTGCCGTCGATCAGCGCGTCGAAGGCCACCGGCCCTGCCTCGGTCCGGATGCCGGGGAAACGCTGCCCCTCCAGCGCGCTGCGGCGGGCCTCGGCGGCGGCCAGCAGCGCTTTGGACGGCACACAGCCGGTGTTCACGCACGTCCCGCCGGTCGTGCCGCGCTCGACCATCACCACCGAGCGGCCCTTGCGACGGGCGGCGATCGCGGCGGCGAACGCCCCGCCGCCGGAGCCGATGACCGCCAGGTCGTAGCCGTTGTCCGCTGCGTTCACCGCAGCACCTCCTCGCGTCCCGGGTCCCGTGTGACCGGGACCGCTTCTATGCGCCTTGCCGAATAGCTCACCACGACCATACTATGCGGCCAGGCGAATAATTCCAGTTGTGGAGGCCCGCATGTCCGACCGCGTCACTGCCCCCGCCCCTTCCACTCAGGAGGGCCCGCAGGAGATGCCGTGTACCCATCTGGACACGGTGGCGAAGTTCTTCCGCGCCCTGTCGGACCCCACCCGGCTGAAGCTGCTGGAGTACATCCTTCGCGGCGAGCGGACCTCCGCCGACTGCGTCGCCTACGCCGGCATCTCCCAGCCCCGCGTCTCGGTGCACCTGTCCTGCCTCACCGACTGCGGCTACGTCACCGCTCGCCGCGACGGCAAGAAGCTGCGCTACTCCGTCGGCGACCCGCGCGTGGCCGACCTGATCATCCTGGCCCGCTCGCTGGCCGCGGACAACGCCGCCGCCCTGTCCTGCTGCACCCGCATCCCCGACAGCCAGGACTGACCCAGCAAGGAGCACCACCGCCATGCCCGCCACCCACCGGCCCCCACGCCGGAACAACTCCGAGCCCTCCGGCGCCGGCCTGGCCGGCGCCGGGATCGGCGCCGCCCTGCTGATGATCGCCTGCTGCGCCGGGCCCGCCCTCATCGCCGCCGGCGCCCTCGGCGCGGTCGGCGGCATCCTCGGCAACCCCTGGGTGATCGCCGCCGCGGTCCTCGCCCTGGCCGCCGCCGTGACCGCCGTCATCCGCCACCGCGCACGGCGCAGTGCCTGCTGCCCGCCCACCACGCGCTCCGCCGACCGGGACCGCTCGCCCACCCCGGCCGACCAGAAAGGCCCCCGCTCCCGATGACCATGTTCCCGCCCCGCCGCCGCACCCTCCTCGCCCTGGCCACCACTGCCGCCCTCGCGGCCGGCGCCACCGCCTGCGGCACCGGGACCACCCCGGCCAAGACCACCGCCGCAGGCGGCACCGCCAAGGGGTCGGTGTCCAAGGACGGCACCGAGGTGACCACGATCAGCGACGAGAAGATCCAGGTGCCGGGCGAGAAGCCGACCGCGGTGTTCTTCTTCTCCGTCGGCTGCGGCGAATGCTCCGAAGGAGCCAAGTCCCTGGCCAAGGCCGGCAAGGAGCTGAACGGCAAGGCGAACGTCCTCGCGGTGGACATGGACCCGGGCGAATCACCCCAGCTCATCCGGCAGTTCCTCGACTACATCAAGGCACCCCAACTGCCCGCGGTCATCGACAAGAACGCCACGCTCTCCCAGCGGTACCAGGTCGCCGCGCTGTCCACGCTGATCGTCGTCGACCCGGCCGGCAAGGTCACCTACCGGGCCACCGACCCCGGCCCCGAGGCGATCCAGGCCGCCCTGGAGAAGGCGGGCGCCAAGTGAACGGCCTGCTCACCCTCGCGTTCGCCGCCGGGATGATCGCACCGGTCAACCCCTGCGGGTTCGCCCTGCTGCCCGCCTGGATCACCTCTGCCCTCGGCGACACCGACACCTCACCGCTGCCCGTGCGCCTCGGCCGCGCGCTGCGCTCCGGTGTCGCGCTGACCCTCGGCTTCGCCGGAACGCTCGCCGCCGCCGGGCTCGTCGTCAGCGCCGGAGCCCGCGCCCTCATCTCCGCCGCCCCCTGGCTCGGGCTGGCCACCGGCGTCATCCTGCTGCTGCTCGGCCTGGCCGGGCTGACCGGCCGGACCCTGACCCTCCGGCTGCCCGCCTCCGGTGGCCGGGCGGCCGAAGGCCCGCCCACCGCCCGCCGCATGGCCGTCTTCGGAATCGGCTACGCCGCCGCGTCCCTGTCCTGCACCTTCGGCGTGCTCCTCGCCGTCATCGCCCAGGCCCAGGCCACCGCCAGCTACGCCGGTCTCCTGCTGCTCTTCGCCGTGTACGCCGCCGGATCCGCCACCGTCCTGCTGCTCATCTCCCTGACCACCGCGGCCGCGGGGTCCGCCCTCACCCGGAAGGTCACCGCGCTGGCCCGCTACGGCCCTCGCGTCACCGCCGCCGTCCTGGTCCTGACCGGCGCGTATCTGACCTGGTACTGGTGGACCCCCGCCACCGCCGGCAGCACCTCCATGAGCACCACCTCGGGCGCTCTGGCCGGTTTCTCCGCCACCGCCTCCGTCTTCATCCAGGCCCACACCACCATCCTGGCCACCCTGGCCGCCCTCGCGGTGCTGGCCGTGATCACCGCCTACTGGCGCCACCACCGGCGCGTCCCCGCACCCCGACAACCCGCCTCCGGCTGCTGCACGGCGAACGACGACACCGCCCCCGCCGCTGCGCCCGCCGGCCGCCCGGGCGAAGAACCCTGCTGCACCCTCCCGGCTGCGGCCCGGCAAACAGCAGGCCAGGCTGAACACCGGACCCGGCACTGACCCACCCGCCGGCGGGAAGCCGCCACCGTACGGACCACAGCCCAGACCCGGGCCGGGCGCTCGGATCGGAGGAGGATCATGAGCGAGCACTTCGACGCCATTGTGATCGGCATGGGGCCGGGCGGGGAGGTAGCCGCCTCACGGCTACTGGCCGCAGACCGGCGCGTCGCCGTCATCGAACAGGAACTGATCGGCGGAGAGTGCGCCTACTGGGCCTGCATCCCCTCCAAGACCCTGCTCCGCCCCACCGAGGCACGCGCGGAAGCCACCCACACCGCCGGTCTCGAGCGGCCCGCCCTCAACTGGCCGCAGGTACGCGACTACCGCGACTACATGATCCGCCACCTGGACGATTCCGCCCAGGCCGACGGCTACCGCAAGCAGGGCGCCACGGTCATCAAGGGCACCGCCCGCCTGACCGGCCCCGGCCACGTCGACGTCGACGGCCGGCAGCTCACTGCCGAACACATCATCCTTGCCACCGGCTCCGAAGCCACCCGGCCCCCCATCGAGGGCCTGGAGACGGTACCGGTGTGGACCAACCGGGAGGCCACCACCCTTACCGACATACCCCAGCGCGCCCTGATCATCGGCGGCAGCGCGGTGGCCGCCGAACTCGGCCAGTTCCTCGCCCGCATGGGTACCCAGGTCACCGTCGTCCAGCGCGGCCCGCTGCTGCTGGGCCGCGAAGAGCCCCGCCTGGGCGAGATCGCCGCCGAGCACCTGGCTGCGGACGGCATCGACATCCGCCTGAACACCCAGGCCCGCGCCGCCCGCCGCGACGGCACGGACACGGTCGTCGAACTCGACGACAACACCACCGTGCGCACCGACGTCATCGTCCTCGGCGCCGGCCGCACCCCCCGAACCCGCGGACTCGGCCTGGAAAATGCCGGTGTTCAGACCGGCTCCCGCGGTGAACTCGCCGTCGATGCACACGGCCGCCTGACCGATGGACTGTGGGCGCTCGGCGACGTCACCGGCGTAGCGATGTTCACCCACGTCGCCAAGTACCAGGCCCGCATCGTCACCGACGCCATCCTCGGCACCCCTCGCCCCGCCGACTACACCGCAGTCCCCCGCGTCATCTTCACCGAACCCGAGATCGCCGCCGTCGGCCTCACCACCGAACAGGCCCGCCACCAAGAAATCGACACCGCCACCACCGAACTCGCCCTCGCCGACGCCATCGCCCGCCCCTGGACCTACCAGAAAGACCCCTCCGGCACCCTCGGGCTGATCGCCGACCGCAACCGCCGCACCCTCATCGGCGCCTGGGCCATCGCACCCCAGGCCGGCGAATGGATCCACACCGCAGCCCTGGCCATCCGCCACCGCCTGCCCCTGGAGGCCCTCACCGAGTCCATCGCGCAGTTCCCCACCTACAACGAGGCGTACGCCCAAGCCGCCGAACGCCTCACCCGTGACCTCACCCGATAGCGAGACGGCCCGCGCTCGGCTTGGGCAGCCGGCGCAGGATCACCCTGGGGGTCTCTCATAAATGAACAGTTGCGAGAGTTCTGCGAGAGGCCCGAAGTGGATCACGTTTCCGCAGGTCGCCGTTCGCAGAAGTCCTCTCAGAACCCGCACGTTGTGCGAGACAGTTCTGACAGACTTCCGGGGTGGATCTGACGCCCGATCAAGCCGCAAACGCGGTAGAACGAAACGACTGTCCGAAGTGTGAAGCCCCGGCGGGCAGTGCCTGCCGCACGCGCGGCGGGAAGACCGCGACGAAGTACCACACGGCCCGCTTCATCCTCGTGCCCGCGCTCCGCGAGGAACTCGACGTCCTCGTGCCCGAGGACCGCGGCCCGGGACGGCCGTGGAAGCCCGGTCCGCCCGCCGAGGCTCTGCCGGCCGCCGCGGCGGCCAAGCCGATCCGGATCGGGTACGCGCGCTGCTCGACCGCGCAGCAGGAGTTGCAGAGCCAGCTGGATGCGCTCGAACCGGTCTGCAAGCGGATCTTCTCCGAGAAGATCAGCACGCGCGTGAAGACGCGGCCAAAGCTGGAGGCGGCGCTGAAGCTGGCGTACGACATCAAGGAGGCCGCCCCCGACCAGGAGGTCATCCTCACCGTCCACGAGCTCAAGCGCCTGGCCCGCAACGCCGCCGAGCTGATGACCCTGTCCAACCAGCTCCAGAAGGCCGGCGTCCAGCTCGAACTCCTCACCGGCCCCCTCACCGGCATCTACGACCCCAACGGCATGGGCGCCATGTTCTTCGCCGTCCTCGCCGTCGCTGCCCAGCTCGACCGCAACTACATCCGGGAGAAGACCCTGGAAGGCCAGGTCGCCGCCGCGACCAAGGGCAACCACGGCGGACGGCCGAAGGTCATCGACGACGACATGCTGCTGTTCGCCCGCGCGCTCAAGGACAAGGGCGTGCCCGTCCCCGAGATCGCCAAGAAGCTGACCATCAAGACCGGGAAGAACGCCGGACAGCACCCCTCCGTCGCCTCCGTCTACCGCGCGCTCGCCGACGCCGAGGAGACCGGCCAACCGGCCGGGCCGGAGATCATCGCCCCGCGCCGCCCGATGCGGGTGGACCTCACCGGCCCCGGCAGCGGCACCGACCCCGAGCTGATGGAACGGCTCACCCGGCAGGTCCTCGAAGGCGACGGCGTGCTGGACACGCTCGTTGAACAGAGCGAGGAACAGACGGACGACGTCGTGGCGGCGCTGCTGGCGCAGGCCCGACGCGAAGGGGAGGGCGCGTGATCCGCACGCCGCACCGCACGAAGGGGCCCGGCGTACTCGGCGCCCAAGGCCCCGGCCAGGCCGGGCCGTTCGGCCGCTGGCCCGACGGCACCGAGGACGACGAGACAGACACGCCCGGGGACACCCAGGCCAGCCCGCGCACGCCTGATGTGAAGGTTCGGGGGTAAACGGGCCGCAGCGCGTTTGAGTACGGGGGGGGCGGGGCGGCATGGAACAGACAGCAGACGGCGAGGACAGGCCCTCGCTGCTGGGGGACGTCATCTCGGTCTCCGGCGCGTTCGAGGGCAGCGAGGACATCGCCGTCGCCCGCGACCTCGCCCGTGGATTCCTCACCGATGTGCAGGCCGTACACGGGCTGCCGGTGTCCGCACGGGCGATGGGCATGGTGCAGCTCGTGGTCAGCGAGCTGGTCACCAACGCCCGCAAGTACGCGCCCGGCCCCTGCCTGCTCACTCTGGAGATCAACGGCGGCGCCATCGAGGTGACCGTCTGGGACAGCAACCCCACCCCGCCCGCGATCCTCGCGCCCGACCCGACCCGCATCGGTCAGCATGGGCTGGAGATCGTGATGGCCGTCGGCCAGAGCTTCGCCATCCACCGCGAACCCGTGGGCAAGCGGATCACCACCGCGATCGTGCTGGCCGACGACCCCGGCGGAGACGCCGCCGGCCGTCAGCTATGACGGCGTGAGACCGGAGCGAGCGGGTAGCCATCCGGAGCCGACCGGGGAAAGGCCATGGCACCTGGGGAGGTCGAAAGGCCTTCCCTGTCGGCAGACACGACCGTCCTGACCACCGAGAGCGGCAGGACACCTTCCCAGCCCAGCAGCCGCATCCCGGTGACGCGGTCACCACGAACGTGCAGCCCAGCGATGGTGGTCTCAGCCCAGCCACGGTCCTCGTCGCACGCCATGCCTCATCATCCACACCACCTGGGCGGATTCCCTTCGGGACGCTCCGAGCACGGCCAGGCGACCCGTCAGCCCCGGACCAAGATCACCGGCTTGGCGTTAACCGCTGTACCGATGTTCCCCCGATCTACCTGCGTTGGATGGCCCGGACGTGACCGGCCTCGCCCAAGATCAAGTCCTTAGCGCCAACGGCTGTTCCATTGTTCCCCGAGGCCGAACCTGGGTTTGATCGCCGAGCACTGGGACGATCTGCTGCGGTTGGCCGGATCGCTGAAGTTCGGGCACGCCACCGCGTCGCTGTTGGTCGGCAAGCTGTCGGCGTCGGGGCGGCAGAACACCCTGGCCGCGGCGCTCAAGGAGTACGGGGCGCTGCGGCGCACCATTTACGCCGCGAGATACCTCTCCGATCCGGACTACCGGCGCAAGATCTCGCGGCAGCTCAACAAGGGCGAGTCGCTGCACGCGCTGCGCCGCGACCTGCTCTATGCCCATGAGGGGATGATCCGGGCGCGCCACCTCGAGGACCAGACCGAGCAGGCCTGGTGCCTGACCTTGACGACCAACGCTGTGATCGCCTGGACCACAGAGTATTACGGGTTCGCTGTCGAGCAGATGCGCCGGACCGGGCAGCGTATCGATGACGAGGTCCTGGCCCACATCAGCCCGGCCCACAGTGCCAACATCAACTTCTTCGGCGCGATCGAGGTCGACATCGACGCCGAGCTGGCCCAGCTGGGCCCGACCGGGTACCGGCCGCTGCGGGTGCGCGACACCTTGTTCTGACCGCGCGGAACCGGGGCCCGTGGTTACGGCGTGGCGATGTCGATAGCGGTGTCTGCTGGCGTGGGTGTTCGGTGGGCGGTGAGGAAGTTGTCGACGAGCCGGGTGCAGTCGTCGTGGTCGATGCTGCGTAATCCGGTGAGACGGGCGAACACGATCGGGCCGAGGAGTTCGATGATGGCGAAGGTGGTGTCGAGCTCGCCGAGCATCGCGCGGGCCTCGGGACTGGTGAGGATCTGGTCGAACGGGTGGCGGTACTGCTCGATGACGCGCGCGCGCAGCGAGGTGACCGCGGCCGGGTCGGGGTGGTCCTCGCCGATGGAACCCATCGCCAGCCAGGCCAGGGTGGTCATCTGCACCGGAGCCTGTTCGATGAGGTCGGCCTGGCTGGCGAGCAGCGCCAGGAGCCGCTCACGCACGGGCCCGGTGCCGGTCGGTGTGTCGACCTGGGGAAGTAGTCGTTCGAAAGTCGCCGCGAGCAGCTGGGTGGTGCTGCCGAAGTGCCGGTAGAGGGTGGCGCGGGCGACCTTCGACACGCGGGTGACCGCCTCGACGGTGACCGCCTCGACACCGCCGGTGGACAGCAGATGGGTGGCCGCGTCGAGCAACCGGTTGCGTGAGCGCGCCAGTCGCGGATCGGCCTGCTCGTCGTCCGCGGCGAGCGGGTCGGTCGCCGCCGGGCCTGGGTCGGTCATGGACGCGCCTTCCTCCGAATTCGTGTCGTTGAACTCTTGATATGGGTGAACTCTATCCCACCCCCCAACCACTATGATACGAATGGTCTCGTACAGATACCGTTGGTCTTCAAAGTCGGGGAGGTGCCGGTGGCCACACCCGGAACGGACACTGTCGAGATCGCCCGCTGGACCAGGGCCCAGTGGTGGATGCTGGCGGTGTCGTGCCTGGCGGTGGCGCTGGTGGTCGCGGCGATGGCGGCGTTGTATTCGGCGTTGCCGCAGATCGCGCTTGCGACCGGGGCCACCCAAGCCCAGCTGACCTGGATCGTCGACGGCTACACGCTGGTGCTGGCGTGTCTGGTGCTGCCCGCCGGCGCCGTCGGTGACCGTTACGGGCGCCGCGTGGTGCTGGTGGTGGGGTTGGTGGTGTTCGCCGCCGCCTCGGCGCTGCCGCTGCTGCTGTCCGACCCGGCCTGGTTGATCGCGACGCGCGCGCTGGCCGGGGCAGGCGCCGCGCTGGTGATGCCCTCGACGCTGTCGATCCTCACTGCAGGGTTCGCCCCCGCTCATCGCGGCCGGGCGGTGGGGATATGGGCCGGGGTCGCCGGATCCGGGGCGATACTGGGGATTCTCGGTGCCGGGGTGCTGCTCGAACGATGGTCGTGGCTATCGGTGTTCGTAGGGTTGACCGTGGCCGGGGCGGTGCTGGCGGGGTTGGCGTGCACCATCGCCGAGTCCCGCCAGCGCGAGCATCCGCAGGTGGACTGGGTGGGCGCGGTGGCGGTGGCGGTCGCTGTCGCGGCGATCGTGTTCGCCGTGATCGAGTTCCCCGCGCGCGGCTGGGCCGACCCGCTCGTCGCCGCCGCCGCCGGGGTCGGCGTGGCCGCGACGGCGGCCTTCGTGGTCGTCGAGCTGCGCTCGGCGGCGCCGCTGCTGGATGTGCGGTTGTTCGCCCGCCGTGGTTTCGGTGCCGGGTCGCTGTCGGTGACCATCCAGTTCCTGGTCACCTTCGGGGTATTCCTGCTGCTTGTGCAGTACCTGCAGCTGGTCTTCGGTTACGGGCCGCTGGCCTCGGCGCTGGCGTTGGCGCCGATGGTGGTGCCGCTGGTCGTGATCTCGGTGATCGCGCCGTGGCTGTCGAGCCTGGTCGGGTTACGGGTGATGACCGTGGCCGGCCTGCTCACCATCGCCGCCGGGCTGGTGCTGGTGAGCCGGCTGACACTCGCCGCGCACTACCTCGACCTGCTGTGGCCGCTGCTGATCATGAGCGCGGGCCTGGGATTGTGCACCGCGCCGGCGACCTATGCCATCGTCGCCGACACCCCCGAGGCCAAACACGGGGTCGCCGCCGCGGTCAACGACGCCGCCCGCGAGATCGGCGCCGCGATCGGGATCGCCGTGGCCGGCAGCGTGCTGGCCGCCGGCTACACCCACCGCATCCAGCCCGCCCTGCCCCAGTTGCCCGAGCCCGCCCGCGGCCCGGTCGCCGATTCCCTGGCCGCGGCGCTGCAGGTCGCCGACCAGGCCGGACCGGTGGCCGCACCGCTGGCCGAGTTCGCCAAGGCCGCGTTCGTGCACGGCAGCGGCCAGGCCGCGCTCGCCCTGGCCGCCCTCACCACCGTCGGGGCGATCGTGCTGGCAGTACTGGCCCCCGGCCGCGCACCACGCCGCCGATACATCTCGACCATTTCCCCCGCAAAACACGCTCCCTTCTCGTGAAAGACGCCCGTCATGACGGCCTATCGCACGATCATCGTCGACACCGACGGATCCGACCGCTCCTACCGTGTGGTCGACCACGCCGCCGAACTCGCCCACGCCACCCACGCCCGGCTCCTGATCATCTGCGCCCGCCACCACATCGACGCACGTGAGCTCGGGGCGGACCTCGACCGGCTCGGACCCGACGCCTACCAGCTACGCGGCACCACTCCCACCGAGGCCATCCTGCGGACCGCCCACCAGCACGCCCTCGCCCACGGCGCCACCGACATCGAAACCCACATCCTGTCCGAACCCGCCCCGCACGCGCTGCTGCACCTGGCCGCCGCCACCGGCGCCGACCTCATTGTCACCGCCGATCCCCACCGGCCACCGCTGCTGGCCCGGCTGCTGACTACCCCACCGATCGAGCTCGCCCGCAAAGCCCACTGCGACATCCTCTTCACCACCGCACGGTAGACACACCCCACAGAAAGCGCCCATGACCGAGAACACACCCAGCACCCATACACCCGAGCCCCGACAGGTCCCGGACTGGATTCCCGCCTTCCCTGTGCTCGCACCCGACTCCGCCGACCTGCCACCCCACCACGACCACTGCCTCGGCTGCGGACCGGCCAACCCCCACGGCCACCAGCTACGCGCCCGCCGCGACGCACACGGCGTCCACGCCCACCACCGCTTCGACTCTCGCCACGTCGGCGCCCCCGCGATCGCCCACGGCGGCGCGGTCGCCACCGTCCTCGACGAACTGTTCGGACTCTTGCTCTACACCGTCGGGGAACCCGCGGTCACCCGCCACCTTGCCATCGACTACCTCGCCCCGATCCTGCTCGACACCCCTTACACCCTCCGCGCCCACATCCACGCCCGCGACGGCCGCAAACTCCACCTGCAAGCCACCATCGAAAACGACCACGCCCACGTGATCACCACCGCCACCGCCCTGTTCCTCACCGTCGACGTCAACCACTTCCTCACCCACAACACACCCCCACACACCGATAACACCCCCTGACCTGTTCCGTAACCGGATCGGCCACCGGAACACCACGCAGAGCCAACGTCGGCCCAGCTCACCGGTGTTCCGTAGAGGTGTTCCGCTGACTGTGCCGGTCAACCCCCGCTATCTGGAACACTTTCGGCATGGGTGAGCCGTTCCGCGTCGGATACTGCCGCTGCTCCACCGACGAACAAGACGTCGAGATCCAAACCGAGCAGCTATTGGCGCTCGGAGTGCCGCGTGAGCGGATCTTCATCGACAAAGGGTTCTCCGGGACCACCCGCAAGAACCGGGCCGGGCTCGACAACGCACTCGCCGCCGTCACCTCCGCCGCGGCGGCCATCGACGGGCGACAGGTAGTGCTGACCACGCCGAAGTTCGACCGATTCGCACGCAACATGGCCGAAGCAGGCCAGACCCTGACCGAACTGCGCGAGCGCGAGGTGCTGTTCGGACTCGGGAGCTCGATCTACGACTGGAACGACCCGTTCGGCAAGCTCTTCCTGCAAACCTTGGCCATGGTCGCCGAATTCGAGGCCAACCTCAACCACCTACGCACCCGCGAGGGCATGGCCAAGGCCCGCGCGAAAGGCAGGCTCAAGGGCAAGCAGCCGAAACTTCCTCTCACGGCACGGAAAACAATCCACCGCCGCTACCACGACCCCGCCGACGACGCGAGCCTGGCGGACCTGGCCGAGGAATACAGCGTCGGCCGCTCCACCATCCACCGCATCGTCAGCAGTGCTGCACCACGAGCCTGAGAATTCACCAGCCTGTCGTCAGGATCCCGCTACTTTGCACTTCCTGACAACCTTGGGTTGCGGGCCCTTACGTCCCACACGAGTTCTGGCCCGAATCGGATCGTCGGCGAGCTGGGCGGATACGCCGCGCCCGCCAGGAGCCGGTGGCGAGACAGACGATCGTTTCGACCCAACAGGCCGAGCGGATCACCGACCGGGCACTACGCCATATCCGCCCGATTTTCGGCAAATGCTACGGCTACCCCCTCGACGGTGGAACGCGGAGGTTTCGCGGGCCACCTTCGGTGTCCACCGAATCGAGCTCCGCTGCGCTCCGCCCTGAAAAGAACTCTCTCTTTCCCCTTCTGGCCTTCCGATCATGACCGGCCGGCCGCTGCGCGCAACCCCTGGGCGCTCCGCGGCCTGACGGCCCGAAAACTCTCTCCTCCGCTTCGCTCCCCCGAGACTTTTCGTCCCAGGGGTTGCACTCCGCGTCCTTGGGCCGGTCGTTATCTCCATGCCAGAAGGGCAAAAGATCAGGCGGGCCGCGCAGGTCCGCCGCGACCGTGAGGAGAGGCCATGTCCGACCGCATTCACATCGAGGGAATCGGCGAACTCATCGCTGCTGTCCCAACCGTTCTGTCGTTCGTACCTGAGCAGTCCATCGTGCTGGTCTTCTCGAGCGCGGGCCGCATCACATGGATGGTCCGCACCGACTTCGGGACGGGTGGGCGCCTACTGACGGCCGAGACGATTGCCCGGAGCGGCGAGTCCGACGCAGTGATCGTCGTCGTCGTGGCGAAGGGACGCACCTTCCGCGAGGTGATCGCAGAGGGCGACCGCGTGAACGCGACGATGCTCGGGCTGGGTGTCGAGGTGCAGGGGATCTACTACACCCCGAGTATCGAGGGCGGGCAGACATGGACCGACATGCAGACGTTCGGGACCGGCACGGTGGTCGATCCGGCCACGACCGCGGCTGCCGCCGCGACCGTCTTCACCGGCAAGCAGTTCACCCGCACCCGCGAGGAGATCGTGGCCCGCTACCGGCGTGACGACGCGACGATGACCGACCGCCGCCGGGCACGGAAGACGAAGGAGGTGATGGGGGAGAACTTCCCGCGCAGCGTCATCAGCGAGCTGGCCGACGCCGTCCGCGAGCGCCAGGAGCCGACGGCCGCACTCGCAGCGCGAGTCGGGTTGCTCGTCACCACCGACATCACGGCGCGTGATGCGATCCTCGGACTGGCAGTGATCGACCCGGCCACCGCGGCCGAGACGATGGCGGCCGTCGCCCGCAAGTTGTACGGGGCCGAACGGGTGGCGGCCCTGACGGTCGCCGGGTTCTTCGCGTACGTGAACTTCCAGGGACCGGACGCCGGGTGCGCATTCGAGGCAGCCCGCGAGGAGGCCGCCCGGCATCCCCTGTCCGACACGCGTCTGCTCGGACTGGTCGAGCAGGCACTCTCGACGGGGCTGCACCCGAGGCAGATGCGCACGCTGTCCGGCACCGGAGTCGGCATCGCCCGCGAGAAGTTCGGTGTCGAGCTGCCCGCCCCGAGCAGTGATTGGCTCTGACGGCACAACACACAGCGAGGCCCCCGGAATCCGTAGTTCCGGGGGCCTCGCCCGTTGCGCAGAAACGTCGTTCAGGCATCGAGCCTGGACGACGTTCACGCACGACTCACAGCGACCACCATAACCGGGCGCGTACCGTCACCACACATCACCGGCCGTGTCCGTCGCAAACCCCACATCGATCCGATCGCGGACCGGGCGTGTCGGGCATTCACCGTTGACGATCGCGTCGAGATCACCCTCACTCGGCCGGTGCAGATGCTTCGTCGCGTCGTACAACTGCTTCTCCACCTCGGACCGCTGGACCATCGGTGCCCTTTCTCCGTCGCCGACCGTCGAGGCCGGCTCTGCTGTCAGAACAGTGTCCCCTGCCAGTCACCCGGGTTGGTCTTGGCGTGAAACAGTGCATCTTCGTCGTACCCGCCCCGCAACGCCTCACGGATCGCCAGCGACCGTTCGTAGCGTGAGCGCCCCTGACCGTCGAGCAGTGAGTGCCCCGACAGCCGCCCGAGCGCGATCGCGTAGCGCACGTTCTCGCTGTGGGTGGACTGCACGAGGTGATCGTGGCCGACGCGTACGCACAACGGTTCGTTGCACTTGTGCTCGCACACCACGTTCGGGTCGAGGGGCCCGTGCACCAGCTCCACAGAGAAGCGGTGCGCGAGCATCGTGCGTTGCCGGTTCTCGCGTTGGAAGTTGAATCGCCCGTATCCGTCGGGTGCACTGATCGCACCGACCCAGTACCAGCACGTCGGTGACTTGACGACCTTCGCCCAGAACGCCGCGACGTTCGCCCGTGATGGAGTGAGCGAGTTGTCGACCACGCGCACCCGCCGCGGTTGGTCGGACGACTGCGGCGCGACGTATTCGACGTCGCACTCGGGGAACCCGAAGTCGAGCGACGGCTCGCTGTCGGTGCTCATGACCGGCGCAGCGTCACGATGCTGCGGTCACCGGCTGTGTGTCGCCGGCACCAGGTGCCGAGGCCGGCGCAGACGCCGCAGGCGAGGCGGGGATGTCGGGCGTGTCCAGGTCGCTCTTCGCCTGTTCGATGATCTTCTTCGCCTCCCGCGCGCTCACACCCAGCAGCGGGGCAAGTTCACCGGCCGAGGCGTTCTTGCCGAACTCCACGATCGCGAGGGCGTACTCGCGTAGCAACGACGACTCCTGCGCCTGTTCCTCCGGCGTCAGGTGTACGCCGGCCGACTCTGCTTCCGCCTTCACGGCCTCGATCTTGGCGGCGTACTCCTGCTGGATCTTCGCGATGCGCCGATCCCGTGCCTTCTCCAGCTGCTCGATCTTGCGCCGCGGTGTGGCCGCCCGGGACTCGAGCACCGCATCGAGCTTCGCCAGCTTCGCGGCCGCGTCATTGATCGGCGCTGCCAGCGTCTCCAGTTCGGCCTGCCGCGCCAGGACGCGCTCGCGTTCGCGCCGCAGGTTCTCCCGAACATTCGGGGCGGTGTGGGGACGCAGTGATCGGCGCGCTGCCGACGTCGACGAGGTGGCCATAGGACCGGAGTCTATCGGCTCGCCACGCTCTCGGGGAGTTCCGCGCCCCGGATCGTCGTCACCTCGGCATGTCACCCGCTTCGGTCACCTCCCCGACGAAAACCCACCCCCGGCTGTCTAACACCCGCAACTCCGTCGGAACCTCGACGGAGTCTTGGTCGAACTCCGTTCGACCAAGAAAACTCCACACACCTCATGCACTAAAGGTGCTACGTGGCATAATCGGCGCCGTGATGACCGTCCACAAGCTCAACGCTGGGGACGGCTATGTCTATCTCACCAAGCATGTCGCCAAGGGAGATGCCACCGAGTCCCGCAAGACGGACGCGGTCGACTACTACCTGGCGAAGGGAACCCCGCCGGGTATCTGGTGCGGGAAACTGGCCGAGAAGGTCGGCGTCGAGGTCGGCACCGAAGTCACCGAATCGGCGATGCGGTCGGTGTTCGGTGCGGCTCGTACTCCGACTGCTTTGGATACCAAGCCCGGACCCGGAGCGTCGGTCGAAGAGCAGCTGAACTGGTCCCAGAGCACCGCCCTCGGACGGGCGTTCTCGTGGTTTCAGAACAGTCAGGAGTATGTCCACGACGTCGAAGAACTGTGCACCGCCTACAAGGCGCAGCACGGCGAGTACCCGACCGCCGAGGCGAAGAAGGCGATCCAGTTCTCCACCGCCCGCAAGCACCTGAGCCGCACAAGTGGTGAGCAGGCAGCTCTGCTCAGCGAGGAGGATGTGTGGAAGTTCATCAACGAGCAGTACGGCAAGGCGCGTCAGCCGGTGGCCGGCTACGACCTGGTGTTCACCCCGATGAAGTCCATCTCGTTGCTGTGGGGCCTGGGCGACGCGCAGGTCAAGTCCGCAGTCGAAGAAGCGCATAAGCAGGCCGTGGACGAAGCGCTGGAGTGGATCGAAGATCAGGTGATCTACACCCGCCGCGGCAAGGGCGGTGAGCGCAAGGTCAAGGCCGAAGGGCTGTTGATCGCCCGGTTCGATCACTTCGACAATCGCGCTGCGGACCCAAACCTGCACACCCACAGCGCCGTGCTCAATCGTGTCTATGCCGAAGGCCGATGGACCACCATCGACGGGTCCATTCTCTACAAGGCGAACGTGTCGGCCTCGGAGAAGTACAACACTCGTGTGGCCGATCTGGTGGCTCGCAAGCTCGGTGTCACCTTCGCTCCGAGGGCGGATACGGCGGTCGGTAAGCAGCCGGTATACGAGGTCGAGGGCATCCCGTTGTCCCTGATCGAGGAGTTCTCTCGCCGTGCCGCCATCGAGGCACGGCAGGAGGAGCTGGCCCGCGACTACAAGACCCGCTACGGCAAGAATCCGCCGAAGAAGGTGCAGTACGTCCAGGCGCAGCAGGCCACTCTGGATACGCGCAACGCGAAGAATCCCCCGCGTTCCCTGGCCGAGTTGCGGGCCGAATGGCGTGAGCGGGCCGAGGCGATTCTCGCCGGGAACAGTCCCGCAGAGCTGGTCGACGCTGTTCGCGGGGAACGTGATCGCCGTCCGGTGTTGACTCCGCAGCAGGTGCCGGAACTTGTCGATGAGGTCGTCGACACGCTCTCGCACAAGGTCGGTTCGTGGACGGTGTTCTCGGTGACCGCCGAGATCGAGAGGCGACTGCGAGAGTTCAGTTTCTCCGACGACGAGCAGCTGCGTGCCGTCCACGATGACGCACTCGAACTCGCACTGCGCGACTACTGCCTGCCCATCGACATCGAGGAATACCATTTGCCCGAGCGGATCAGCGACCGCGTCGAGCGGGGACGTCGGCGCAGTCTGCTGGTCGATCGCGCGCAGATGCGTTACACCGCGCAATCGGTGCTCGACGCCGAGGACTTTATGCGTCAGCAGGCTGAGATGGACGACGAGCACACCGTGGATGATCGGATCATTCGTCGCAAGTTGCGCCAGATCGAGCAGGCGAACGGCCATGAGCTCGGTGCCGATCAGCTCGCGATGATCACCCACTTCCTTACTGCCGGCAAACGTGTTGCCGTGGCGGTCGGTGCGGCCGGTGCCGGTAAGACCACCGCCGCGACGGTGATCGCCCGGGCCTGGGAGGCGGTCAACGGAAACGTCATTGCTCTGGGTCCGTCGGCCCGTGCCGCCGAAGTGCTCGGTGAGGAGATTTCGGTGGAGGGACGCACTATCGCCGATGTGCTTACCCGCGATCGTGTCGGTATCCCGACCGGGATCGCCCGCGGTGATCTTCTGCTGGTGGACGAGGCGGGCATGGCCTCAGCCCGCGACCTGGCCGACCTGACCCGCATCGCCACCGAGGCCGGTGCTGTGGTGCGTTTGCTGGGCGATCCGCAGCAGCTCGCCTCCGTCGAAGCTGGTGGCGTGTTGCGCGATCTGGCCGATCGCACCAATGCCCCGTTCCTGCGCAAGGTCCACCGTTTCGCCACCGTTGGTGAGGCCGAGGCGAGCCTGCGATTGCGCGAGGGCGATGTGAGGGTGCTCGAGTGGTACGAGCAGAACAGTCGCATCCGGCAGGGTATGGCGCACGAGCTGGCCGATGCAGTGTTCGACGCCTACGTCGCCGACGTCGAGGCCGGGCAGGTCGCGTTGATGGTCGCTCCGACCAACGATCTGGTGCGCGAGCTCAACGAGAAGGCTGCCGCCTACTACCGTGCCAACGGCACCGTCACCGGACCCGGCATCGTCCTGGCCGACGGTCTCGAAGCCGCGGTCGGGGACGTGGTGGTCACCCGAAAGAACAATTCCAAGTACGTCGTCGAGGACTCCGACGGCAACACCTCGGGCCGGGTGAAGAACGGCGACCTGTGGACCGTGGCCGCAATCGGCGACGACGGATCGCTGCGGCTGCGCAACAACGTCAGCGGCGGCCAGGTCACCGTCGCCGCCGACTACATCACCGACAACGTGCAACTCGGGTACGCAACTACCGTGCACCGCTCGCAGGGCATGACGGTGGGAAGCTGCCACGTGCTCGCCGGGGCGAACATGGATCGCCAGTCGTTGTACGTCGCGCTGACCCGCGGCAAGAACACCAACATTGTCTATGCCGCCAATGACGAGTTGCCGGACTGGGACTTCGAACATCGCCCCGACGAGCATCCCGGCGCGATCGGTCTGCTCGCGAAGATCATCGCCCGCGACGGTTCCCAGCGCACCGTGCATCAGATGATCGAGGACGAACAGCGCAAGGCCGCGTCCTGGTCGAAGTTCACCAATACCTACATGCTTGCCGTTGGGGAGCTGTACGAGGACTACACCGAACAGTTGCTCAATCGGATTCTCACCGACGAGCAGTTCGGCTGGGTGCACAGCCTCGGCGGGTGGGATCAGATCGTCACCTGCGTCGCCCAGTCGGAAACCTTCGGCTGGGACACCGAGGCTCTGTTGCGCGAGGCCGCCTCCGTGATGAGTTCCGAAGGCAGGGCCGGCCGGATCGACACCGACCGCAACTCTCCCGGCCAGGTCATCGCCCGCGCCCTGAAGAACCGCATCGACAACTCCGACGGAGCGCAGCTGCCGCGCCGTCGTACCGACGCGGTGGCCGCCTACCGCGTGCCCGCACTGACCGAGGCCGCGGCTCAAACGGATCCCATCCTCGCCGCCTACGCCCGCTCGTGCGAGCAGCAGATGCACGCGTTCATCGACTCCTACACCACCACCGCACTCGAGCAGAACGCGCCGTGGATCACCGCAATCGGCCAGCGGGGAACCGATCCCCGACGGGTGCGGCTGTGGGAGTCCACGGTGCGGGAGATCGCGATCTCGCGAGTGCTTGCCGACGCCCCCGCCGACGAGAACGACCCGATGGCGTATCTGCGCGAGGCACGCAAGACGACGATCGCGGCGAACATCGAGCGGCTGAACCGGCCCGCCCAAGCCGCCGACGAGGTGGTCGGTCCGTACGCCCGCTACACCGACGCCGAACTGAATTCGGCACGGATGGTCAGCCGGGGCCGGCTCACCGAAGACACCATGCTGCTGTCGCTGGCACAAGAAGAACTGGACCGGGCACGAGGCGACATGTCCGCCACCGCAGCGGTGGAGCGGTCCCTGGCGCAGGTCGAGATCGACGAACGCAACATCGCGGCGGTGCGCGCTGCCCGCGCTCGACTCGATGTCTTGACCCGTTCCTCGCAGGCGAGCGCACAGCAGATCAATGCCGCTCGTGCTGCGGTGACCGCCGCCGAGCAGGCAGCACCCCCGGAGCGTCGCTGGCCCGTGATCGAACGCGGGGCACAGCACTACCGCGCCGCCGAGGCGGCCAAGGCCCGTGCCCGCGCCACCGACGATCAGGCCATCGGCCGAATCACGGACCGCGTCACCCGGCTCGAAGAATCGATCACCGCCGAACGCACCATCATCGGCCAGATCGACGCCGAGATCGCCCGCCGCAGTGCCGGAGGAACCGACTTCACCATCGGCCAGACGGCGACGCCGACATCGACGGACTCGGCGACGAACCTTCAGATCGACCGTGACCTGCTCGAACCCGACCACGGGCCAGAACGGGACCTGTAGGCCCGGACGCGGCGACCCCCGCCCCCGATGGCACAAGGAGAAGGACTATGGCGGACAACGACCAGAAGCGGCGGTTCCTGCGCAATCGGGGACGAGCAGCTCACCCCACCGAGGCGGCGAGTGCACCGAACTCGCTCGACGGGTCCCCGGCCGGTGCCCAGGCGAGACCGCAACCCCGACCGGCCAGGGCGCAAGCCAGCCAGGACGTGACCGACCTCGTCGGCTTTCTTCGCCAAGTCGACGGCCGCCGCGCTCAAGGGCATCCGGCCCCGGCACCGAAGGACCGAACCGAGGTTCTCGGCGCATTCCGGGGACAGCCCGCCGAGCAGACCACGGTCCAGATTCTGGCAGCAGCAGCAACAGCCCGGCATGTGGGCGCGCAGGCACAGATCACCCGCAAATGGGAGCAGCTCGCGCAGGAGAATGCGGCACGACTGGACGCACTGCGAGCACAGCAGTACCGGAAAGAGCAGCAGCGATATGTGCAGGTGCAGATGCCCCCGGACGAGATCGCCCGCCGCCTCGCCGAGCGGCAGGCCACCGACCGGGACGCCGACAACCGTGTCTTCGACGCCGCCGCCGCCGTCGCATTGACCTACGTCACCGCCCGAAGTGTGCCGTCGTTCGACAAGCTCGCCGAACTGTCCGAACAGCACCTCGCAGTGGCCGAACCCACCGAGCAAGTCCCGGCAGCGGTGACCGAATCCCTCGCCCGCACCACCGACGAACACACCGCCGACTCCGACACCGTAGAGATGAACGTCGACAAGTCCGAGACCAACCCGGACGCGTCCAGCGACCCTGCCCCGCAGCCCGACCCGGCCGACGCAGTCGAAGAAGAAAACGAAGCGGATGTGTCCGACCAGCTCGAACGGATCGCAGAGACGGCACCGACGAGCAGCGGTGACCTGGGCAAAATCGGAGCTGCCCTCGAGTCCGCCGGCCGGGGTCTGGCCGCCGCAGTCGGCCCGGTCAACGGTGACGACGAGGTCGCTCCTCCCCTCTCACCCGTCAACCTGAACCAGCTCAGTCAGGAACTGGTCGATGCGATCGGTGCTGCAGTGAGCAGTCACCCCCGATCGGTAACCGAGATGCTCAACATCGAACGCACGCCCGACCACACCAACGAGGCCGCGTTCGTCCCTGATACCGGCGTCGAACACAGTCACGAAGCAACGCTCGGGTACTGACCGAAGACAGCACTGTGGGGACCACCGGACGGTGGCCCCCACAGTCGTCATACTGCTACGCCAGGTCTGTGTAGAACGCGTAGATCGTGCACGCGAGGACGAAGACCCCGGTGCACAGGGCGCACAGCGCCATTCCCAGAGCCGTCCGCCAGTATTGGGTGGCTTTTTCCTTGAACAGCGGGCTTTTGCCGAACCACATGACGGCGGCAAGACCGAGGACGAACACCAGCACCGCGACCATCGCCGTCCAGGTAGCCCACCGCCCGTATCCCACGGCTTGCGCAACCAGGTCCGCAGTTTCCCCGGCCGGGACGTACTCCCACAGGACCACCGTGTCCTGGTTGAAATAGAACCATCCGATCACAGCGACGAACGCCAAGACCACTGCTGCGTGCTGGACCCACCACCACCGGCTGCGGGGTGCGTAGCGGGACACAGCATCGAGGGCTTCGCCACGCACCTGCTCGGCAGACAACTGAGCAACTCGCTCGCGCAGCTCCCCGACCGCGACCGCGGCCTGGTAGAACGCCAACTTCCGTTGATCGTCGCTCAATGACACTCCCCGCTCGTCAAGCCACTGCTGCTGTTCGTCACGGATCATCTGACGCCACTGCTCCCCGGCCGGTGCCAGATCCGGCTCGGGCAAAGATAGTTTCATGCCACTCCTTCGTATGTCGTAACCCAGCTCGTACCGGCCGAGGACCGCTCCCTCATTGCCCGGATCACCGCGTCGTACCCAGCTCAGGGACGTAGGACTGCTGACCGAAAGCTCGGACGACTGGGACACCGTGACCGCGGATGCCCACGGTTTCTCCTAGCCGTACTGGTTGATGATCGTGTCGACCAGATCGGACGGAATCGGGTCCGCGGGCATGGCCGGCCAGCCCATGAAGCTGCGGTCGGCTTTGGCGTTGGCCATCGGTCCGGTGTCGCCGTCGAGGATGACCTTCAGGTGGGGTTCGAGGTGCTGTACCCACCACGCGGACACCGCGGACATCGAATCCGACGCTCGTGCTTCTTCCCATGCCTGGTGCAGGGCGGTCAGTCGGGCCACGACCTCCGGGTAGGCCCACCACCGGGCATCCCAGGACAGGCCGCCGTCGTTGTCGCTGATCCGCCGGCGGATCACCGGCAGGAAGAAACCGTTCACCCAGTCGATGACATTCGCGTACTTCGGCTCTTTCTTCTCCTGCGGTTCCGCGGTTGAGTCGACTGCTGCGGCCTGGTCCGGGGTCCACTCGTCGGCGGTGCCGTCTCCGGACTCGTTGCCGGTGTCCCAGCGATCATCGGTCGTGCGGGGCAGATTCACCATGCTCATTCCTTCGACATGAACTCGGACGTAAACAGGGCAGTGGTGCGGGAGGAATCCACGACAGGCGCGTCCACGGTGCGTGGTTGCTGCGGACCCTCATTGCCTAGGCGATCGGACTCCCCCACCGGCAACGCTTTCTGTTGGGCAGGGCCGAGCTGCTTGCTGTCCTTCGTCGACTGACGGATCGCATCAGCGAACGGCGAGTTCCCCCAGAATGCTTTGCGGACCAGGATCGGGGTGGAGCCACCGATCGTCACCAGCGCACGGGTTTTCGGCAGCGCCCGCAGGTCCCGCTTTTCGAAGATGGTTTCCTTCTGCCAGCTGCTCGACACACTCGCCTGACCGCTGGAAAAGAAGCCGGTAGGGCGGCTGCGGGACTCGGTATCGACGTAGTGGGTGCCGACGGCATCAACCAGACCCGACAGGAACGCATCGTCTTCGACATTGCCGCCGTACCAGATCACGCTGCACGCATCGACCATGGATTTGAACGCTTCGCGGCCCCAGACCTTCTCCCCTTGGGACGGGGACTGGAAGAAGGTGATGAGGATGATGCCGCGGCCACCGAAGTGCGAGTACCAGCGGGGTAGGTCCTCGATTTTGCAGATGTTGGCGGCCTCGTCGAGCACCGCGGTCAGCGGGATCGGCATCCGCTCCGATTCCTGCTGCTCGGAGTATTCCTCGGCGCAGGTAAGGATCTGCCCGACCAGGGCACTCGAGATCGCCGAGGACGAGCCGGGGCCGTCCTTGGACAGCGCATACATCGTGTCGGTGCGGGTGACGAACTCGGCGGAAATGAACTCCGGCAGGTCGTGGACGTGCTCACCTTCTTTGATGGTGACCCTGCCGGACTGGTCGGTGCCGATCACCACCCGCCGGTTCGGCAGGACCGCTTCGGCATATCGAGGCTCGTCGAGCGGAGCGAGGAAGCGGCGGGCCATGTCGTAGAAGCCGTCGCGTTGTTTGGCGTTGACGGCCTGCTTGCCGCGCATCGTGCGGGCCAGCTCCGGGTAGCCGTACTGCTCGAGCACGGCCGGGGGGATCTGTGACTGGGTGTTGGTCAGCCACTCGACCACATGCCGGATGTCCCCGCCGGCCAGGGCGGCGGCGAGCATGTAGGAGGCGAACAGGTCGCGGGCGTTGCCGTCGAAGTAGGCATCGACACGGGCACCGGCATCGGTGGCGGCGGAGATGAAGTAGCCGCACACCGCCGCAGCAGAAGGCAGGTCGGTGACAGTGCGCAACGGGTCGAACCAGAAGCTCGCACGTTCCTGTCGGTTACCGGTGCTTACCCCTTGCAGATCGAACACCCACACCCGCCCCGTTTCGCGGCGGATGCCGACGGTGTGCGAGTACACATCGCCGCGGTTCGAGGCCACCAGCGCCGCACCGGGAGCGTGGCAGATCGCGGGGATCGCGAAGCTGGCGGACTTTCCCATGCGGGCGCCGGCGAAGGCGATCGCCACGAATTCCCAGGTCATGCGCAGTGTGCGATCCCCGACCACGGTGTGTCCGAGAGGGATACCGAGATAGCCGGGATGGGTCTGCGAGATGGCGGGGGCGAGCCGGTCGGTGGAGGCGGCGAGGTACTTCGGGTCGGCCTCGTCGACTTCCCGCGGATCGACCATGGTCTTGGCGAGGGCGTCGATGCGTTTTTCGAACTGCTTGCCCCGGACCGTGTCGATGATCCCGAACCGGCGCAGCGCCCACCATCCGGCCCCGGCGAGAGCGGCGAGCAGAACCAGTTCGACGACCAGGATGATCGTCGCACCGGACGGCCAGCTCGTCGATCCGAACCCCAGGGCGAAGAACAAGCCGATCGGATTCCAGGTGGGGTCTGCTCCCCCACCGGTGTTGTAGGCGATCGTCGGCAGATACGCCGCCACCAACAGGGCGGGAAACGCCTTGAGGAACACCTCGTCGGCGCCCGAGGAGGTGCGGGGCCGGTCCCGTCGAGTTTGTGCCATCTCGTGTGCCCTTCTATTGCTGGAATCGGTAGTCGGTCAGTCGCCACCCGTCGTCGGTGCGGGTGATGGTGGTGCGCCACAGCTGCGGGGTCAGGCGCGTGGTCTGCCCGCTGGCGTGCAGCACCGTCTGGGTGCAGATCACGTCGATGACCACGGTGCGCATCCCGGCCGGAGCCGCCGGAGTGGTGTCCGAGTGAGCGCAGACCGCCGTCACCGCGTCTTTCGCCGCCGCCCACTGCTGCCAATCGGCATCGGGCCGGACGTCGGCACGGCTGCCGGATTCAGCGACGGCGAGCAGGTCTCCACCGAGATACGGTGTGGCCCGGATCAGAGCGTCGGCCTTGCTCTCGTCGATCGCGGGCTGCCAGGACAGGATCATCTGCATCGCGGTGATCGCAGTGTCGTCGGCGTCGATCTGCTGGGGTGAGAGCGGCTCGATCACCTGATGGTCGTCGCTGCCCTCATGGACGTGCTGCTCACCTGCGGGGTCGCTGCTGCCGCAGCCCGCCACTGCGACGGCAGCCGCGGTGCACACCGCCGCAATAGTTCCTCGCGCAATCCTCACCGCAGGTCCTTTCATGAGTTGCTCATCGCCCGGTACTGCGGTTCGGCGGCGATGATCTTGTCGGCATAGGGGCGGGTCTGGACCACATAGTCGGTGTGCCCGGTGGGGAACCCGCCGGAGTTCAGGACGGCGCCTTCGCCGGCGTTGTAACCGGCCAGATACAGCTCGGTACGCCCATTCGGTGCGGAGACCGTACCGTCGTCGATCCAGCCGTCGATGGTGGCGGCGATAGTGCACATGTAGTGGCCCTGGGCCATGACCGCATCGCCGATGCTGTTCACATCGACCCGGCCGTCACCGTCGTAGTCGCGGCCATAGGACGCCCAGGTGCCCGGCATGAACTGCGCCGGTCCCATCGCCCCGGTCACCGACACCGGAGCAGAGTCTCCGTGGCGGAAACCGTTCTCGGCGGCGAGCTGAGCAGCGAGCAGCGACGGTCTGATCTGCGGACAGATCGACCCAGCCCGCTCGATCCACGGAACGAACTCCGGTGGCACGGTGCCGTCGGCGAGGTAGTCGCCCACCCCTTCCCCGGAGATCAGGCAGTCCGCAGCCGACGACGTGGCGTTGCCGCTGCCACCGGGCAGCGATCCCCACGACACCACCCTCTCGTCGGTGCCCTGACCGTGGACGCTGATGTGCACGTGGTCGTAGTGGTTCTGGGTTTCGCTGCCGCGGTCTTCCATCAGACTCGGGACACCGCCGACGGGGTAGTAGGTCTGCCGCCAGATCACGTACTCGACATTGAAGAACTCCGCATTGGCCAGCACGTAATCGGTGATCTCGTCCCCGAGAGCCACCCCGTCACCGGAGCGATAGTTCGCGATCATCAGATCCACAGCCCGACCTTCGGTGTGATCGCTGGCGTAGCCGCCGTCCGCGCGCCACCCCCCGATGCTCGCGATCCGGTCCCCGAACTTCAGGTGGGCAGCGCGAGCGAGTTTCTTCGCATCGACCTGCAAGCCCTGCTCGGAACCGGCCGACGGCGGCAACGGCTGCGCCAAGTTCCCCTCCGGCGGGGCGGACGGCACCGCGGTGGGTGGCCCGGCCGGGGTCTGTCCCGGTGCGGGAGCGGAGTCGTAGTAGGGCAACGGGTCCACCGCCGCGGTGCCCCAGCCGCCGTGCCAGATTTCCCAGTGCAGGTGCGGGCCGGTCGATTCCCCGCGATTGCCCAGGGTGGCGATCTGCTGACCGGCGCGGACCTGCTCCCCGACCGTGACGCTGTAGGTGTCGATGTGCCCGTAGACGGTGGAGGTCAGCTGTCCGTCCTGCACGTGGTCGAGCACCACCCATTGCCCGAACCCGGAGGCCGGCCCCGCGTTGCGGACCACCCCGTCCGCCGAGGCGTAGATGGGGGTGCCGATCGCCCCGGCCAGGTCGATGCCTTGATGCTGGGCACCCCACCGCTGCCCGAAGCCGGAGGTGAAGGTCACCGCGGACGGATCGACCGGTTTGATGAACGAGCCCACCGGGGCGAGCCGATCGCCCGAGCCGACGCCGGAGCCGGGACCGAGACAGCTCGTGCCGTTCTGACGGTCTTGTTCGTCCTGGGTTCCCATCACTAGGACGAGGAGCAGGAAGAACGGAATGAGTGTGACCACCAGGATGAGCGCGATCAGGCCGGTTCCCCCTTTGTCGTTCACCGCAGGCTCAGATCCTCGGCCGCGACCCCGTGCTTGCGCGCCAAAGCGCGGTTGAGCTCCCGTGCCAGTGCCAGCTCCGCTTCCAACGCGGCGACGTCGCGTTCGGTGCGGCGAGGGCGACGGCCGGAGCGGTTGACCCAGCCCCGCACCGTCGTTTCCGCGACGTCGAGCTGCGCAGCGGCGGCTCGCGTAGCAGCGGTGAAGCTGTCCCCGGCCTTCATGCGCCCCAGGACCGCCTCGATCGCGGCCTCACGGGTGAGGTCATCGACCAGGGTGTACCGGCGACGGCCGGGACGCTCCCGCCGACTCATGCGGCGACCTCCTTGGCTCGGTCCTCGTCGGCGGCCCGCAGACGGGCATCGGTGTCGTGAATCCCGGAATCCTTCTCTGCCTGGGGCACCCACACCTTGAACGGGGTGCCCGGCGTTGCGCCTTCGCCGAGCTTGAGCAGAAAATGCCCGACACCGGCGGCGGTGCGCTTACTCTCGACTGCACCGTTGCCGTCGTTGCCGTCGTCGCCGGCGCTCTTGCGGCGCGCCTGGCGCAGCGCCTTCTTCTCCTCCACCGAGGAGGTGCTGTCGTTGGCCCAGCCGGTCACCATCGCCCGCTCAGCGCGGGAGAACTTCATGAACCGGCCGAGCCGGTCGAGTTCGGCCTCGGGAACCGGGCCGACGATCCGGGCGCGGGAGCGTTCGATCATGCCCAGCGCGCCGACCTTCTCGAAGTCGGCGAGCGAGTGCGTGACCATCGTCATCGCCACGCCCATCGACCGCTGCAACCGCTGCACCGCATCCAGACGCGCCACCGCCGAGCTGCCGGTCTGGATCACCTGCCAGACCTCGTCCAAGATGATGTGGGCCGCAATCGACTTCGCTCCGGGCACCTTGTTGTCGGCCAGGATGTGCGCCGCTTCTACCGCCGCGAACGCTTCGTTCCAGCCGGCGAGAAGCACAGCGGCTCGCATCAATTCGTCACCGGGCGGCACCGAGGACATGTCCAGGTCCACCATCGGCTTGGTGATATCGATCCGAACGGTGCTGTGCCTGTTGAAGGTCTCCCCGAACCGGCCCTTGACCAGCGCGCGCAGCGAGCGCAGCAGTGGCTTGATCTGACCGCGGTATTCGTCCTCGGTGTCGGCCACCGCATCGTCCTTCAGCTCCTCGGGGCCGGTCGAGATCAGCGTCAGCAGGTCCTCGAGGCGGGCTGCGTGGTCGTTGTCGAATCGCGAGCCCGGGGCGTAGAGCAATCGGATCGCCGAGGCGAGCAGGGTTTCCTCGAAGTCCTTCAGGGGGCCGCGGCGGACGATCTCGAGCAGGGCACAGATCATGTTGAGCTGGCGAGCGTGGAGCGCGAACTCGGCCTTTTCCCGTTCGAGGGAACCGGCGGGCAGTTGCTCGATCGCATCCCCGATCGGGCCGCGGTCGAGCGGGTTGATCGCGCCGGTGCCGTAGCCGACCTCGCTGACCTGCCCGCCGACCTGCTCGGTAAGCACCCGCAGGTCCGGCTTGACGTCACCGGGCACGAGCACCAACGTGCCTCGCGCAATGTCCCCGAGGGCGATCCGGCGCAGCAGCGTCGACTTGCCGAAACCGTTGAGCGCGCAGATGAAACACGACGGGGCGGTGATCGCCTTCATCTTCCAGGCGTAGAGCGGATCGAAGCCGACGGCCGCGCCGGTGGTCAGATGCCGCCCCAGCGGGGTGCCCAGCAGCGGAGCCTTCGCCCCGACGATCCACGGGTAGATCCCGGCGACCTGCACCGAGGTACCGCGGTATTCGACCGGGGGCATCACCGTCGACATCCGGCCCCCACCGGCCCCGTCGAATCCGCGGGCGTCGAGCTCGGCGAGCGGGCGGTCGAAGCCGTCGGAGGTGATCCGGGTCAACCGCTCGACCGTCGCCCGGCGACTGTACTGGCGGTTGACCAGGCTTTTCTTCCATGCCTTCTTGATGCCGGTGGCCGCGGCCGCCTGCTCCTCGAGAGCGGACAGGTCCTCGTCCGATAGCAGGGTCTTGGCGATCTTCTCGGCTTGCGCGATCCGGGTCGAGGTCGTGGCTTTACCCATGACAGCGTCCCCCTCCTAGTTGCTCAGGAACGACGGGATGGTGGTGTGGTCGGGGGCGATGACTCCCACACCGAGGGAGGCCGCGAACGCTGCGCCCTGCCAGCACCACGAGCGGCGGATCGTCAGTCGGCTCTGCCGCGAGAGGTCCTCGACCAGGGCGTCGATCTTCGGCACATCGGAGCTGCCGGCCGGTTCGGTCACGGTCACCAGCACCCCGAAGCGCACCATCCCGGCACCGCGGGCCTGTTCCATGCGGGCCTGGGCGGTGGCCGCCAGCTCGATCTGAGACTTCGCCGAACCGATCGATCCGTTCTTGAGCGACCCACCGTGTGCTTCGGCCATCGCGTTGCGGTAGTCGCTGTCGGCGATGTCGGTGGCTTCCCCGGCCGAATGCGGGCGGTAGATCACCGAGACCCGCTTGAGCGGCACCGCCTCGTTCGGGGCCAACAGGCGCTGGAGCACCCGTTCGGTCACCGCGCCCTTGGGGGCTTCGCGCATCTCCCAGGTCACCGACACCGCACCGTCGTGGACGTACTTGCCGCCGTCGGCACTTTCCAGGGCAGTGCGGGGACCGCAGTCCTCCCAGGTCAAGCCGGTGCCCTCCCCGGAGTACAGGCCGGCTTCGACATCGACGAGTGAGGCCGGGTCGTAGGAGCGGCGCACGAACGCCATGATTTCGTCGGCATCCATCGGCGAGCAGGGCACACCGGAGCGTGCTGCCGACGCCGTCAGGGCGGGCAGACGCCGGCCGAGTTCGACGGCCTGCTCGGAGGGGTCCTGTTTGCGTTCGGTGGTCTTGGCCTCGAAGGTGATGGCGATCCTCGCCGCGAGGCGGATACCGCCGGAGGTCAAGCCGGTGGCGAGCTGGTAGGCCGCATCGCGGGCCAGCTGCGGGGCATCGGCGCGGGTGTTCTGGTGCACCGTCTCGTACAGCTCGATGCCGGTCTCGGGCAGCGTCTCGACGGTGGTGACCACCGCGAGGATGTCCGAGGTCTCACCGGCCCCGGACAAAAACTGTGCCCAGTTGCCGACATAGTGGTCGATCACGTCCTGGTCGACAGCCTCGGCGCCTTGGGGGTAGGCGTCGAAAACGACGGTGTAGGCGTTTCGGCTGGGCATGTGGATCATGCCGAAGCTGCGCCCGTCCGAGTCGATGCCTTCGTAGAGCTCGGTTTCACCGAGCACGCCGGGAAGACGGTAGGCCCGCCCCGGAATACGGGAGAACGTGCCCGAAGCGTAGGCGTGCTCACCGCGGCGGCGGCCACGCCAGAACTGGAATCGCATCAGTGCCCTTTCGTAACCGGAGCGGCCGTCACGGGAGATGACCAGGGGGATGAAGCAGACGATCACCGGGATGGCCAGCAACAATGCGACCGTCATGCCGAGGAACAGGCCCGCGATGATGACGGCCGCCGCAGCGAGGATCGCCGCGACCGAGGTGCCGAAGGTGGCACCGAGCAGGCCGGTGCTGCGGGGCCGTCGCCAGTTGCCGTAGGTGTTGAATGTCGGCTCGTTGCTCACTGTTCGAAGCCCCCTCGGTTGAACTGGTGACCGGCCCCCGTCGCCACAGGAGCATCGGAGCCGGAGTGACCGGAACCGCCCGCACCGGAACTGCCGGACGCGGCGGCGCCGGGGCTGCCCGAGTCGTTGCCCTGCGGGCCACCGCTGCCGACGGCGGTGCTGCCGTCACCGGACGGAGTTCCGTTCTGATTGCCGCCTGCCTGTCCGCTCCCGGCGCCACCTGCGGCACCGAAACCGGACGGGGTAGCCCCACTCGGAGAGTTCGAGGCGGTCGTCGAGGTGGTGCTGGTGGTCGCCGCGCCGGATGCTGCGCCGCTGGCACCGCCGGTGGCGATCATTCCGCCGACCTTCGCGCCGACTGCGGCCGCGCCGGCGGCTGCGGCCAGGCCGCTGCCGCCACCTCCGAGTGCGCCGACGTTCGGGACGATCAGCCGCATCAGCGCGGGCAGCACCAGCGCCGCAGCGCACAAGGTGATCATCCCGGACAGGGCCATGAACCCGTCCTCGCCCGTGGGGTCGGTGAGCGTGGGTGCGGACTCGAGGAACAGGATCGCCGAGACCCCGATCACGAACGCCCCGACCGGTTTGACCAGCAGGAACGCGATCGTCCAAGCCAGCATCTTCTCGTATGCCTGGCTGCCGACCTTCGTTCCTCCGGCCGCACCGGCGATCGGCAGCGCCGCTGCCATGAGCACGAGGATGCCGGTACGCAGCAACATCAAAAACGCCATCATCAACCCGCCGAGCATGCCGATGATGCCGATCAGGAACAGCAGCCCCACACCGGCCGGACCCGCATACAGCTGAATCGAAACCATCGCTTCGGCCAGGCGGGACGGATCGGAGCCGACCGCACTGTCCATGAACCACGCCGAAATCTGGTCCGACAGTTCGGTGCCGAGCACGATCAGCGTCGATGCTCCCCCGGCGAGCACCGCCGCACGAGCCATCTGCTTGAGACCCTCTTCCGAGGTGTCGCGGATCATTCCCGAGCGGGCCAGCGCCAACCTGCCACCGAGCAGGATCAGCGACAGCGACAGGGCCGCGACCTGGAGATAGAAGGTGTAGTCGTTGACCGTGGCCACCGTCGACGTGAAGACGTCCCCGTCTATCTCGGTGCCGGTGATCCACCAGCCGAGAGCGAACTTCAACACCGCGACACCGGCGTTGCCGATCGACAGTGCGGTCTTTTCGACCGTTCCCGCCGCGACATCGCTGATGCCGTCCTTGATCACCCCGGCCCCGGCATCGATGACATTGCCGGCTGCATCCGCGCAACTCGGGACTTCTGTGTTCATCAAGACATTCCCGACGCCGCTGAGGGCAGCTGCGGTAGGGTTTGCGCAGGCCAGAGCGCCGAGACCGGTTTCGAGCAGATCGAGTCCCACACCGCTGTCCTCATCGAACTCGGTGCTGTCGATGTTGCCGCCGGACGACTCGCCGGCCGGATCGCTTTCCTGTGCGACGGCCACGGCCGCCGCACCGATGCCGACGACCACGACGGTGCAGACGAGGGCGACCAGTCGCAGGAGGACGGCAGACAGGCTGCGGTTCACCACCATTGCTGCCATCCTTCGGCGGACACCGGCTCGAACCCGCTGCTCAAGGCCTCCGAGTCCAGCTGAACGACCCATCCGGTGCCCTCACGCCACACCATCGGAACCTTCGTCAGCTGGATTTCGGTGGCCCCGTTCGATCGCTCGACAGTGGCACCGAGTTTGACCAGGGTCAGGTCCGGGTGGAAGGTCACATTGACCAGCGGCGACGCTGTAACCGCCGAGGCATCGGGCACCCTGAAGCCCTCCAGCAGCAGAGACGGGTCCGTCGAGTGGCCCGCTTCTGCGACCATCTCGGCGCGGTTGTCTCCACTGATGAGGTAAGCGACATAGTGGGCGGCAGCCAGTGCTGCGCCCTGCGGGGTGCGGGCGAAGCCGGTGGCAACACCGTTGTCGGTGAACCCGGTCGGTCCGTCGGAGGTCGAGAACGGCAGGTCCATGTTGCCTTGGATACGCTGGAGCATCACCCCGCTCGGTGCCTGATCGTCGGGCCGATTCGCGCTGGCCAGGGTGTCGGACAGGATCACCCCGTTGGGGTCGAGCGACACGTAGACGACACGATCGAACTTCCCGAATACCGGGTCGGGCTCGAACAGGCTGTCCTTGTCCTCGACTACGGTGGCGTTGCCGGTGGTCGGATCGAGGGACACCAGCGGCTCGTCGTCGCCGTGCACGATCATCACCACGCTTAGGACCACACCGACGAGGACGACCACGGCCAAGCCCGCCAACCCGATGGTGAACTTCGTTGCGGACGAGGACCGCTCGTTCTCCGTGTCGAGGGCGGTGGAGAGCTGGTCCCCGGGCTGGCCGGTGGTGTTGGGTTCGGTCACTTGCGGGTCTCCTCGAGGTTGACCAGCTCCGGCGGCAGGGCGTCGAGAGCGGTGATGGCGGCGGTCTCGCTGGGCAGGTTCAATCGCCAGTCGTCGTCGATCCACACCACCTGGGTGGTCGAAGATGCGAGCGAGTCATCGGAGAATCGCTGCACGACATCGACGGTGGCGGCGGTGTCGCTGTAGTCGTCGATGGTGTAGCCGACGATGGTCGGCACCATCTCGGGGTCGGTTCCCGAAATCTCCACCAGCCCCCGGTGGGCGGCGTACAGGTCGCGGCCTTCGCCGGGTGCGGCTACACCGGCCAGGACCTGGGGCCAAGCGCGATCGGAAGCGGTGGACAGTTGCACCGACTGGGTGATCGCCGCCAGCGCCGCTCCCTGTGGGGTGTGGCTGAATCCGGCGAAGGGTTCCCATTCCCCATTGCTGGGGCCGTCGGTGGTGCCGATCGGAACCTCGATCCCGCCGACGGTGATCCACCGGTTGATCTGCGGTGGATCGGTGATCGACAGCTCGGACTCGGGGGTGTTCGATCCTCCGCAACCGGTGGCAACCAGCGCCACCGCGACCACCGCTGCTCGCGCCCACCGACGCATCATCGTTCGTTCTCCTCGTTGCCGAATTGCTGTTGCTGTTGCATCTGTTCGAGCTGGTCGATGACCGTCGGGGAATGGCCGCTTCCGATCTGCTGGGCTTGGGGCCCCTGGGCGGTGGCCAGCAGGATCGTGGCGATGGTCGCGGCCACGCCGCCGGCGAGGATCGCACCGATATTCGCCGCGACGAACTCTGCGGCAGTGGGGGATTCGATGCCGGCACCGTGCTTGTGGTCCCAGGCCAGGCGTCCGCCGACGAAGATCACTTTGGCCACGCACAGGATGAAGACGATCCCGGCCGCATACCCGAGCAGCGTTTGGAAACCATCGACGACCTCGCCGGGAAGGGGAACGACCCCTTGAGCGGATACCTGCATCGCTTGACCCCCGCCCTTACGCCGCAGAAGTGACGGCGCCGAGGATCTGGTTCGCCGAGATCGCCACGATCGCGCCGACGAGCGAGCCGACGAGCATCTTCGGCGAGTCCCCCGAGCCGTGCTGCCACTTCTCCCACGCGAACTTGCCGCCCGAGAAGATCAGGGCCGCAACGCACGCGAGCGTCACGCCCCACAGCAGCCAGTTCAGCAGCTTGAGCAGGCCGTTCGCGCCCGGAGGCACTTCCGGGTTGATGTCGAAATTGACGGCACCCTGCGCGAGATACGCGGTATCTACAACCGTCTGGATCATGAGGTGTCCTCCGTGTGATTACTGCACCGACCACAAGGTCGGGAGACTCGATTGGATTGCCGTGACGATGCCGACCCCGGCAGCGATCACGTCCTCGGGAACGTCGATGACCGCTCCCTTGGTCTGGATGGGAACGCCGTCGAGGGCGCGCCAGGTCGGAAGGCTCGATCGGGCAGCCGAGGCCAGGAAGCGGTGCCAGCCGATCGACCAGTGCGCCTGCACTGCGCCGGTGACGATCGAACGCAGTTGGCGCACGTCCTTCGGCGGCGCTCCGGCCGCGTTCGCCACGGTGACCAGGCCGAGCAACTCGCAGGCCAGATCGCGGTTGCGGTGTTCGAGGATCAGATCGTGGGCGCTGGACAAGCCCTGGATGGTTTCGCGGCAGACCACCACGACATACGGTGATTCGACCTCACGGTCGGTGCCACACGGCCACTGGTGCTTCGCGTCGTCGGCGAAGTCCCAGTACTGGGCCAGGGTGGAGACCCCGGATCCGCCGTGCGCGCCGAGCAACCACACCGCCGGGCCGGGAGTCGGCACCGTGTACGGCTCGACCCGAGCCTCGAAACTGATGCGCTCTCTGCTGCTCATGCCAGCTCCCCCGTCCCGACCCGATCAGCGGTGTCGTTGTCCTGGTGGCCGGCCTCGATGCGGCCGAAAGCGTCGAGTACATCGGTCCAGGCGTCGATCGTCGCGACCGACAGATGCCGGTGATCGACGGCGCCGGGACGCGCCAAGTTCGCATCGAAGGGCACTTCGACGAACCCGGCGACCAGCGGGGACAGTGCGTCGCGGATCGGGGTCAGATCGACCACGCTCTGCGGGAGCTGGTGTGAGATCGCCACCACCGTGTGGGAGAGCACGTCGCGTCCGTAGGTGCCCACCAGCCAGTCGAGGACGCCGCGCATCCGGGCCAGCGGTTCGGCACGGGGCGGCACCGCGACGACGATCGCAGCCCCGGCCTCGATCAACGGAGCCACACGGCGTGCGCGCAACGCCGTTCCGACATCGTGGATGCGGGCGAGGCTGCGGTCGGCGAGCAGGCTGTCCACCAGGGCCGAGTCGGTGGCTTCGCCGTGACCGACGACCACCGCCCCGGCACTACTGACAGCCATCCGCGAGCCGAGCTGGCGGACCGCCCGCGCAGAATCGATCGGTTCGACCCCGACACGGGCGAGCAGGTTCCCGCCGTCGGTGGTGCCGTCGATCGCCGCGACCTGCACATCGGCACCGAGGCGCAGAGCGGTGGCCAGGCCGAAACAGGTCGTGGTCGCGGCCGCTCCCCCGGATCCGGCCACCACGATGGCCGAGACCTGTTCGGGCTGCTCGATTTTCGGGCTACGGCGAAATGCAACAACGTTGTTCATCGGTTCTCCACGTTCGCGATCTTCACGCCGCCGTCGGCGGGCATGGTGGTGATCCACTGCTTGTGGATGCCTTCGTCTCCCACGGGCGGGAACTTCAGCAGCACATCGACCGACCAGCGGTTGGGGTCCTCGGTCGGCAGCACGGTCACGCAGTGCTCGGTCCCGGCCGGAACAGCGTCGATGAAGCTCTGAATATCGTTGCCGGGCAGGACCATCAGCTCTGCGACTGCCTTGCCGTCCCGCTGGACGTAGTAGGCGTGCTCGAACGCCTGGATCACCGCCGGACCGGAATCGCGTCCACCGGGGCCGTTGCCGACGATCCGATCCGGCTCGGTGACCGGGGCGCACCACGCCGGGGCTGCCACCGCCTCGGTCGTGGTGGGGGTCGCCGACGATGAGGCCAGTGCGGTGACCGGCGGCAGCGGCGTCTCCGGTTCGTCGGTGCCCGTGCTCATCACGTTCACTACCACCGCGGAAATCGCTGCCAGGGCAGCGATACCGCCACCGACGAGCATCCAGGTCCGGGACCGATCGCCACCGGGCTTCGCAGGAGCAGCGGCAGCGGTGTCGGTGACCGGCGCAGCGGCGGTCTGCTCGACGAGGTCGGGCGCGGCCGGGGCGCGACGGGGAGCACGGCTGCGACCGATCGCGGACTTGAGTCCCCCACGACTGCGCTGCGAGATCACCAGCGGTCCTCGCGGAATGTGGACGCGCACCCAGTCCGGGGCGGTGGCATACGGGTCGTCGCCGGCCTCGGTGTCAGGGTGCGGGGCCGGTGCAGTGTCGGCGACGGGGGTCTCAGCAGTGCCGATCGGCTCCAGGTCGGTCTGGATGACCGCATCGTCGTCGGATTCCCAGGTGGTCTCGGCAGCGACCGGTTCGAGGTCCGAGGAGGCGAGCGCCGCGTCGGCGATCGTCTCGTCCGGGATCGGGAAGTGCACCGATCCGGTGTCGGTGTCTTCGGTGGGAGTCGGTTGCGGCCCGTAGTGCTCGGTTACGTCCGGGAAGAGTGTGCCTCGATTGTCGGTCGACAAAGTGTTCCCCCTCGTCGGGTGGTGGGGGCGGGGCTACCCGCCCCCACCGGAAAACTGTTCGGGCAGGTCAGGCAGGCACGATGCCGTCACCGATCGCGGTGGAGATCATCTCGGCGGCAGTGCCGGCCGAACCG
>Ga0180218_1000420_pt1 | contig 41914 bp, 43 predicted proteins | sample eDN3rd37CKraftBY_FD_151334 | JGI IMG/M metagenome (GOLD analysis project Ga0180218, IMG submission 151334) | Enriched backyard soil microbial communities from Emeryville, California, USA - eDNA 3rd pass 37_C Kraft BY (version 2) (version 2) | ecosystem: Environmental > Terrestrial > Soil >... | reverse complement strand
ACTCAAGGCTATCTGTCGTACCTTCCCGAGCTTCTGCGCGTGAAGGGTGGCGTTCTCCTCTCCATGCCTAAGCCGCCGGCCGGTGATGCGGAGGCTTGCTTCACGCAAAGCCTGGAATTAGGCCGCGTGCAGAAAGCTCTAGCTTGGCAGCTGCGAACGGCGACCGATCTCGCTTCCTTGTGGGTTCGCCAGGGCAGAACCAACCAAGCGCACGAATTGCTGCGGCCGATTCTCGAACAGTATACCGAGGGCAAAGACACAGCCGATGTCAGGGCAGCGAGACGCGTGATCCCAAGGCTGGAGTAATCCCCGACCGCGGCTACTCGATCGGTTCTATGCCCGCCTTCCGCAGTATTTCACTCCAGACCGTCTTCTCGTCGGTTATCATTTGTCGGAACTCTGATTGCGAGCCGCCGATGGGTTCAAGCCCCAATTGAAGCAGCCAGTCGCGTATGTCGGGTGCCGCGATGATAGCCCGCATTTCGGTACCGAGCCGGTCGACAATGGCTTCCGGCGTGCCGGCCGGCACGAACAGCCCAAACCAGACGCTGACCTCGAAACCCGGGAATCCTTCTTCTGCGATGGTTGGCAGATCAAGAGCAAACGGCACCCGTCTGAGTGACGTCGTTGCGAGTGCACGTATTTTACCTTGATTGGCGAGCGGTACAGCGGTGGACGGCGGTATGAACGCCATATCGATGCGCCCGGAAATCACGTCCGAGACCAGCGCTGGCGCGCTTCGGTAGGGTACGCCGCGAAGGCCGACATTTGCCCTTAGCTTAAGCAGCTCACCGGCCAGTTGAGTTACCGAGCCTTGCCCCAAATGACCGAACGTGAGCCCGTCAGGTGTATGCCTTGCGCGTTCAATTAAAGTCGGCAGGTCTTTTACTTGCGTACCCGCTCCAACGACGAGCACGTTCGGAAAACGCCATGCGACGGTCACCGGTACAAGCGCTTTCGAAACATCGTATGGGATGGTCCGATAGAGCAGGGGCCGGAGCACGATGTTGGCGCCGGTCAGCATTCCGATTGTGTAGCCGTCCGGCGCTGCATGGGCCGTTTGATCCGCTGCGATATTGCCCGCAGCGCCAGCAACGTTTTCGAAAACGATGGGCCTTCCAAGTCGATCCGCAAGCTTCTCAGCGATATGCCGAGCGCCGACATCTGTTCCAGGCGGAAATCCGTAAAGCATCCTGATCGGCCGAGTTGGATACGCGTCCTGAGCGCGTCCAAGATCCGCCGGCGCAATGAACATAATTGCAATCAGGATTGCTTTGAATTTGAACGGGTTCATTTTGACATAATGGCTTGAAAAGTTCGACCTGTCCGTCCGAAGACCTCGAATGAGGTTACCACAGACGCCGCGCGCCCGTTTGGCAGTCAGCTAGAGGTAACACGAAATTCAATAAGTGATTTAAAACGCTTTGCAGACGCCCGCTTATTGAATTGCCAGGATCGCCCGCAACAGTTTGACCGGGTCTGATTTCAGAACCTTCGTAACTTCGATGAATTCGATTAAATCGAGTCTACGTTCGCCGCCTGACCAGTTCGAACACTTCACCGGATTTCGTCACCTTGAACATCAGCTTTTTAGCCAGTTCGCGGAGACGACCCTCACGCGCCGAAGCATCTGCCTGTTCGCTTGTTTCTACCTGTGCGCGGCTGATCATCGGCCGGATGGCTCCTCGGGATCCACGAGCGTCGCAAAGTCCTCAAGAATCTGCCCGTAGGGCGCGTCCCGCCTTGAGGGCGGGCGGTGGTTCAACAGCCAGAGCATCTTGCTCGATACGGCCTGCACAACTTCGCCGCGATCGAGGATGTCCAGTATGGCGTTCAGAGTATCGTCCGCGTCCAGTTCGCGGTGTGGTTCGACGTAGCGCGCGAGCGAAATTTGTGCGGCAACCATGGCGAGGACGATGATTTCGTCGTCGGAGAGGTGAGAACGGTGCCAGACACGGCGCACGATCTCGCGCGCCATGTCGTAATAATATGCTCGAACTCCTCCGGTTTCTCGGGGACGTTGCCAGGCACGAGGTCCGGCATCACGATGCCTTGCGACGGTTATACGGGGAGCGATTGGTCGGCCGCAGGGAAATGCCCTCGCGTTGCGCTTTGCTGCGGATGGCGGCGGGAGGCCGTTCGAGCTTCATGCTGATCACCCTTGTGGGGGTGTTCTGCTTCGCCAGTGCGCGAAGTTCTTTCACTTCCGCCGTTTCCCAGGGCTGCCGGGATCGCCGCTTGTACTTGGGGTTTGCCTTGCGCGGACCCTTGCGACCGATTGGAGAGCCCGGACCCTTCCAGCTTGCTTTCGCCATGTGTCTTTCCGGAACCGGAACATTTGTTTAAAGTTTTAAAGCGTGAGGATGCCCGCAGGTTCCGGAGCGGTGATGGATGTACGAACTGAGTCCCGATGAGGCAGAGGTTGTGAACCGTGCCACACGGCTGGCGCTGCATGCCGCCCACCGCATCAACGTGCCGGATGATGTCGCCGAGCGGTTCCTGACGCGGGAGATTTTGAAGCTTCGGCCCGACGGCGTCGACGGCGACCGCCATCTTGCGGAGACCGCCCTGGGGCGGTTGCGCGACCACGTCCAGGTCACCGAATCCGCGCGACGCCTCGCCACACCTTCCGGCGACTAGGACCTGAACGGCGACAGGTGCATTTCAGTTCCACCCAAACGGGCGCGTGGTCGCTTGCCTCGGGCTCGCCGCGCACCGACCTGTCCACTCCCGCTTTGATGAGCTGGGGGCGGAGCGAGGGACTGAGCAGCAGGTGATCGAGCCGCAGGCCCGCGTTGCGCTGCCAGCGATTTCGCATGTAGTGCTAGAACGTATAATCTGCAAATTCGGATGCCGCTCCCGCAAGGCATCCGTCCAACCCTGCTTCACAAGGCTGGCAGAGGCGGCGCGGCTTTCGGGTCGCATCAGCGCATCGTTGTCCCACGACTTCGTTGGGTAAAGGTCGAGTTCGGTCGGTGCGACGTTGAACTCCCCGGCGAGGGTGACGGGGACCTCTTCCTTCAGCAACTTCCGCGCATGTGTGCGGAGCCGCTTGAACCAGTCGAGTTTGTACTCAAACTGCGGACCGGGTTGCGGATAGCCGTTGGGTAGATAAATGCATCCCGTTCATCGCTGCCTCGATGTAGTGCGTCGCCTTGTCTGTCGGGTCGCCAAGAAGTGCCGTGCGGGTCACGACCGGCTCACCAACGCGCGATAGGATGGCCACGCCGTTCCAGGCGCTGGCCGCGCCAGGCCGACGCGTAGCCCGCCGCCCGGATGGCTGCTTCGGGGAACTCTTTGTCGGTGCATTTGAGTTTCTGAAGGCAGGCGATGTCGGGGGCGGAGTCCCCCAGCCAACGCAGGAGTTTCGGCAGGCGGCGATTGACGTTGTTGGTGTTGAAGGTCGCGATTTTGATGGGGCGGCGGTGATTTTGGTCGATCGAATGCTTATCTAGTGACGAACAAGGTGAAGGTCATGGCTGGTGGTTGGTCCCGCGACGGCGCGGTGCAGGAACAGATCGATGACACCGTATCCGACGCGGTGGCGAAGGCGCGTGGCCGCCTTGCGAACGGTGCGGGCCGCAAGGACTGCATAGAGTGCGGCGAAGACATTCCGGAGGCGCGGCGACTCGCGATGCCGGGTGCGACCACCTGCGTGGCTTGCCAATCCCTCAGGGACCGGCGGCCTACGGCCGCTGGCATCAACCGCCGGGCCAACAAGGACAGTCAGCTGCGTTGAGCGCAGGCGCGTTGCATGTCGGTGACCCAGTTCAACATGTTTGCCGCGCGTCGCCCGCCGATCTAGTCGCACTCGTTGATCTGGCTACTGAGAGTGCCTGGCTATTCTCTCACGCAGAGCTCAATGCGTTCGCGCAGCAAAGATCAAGCGGCCGCCTTCATTTTTACTTCTACCTCAATCCGAGGTGCGCGCTCGGAGGGCGAACTGCCATGCGACGGACTTCGAACGCTATCGCCTGCAGCACCGGATTGCAGAGTTGTTCAATGCTGCGGACGAGGCCTCTGCAAAAGGCTGACCCATCGTCACACCCAGCTGAGCGTGCTGTCGTAGCCCCAATCGTCGAACGCGAGCGCCTGGCTGATGCTGTCGACGATGTCGTCGGTCTTGCCCTGCGGAAAGCTCAGCAGTTCCTTTTCAACCTCCGCCATGAAAGGTTGGTCCTTGGGAAACTGGACCTGCCCGCGCTCGAATTTGCCTTGCTGAACATATAGGCGACCGATCTTGTCGTGATGGACTGGAATCAGGCGGACCGGGTAGAGGCCGGCCAGTTTCAGTTCCTGGGCCAGCGCTGTGCCGGTCGAGGCATCTTCGATCAGGATCGCAAAGGGCTTATACCGTTCTGCTAGCGCGATCGCTGTGTCCCGCAGCTCGGGGTATTCGTAGCGGCCGCGGACCATATCCAGAAGATAATAGACCTTGTCTGCCAGCAGCCAGACGGTGCAGACTGACCAGTCGTTCTGCGCTCCGTTTTTTGCTGCCGTGTCCCAGGACATGATGATGCGGTGGCCAAGCTGCCGCTCGGGCAGGGCAGGGTAGTATCGGAACCATTTCTGCTTGATCATTCCGCCGCCGGGTGGCACCGGCGATTGCTGATACTGAGCAGCAAAAACGTCCGATCCTAGCTCGAGGCGCAGCTTGTTAAGGGTGTCCAGGGATTCATGCTCGGGGTGCAATGCCTCGCCGGCAAGGCGATAGTAGGAATCGTCATTGCCGATCGCGATCTGCTCATCCTCTTCAGCTATGGCTGCAAGGCTGAGGTGGGTCCAGCCGCCAGACTCCAGCAGATAGCCTGTCAGGTCGTGGAGATTACGACCGCTACCGCGAGATGGTACAGCCGAACGGGTCGCACGCCATCTCGATCAGCCGTTTCCGCGAAATCTTGAAGGAGGCTTCTCAGCGCAGCCTCGTCGACATCGGAGACTTCGATCCCGACGAGCAGGACTGCGAAGTCGCGATCAGGCCGATGATCAAGTTGATCAGCGGTGGCGACGCGCTCACCCGCATCGAGCGCTACATCCGACAGGAGGAGAGCCGGTCGCCAATGCAGGATGGAGACGAGTCATGATGGAGCTCCGCCACCTCGCGATGGTGAACTGGCACCTGTTCGAGCTCGAGGACATCGAGATCGGTGGCCACGCCGGGGTCTTCGGCGAAAACCGATCAGGCAAGTCGACGATCCTCGACATGGCGCAGATTGTGCTCACCGGCGGAAACCGCAACATCTACCGTCTCAACGCGGTCGCCGGCGACAAGGGCAAGAGCCGTGGCACCTCGAAACGGAGCGTCCTCAACTACTGCCTGGGGACGCTCGGAGAGGACGAGCGACGGCGTGACCAGGCGCGCACATACATCGCGCTCGGATTCGCGGACACTGAAGGCCAACGGCCGCCGGTCACAATCGGCATGGCCATAGAGGCGCGGAAGTCGGAGAGCAACGAGACGGTGCTCGCCCGGTTCGTCGCAATCGGCAAGATCCTGACCACGCAGGACTTTATCGAGATCAGGAAGGAGGGCCGCTTTCCAGCAGACTGGGACGACGTCCGTGGACGCATTGTGCATGCCATCGGTGCAGAGAACTTCGTCAACCACCGCGACAAGGCCATCGATTTCGTGCGGGAGTACATGCGCCATCTGGTGCCACATGCCTCGTTCGTCGGCGAGCAGAACGCCAATTCACTGCAGAAGGCGGTTGTCAATGCGATGACGCTCGACCATGACCAGACCGCGACCGAATTCGTCCGCAAATATATTCTCGAAGACAACAAAATGCGGGTGGGCGAGTTGCGCGAGTCGATCCAGACGTACCGCAACATCAACGATACTATTCGCAAGATGCGGGAGAAGCTCGAAGCGCTCAAGGCGCTGCAGACCGTTCTGACGGAGCTGGAGGAGGTCCACGACAGGACGTTCAAGGAACGTTGGATCGCCCGCCGCGCGGAATGGCTTTACGCCAGAGCCGCGAACTGCGACCTCCGACGCAAGCTCAAGGACGCACGCGCGAAACGTAATGCCGCGGGTGAGGAGCTCAAGATTCTCAACGAGGACCTCAGGGCCATTCAGCACGAGATCGAGCGGCTGAGCGCCGCCATCGTCGAGCACGATACCAAATCCGGACGGCGCGCCGCCGCGGAAACCCTTCGGGCCGCCGAGGAGGGAGCCGCCCGGGCCGCGGCCGCATTCCAGAAGCGCGTCGAAGCGATCGGGCTTCTGGAACCGCTGTCCGCTATGAAGGGTCAGGGATTCGACGCGCATCTTGCCACCCTGGCTAAGGTCGTTAGCGCCGGCGTTGGCGCGAAGATCGGGAGCGTCCCCGATTCGCTGACTGCAGCCGAAAAGGACCTCGCGGCCGCCGCCCCCGAACTCGCGAAACGCACGGACGAGATGAGGCAGAAGCTTTTCGCGGACGCGGGCGCGTTGCGCTCCGAACGCGACGCGCTCCGCGAGCGCGCGAGCCGCCACCGGAGCGGCCAAGCAAACGCGCATCTTTCAGAGGTCACGCAGGAGCTCTGCCGCAAGCTGCGCCAGGAGAGCATGGCCCCGCGCGTCTTGTGCGATCTCGTCGAAATCTCGGATCCGCAGTGGACGGCCGCCGCCGAGGGGCTGCTCGGCCGCGATAGGGAGGCGGTGTTTGTAGACCGGCCGCACATTGCAAAGGCGACCGCCGCCTTCAAGGCCGGACGGCGCGAGTTCAGAGGAGCGTCGCTGGTCAGCCTGAACAAGCTCGACGCGCACCGGGGCCCGCCCGAGACCGGCCGCTTCCCGTCGATCTTCCGCACGCAGGATGCGGACGCCAGGGCGTTCCTGGTCCGCCGCTACGGTACCGTGCGCCTCGCCGAAACGATGGACCAGTTCAATCTGCCCGGACGGGCGCTGATGAAGGACGGCCTTTACGACGACGGTCTCGTCCGCACCCACCGCGCCGCCGACCCCACAGAACACAAGATCGGCAAGGCTGCGCAAGCGAAAGCGCTGCGGGATCTCGAACAGAAGATCGAAGAACTCGACGAGCTGGTGGAAACCGCAGTCAAGGAAGCGCGCATCGTGGACGCGGCCCACGGCGCGCTAAAAACGCTCTGCGAGGATCCGGCGGCATCGGCCGCAGCTCTTGCGGCGCAATATATGAAGACGGTCAAGGAGCGAGCCGACGCGGAGGAGCGAATCAAGGCGCTTGATGGAGCGGGCGACGGAGGGCTGAGGACCAAGCGGACGGCGCAGGCGGAACTTTGGGAGAAGCGCACCGAGGAGCGCGACGCGCAGCAGGATCTGTTCAATAACAACGACGTCGAGGTCAAAGTCTGCGAGCGCGATCTCGCGAAAGGGGAGAACTCGCCCGGCTCGGATCTCAACCTCCGGCTGGCTTGGTCGATCTGGAAGCAGAACCGCCCGCTCTATGCCCGCCCCAAGGGACGGACAGCCTACCGCGAGCGTCTCGCGGCGGCGACACAGAAGAACGATACGGAGCGCCACCGCGCGATCGCGTCCAAGGCTGTCGCTGCCGAAGCGGCCGCGAATGAAGAGAGGCAGAAGACCGAACAGCGCGTGCGCAGAGGGCTTGGCGAGTACTTCGAGACCTTCGGCGTGAGCTCACAGGTCGGCACTGAAAGCGAACCGCTCCGGGAAGTTAGACCCTGGGCCGAACAGCTCATCCAGGAGATCGAAACGAACGAACTGCGGCGGTACGAACGGCAGGCGCGCGAAGCCGCCGAGAAGGCCGCGACTCTGCTGCGGGGCGAGTTCATTAACGCGCTGACGTCGCGCATTAGCAAGATGGAACGCGATCTGCAGGCCATGAACCGCAGCCTGCACGACCACCCCTTCCATAACGAGCGGTATTCGTTCCATCATACCAGGGTTGCCGACTTCCAGCCGATCCTGAAAATTATCGAGATCGGCAAAACCTCGCCGGAAGCGTTGGACATGCTGTTCCGCGGGGATCAGGTCCCGGCGGACTTCCCACACAAGGATACGATCGCGGAGCTTGAAGCCCTGCTCGAAGATCCGGACAAGGACTTTACGCAATTCGAGGATTACCGAAACTTCTACACCTTCGAGATCCACATGGAGGATGTGGCCACGGGCCGCACGACGCGATGGGAGACCAGGCGCGGCATCGGCTCGGGCGCCGAGCAGCAGGTTCCGATCTACGTGGCAATAGGTGCCTCGCTCGCCTCCGTCTACGGCAGCGCTCAGCGACGCCCGGGAAGGCCGGCTGGCATGGCGCTCGCGATGTTCGACGAAGCGTTCTCCAAATTGGACGGCAAAAACCAGCGGCAGATGATGAGTTTCTACAAGAAGTTGGGACTGCAGATCATCATCGCAGCTCCGAACGAGAAGCGCGTCGCCGTTCTGGAGCATATCGACACGGTCGTCGAGGTCGACCGGATCGGCGACGGCGCACGCACGACCGTCGTGCAGATCAAAGAACGCGCGCGCCGCGAGCTGCGCGCAATTGACCCAGACCTGATGTCGGACGCCGATCTGCAGACGCGCATCGCGGCGGAGTGACTCGTGCCGCGCCGGTTCACCGACACTAAGGAGCTGCTCGCGGATCTGCTCGACCGCCACGAAGCCGGGGCGGCGAACCCGTCGCATATCCCGATTATGCAGGCTTTGCTTCGGTGACGGCGGCGGACGCCTTCATCAAAGAGCTCAGGCTCGCGCAAGATGCCGGGGCGGTCCGGCTAGCGAATGGTAGGGGCAACCGTCGCGACCAAGTCGCTCACGTGAAGCTGGAGTCCGCAGACGCGCTCTATCGGCACCTCGGCCGGGCTCCAATCTCGGGCGTCGCGCGCGAGGCGTACGCGATGGTGGTCGACGGATTGGCATTGCATCCGCGCCTCAGCGCGGCCGCCGAGGAGATCGCGTCCGCATGGACGCGCGCGAGAAAGTGGAATGGGTTCTCGCCCGGCGATGCCGAGAAGGTCCGCAGCGCGTTCGTGCTGGCGCAGGCGATAATCGACGGGCGGCATGCAGGCATGGATTACCGGACCTTCTCGCGAAGGGTATCGGGCAACAGCAAGAGCCTGGAACGGTTGGAGGGATCGATCGTAAGGCTGCTCGGCGGGATTCTTGACCTGCCGCCCGACGCGAGGCCGCGCGAGGCGCTACGAACGCTCGGGCTCGAAAAGTTCGCACCACCTCTGCTGATCTCGGGGCAGGTGAATCTCACGGATGTTGATCTCTCGAGCGCCTCGCTTCAATACCTCGGAATTCCGCCAAACGAAGCTGATCGCGTTCGCTTTCGCAACATGCCGACGTATCTGCTGACCATTGAGAACTTCGCATCCTTCAACCGCCACGTCATTGAGGCTGATCCAGATCGCATAGGCGTGACAATATACGTGGGAGGATATCCGTCGCTTGCGACACAGAAAGCGCTGCGGATTTTGATAGGCAAGCTCCCGGTTGGTGTTCCGCTGTTTCACTGGTCAGACATAGATGCGGACGGCACGTGGATCTTCCGCACGATTGAAAAGGCCGTCGGCCGCGTGGTCCAACCGCATCTAATGTCTCCGGAAATTGCTGAGCGGTTCGGGCGGGCGATAACCGCGAAATCCGTCCCGCGTGAGTGCCCACAAGATTCCGGAATAGCCGTCCTCACCGCGTATCTCGCGCGGGACGGAGCGAAAGTGGTCGAACAGGAGGAGCTCGATCCGCAACTGCCTTCCGATCTGACCAAGTTTTGTGTCCATACAGGCTCAGATCGAGATATGACGCCGAGCCCACTTAATACTGTGAAGACGCACCAAGCTTCCGCACGCGATGACTCTTGAGATGAGCGGCAATCGTTTCTGTTCGGCGCCACTGCTGCTTTCTATAAGCTTAAGTTCTTTGCTCCGTACTGCCACGGATTGCCGATTCTGACTGTGAGCGGCCCTCCAGTTGTGTTTCTATCCGCAACCACGATCGATTGCCGACGATCTCCACTCTGATGCATACAAGCGTTGGCGGCCCGATGCCCAGCCGAGATGCGTTTGTGCGAGTCGTATGACCGTTCGACGGAGCCCCGACTGGACGCAGGCAGGTCCAAACGTGGAGCGTCTCGAACGGAAGAGGCGCCCTCTTGTGCTCAGTGACGGGGTGGGTTTGGAGAACGCTTGCCGATACAGACACATCCTTGTTCAGATTCCGGACTGAATCAACCCCAGAAGAAATCGCCCGCCGCCCAGAGGCTTCTCGGCTTTGCGACGCTGACATCACCTCGCTGCTCATGCCTGCACATTACGCTGTTCTATGAAAAAATTACCCTGTTCGGGCTCACAGGGAAAAGCGCAAGTTGTGGCCAGAAAATGGAGACTTTTCTGGTTCGCAGATCGCGTGGAAACCCCGAAAACCGCGAATTACCCTGTCTTTTTCCCTGTTATCAGGGAAATGCGCATGCAGAGACTGGTTCGCACGCTGATGCATGCGCCACCACACTAGGACATGGGTCCTAAATCTTCCTGGTCTCCGGCCATTTCACCGCAAACACAGCTCAGTTTTGCTGCCAGCAGAGTCTCTGCGGAGCCTTATTTCTTCGAAGCTCGCGCGATTCCGCACTGTGTCTCTGCTCCCCGAAAATGTTTTTCCAAGCTGTCTCGTGCTTTTCGCGCTGAGACCGGTTCGAATCCAACGCGCTGGGCGCGGATCCAAGCGCAAATTGTTCGTAGAGACGGGTTCGTATCGCGCGTGGCAGCAAACTGAATTTGTAAACCGGTCTCTTCAGGCCAAAAGCAGCGTAATCGGAAATTCCCGGCCGGTGCTTGCCGCTAGCGCGTGAGCTGAAATATTTGGGAGTAAACCAAAAATTCCGAAGGCGAGTCCTCTTCCAATGCCCCTTTTCGGCGTGTCAGATCGCTCACAACTCGTCTCACCACCAATTCGTCCAGCCCCTCGATAATCAATAGTGCTCCAAAGCTCCGATCACCTGATCGCAGACCTTTTTCGCTAGTTGCGACGGAACTGCGGTCTGAATCTGTCTCCATGATCCGCGCTGCGACAATACCTGCCGCCTTTACGAACGCCTTCAGCGTGTCTCGGTCATCAATGTTACTGCCGGCCTCGCTCAAAATTGGCACCATCGACGCACCATATCCCGCGCCAATCGCTGCCGTTATTGCGCCTCCACCCCGGACAAAATTCCCGAGATGCGGCATCATGCGTATTGTCCATGGCGTTGGGTTGTTCAGACGTTCTAGATACGCCGGGCTGTCCACGACGCTGCTGTCGGCGAGTTCATACAGGATGAAGTAGCGTCCAAACCCGGATTGCTGTGACCGAAAGATTCGTGCGGACATAAATCCATCGATGCTCACACGCTCAATCGTGTGCTCCCTGGTGAGCCATTCCAAATATTCCTGTTCGACCGAAGCCTCTATATCGCTTCGGATCGCCAGTAATGCTTTAGGCGGCATGTGTCGCGCCCGCCTTCGCTTTTTTTTCCACGAGTTGTGCCGCAGCCTGCATGGCGATCAGATAGCCCGCCGGGCCGAGCCCGCAGATCACGGCAGTTGCGGCTCGTGACATGATAGAATGCCGGTGCAGTTCGTCGCGCGCATGGATGTTCGACAGGTGAAGCTCGACGATCGGTCCCTCGAACGCCTTCAGCGCATCGAAGATCGCCACTGAGTAGAAGGAATATCCCGCAGGGTTCAGGATGACCGCATCGGCGTCATCGCGTGCCGCCTGGATCCAGTCGACGATCTGCCCCTCGTGGTTGGACTGCAGGAAGGTAAGCCGTGCCTTCAATTCCCTCGCCGTGTTCTCGCAGCTTCTCTGGATCTCGGCGAGCGTCGTCGTGCCGTAGATGTGCGGCTCGCGGACGCCGAGCAGATTGAGGTTTGGTCCGTTGATGATCTTGATCCGCAGCATAAAATCTTCCGCTTACCCGCCGAGCCACTTGGCCGGCCCCGTGACCAGCCACGGAAACAGCACCAGCAGCAGCAACACGCCGAGCTGCGCCAGTAGGAACGGCCACACGCCCTTGATGATCTCTTCCATGCTGATGTTGGAGACGCCGCATACGACGTTCAGCACCACCCCGACGGGAGGGGTAATAAGTCCGATCGAATTGTTGATGATGAACAGCACGCCGAAATAGACAGGATCGATCCCAGCCTCGCGGATCACCGGCATCAGGATCGGCGTCATGATCAGGATCGTGGGCGTCATGTCGAGCGCGGTGCCTACGATCACGACAATGACCATGATCGCGAGCATGAGCAGGATCTTGTTGGCCATGAACGGCCGCAGCAGTTCCACGACCTGCTGCGTGATTTCCGCGACCGTGATCAGCCAGGACGAGACGAGGGCGGCGGCCACCAGGAACATCACGACGCTCGTCGTCACCGCGGCATTCAGGAATACTTGGTAGAGGTCGGACAGCTTCAATTCGCGATAGACGCAGGTCGCGACGAACAGCGAATAGACCGCGACTACGACGCCCGCCTCGGTCGGTGTGAAGATGCCGAAGCGCAGGCCGACGATGATGATGACCGGTAGCATCAGCGCCCAGGAGCCGTCGACGAGGGCGCGCAGCACCTGCATCCAGGAGGCTCGCGGCGCCCGCTTGGCATCCTCGCGCTTGGCTACCCACCACCAGGCGACGCAAAGGCCCGACGCGAGAAGCAGTCCGGGGAAAATGCCAGCAAGGAAAAGCTTCGAGATCGAAACACCGCCGACCACGCCGAACAGCACGAAGCCTATGCTCGGCGGGATGACAGGTCCGATGACGCTGCCGGCGGAAACGAGACCCGTCGAATACATCTTGCTGTGGCCAGCGGCGACCATCATCGGCACGACCAGTGCCGCGAGGGCGGCCGCATCCGCCGCGGCGGAGCCGGAAAGCGAGGACAGGATCACCGAGGCAAGGATCGCGACATAGCCGAGGCCGCCGCGGGCATGGCCGACGAGCGTGAGCGCGACATTGACGATGCGCCGCGCAAGCCCGCCCTTGGTCATGATCTCGCCGGCGAGCATGAAGAACGGCACCGCCATCAGCGGAAAACTGTCGGCACCGTTGATGGTGTTTTGGGCTATGATCTGTGCATCGAAGATATCGAGCGAATGCATCAGCGCGACGCCGCAGATCAGCAACGCGAATGCGATCGGCATCCCGATCGCCATCGCGCCGAGCAGCGACAGCGTAAAGACCGCGATGGTCATGGATGGTGACCCGTCCTCGTCACGTCACGCCTCTTCCGATTCGCGCACGGCCACGAGTTCGTCCTCGCGGACATGGCCGAGCAGGACGCGCGTCAAGTCGTAGAGAAGAATGACGGCCGCGGACACGCCGAACACCACGCCCGCTGCATAGAATATGCCGACATGGAATCCCGCCGCCGGCGATCGGTCGGACCAGGTGATCAGCATCTGGCGCCAGCTGCCGAGCAGGAGCAGCCAGTTTGCGTAAAGCATCAGCGTATAATTGATGACGAATACGAAACGCTTGGCGCGCGGAGATAGCTTGCGCACAAGGGTGTCGATGCCGAGATGCCGGTGCTCTCGAAGTGCCACGATCGCGCCGAGAAAGGTCAGCCACACCAGCAGCCAGCGCGACGCCTCTTCGGAGACGACGATTCCGGAATTGAATCCGTATCGCAAAACCACATTACCGAAGACCAGGATCACCATGCCGGCGAGGCAGGCGACCGCAAGCACCTTGATCAGCCCGCAATACCAGTCAAGCACGCGCTGCATGGTGGTTCGCCGTTGTCGGGGAATCGCAAAGCGGACGGAGCGCCGGTTTCGGCGCTCCGTGCGCGCCGGACGTTACTGAATCTTCTGAACCCGATCGATCTCGGCCTTGAACAGCTTGACCGTCTCGGGGTCGTATTCAGCGAGGAATTTGTCCATCACAGGCTTCGTCGCATCGCGCATGCGCGCGAGTTCCGGCAGGCTGATATCGGTGAAGGTCATGCCTTTCTCCTTCAAGCCGGCGAGCGATTTGTCGACCGCGAGCTTGGTCTGCTCCATCTGGTAGCCGCGGGATTCCGCATAAGCTTCGCGCATCAGCTTCTGCTCAGTGGGCGAAAGCTTGTCCCAGAATTTCTTGCTGACCAGGATGATGTTGTAGGAATTGGTGTGATTTGTCGACGAGACGTATTTCTGGACTTCATAGAATTTGTTGGAGAACGTAACCGAATAGGGGTTCTCCTGGCCGTCGACCGTACGAGTTTCCAGCGCGCTGTAGAGCTCCGCGAAATTCATCGGCACCGGATTGACCTTGAACGCCTTGAAGGTCTCGACATAGACCGGACTCGGCAGCACGCGCAGCTTCAGCCCCTCGAAATCCTCGAGCTTTGCGATCGGGCGCTTGCTGTTGGTGACGTTACGAAAGCCGAGCGTCCAGTAGCCGAGACCGATCAGGTCTTTCTCGGGAAGCTTGTCGAGCAGCATCTTGCCGAACGGGCCGCCGACCAGCGCTTCGCCCTGCGCGAAATTCGCAACGATGAAGGGCAGGTCGAGCAGGCCGAAATCCTTCACCACGGAGGCGAGCGAGGCGGTGGAGGCGGACACGATTTCCTGGGTGCCGCCACGGGCCGCGCTCTGCATCTGCATCTCGTTGCCGAGCTGGGAGGCCGGGAATTCGCGGACCTTCATCTTGCCCCGGCTCTTGGCAGCGAGGATTTCCGCGAATTTCTGCACTCCGAAACTGACCGGATGGTCGGTGTTGTTCAGATGGCCCCAGCGGATCGTCCGTTCCTGGATGTCCTGGCCCGCGGCCGGCGAGGCCAACGCCAGCGTGACGGCGGCAAGGGCCGCAAACGACATGACCTTGGTGGATTTCATCTCGCATTCCTCCCGTTGATCTTGCGGCTCGCTGTCCGTCTTGCGGAAAGAACAGCATACTAGGAAAATCCAGTCAAACGATGATTGGGCATTTATCATACGATGTTAGTAATCTAATATGATGCTGGGTTCTGGCTTGCCGCGCCGGAACACGGCTGCCAAGAAGATGCGATTGCGGAGAATCGTTCGATGACCATGGTCGAAACGCTCGAAGTCACCTCGGTCGCCGACGAGGGCTATGTCCGCATCCGCGGCGACATCATTTTCGGACGGCTCAAACCGTCGCAGCGCCTGCGTCTTGAAGTGATGCGCAAGGATTACGGTCTGAGCGTTACCACGCTGCGCGAGGTGCTCAATCGTCTCGCGTCTGAGAAGCTCGTGGTCGCCGAGGGCAAGCGGGGCTTCGAGGTTGCGCCGATTTCCATCGGCAATCTCAAGGAACTGGCGGATCTGCGCCTGCTGCTCGAGTGTCATGCCATCGAGCAATCATTCGAGCGCGCGGATGTCGAATGGGAGGGGCGGGTGGTCTCGGCCCATCACAAGCTCGCGGCGACCGAGAAGCTTATGAAATCGCAGATCGGCTCATCCGAGCAGTGGAAGCAATACGACAGCGAATTCCATCAGGCGCTGATTTCCAATTGCGGGTCCGCGACCCTGATGGAGGCGCATGCCGCGGCGTTCGACCGTTATTTCCGCTACCAGATGATCACCTTCAAATTCCGGGACGAAGCTCCGGTTCGCCAACACAGGGATCTTTTGGATTACGCGCTCAAGCGGGACGCCGCGAAGGCGAAGAAAACCCTGAAAGAGCATGTCGGGGATTGTGTGCATCACACGATCTCGCATTGGCCGAACAAAAAGCTCTGAGACGGAAGCGCTCGTTCAGGGCGCATTTGGCAGCTAAAGGTTTGTCCGCGGACTGTAGCCAGAAGAATTCGCGAAGATTCGCTCGTGCTTCGCGCCGCAGTTCGCATAATCCGTTACCCTCATTCTCGGTGAGGTTCTCGGGGGCCGACAAAGCATCGCTGAGAATGCTGGCGTTCTTCCAACCGGCTTCCTGATCTGGCGGCTTCATGGCGAACTCCCCAAGCTGGGCATCCAGAATTGCAGAAAGGTTCACTTCCGGCCGACAGCTGTTCGGACCGAATGTCTCCCATCTATATTAACGCCCCACCTCGCTCCTTGAACCCTATTCCGCTGTACAGGACAGGGATCTCACCCATCGATTTCCGGCTGGTAACGCGTCGCTACGCGGAGCGGACTTCAGCGGGTTGTCCGGCGGAGAGACGCAGCGTGTTTCGATCGCGCGCACGCTGGTCAATGACCCTCAGGTTCTGTTGCTCAACGAGCCCACAGGCTCAAGAAAGCTGCTTGAGCTGGTTTCTGGGTTTAGCGTTGAGAAGGAGCCGAGAGGCCCCTTCTTTATGTCTGCTTTGACCAAAGCGGACGCAACTCAAGTCGGATGTCGAGCCACCAGCAAGGCACCCCGTCCAAGTTCGGCCAAAATCAGAACGAGCGAAACCAATGTTTGCTGCTGGGACCGCGCACTCTGCTGGCACTGCCGTGTCCTTTGAATTCCGTCTGTCGCGAACCCTAGGTCCCGGGCGGTGCGCAGTTCAAACCTTAACAGTATAGTGCCATAACGGATCGGAGCAGGTCGCCCGATGCTTTGCAGTTTGTTGCCAGTTATCGTCGGCGTATAGTTCCGGTGCAACGCAGCGGTGGAAGAGAATGGTGAGCGGCGCATCTGCGAAGAAAAAGTCGGCTAAGGCGGCTTCCGAGGGACGGGAGCGGATGTTTCACCGACCAGGCCATCTCGTCCGGCGGCTGCACCAAATCTGTGTATCGGTCTTTCTTGACCAGGCCGAGGACTTGAACCTCACCTCGCTTCAGTTTGCCGCGCTGAAGGGCATCGAGAAATCGCCGGGAATCGAGCAGATCTCGTTGGCACGTTCCATCGCGATTGACAGACAGACCGCCAGCAACGTACTCGGCCGACTAGAGAAGCGCGGCTTGATCCGCAAGCATGACAAGGACAAGCGGACCAAAGCCTTGTTTCCGACTTCGAAGGGCAAGGAGATTATCAGCGTCATGGCCGGGCGGACGGAGAAGATCGACGAACTCATCCTTTCGCCACTCAACAAGGTCGAGCGGGCGCAGTTCCTCGACACGCTGCTGCGGCTCGTCGAAGCCAACAACGAGTTGAGCCGCGCGCCGATGGGCGACCAAGGCAAGGGAAAGACGGCCGTTGGCTAGCTTGTACCGCACTTCGAAGGACACTTCGGCATGGGCATGCTCTGCTTCGCACACCAGCCATGGCGCCGGCGGCGGGACTTGCGATTTCGTGGTCGCGTTGCATCTAGCCGATGATAAGCCTTCCGGCAGCCACTCCGTTGATTTCGCAGTCAAGAATGTCGCCCTTCGCCACCGGGCCAACGCCCTCGCAGGTCCCGGTCATGAAGACGTCGCCGGGGTGTAGCGTGTAGAACTGCGATGCCCACGCGATCTGGCTTCAGTGACGTGATCATATGCCGGGTGTTTGACTCCTGCCGCGTCTCGCCGTTCACCCTCAGCCGGAGATCGAGGGCTTGCGGTTCCGCCACCTCGTCTGCGGTTGTCAGCCAAGGACCGAGCACTGCATAGGTGTCCGGAGATTTCCGGAAGCTGCGATCCTCGGGGCCGCGCACTACGAAGTCCAGCGCAATCGTATAGCCGGCTACGTGCTCAAGCGCGTCTTCCTCCGCGATATGGGAGCCCGGTCGGCCGATCACCATTCCGAGTTCCATCTCGTGGTCGTTGCGCCGGTGGGGGAAGCGGATCCGCATGCCCTCGCCGAATCCCGTGAGCGCGCTGTTTGCCTTCAGGAACAGTCCCTGGTCCTCCAGGCCCCCCGCATAGCGCGTAGTGAATTCGTCGCGCTGCTCGTGCGCCTCCTCGACATGTTTGAGATAGTTCACCGGCACGCCGATGATTTTCGTCGGGCTGGCCACCGGGCTCCGGAAGTAGACATCGGCCAGCGGCTTGCGTTTGCGGGAGCCGGCGAGCGACCTCGCTGCCGGCACCACCTTGTCGAGATGCGCAACTAACAGGTCGCCAGAAAGGCGCGGCGGGTAGACAGCCCGCGGCAGTACGTCCAGCGCGGCGGTGACGTCGGCGACGCCGTCGCCCTCCACCACGTCCAAGCGGAAATTATCAAACCAGCACAGTCTCACGTTCGACTCAGCCCTCGTCGACCTTTAGATTGGAGTGATAGACGCGCAGCCTACGGAACACCTCGCGGTCGGTCACGAGAAAGATCCGCGCGGGACCCTTCGTGCAGCGGTGCGAGACGTAGTTCCATTGCGGCAGTGTGATAATGTCGAGCGGCTTCCAGGCGATGCTGGTGCCACTGATCGTGCTCTCGCCCTCGCCTTCGACGACCAGCATCAGCGCGTTTGCGTTCTCTCGGAACGGCTCCGTCTGCTGACCTTCGTCGAGTTGCATCATCAAGCAGTCGAGCAGCGTGATCGCCGAGCCACCGTCCAGCGGGTTAACGTAGCGCACACGCCGCGCCCCATCCGGGGAGCGCGGCGCGCCGGAAAGCGCGCGGACTACGTCGACATAGGGATAACGAAAGCGCGGCGAGTGATCTCGCCGGCCGACGTGCGCTTCCGGCAGGATGTTGGGCACCGAATAGACCGTGTCGTCCGTCGTGGGGGCACCTCGATCATAGGCGGCGGCTCAAAACGCGCGGTGCCGAGATAGTTGTGCAGCGGCACGTCCAGAACGTCGAGCCACATCGCCTCGCGCTTGCCCTCGTGGCGGTGTCCATGCCAGCCCCAGTCGGGCGTGAGCACGAGGTCGCCAAATTTCATAGGGCAGTCTTTGCCATCCACTGTAGTGGTGACGCCGTCGCCCTCGACCATGAACCGGATTTGCCGCCATCGAGTGCCGGTGCGCACGCGCGGTTTCGCCAGGCTTCTACGCGTCGGAGGAAGAGTTTCTCTACGCCCTGGCCGACGCCCTCGCCATCGAATACCGAGCTATCGCCGACGCCGGCCTGATCCTTCAGGTGGACGACGCTTGGCTGCCCGCGCTTTGGGACCGTATCGGCATCGGCATGGGCCTCGAGGCATTTCGCAAGCGCTGCATGATGCGCGTCGAGGCGCTGAATTACGCGCTGAAGGGAATCCCGCAGGAGCAGGTCCGCTATCATTTGTGCTGGGGCTCGTGGCACGGCCCTCACGCCTTCGATATAGGCCTCAACGAGATGGTCCCGATCCTGTTAGCGGTGAATGCCGGCGCCTACCTGATCGAGGCCGGCAACGTGCGTCACGAGCATGAATGGGAAGTGTGGAAGGACTGCGCCTTTCCCGACGGCAAGATACTTATTCCCGGCGTAATCAGTCACGCCACCAACGTTGTTGAGCATCCTGCACTGGTGGCGCAACGCATTGGTCGTTTCGCGGAGGTGATCGGAAGGGAGAACGTGATCGCCGGCGCCGATTGCGGCGTTGGAGGCCGCGCGCATCCGCAGATCGCTTGGGCCAAGCTGAGGGCCCTCGCCGAAGGTGCCGCCATCGCCAGCGTTCGCTATTTCAGCTGATTGGTTTGCCGGGGCCGCGCTGGCGACACATACCTGACGTCCTTTTCATCGTAACGCTGCGCGAAATGACTGACGGGAGAATGTGCGCCGCGCGGCTAGTCCGGTCAATCGGTGAATTGTCCCGTTCGAGCGACAAACACCGAAGCCCTCGGGCAGCAAGCGCGCGTATAGATTTTCGATCTGCTTAATGAATTTAAGCGCGTCGGAATGTTGCTTCGTGGGGTTCTGTAGCTTGCGCTGTCGCGACTTTCATAGACTTGCATACGGTCACAACGGCAGAAACTTAAGGGCTGCGACGGCGGAGTTGCTCGTCGTACTCGTAGATATCAAAATTCGATCCCACCTGACGAGCCTTGATGCGCCGCAAGCTGACTTCATAAACGCGTATCGGGCCGCGAGCTCTCGCTGTGCAGTCCAGTGCGAGTTGCCGATTATGGGTTCTTTCCCAAAAAGGTTTGGACAAGGCCTCTCGATGAATCAGGCCACCACGCTGTTAACCTGCTCGGCGAACAGACTCTCATTATAAACGAGGGTATGTCGGGAAGTAGGTCAGTCCAGATCTCCGATTAACGATTTCCGATGTCATCGTCGCTTCGCATCGCCATTCCGAGGAAGCTTTCCACCACGCGTTCGTCCCGCGCAAGTACCTGTGCGGGGCCTGAAATCGGTACGCGACCAAGCTCCATAACGTAGCCATAGCTTGCCAAGTCCAGTGCTGCGCGCGCGTTTTGTTCAATCAGGAGGATGGAGACCCCAGTCGCGCCGAGGTTAGAGATAATCTGAAAGGTTTCGCTGACGATGCGCGGCGCGAGCCCCAGGCTCGGCTCGTCGAGCATGAGGAGAGTTGGGCTCGCCATGAGGGCACGTCCCATCGCGAGCATCTGTCGCTCGCCACCCGACAGAGTACCGGCATGCTGCCGCCATCGTTCCTTCAGGCGAGGAAAGTTCGCGTAGACTGTGTCCAGCCGCGCAGAGAGTTCATCGCGTCTCGTCCAAAAAGCGCCAAGCCGCAGATTGTCATCGACAGACAATGTCGTGAATAATTCTCTTCGCTCGGGCACCAGCGTAATGCCGGCGGCAACACGCTGTTCGACAGAAAGTTCGCCGATATCGGCGCCATCAAAATGGATATCGCCCGAACTCTGCAGCAACCCCATGATGGCGTTGAGCAATGTCGATTTTCCTGCGCCATTTGCGCCGATGACAGTAACGATGCTGCCGCGTGCGAGATCGATTGATACTCTGTGCAGGGCCTCGGCCCGTCCATAGGAGACCGACAGGTCGCGCGTTGACAGGATCGTCTGGGTCACGCCGCGTCTCCAAGGTATGCCTCGATGACCGCGGGATTTCGCCGGATCTCGTCCGGTGTTCCCTCGGCGATCTTGACGCCGAAATCGAGAACGATAACGCGGCTTGCAAGCCCCATGACGAATTCGAGATCGTGCTCGACTAACAGAACGCCGACGCCTTCCTCGCTGACCTTCCGGATCAGCGACGAAAGGTCTTTCTTTTCGCGATAGCGAAGTCCAGCGGCGGGTTCATCAAGCAGCATGAGGGAGGGGTCCAGCGCCAGAGCTCGCGCGATTTCGAGTATCCGCTGTTGTCCCAGAGCGAAGCTGCCTGCCGGCCGATGGATTTGGTCGGCCAGGCCCACACGCCCGAGTTGCTGGCTTGCGTCGTAAAGCAGTTGCCGTTCCTCGTCCCTGTCGAATCTGAACATGGCTCTGATGGTACCTGCATGGCCGCGCAAGTGTGCGCCAAGGGCGACGTTGTCCAGCGCGGACATGTCCGGCGCAAGCTTGACGTGCTGAAAGGTGCGCCCAATTCCAAGTGCTGCAATCTCGCGCGATGACAACCGGTCGATGCGTTGGCCTGCAAACCACACCTCGCCCGCTGAGGGAGACAAAATCCCGGTGATCAAATTGAAGAGGGTCGACTTGCCTGCGCCATTCGGTCCAATCAGCGCGGTGACCGTGCCGGCTTCGACGGAGAAGCTGGCGTTTTCGACCGCCACGAGACCGCCGAACGTCTTTCTGATGCCCTTCAGTTCCAGTAGCGGGCCGGCCGATTGATGTTTCCGTCTGGTCAGTACCGGGGCAGGGGCCGGGTCCGGCCTCTTGGCGGCCGGAAAGAAACGTCGGAAAAGCGGGAGGATCCCGGTTGGAGCGGTCTGCAGGATTGCTATGAGCAGAATCCCAAAGGCAATGGTTTCAAAGCTCCCTGTTCGCCCGAGCAGTTGGGGCAGCAGATCTTGAAGCTGATTTTTCAGCAGCGTGACGAGAGACGAGCCGAGCAGTGCACCCACAATGTGGCCCGCTCCTCCGACCACCGCCATCAGCAGGTATTCGATACTTGCGTTTAGCCCGAAAGCCGAGGGCGCCAGAGCGCGCTGGAAGTGCGCAAAAAGCCATCCGGATAGTCCCGCTAATAGTGCCGCATAACAGAAAACAATCAGCTTGATCCGGGGGGTATTAACTCCGAAGGATTCGGCGGCGAGGCGACCCTGACGCAGCATGCGGATGGCGCGCCCGGTGCGTGACTCCAGGAGATTGGCAGACAGGATGAAAGCGAGGACGACGAAGACCCATAGGACGAGATAGAAAGATCGCACGTCATACAGCGCGTAGGACCCGATCGACAGCGGTGCAATCCCGGACAGGCCGTCATGGGCGCCAAGAATGGCGGTGTTGCCGAAGATGTAATAGAAAGCCACTGCCCAGGCGATCGTACCCACCGGGAGGTAATGACCCGACAGTCGGGTTGTTATCGCACCGATCAGCAGGGCGCCCAGCCCTGTGATCCCCAACGAAACCGGCAGGGCAAGCCACGGCGATAGACCGTATCGAACAGACAGCACGCCTGTCGCGTATGCGCCGAAACCGACAAAGGTTGCTTGCCCGAAGGACGTCATCCCTCCAACGCCGGTGAGCAGGACAAGCCCGAGCGTCACCAGGCCGAACAGCCCGATATAGATCGCGAGGGTGATCCAGAAGTCGCGGAATCCCGGAATGAATGGCAGTGCAAATGTGACAGCCGCGAATGCGATCGCTGCACGGCGCGATGTCGTCATTCCTCGTCCTCCTCGACGGTGACCGAGGATAGAGATCGCCAAAGGAGCACCGGAATGAGCAGGGAGAAAACGATCGCTTCCTTGTAGGCGCTGAGGCCAAAGGAAGCGAAGGCTTCGGTCAATCCGACAACAAGTGCTGCGCCGACCGTCACCGGATAACTGATCATCGCTCCGACGATCGAGGCGATGAAACCCTTCAACCCAATCATCAGGCCGGTATCGAAATAAACGGTCGTCACAGGTCCGATCAGCACGCCGGAGACAACGCCGATCAGGGCCGCGATTCCGATCGCAAACATGCCTGACAATGCCATGGGAATTCCCACCAGGCGGGCGCCAGTTCGATTGATCGCGGAGGCGCGTAGCGCCTTCCCGGTGAGCGTGCGGTCAAAAATCAACCAAAGCGCCACCAACAAGAGAAGGGTCGTGATCACCATTGCAATGTTCTGGCCGGTGATGAGAAGCCTCCCGAAGGAAACCGCAAAGTCGAGCAGCGACTCTGTACGCACGCCTTCAGGGCCGAAAAACAGCAGACCGAATCCGATTAGGGCGAGATGAACACCGAAAGCGGCGATGAGAAGCACAAGAACGGATGCTTCAGCCAGTGGCGCAAAAACCAGACGGTAGATGACAAGGCTGAGAGGAATAAGGATCGCCGCTGTGAGTACAACCTCGACAAACAGGCCGAGCTTCAGCGGCGCAAGGACCTGGACGACGAGCACCAGCGCCAGCGGGAGTACGACATCTACAATCGCAACTCTCCCAAACAGGCGGGCGGTCAGTTTCCGGCGCGCGCGAATTAAGTCGAATAGGCCCGCAGTGACTGACAATCCGACGAGTAGCCATACGATTGCTGGGAAGTCGCCTTGCTGAAGAGCTGTCAAAGTCAGGACAGTGAAGGCTACCAAGTCACCTTGGGGGATCCAGATGATGCGCGTGACCGTGAAGACAAGGACAAGGGCGATCCCGAGCAGCGCATAGACCGAGCCGTTCACCAATCCATCCTGGACGATGTAAAGGAGGGTGGTGGAGTCCACATCTTTCTCCAGAGAGGCGCGCCTTCGCCGCTGTCGTGAGCGACTCGCAAAGCATGATCGGGCAGGAGCCACTTGCGCGGTTCGTGCCCGATCAAAGCTCGTAATCGATATTAGCGGAGGAGCAGGAACTTCCCACCCTCGACCTTCATCATCGAGGCCGCGCGATGGTCGTATCCGTTGTGATCGGTAGGCGAGTAGGTGGCGAAGCCGTTGATGAGCGGCACTTCCTTGAGACTCTCAACCGCGTCGCGCAACGCGCTGCGGAATTCCGGCGTCCCTGGCTTTCCGCTTTTCAAGGCAATCGGAATGGCGCGGTTCAGAATGGTCGCGATGTCCCACTGATGGGCTGCGAAGATAAGTGCGGGTTTGTTGAATTTCTTCTTGTATTCCGCGATGAGCGCCTCGGCGGTCTTGCGGATTGGGTCGTCCCCCGGCAGCTGTTCCACCACAGCGAAGGGGCCGGCTGCGAGCACGGTACCCTCGACCGATTTGCCGCCGAGCTGGATGAATGCCGGCGTCACGACACCTTGAGTCTGGTAAATTGGCTTGTTGTATCCGCGTTCTCGAAGCGATTTCTGCGGCAAGACCGCGGGTGTGCCGGAAGCCGCAATCAGAATCGCATCCGGATTGGCGGCCAATAGCTTCAGGACCTGACCCGTCACGCTCGTGTCGGTGCGCGCGAACGCCTCTCGCGCGACGATCCGGATCCCTTTCGATCCGGCTACCTTCTCCAATTCGCGGAACCAGCCATCACCGTAGGCATCGTTGAAGCCGATAAAGCCGAGCGTCTTGACGCCTTGTTTGGCCATGTAATCCGTGGTCGCATTGACCATGATGCGGTCGTTGGGGACGATTTTGAAAGCCCAACGCCGCCTATCGTCCATCGGCTCGATCACCGCAGCTGTTGCCGTCGGAGACAGCAATGGCACCTTGGCCTCCGCCGCGATATCGACCAATGGAAGGGATGTCGGAGCGATCGTCGATCCGACGAGCACGTCGACATTCTGCTCGGTGATGAGCTTGCGGGCATTGGCGGCGGATTTCGTTCCGTCCGAAGCGTCATCCAGAACGATCCATTCGACTTTCTGACCGCCGAGTTCGGTCGGAAGGACCTCGAATGACTCCTTCTGAGGCGCTCCGAGCGCCGCCGCAGAGCCAGTCGCGCTGACGGTCGCGCCGATCTTGATCGTGTCGGCCTGCACCGCCGTCGCCGCTGTCACGAATGCGGCTGTGGCGACAATCGCCAGCCTTTGCCAAGTTGGCATTCCTCCCTCCTGCGTTATGTGAATTATCTGCGGTCACTTCGGACAGCTTTTCTGAGGCACATTCTCCCGTTGTCGGCTATTGACGGACGCCGGAATCAGCGGGCTGGCTGCGGATCTGACTTGCTACCTCCTGCGGTTGCCATAACTTGGATAAACGCGCTGTTGAGATGTCTCGTTCACAAATATAAACTAGTACAGTTATGAAAACAGTTGCCCAAACTGCTGTCAAGTCAGCCGACCGCGTGCTCGACGTGCTCGAGCTATTCGTGACAACTCGTCGACCGATGTCGCATTCAGAGATTGCCGGCGAGCTCAACATCCCGAAGAGCAGCCTCACTCAGTTGCTTCGAAACCTCGAGAGCCGCGGCTATCTAACCTTTACCCCAGGCGCCAACACCTACTCCCCAGGCCCCGCCATCGCCAAGCTGGCATCGAGCCTGCGCGTGTCCTTCGACATTGCGTCGATTGCCCAACCCATCATCGATTTGGTCGCAAAGCGCGTTCAGGAGACGACGTCGGTCTCGGTGCTCCGGGGCAATGAAGTAGAGCGGGTCGCGACAGCGAACGCGATCCAGAGGCCTCTGCGCTACTGGATGACAGTTGGCGAGAGAATGCCGCTTCATGCCACGTCAGCCGGCAAGGCCATTATGGCGTTTCTGCCGGCGAAGGACCGCAACGAAATCATATCGTCTCTGCCGTTGAGCAAGACGACGTCTAAGACGATCGGGTCGATTGCTGCGCTCAAGAGCGAACTAAAGCGGACCGCGGAGGAGAAGGTGGCTTATTCGAACGAGGAGTTTGAATTGGGAGTCTTTGGCATCAGCGTACCGATTCTCGATGCAAAACAACGCCCGGTCGCATCCTTGGGCGTCGTATTCCCATCGGTAAGGGATACGGCCGCCCATCGCGATGCGATCCTCAAAGCGCTACGCGATGGAGGACGACGGCTGGAGGATGAAGTCAACCATCTGGCCTAGTCAGGCTTGATTAAAACCTTCAGAGTGCGACCATCGAGCGCTTCCTCAAAACCGCGAACGGCGTCCTGCAGCGGGATGACATGGCTGATCAGTGGCCGCAGATCGACCTGTCCGGAACGCACAAGGCGCATGGCGTGAACCCAGGACGCGAACAGACGGCGGCCATGCAAGCCCCGAACGGTAACGCCGCGATGCAGCCATTTCTCAACATCGAGCGATATTGAGTCACCAGGCGCGGCGGCGAGCCTGATTTCACCACCCGCCGTTATCACTTCGGTCGCCAGCTGGACCGATTCCGCCGCAGCGGAAAAATCGATGAAAACGTCGGGGCCGTTGCCGTCGGTCAGGTGAGTGATAGAGCCGCGAGCATCGCGCTCAATCACATCGATAGTTTCGTCTGCGCCGAATTCTTTCGCCTGCGCAAGCCGCATAGGGTTCTTGTCAGCGGCGATAATCCGATTTGCGCCCAGTGCGCGCGCCGCCTTGACAGCCATCAGCCCGATTGGTCCGCATCCCGCAATTACGACGTTGAGCCCAGATACGCCCGAACCCTCCATAACGGCATGCACGGCGACGCCAAATGGCTCAAACATAGCCGCGACCTCGTGTGACAGGCTTGGGTCTAAGACGTACAGGATCTGCTCCGGTAGCGTAGTGTAACGGGCAAAGCCTCCGTTGATGTGAATGCCTGGATAGCGCGTATGAGGGCATACATGAGCAAAGCCACGCAGACAGGTGTAACAATGCCCGCACGGAATGTGGCTCTCGACGGACACGAGATCGCCAAGTTTGACGCGCGTCACGCCCGGCCCGACGCTGTCGACCACGCCTGAAATCTCGTGGCCGAGCACAACGGGCAACGTCATGGTTCGCAAGAAGGGCAGCCAATTGTAAATTGCAAGGTCAGTGCCGCAAATGCCGGTGGCGCTTACACGGATCCGCACCTCGCCAAAGCCAGGGGCCGCCGGCACAGCGATCTCGTCCAGGGATAGACCGCCTGTTCCGGGTTGAGTTTTGCGGAGCGCCAGCATGGCTTTCAAATGTTGTAGATATCCATGACAGTCGGGATCACGTCATTAAGCACCGTGATTTTCTTTTTTGCGATCAGCCATCCCGGCTCCGATGGTCTGAGAAGGTATTCGTAATAACCGTAGAACGTGGTGGATTGCTGGAGCCGATATGAGTGCGTTTGCCAGTTTGCCTTGACCTCGCAATATCCGTCGGCAAGTGCCGCGACGCGGATATTTGTCACAAGATGGCATGTCCGGGGAAGAGGGATGGACGCCGACGATTGATTAAGTCTCAGTCGGAAGATGCGATCTTCCAGCCCTGAGCGGCTGTTGTAATAGATAAACGAGATTTCCGTATTGGGGTTGTTGGTCAGCTCGTGCTCGGAGTCCCAGGCAGGAACCCAATACTCGACATCTTCCGCAAACAGCTCGAGCCAGTCATCCCATCGCTTTTCGTCCACGGCGGCGGATTCAGCAAACAACAATGCTGAAGCCGACCTCGACAGGCTGTCAGTCATTCGCTCTTGCGCTCCATTCCGCGGACCATGAGTTCTCGCCAATAGGCGTACTGCCCAAGGTAAATGCCTTCGTCGCCTATCCAGCTGCCACTGCTCAGCGGGTTGATACCAAGTTTGTTGGCTTCATCGTTCGGTCCCGAGATTTGATGCCCGGCTCCGCGGCTGAAATCGCTGCGGGGCACCGCGCGTGCACTGAAGCCGATCTGTGAGGCGTCGAACTCGGAAAGGTCATCGGGTGTGGCCATACCGCTCGCATTGAAAAAATCTTCGTAATAGCGAATCCGCTTGCGGCGCTCTTCAGGGGTCTCCCCAACCGGCGCAAGGCCGTAAACAGTGACTTTGGTCTTGTTGACGCTGATCGGCTGGATAACGCGGATCTGCGAGCTTTGCTGATCCATGAGAAAAACACTTGGATAAAGCAGGAGATTACGAAGTCGCCCAATGACCCAGTCCGCCCGCAAGGCGCCCATTCGACGCGCGAATTCCTCGCGGCGATTGTAATTGAAACGATCCTGCGGGTTTGTCCAGTCTCCCCAAATCATGGTGTGTCCACGACCGAAATCGAAATATCCGCCCTTGACCTTGCTGGGATCTGTCACGGGGTTCATGCCCCTGGTCTTGTCGCCCTGAGTATCCATCTTGGCGCGATGCTGCTGCGTCGCGATGAAATTCCAGTGCACCGTACTCGGGTGGTAGCCGTCGACGCCGTTCTCGGCCTGCAGCTTCCAGTTTCCATCGTAGGTGTAAGAGCAGACGCCTTTGATCAACTCCACGGCGTCGCCTTGGTCGACAAGCATGTCGATGAATACCTTGGCGTCACCGAGATAATCGGCGAGTGGCGCTATATCCGAATCGAGGCAGGCGAAAATGAAGCCGCGATAGTTTTCGACTCGTGGCACGCGCTTGAGGCCGAGTTCTTTTTTGTCGAAGGCCGCCGGATAGGCGCCGACCGCTTCTTCCTTTGGGGCGATCAGCGACCCATCCGAGTTGAATGTCCAGCCGTGATAGGGACAGGCGATGATACGCGCGTTTCCCCGGCTCAACCGGCAGACCATTGCACCCCGGTGTGGGCAAGCATTCAGGAATACGCCAAGATCCCCCGCTTTGCTGCGCATCGCGAAGACCGGCTGTCGTCCGATCGATGCGGTTACATAATCTCCCGGCCGCTGCAGTTGACTTTCGTGTGCGACGAAAATCCAGACGCGTTCCCAGATGAGTTCCATCTCGAGTTCGAAGATGGCCGGGTCCAGATAAATTCGTCGGTCGATCCGGGTAACCCCGTCCGGACGAAAGTCAATACACGCTGCCAGCTCTTGCGGCGTCAGTGTCGGGCGCTTCGCCTCCTGCCGACCAAAACGTAATCCGAGATCTTCTAGCTGCATAACTAGTCCTTTCGTGCCGGCAGCATCGCGGCCACATCGACCTGAACATCATTGCCATCGATCCGAAGCGGATAAACGGCAAGGCAGCCGGCACCTGGCATCAGATTTTCGCCGGTCTTCGCATCGAAATCCCAACTATGCGCAGCACAGGTAAGGACAGCTCCATCGAAGTCGCCATCGATTAGCGGGATGCCTTCATGCAGGCACAGCGCCTGGAACGCGCGTGGCTCGCTGTCATCAGGCCAGACGACTAATATCTGGTGACCCTCGTGCTCGAACTCGCGCATTTCTCCGACTTTCAAATCATCAAGACCGCACAGTCGCGAATACGCCACGATCACCTCACGATAAGCTTGCTCGCAAGAAATCGAACATGTCATCGATGTTCACACTTGCGAACGTGATCATAATCATGAATATAGCGAAGCTGCTCCGCGGGCAAGCCCTTGCTCCTGTTCCAGACGCCCGTGTGTTGAGATTCTCCATTCGTACGATCGACCCGTGGCAAAGCTTTCAGACTTCACCAACAGGCTCGCGCGCAATCAGCATGGTGGGATCATGGGCTACCTGCGTCGTGACAACGGCGCGTTTGAGGGCCCAATGCTTCTTGAGATTTTCGTGAAAGATGGGCGCCTTACATGTGCGGACATCGAACGGTGTCGCCGCCAGTCAGATCTTGCTATTGATGAAGAAATGGGATTTCGCGGAAAGATCATCGGTTTGAATGGTCCGTTACCGCGAGTGCTCGACTGCGGTGATATGTTGATTGCGCTCGACGACTAGGTCGGTCTAAAGCCTTTACGACAACGTTCTATCCATTCGCAGCTACGCGCGAGCGGACTTTACTATAGCGTTCGTGCAGCGCCGCCCATGCGCGCCCGGAGCGCCTCGCGCCCTCCAGAAACGATTCAGGCGCAAGGTGATAAGGCGGACGGCAAGGGCCAGCATTCATCCAGCCAGCGGCATTCATGCGTTCTTTTTCGAGGCTGATGTTGTACTTGGAAAATTCGTTGAAATCGCCATTCGGAAAGAAACCGGCTTCGGCAGCGCGCATCGCATCCGTGACTTCCTTGGCGTTGCTCCAGTCGCCGGTCTGCTTGGCCTCGGCAACGGTATCGCGAAGTCGAATGACGGTCGCCGGGCCGTTCACTGCGCAACTGGTCCAAAATGCAGTGCAAGCGTCAGGCGCCATGCGAGCGGCGCCATAATAGTCCACATCGATTGGCAAGAAGCGAATTCGATTTTTGGTCACGGCCAGGTCGTTGAGCAGCATGCCAATGCCGAGATACTTGCACGCAATGACCTGAGGGATTTGCGCGACCTGCTCCCAGAACGGGCGAGGGAACATGAACTTGAAGGCCGCGGGATTGGCGTAGACACAGATCGCCATTTCAGGACAGGCTTCCGCAACGTCACGATAGAATTGAATCGCGGTAGGCAAGTCGACCTGACACCACATGGGCGGGCCAAGCATCGTTCCGTCAAGGCCAAGATCGAACGCAGCAGCCGTCTGACGTATGGATTCCCTCGTATTCAGGCTGGTTGTGCCCCCGAACACCGGTACACGTCCGCGCGCCGCTTCCGCGCATGTCGCCATGAAAGCGCGCTTCTCGTCCCACGTCAGGGTGGCGCATTCGCCGAAGGTGCCGAGCGTCAGAATTCCGTTCACCCCAGCCTTGATCAAGGCATCGACGGCGCGGGCAGTCTCGTCCAGATTCACGGTATTGTCGTTTCGCCAATCCGATGCACCATCGAGGGCGGGCGTGGGTAGAATGGCCCATGCGCCTGTCACGTCAGCAGCTGACAGTCGATCTCGCCGCACTCTCATCTTTCGCCTCGTTCATAGCTGTGAACAGAGTTGGTAATACGAACATAGCGAAATTATTCGACGTTGAAAACGGGTGTCACGTGCCCAATCGGGTGTGCGCCTAAATGAACCAATTTGTATTGACGAACATAACAGCCGCCCTATGCTGCCGACAAAGAGCGGAAGCGATAGTGCTGGGATTAAACTGGCCGCAGTCTCCGCCAATAATCGGATCGAGGAGGGCCGCCCATGTCGTCACGTCTCAAGCCACCATTCCGGGCGGATCAAGTTGGTAGTCTGCTTCGTCCCGAAAGCCTCAAGGAGGCGCGGCGTCAATTTGCTGAAGGCAAGATCAGCGCAGCCGATCTGAAAGAGAAAGAAGACAAGGCCATCCTAGAAGCGATCCGTGGTCAGGAAGAAATTGGACTTCAGGGTATCACGGATGGCGAATTTCGACGGGAGGCCTGGCAGACCGATTTTCTTTCACATCTCGATGGAGTGGAAGCTGGTCTCGCGCAACTTCCGATGCCCGGCGGAAAGGTGGAGTCGTTTCGCGTTGCCAAGGTCGTTGGTCCGGTCGGATTTTCGAGCCATCCGATGATCGATCATTTCAGCTATGTGGCGAAACACACCACGCGCACGCCTAAAATGACGATTCCGTCGCCGACCATGATGGTGTCGCTCATGCGCGACTGGCGGGGCATCGTCAGTGCCGACGCATATGACAATATCGACGATCTCTACAGAGATCTTGGTGCAGCCTATCGCGGAGCGATCCGGGCGTTCTACGACGCCGGATGCAGGTACATTCAGCTGGATGACTGTAATCTCGCGTTCATGTGTGATCCTGAACGGCGTCAGGCGATGGAATCGCGTGGTGACAAGCCGGCGCAGGTGCTGGGTCGCTTTGCGGAATTGATCAACTCGGCTCTCGAAGGGCGGCCCGACGACCTTACCGTCAGTATGCATCTTTGCCGGGGAAATCTTCGCTCGAACTGGATGGCGAAGGGCGGGTACGAGTTTGTCGCCGATACGCTGTTCAACAAGATCAATGTGGACGCGCTGTTTCTCGAATATGACAGCGAAAGAGCTGGAGGCTTTGATCCGTTGCGCGTGGCTTCCTCCAATGGAGGTCCCCTTATCGTTCTCGGACTGGTAACGACGAAATCCGGTCAGCTTGAGGACCGGGAGATGGTCAAGCACCGGATTGATGAGGCGGCGCGCTATGTCGGGCTCGAGCGATTGTGCCTCAGTCCGCAATGCGGTTTCGCCTCGACTGAGGAGGGCAACCTTCTGAGCGAGGACGAGCAGTGGCGCAAGCTCGCTTTAACACAGCAAATCGCCGCGGACGTGTGGCACTGAGGGCACGCTCATTATTGGACTTTCGACATGTCGGTGAAAGTAATAAAACTTGGGTTTCTCGGGCTGAATGTCGTGAAGCTCGACGAAATGCTGCATCATTATGGGAAGGTTCTCGGGCTCTCGACTACGGCGGATACGGGGGCAGGCGAGGCGTACTTTTCGTGCGGTAACGAACATCACGCCATTTCGTTTTTCCGTGGTGATCAGCCCGGCCATCGACACGTCGGGCTCGAGATCGCCCCGGAGCAGACACTGGAGGAAGCCTCCAGGGCTTTGACTGCAGGTGGCGTTCGTAACGAAATTCAAACCAGTCGCTTTCATGGCATCGACAAAGTCATCGAGCTTCACGACCCGGACGGCTATCCCGTTTATCTTTATTCCGGGATGACGCAATCTGACGTGCCGTTTTCCAGTAATGGAAGTGGAATTGCGCCACGCAAGCTCGGTCATGTTGCGATGCACGCAAATGACGCCAGGGTATCCACAGAGTTCTTTACCGAACAGCTGGGCTTCCGCTGGTCCGACTGGATGGCGGATTTTTTCGTCTTTCTGCGATGCAATGCAGACCATCATTCGCTGAACTTCATGACGTCGCCACGTCGCGGCATGTTTCATGTCGCCTTCGAGGTGGCGGATTTCTCGCAGATCGGCCGGGCCTGCGACATTCTCGGTACGCACGGAATTCCGTTGATCTGGGGACCCGGCCGTCACGGTGTTGGCCACAATATCTTCACCTATCATCACGACCCGGACGGCAACATTGTCGAAGTCTTCGCGGATATGGATCGGATTTCGGACGAGAGGCTTGGCTATTTCGATCCGCGCCCGCATCATCAGGACTTCCCGCAAAAGCCCAAGGTCTGGCCGCGCGAACTCGTCGCGGCCAACATGTGGGGCATCCCGCCGCCGCCCGGGTTTGAGGCGTAGCGCCGTGCGGTGAGCCTCTCGACGCAGAGAGCCGCCAGAATTTCAAAAGATTGCGCTGTCTCTACACGGTCGGGAGGATTGGAATGAGCAATCGCATCTTGACGACCCATGTCGGAAGCTTGGTGCGACCGAACGACTTTCTCGAAGTTCTTCGTGCCGCGGCCTCTGACAACCCCCCACCGCCTGACGTCTACGACGCATCACTGCGCCGGGCCATCGAAGAAGTGGTCAGGAAGCAAGCCGAAGTCGGAATCGATATCGTCAGTGACGGCGAGTTCGGAAAAGGGACAAACTGGGCGTTTTATGTTCATTCGCGCCTGACCGGCATTACGTCGCGGCCCCTTACCAGCGAAGAGGCAGCTGATCCGCTCGCGACGATGACCGGTGGCCGTGATCGTGAGGCGTTCCCGGAATATTACGAGGAGCAAGATCGCGCCACCGGAATTGCCGGCCGGCTCAACAAACGGTTTGTCTGCAATGCTCCGATCAAGTATGTCGGCCAGAAGGAATTGCAGCGCGACATAGCCAATCTGCGCGCGGCGGTCGAGAAGACGAAGGTGCACGGTGCCTTCCTTCCAGTCGTCGCGCCGGCGAGCGCCTTGCCAAGCGCGAAGAATGAATATTACCCGGACGAGGAAAGTTTTCTGTTCGCGCTCGCCGATGCGTTGCACGAGGAATACAAGGCCATCGTCGATGCCGGGTTGACCGTGCAAATCGACGATGCCTTCTTTCCGTTCATGCACGAGAAACTGGTTCCGCCGATGTCACTCAAGCAATATCGTGACTGGGCGCAGCTGCGCATCGACGCGCTCAATCGTGCGCTCCAGGGGATACCGACGGAGCGAACGCGCTATCATGTCTGCTGGGGAAGCTGGAGCGGCCCGCACATGTTCGATGTGCCGCTGCAGGACATCATCGATATTATTCTGCAGGTGAATGTTGGCGGCTACAGCTTTGAGGCGGCCAATGTTCGTCACGAGCACGAATGGAAGGTATGGAAGGCCGCCCGGATCCCGGCAGGAAAAAAGCTCCTGCCGGGGGTGGTTAGCCACGCTACGAATGTTGTCGAACATCCCGAACTCATTGCCGATCGTTTGGTGCGCTTTGCCGGGATCGTCGGCAGGGAGAACGTCATCGCTTCCACGGATTGCGGCTTCGCGCAAAGCCCGTTTACTCGTCGCGTTCATCCAACGGTAATGTGGGCGAAGTTGCAGTGCATGGCCGAGGGCGCGCGCATTGCGTCACGCGAATTGTGGAATGCGGCGGCATAAGCGGGATGTTAATCGGCGAGGGAAGCTAGCTCGGATGTCATCCCCAGAAAATACAACGTTTACAGCCCCCAATTACATGCGCTCGGCTTCTTGACGATGTCGCGCCACACCGGAAAGTCACGCTCGATAATTGCAGCCAGCTTTCCACTGTCCTGTCCGACGGGATTAAAGCTCTGTCCGCTCAAGCGGTCACGGATCGCCGGCTCGGCGAGAATCTCTTTGATCTCCTTCGATCTTCGCCGCTACGTCTTTGGATCTTCGCTGGTCCAAAAATGCCGTACCAAGCGTTGACACGATATTCTGGGAGAATCTTCTCGGCGATCGTATCTCAAGTGCGGTGGCGGGCGCTTACGCCCTGCGCACGATTTGGTGGCTGGGGTTGCGTTCAAACATCCTCGCAATTTCGTCGATCTTGGTTGCGGAATAGGAAATGAACCAGGGCGCCGAGTTTGTATCGCGTAATCTAGACCTGGGGCGTATCAGCATGGGCGTGATCCTCGACGTTTCCCGGCCGAGGTAAGCCGACGGACGGAGCTTATGAGTGTACAAATGTGGTCATCTGGCCGACATGCGTCACTCTTCTCCTAAGAATGTCGCCGGGATGAACGGGGCCGACCCCTTCCGGGGGCCCCTGTCATGATCACATCACTGGGATATGGCCTGTAGCCACATGACGCATAAGACAGCTTTGGAATGCTGAAGAGTAGGGATCTGGTATTGGAGGCTTGGCGCTTCGTGCCGTTATTCAAGGTCTAGATAAAAAGTTCTGGGCGTTCGCTGTTCGGTTCGCTGTTTCAGCGAAAAAATATGCTGTTATGGGTCACAGGGAAAAATGCGGGGTTGTTCCCGGAAAGCAGAGACTTTTCTGGTTCGCTGTCCTTATGGGAACGTCGAAAGCCGCGAATTGCCCTGTTTTTTTTTCCCTGTTATCAGGGAAACCCTCATGCAGCGGCTCGTTCGCGCGCTGCTGTATGTGCCACCACACTAGGAAGTTTGTCCCCGGGTTTTCCTAATCTCCGGCCATTTCACCGCAAACACGGCTCAGTTTTGCTGCCAGCAGAGTCTTTGCGGAGCCTTATTTCGTCGAAGCTCCCGCGATTCCGCGCTCTTTCCCTGGCCCCCGAAAATACGTTTCGAAGTCATTTCGAATTTTTGGCGCAGAGACCGGTTCGAATCTAACGCCGACGTCAGCCCGATCACGCGCCCGTCAGTCCGCCTCATCGCGAAGGACCGCCGTCCGATCAAAGCCGAACACACGATGCCGGCAGGCCCGAGACCGAGCTTGCGATTCAGGGAGCGCGGCTGCGCGGCAAATTCAATGTGCTCGCGGGCGAGGCGCCTGGCGCCGAACGAGCCGGTCGGCTGCTGCAGGCCGGTCAAGACACTGGATGCGCAGCCGGATGCCGGCGCGACCATGCGGATTGCGGATGCCGGATAACGATTGTCAGCCGCATCAGCCGCTTTGCTTGCGGTAAATCGCAAGAGCGAGCGCAAGGTCGAGCGCGGTCAGCCCCTGGATGACAGCGAGCACGGATTCGTTGGCCGACTTTCGGCCGTGCCAGCGCCCGTTGGCGACTTCGCCGATGCCTTCGACGCTCGCCTTGATCTCAGGGGCAGTCAGCGCTCCGTCCGTCACCCAGCTTGAGAGGTCGCCCTGATAGAGCGCGTAGTCGAGATCGTCGACGAAACGGTGCGCGGCATTGTGCCAGATGCCGACATCGAACTCCGGACCGCCCCCCATCGACAACACTCTCGCGCCGGGCTTGATCCAGTCCGAATTCACGATGCGTTCGGAAGCAGTGGTGATGGTGGCCACGATATCGGCTCCGCGTACCGCCTGTTCGACACTATCCGCGACCGCAACGCACTGGCCGACATTGCGGGCCAGCCGCTCGGCCGATTCCCGCGTTCGCGCGGCGACGAAGATCATTTCCGGTGCGCACAGTTCGACGAAGGCGCGCGCCATATGTGTCGCGATGGCGCCGGCGCCGATCAGGGCGATGCGCGGGTTTGTGCGGGGCATGAGCCAGCGCGCCACTACCGCGCCCGATACACCGGTGCGGAACGCATAGAGCCAGTTCTCCTCCAAGAAGAGGATGGGTGCGCCGCTCTCGAGATCCCACAGCATGAGCCGGGGATGGCCGCGTGAACTGAGCCGCGCACCGGCAATGCCGTCTCGCTTCAGGATGGCGCCCTTGAGCTGGATGCGGTGCGGCGGCCCGGCGATCCGCATCGCGGAGGGCGTCGACGGTTCGACCTCGCCATTGCCGAGCGCCTTGTAAGTGTCGGCGATGATTCCGGCGGCCTCGGCGATCGAAAGTGCATCGACCGTCTCGGCCGCCGAAATCATGCGCATGTCGATTGACCCTTTATCCAATCAGACCAGGATTTTTCCGCCGCGCGTCAGCGTCTGTCCGTCAACCGAGATTTCCGGATAGCGGATCACGCCTTCGAGGCGAAGTTTGGCGTGGCAGGTGCCGCCAAGCGCCATGGTGTCGCCCATTCCGATATGGGAGGTAGCGTACATCTTCTTGTCAGTCCGCATCCAGCCGGTCGGCGTTACTTTCGGATTGAGACCGATCGAGATCTCCGCCGGGCAGTTGTAGCTGTTCTTGTCGCCGTGCCTTTCGAGAATGTCGCGCCAGATCGCGGCTTCGCGTCCGCCTTCGATCTTTGTCACCCAGCCGTTTTCGACCGTGAGCTTGAGGTGCTCCTTGATCGCTCCGACTGAATGTGCGGTGAGATCGAACACCACGGTGCCGTTGCCGGTGCCTTCGACCGGGCAGACATGGGCTTCGCCGTCCGGGAACGCGCATCCACCGCCTCCGCCGGGCTTCAACTGAACCGGCATGCCGGCGATCGAGCGGCCGGGCCGGCCCTTGATGCTCGCTGTGAGATTGGTGCCGTTCGGACAGGTGACGTGACAGGTTTCGCCTTCGGTGAATACCTTCGCGATGCGCAGGCCGACTTCGTTGATCGCCACATAGTCGGCGCCGGCTGGACCGTCCGGCGAAAGCATCGCGGGCGTCAACTCTTCCATCAACAGGTGACGCTTGTTGTTGTCGATGAGCTCTTCGGTGATGGTCGCATGCGCCATAGCGGTTGATGTGAGATAGACGATGAGATCGAGCTCGGGGTCGAGCGCCGCGCGATGGATCGCGCTCATCGGGTTGGAGGAATGCGTGACGCGGGGCTCCATGACGCCAACGGCGACTTCCATTCCGAGATCCTTCGCGGCTCGCGAAAAACCCTGCCAGAGGATCGGATCCATCTTGGTGTCGGTGATAACGAAAATCTTGTCGCCGGCCTTTGCGTTAAGCTTTAGCGGCGTCTGCATCACCTTTGCGATGTCATCCACGCTGGCAGTCATTTTGGTTTCTCCTTGTGGGGCGGCAGCCGTTGGGCCATTGGCAAATCTGGTAGCAGCCCCTAACATTCCGTTCAACAAAAGGTCTTTCCGTTGAGCGAAATAGGATGTCATGAGTAAACAGGACTTTGAAGGCCGCGTCGCGATCGTAACGGGGGGCGCCGGCGGGATCGGAAGCGCAACGGTCCAGCGGTTCCTCGCTGCCGGCGCGAAAGTCGCGGCGTTCGACCGCGATCAGGGCCGGCTTGATCAACTCAAGGCCGCGTCCTCCGGGCCAGTGTCGATCCATTGCGTCGACGTGACACAGTGGGATGCTGTCAGCGAGGCCGTCGACAAGGTCGAGGCAGAGTTCGGTCGAATCGACATTCTGGTCAATGTCGCGGGCGGCGGCTCGCCGACCACGATCCAAAGCGCAACCCCCGAAGACTGGGGTCGCATTGTCGGACTGAACCTGACGGCGCCATTCTATTGCATCAAGGCCGTGGCGCCGGCGATGCGTCGCGTCGGTGGCGGACAGATCGTAACGGTTGGTTCGCTGGCAGCGTTCCAGATGTCATTCAACAATGGCGTCAGTTACACCGCTGCCAAGTCAGGCGTGCTCGGAATGACCCGTCATGCGGCATTCGAACTTTCGCGCGACAATATTCGTGTCAACGCGGTGTTGCCGGGGCCGGTGATGACCCCACAGATGGATGCAAAGATCGATGCCAAGAGCAGAGCGGCGGTGCCCAAGCAGGTTCCGCTCGGTCGCTGGTTGTCGCCCGACGAGATCGCCGATCCGATACTTTTCTTCTGCTCCGACGCGTCCCGCGGCTGTACCGGCACGCATGTCATCGTCGATGGCGGACTGCATGTCGGCGCGCAATATGATCGCGAGACTTACTTCGCGAAGCGCGGTGAGTAGAGCGCCTCTTATCCCTCCCCCGTTGGGGGGAGGGATAATCTGAATGCTGCCCGCGGAGCTATTACTTCTTTTCCTGCGACAGGCTCGCCAGCAATTCCTTGTTCTCGGCGATCTCGTCAGACACCATCTTTTTGAACTCGGCAGGCGACAGCGGCATCACGTCGCCGCCAAGCTTGGCGAAGCGATCTTTTGCCTCCGGCATCTCCAGCGCGGCCATGGTCGCTGCATGAATCTTCTGTACCAGCTCTGCCGGCATGCCCTTTGGACCAAACAGGCCGACCCACGCGCCCATGCGCATCTTGAGGCCGCTCTCGCCGATGGTCGGAACGTCGGGGATCAGCGGTGAACGCTTTTTGGCGGTCGACGCGATCGGGATCAGTTGCTTGTTGTCCATGAAGGCGCGGCCCGATGCCAGCGGAGCGATCACGAAATCAACCCGGCCCGCAGCCGTATCGGCGATCGCTTCCGGCGCGCCGCGATAGGGGACGTGAGTCAGTGTGATCTTGGCGGCTGCGCGCATGCGCTCGACTTCGAGATGCGAGGCGCTGGCAACGCCGCTCGAGCCGAACATCACTTCGCCCGGCGTCTTGCGTGCTTTCTCGATGAGTTCGGTGACCGACTTGATGCCTTTGGTCGGCGAAACCCAAATGACGGCCGGCAGGTCCGCCAGCGCGGCAATCGGCGTCAGATCCTTCTCGGTGTCATACGGCAGCGACTTCTGCACCGCGGGCAGCGAGGCAATTGCGGACGATGTGACCAACAGGCGATAGCCATCCGGCTCCGAATTCGCGACGACGTGGGCGCCGATCGAGCCGCCCGCACCCGGCCGGTTCTCGACCACGATCGGCTGTTTCAGCGTGGTCTTAAGTCCGTCGGCGACCGTGCGAGCGATCAGATCGGTGCCGCTGCCGGGTGTGATGTTGACGATGATGGTGACGGGCCGGTTCGGATAGTCGGACTGTGCCAGGGCCGAACCCGACAATGCTGTGAGGACGGCCGCAGCGGCGATCACGCTCTTCATGGAGTTGCTCCCGTTGTTCGTTCTATTTAGTGGGCTCGCTCGGCTGGCGTCCGCGCACCTCGACACCCGCGATCTTCTCGAAATAGCGGACCATCGCAGTCAGGTCGCTTTGCGCGCCGATGGCGTCGGTGATGAGAGGCCACATCTCCGCAACTTTCTCACCGACCGGCGTAGATGCCTGCATCTCGCGGCCGAGGCGGATGTAGAGTTCCATGTCCTTGAGCCCGATGCCGATCGGTCCGCCATAGGCGAACTTGCGCGGCAGCACCGATTTCGGAAACTTGTCGACGCTCGCCGAGTTGCGCCCGGTCCCGGCGTTGATGACCTCGATCAGCGCGTCCGCATCCACGCCCGCCTTGACGCCCGCGACCATTGCTTCCGACGTGATCATCATGGCGGTGAGCGAGAGCGCGTTATTGACGATCTTGGCGACCTGTCCGAGGCCCGGCTTGTCACCGACGACGATGGTGCGGCCGGCGAGTCGCGAAAGGACCGGCGCGACCGCCTCGCGCGCGTCCGGCGCCCCTGACAGGATCGTTGTGAGCTTGCCTTCGCGGGCCCAGCTTGGGCCCCCGCTCACGGGCATGTCGAGCACGGCGATATCAGCAGCAGCAAGCTTGCCGGCGATTTCGCTAATGGTCGGCTGGCCGATTGTCGATGCCTCGATGTAGATGCGAACGGCTTTGCCGTTGATGACGCCGTTCGTGCCATAGGCGACATCGCGGCTGATTTTTTGCGACGGCAGGCAGGCAAAAACGATCTCGGCGCGGTCCGCCACATCTCGGGGCGTTGCGACCGCAACCGCACCCTTGGCGGTCAAGGGCGCCGTGCGGCTCGCGTCCGGATCGCATATAATAAGGGGATAGCCCGCTTCGGCGAGGCGGAGCGCCATGGCACCGCCCATGTGACCGCAACCGATGAAGCCCAGCAGCACCGCCATCGTCTCCGGGAGGACTGCCGCTTCTTAGTCGAATTTCAGCTTCAGTTCGCGCACGAGCGGCTCCCAAAGCTCTTTCTGCTCGCGAACCATCGCTAGCACTTCCTTGGGCGAAGCGAGCGTCATCTCGTAGCCGCGCTTCTCGAAGTCCTTCTGGATATCGGGCTCCTTGACCACGGCATTGAGATCGGCGCTGAGCTTTTCGATCGCTGCATCCGGCGTCCCGGCGGGCGCGCCTATGATGAAGCGCACGGTACCTGATACGTCGCCTAGACCGGATTCCTTTAGCGTCGGCACATCCGGCGCCAACTTGCTGCGCCTGTCGCTCGCGAGCGCCAGCGGGCGCAGCTTGCCTTCCTGGATCAGCGGCAGGACGGAGCTGAAGCTGAGTGTGCCGAAATCCAGCACGCCGGAGAGGAGATCGGTGATCGCGGTCGCGGACCCTTTGTAGGGGACATGCGTGAACTCGACGTCGTTCAGCCGCCCAAGACGCTCGGTCGCGAGGTGCTGCGGCGAGCCGACCCCGGCCGACGCGAAATTGACCTGTTTCCGCCGCGCTTTGCCCTCGGCCATCAGGTCGGCGATGGTTTTGTATTTCGAGTTCGGATTGGTGACGATCACCGCCGGCGATTCCGCGACGCCGCCGACCCAGATGAAGTCCTTCTGCGGATCGTACGGAAGGTCCCTATAGATTGAGGGATAGATGCCGACGATCGTTGCCTGCACCAGCAGAGTATGACCGTCCGCTTTGGATTTCGCGACAACGCCTGCGCCGATATTGCCGCTGGCGCCCGGCCGGTTGTCGATCACGACGGGCTGACCGAGTTTCGCCGAATATTTGTCCTGGATCAGCCTGACCAGAATGTCCGTTCCGCCGCCCGGCGGGAACGGCACGACCACACGCACCGGCTGCGACGGGAATTGTTGGGCGACGGCATTTGAGCCACCGAGAATGATCGCGACGATCATCAGCAACGCGGACACACGCATACATTTCCTCCCGGGCATCCGCTGAGACGGCTGCTCCTGCTTGTTGTCGGATTTGTGCCGAAGTTCCGCTAGATGGTCAATCGTTCTGTGATTCAGAATTTGAGACTTTCCCTGCAAACGACGCAGAGTGAACCACCCGACCGTAATCAAGGGCGAACGCTTCCGAAACGTCAACTGTCGGAAGCGTGATGACGAAACGCGCGCCGCCGAACCGGCTGCTGTTATCGACAGTGATCGTTCCCCCGTGGGACGTCGCGATGGAGCGGCATATGGCGAGGCCCATACCCATTCCGCCCTCCTTGGTCGTGAAAAAGCTGTCGAATATCTGACCAAGATGATCGGCAAGGATGCCCGGACCGCTGTCCTCAATCGTACAGCAAACCGCGCCTTCCCTCGATAGCGCCGTAGTGATCGCGATCTTGCGGAGGGCGCCTTCCGAATGCTGCGTTGCCTGGATCGCGTTGATGCAGAGATTGACGACAAGCTGCTGAAGCTGCGTTCGGTCCCCCAATATCGGAGGCGTGTCGTTTTCCACCTTGTAAGTGACAATTGTCGATCGTGATTTGATTTCCTGCCGCAGGAAAAGCAGCACGTCGTTGATGACGTCATCGATCGACACCAGCTGCCGTTCCGGCGTTGCATTCGTGGCCATCGCGCGAATGCGCGCAATAATGTCGGCGGCGCGTCGTGCATCCT
>Ga0180218_1000417_pt1 | contig 42422 bp, 40 predicted proteins | sample eDN3rd37CKraftBY_FD_151334 | JGI IMG/M metagenome (GOLD analysis project Ga0180218, IMG submission 151334) | Enriched backyard soil microbial communities from Emeryville, California, USA - eDNA 3rd pass 37_C Kraft BY (version 2) (version 2) | ecosystem: Environmental > Terrestrial > Soil >... | reverse complement strand
TCCGTTCGACTTGCATGTGTTAAGCACGCCGCCAGCGTTCGTCCTGAGCCAGGATCAAACTCTCCAAACAAAAACGTTCAGAACAATCTGACCAAGCAAAGACACCAAAAACTGGCATCCAAAAAAAACCACGCCCTAAACGGGAAAAAAGACGTGGCAAAAAAACAACAAACAAAACCACCAAACACACTATTGAGTTCTCAAACAACACACCCACACGACCGCGCCACTAGCCCGCGGCTTTTAGCCGCGTACTCGAAGTGCGGACGCTCGGGAACATCCACCGAAGTGGGATCTCCCTTTGGGACGCCGCCGCGCTCTTCGGACTCAGTCCGTGTCGCAGCGACGTTGCATAAGTTACGGCAGGGAAAAGTCGGAAGTCAAATCCGCTGGTAGGAGGCGGTTTTCGGACTCCACCCACCGGTCCGGATCGCACCCGGACGAACTATCCAACGTGCGGGCGCCTGCGGGTGTTCCCGAGCTCAGCCGACGCGCTCCACCCCCGCGATGTTGCGCTTGCCGCGACGAATGACCAGCCAGCGGCCGTGCAGGAAGTCCGACGGCTGGGGCACCCACTCCTCGCTCTCGATCCGGGTGTTGTTCACGTAGACCCCGCCCTCGGCGACCGTGCGCCGCGCGGCGCCCTTGCTCGGGCACAGCCCGGTGGCCACCAGTAGGTCGATGATCACATCGGGCCCCCCGGGTGCGAGTTTGGCCACATCGTCGTTGGCGGCCTCGCGCAGCGCCGCGGCCAGAGTCGGCTCGTCGAGCTCGGCCAGTTCGGCGCGCCCGAACAGGGCCTGACTCGCCAGCTCCACCGACCGGGTGGCGCCCTCGCCGTGCACCAGCGTCGTCAACTCGCGGGCCAGCCGGCGTTGCGCCGCCCGTTCGTGCGCGCGCTCGGCCGTCGCGGTCTCCAGCTCGGCGAGTTCCTCGGCGGTCAGGAACGTGAACCAGCGCAGGTAGCGGATCACGTCGGCGTCCGCGGTGTTGATGAAGTACTGGTACCAGGCGTACGGGCTGGTCATCTCGGGGTCCAGCCACAGGCTGCCGCCGCCCGTCGACTTACCGAACTTCTTGCCCTCCGAATCGGTGACCAGCGGAGTGGTCAGCGCATGCACGGTGGCGCCCAGCTTCTGCCGCACCAGCCGTACGCCGGCGATGATGTTGCCCCACTGGTCGGAGCCGCCGACCTGCAGCGAGCAGTTGTACCGGCGGTGCAACTCCACGTAGTCGTTGGCCTGCAGCAGCATGTAGCTGAACTCGGTGTAGGAGATGCCCTCCCCTTCGAGCCGGCGCCGCACCGTCTCCCGGTCCAGCATCACGTTGACCGAGAAGTACTTGCCGATGTCGCGCAGGAACTCGATCGCCGACAACGGCCCGGTCCACGTCAGGTTGTTCTCCACGACCGCCCCGGTCGGGCCGTCGTCGAACTCGACGAACCGTTCGAGCTGACCACGGATGCGGTCGGCCCACTCGGCGACCACGTCGGCGGTGTGCAGGGTCCGTTCCCCGGTCTCGCGCGGGTCGCCGATCATGCCGGTGGCACCGCCGGCCAGCACGATCGGCCGGTGCCCGGCCCGCTGGAAGCGCCGCAGCGTCAGCAGCGGGATGAGGTGGCCGGCGTGCAGGCTGGGCGCGGTCGGGTCGAAGCCCGAGTACACCGTGATCGGGCCCGCGGCCAGCGCCTCGGCCAGCGCGTCCCGGTCGGTGGACTGGGCGATCAGCCCGCGCCAGTCCAGTTCGTCGAGGATGTTCTGGGTGCCAGTCACCCTGTCGATCTTTCCGTACCGGTCCCGCGCTAGTCGCTCTGGCCCGGTGCCGGTGCCCGCGGACTGCGCCGGTAGGCCGACACCTCGGGCCGGCCGGCCAGCCAGAGCCGCCACGGCCGGTCCGCCGCCTTGCTCACCCCGACCCGGGGCCCGGCCTCGCCGTGCTGCTGCTCCCCCAGCTCAAGCCGGATCGGCGAGTCGGGGTCGAACAGGTCGATGCCGTTGTCGTCCATCGTGATCCCCAGCGCCGAGCACAGGTTGCCCGGTCCGCGGGCCAGGCCGGTCGGCCGCACCGCCGGGCCGCGCCGGGTCGCCGCCGTTTCCAGCCCCGACTCGATCGCCGCCGCGCGCAACAGCACCGCGCCCGCCACGCCGTCCGTCGCGCAGACGACGTTCGCGCACACGTGAATGCCGTGGCTGCGGTAGGTGTACATCCGTCCGGCCGGCCCGAACATGACCCGGTTGCGCGCACCGGGACCGCGGAACGAGTGCGACGCGGCGTCCGGCCACGGCCCGTCCGGCGGACCACCGTAGGCCTCGACCTCGACGATCTTCGCGGTGACGCCGCGACCGATGAGCACCGCTCCCAGCAGTCGGTGGGCGGCGGTCAGCGGATCGACGGACAGCAGGTCAGCGGTCACGCGGCCGGCGTCGGGTGCTACTCCGCCTGACCGGAGGCGGCGGCCACCAGCCGCCGGTGTTCGGCGTCGTCGGTGATGTCGACGGCCTCGTCGACCAGCAGCACCGGGATGCCGTCGTCGATCCGGTAGGCGCGCCGCAGCCGCGGGTTGTACAGGCATTCGTCGTCGACGAGCAGCAGCGGCCCGCGGTCCTGCGGGCAGACCAGGATCTCGAGGAGTTTCGCGTCGAGCATCAGCCGAGCGGCACGTTCATGCCCGGGATGACCGGCACCGGGCCGGCCACCACGCCGTTCTGGCTCATCGACGCCTCGGCCATGGCGGCCTGCTTGCGCTGGTAGGCGATCGTCGTCTTGAGCGCCTCGATCAGCGGGATCTGGTTGGGCCGCTTCTCCAGCGCCTCGGCCAGGGCCTTGGCGTTGAGCTGCGACGGCCGGAAGCCGCGCTGGCGCAGCTTCATCGCGTCGTCGATCAGCGTCGAGATCTGGCCGCCGCCGTCACCCTGCCGGTACTGCTGGTAGATCTGCATGAGGATCTGGTCGGGGTTGACCTTCTGCTCCGGCGGGTCGTTCTTCTTGCAGTCGTCGCCCGTGCAGGACTTCTTCGGGCCGTCGGCCTGCGGGGCCTCCGGGGCGGGGGTCTCGGTGGTCGTCGGCTCGGACGGCTGCGCGAACGCGCCCGGCGTCCCGGCGAACAGCCCGGCCGCCATCACCGCGCCGACACCACCCACGACCAGGCGACGCCAGACGTCACGGTGCATACCGGTCTGCGATGTCATCAATCCTCCTGCCACCAGCGGCGAGCCTAACAGCGACCGCACCGGGCGGCACGGTCTGCGGTCAGCCTCCGGCGATCTCGGTTCGCACCGCCACGGTCAACCGCTTGTACCGATTCGTATCGGGGTCGAGGTACCAGGCGTTACGCGACGGCTTCGGCAGACCGGCCGCGCGCAGCGGTCCGACCAGCGGCCGGTACGAGGCGCTCAGGGTCATCTTCGGCACCACGTGCACGATGTCGGGCGGCGCTCCGGCGGGCAGTTCGGCCAGCGCCTCGGACAGGTCGGCCGACGGGATGCTGCCGCCGGGCCGCAGCGCCAGCGCGGTCACCGCCAGTTGGCGGCCGTTGACCTCCACCCCGTAGGTGACCGCGAGGTCCACGGCGTCCAGGGCGCCGACGGCGTCGTTGACCGTGGAGGCGAACACGCAGCCGCGCTCGGTGTGGATGACGTCGCGGCGGCTGTCGACGAGCCAGTAGTCGCCGTCCTCGTCGCGGCGGAACAGATACTCGGTGGACACCCAGGTGTCGGCCGGGGCGAACACACCGCGCTTGACCGGCACGGTCGGGTCGATGAGCCCGCGCGGCCGGGCGATCAGCACGCCGACCTCGCCGGGTTCGGCGCGCCGCACGAAGCCCCGGTCGTCCTCGAGGATCAGGTCCTCCTCGGGGTCGTAGGCGGCCAGTTCGACCTGTCGGCCGCCGGGCAGCGGGCGGCCCTTGGCCCCGATCTTGGCGCCGGAGACGTTGGCCAGCACGGCCTGACCGTCGGTGGTGGCGAAGAACTCGACGACGTGGGCGGGTTCGAAGATCTCCACGACGCGCTTCCACAGCCCGGTGGGCATACCGGAGCCGATGAACAGCCGCACCGGGTGCGAGCCGTACAGCGCGAACGACGGGTCGTTGATGACCTCGCGCAGCATCGCCCAGGTGTAGGTGACGACCGTGACGCCGTACTGGCGGATCTCCTTGAGGAACCGCTCCGGCTGCAGGGTGCGCGACAGCGCGATCCGCGACCCGCCGACGACCGCTCCGCCGAGCGCCACCAGCAGCCCCGACGGGTGGTGCAGCGGGGTCAGGCAGTAGACGGTGTCGGTGCGGCCCAGGTTGGCCGCCGAGGCGGTGCCGAACGCCGAGATCGCCCACCGGGCGTTGGTGATCTGACGGGCGATCAGCTCACCGCCGGAGGAGCTGAACGCGACGAACGCCAGGTCGCGGGCCAGGCCCGGGTTGGGCCGGTACCAGCCGGGCAGCTCGACGGCGTCCGGGTCGATCTTCTCCATGTCGACGACGTCAGCGTCGTCGGGCACCTGCAGTTCGCGTGACTCGCCGCCGCCGAGCACCAGCACCCGCATGTCGAGGCGGCGCGCCTTCTCCAGGTTGCTGGGGTCGGCGATGACGTCGGTGACCGCGCCGAGCCGGGCGGCCTCCACCAGGTCGCCGTCCGGCGGCATCAGCACCGCGATCGCGCCGAGCCGCGACAGCGCGGCGATGGCGACCAGCGCGCTGGGCCGGGTCTCCATCAGCACGCCGACACGGGTGCCCTGCCGGACCCCGACCTCGATGAGGCCGCGCACGACGTTGTTGATGCGGCGGTCCACCGCCTCGTAGGTGTGCACCCGCCCGTCGAAGCACAGGCAGTCGCCGTTGGGATGGTCGCGGGCCTGTTCGGACATGATCCGCCCGAACGAGATCCGGGTGTGCTCGTTGATCTGGCCGAGCCGGGTCAGCCGCGGCAGCGTGCGCGCGGTCTCGACGGCCAGCGCCTTGGCGGACTTGTTGGCCGCGACCACCGCCTCGGCCGCCGAGCGGGCGAAGCTGAACGCCATCTCGGTGGCCGCCGTGGCGCCGTGCGCCACCCGCGAGCTCAGCGAGACGCCGGACTCGTGCGGTTCGGCGGGCGGCTGCAGCGCCATCGGGACCACACCCTCGGGCCGCGGGCCGCCGTTGTCGAGCCACTTGACCCACTGCGCGACCGTCGGCCACGTCTGGGTGGCCGCCTTGGATCCCACGACCAGACCGAAATGTCCTGCGCGGATCACGAATTCGTAGACGTCGGCCTTGGGGGCGGCCCGTTTGATGCCGCGCACCGAGGCGGGCTGGCCGATGTCGTCGACCTCGCCGATCACCGCCAGCACCGGACATTCGATGTCCGACAGCGTGACCAGCTCACCGCGCACGGAGAAACCGCCGGTCATCATCCGGTTGTGCGCGACGAACTGCTTGAGCAGTTCCTGGATCGCCGGGCCGGACCACGCGATCCAGCCGTCGGAGGCCAGGAAGCGGCGCTGCTGCTCGCGGGGCAGCAGCGCCTCGCGGTCGTGCAGCTGCAGCAGGAAGTCGATCCGGGACTGGGCCGTCTTGATCGGGTCGAGCATCTGAAACCCGGTGCGCGCCAACCAGTCCGGGATGTCGATGCGGCTGAACACATGGTCGGCCATGAAGTCGGCGGCGGCCGGGGCGATGCTGGAGGGCAGGTTCATCGGCAACGCGGCCAGCGTGTCGACCGGGGAGCCGAACGCGACGATGCTCGCGAGGTCCTTGGAGCGCCGGTAGGCCGCGGCCTGGTAGGCGAACATGCCGCCCTGCGAGTAGCCCGCCAGGTGCACGTCGCGGCCGGTGACCTCCTTGACGGTGTCGATGGCCTCGCTGAGCGCGACCACGTGGTCGGCCAGCGTGCGCTCCATGCCGCCCTCGACCTTGTCGGGCGAACCGAAGTCGATGACCCACGGGTCCAGGCCGGCCTTGTGCAGGATCCCGACGGCGCCGTCGTCGCGGGTGACGTCCCACATGTCGGCCGACATCATCATCGGGTGCACCATCAGCACCGGCGCGCCGGGCTGCTTACTGCCCGGCCTGCTGTCCGGCGGGAAGTAGCGCCGCAGCCGGTACATCGGCACGCTCTGGATGATCTGGAACGGCGACGGCACCGCCCCGGTCTCCAACCCCCCGTAGCGAAGCACCTCCAGGCCGTTCTGCGCGGTGGCCACCAGCCGTCCGACCGGCTTGGTAATCGCCGACAGATCCACGCCCACGCTCCCCTTCTGTAGTGCTCTGTGACGTGGCCCATCATGGCACAGCGCAAATGGGCGGCTGCCGGGATTGACGGTGCGCGTGGCGCTAACCGGCAACCGGCGACAGGCCGAACGCCCGGCACTCGCGTCCGAACACCAGCCGTCCGTCGCGCCACAGCGCCGCGCCGACCTGTGCGGTGTCAGGCCGGATGATCCGCAGGCTCGCGGTGAGCGGCCTGCCGACCTCGATCGCGACGGAGCCCATGCCGAGCACCGCGGCGGGGTTGGACGACACGAGGTCGACGGCCGTCTCCAGCGGCGCGGCTCCGGCGGCGGCCAGGGCGTGTGGCGCCGCCTGCAGCGACGACGGCAGGTAGTCCGAGCACAGGACGTCGCACAACCCGGCCGCCACGGCGTCGGCGGCCAGCACGTTGCCGGTGGAGGTGGATCGCCCGCGCAGCGCGTTCGGCGCCCCCAGCACCACGTGCATGCCGAGGTCGCGGGCGCGCCGCGCGGCGTCCAGGGTCAGCGGGAACTCCGCGACCCGCGCCCCCAGGTCGAACGCCTCCTCGATATGGGCGGTCGTGCGGTCGTCGTGGGAGGCCAGCGGAATGCCGTGCTGAAAGGCCAGTGCCGCAACGTGTTTGCGTCGCTCGCCGACCTGGGCGAGCCGGGCCTCATCGACCCGGAACACCGCCTCGACCTCCGATTCGGAGACGCCCCAGTCCTGGGCGTAGAACCGGCGGGTCTCGGCCAGCGAGGCAAACCGGCTGCGCTCCACCGACGTTTCGATCATCGAGATCAGTGCCACCCGTGTCGAGGCGGCCAGCACCGCCTGCAGCGCGTCGACCGCGCCGTCGTCGGTGAGCTCGACCCGGGCGTGGATTCGCCAGTCGCAGCACAGCACCGGGGCGAGCCGTTCGACGGTGTCGGCGAGCCCCGCGGCGTCGGCGATGTCGATGCCCTTGCGCGGCGAGTCCTCGCAGCGGGCGGCGATGCACACGGTGGCGATCCCGGCCGCGGCGCACTCGGCGTCGAGCACGGTGAGCACCGCGTCGTGGTCGAGTGACACCGTGGCACGCGGGTTGCGTCGCTGCACCAGGTTGTCCAGATGCAGATCGACCGCGGCGGGCACCAGAAACAGATCGCCCGACGGCGCGCCGTCGGTGATGTCGATGACGACGCCGTTCTCGTCGAGCACGACCGCCGCGTTGGGGCGCAGCGGTCGGCCGGCGCCGACCGCCACCGTCACACCGTCGATCACTGTGTGTGCCATGAGATGTTTCCTTCCGTGAGCTCGCCTGTGACGGAGGCGATCGCGGTGAGTGGGCTGTCCGGGCCGCCGGTGGCGACGATCGCCGCGCCGCCGTCGAGCAGGCGCCGGAGCCAGCCGGTGAGGGCGTCGGCGTCCACGGTCGCGTCGGGCTCGTCGAGGACCACGAAGGGCCGGCCCGCCAGCAGCGCGGCGGCGACCGCGACGGTGCGACTCTGCGCGGCGCGCAGCCGTCCGATCGGCACGGGCGCGAGGTCGGCCGCCCGCAGGCGGTCGAGGGCGGCCACGGCGGCCGACCGACTGCGTCGTGCCGCCCTGGCGGCGGCGACGGCGACCGGCAGCCGGGGCGCGGTGGGCAGGGTCCCGTCGTAGGCCGCGATGTGGTGGGTGCGCAGCCACGCGACCGTTCTCGGGTCCGCGGTGGCGAGATTGACCGCCCCGTGCACGCCGCTGCGGTAGACGACGTCGCCGGTGTCGGGACGGTAGACGCCGGTCAGGCAACGCGCGAGCGTCGACTTGCCGCTGCCGGGTGCGCCGAGAACCAGCGTCAGCGCGCCGCCGCGCGCGGTCAGCGCGACATCGCGCAGCACCGGCGCGTGGAATCGCTTGGACAGGCCGGTGACGGCGATCTCGGTGGTGTGCGCGGCGATCACGTCAACCTCGAGGACACGAGAAGCTGGGTGTACGGGTGCTGAGGATCCTCCAGCACCTGGTCGGTGACACCCTCCTCGACGATGCGCCCGTGGTGCAGCACCACAATCCGGGAGGCCAGCACCCGCACGGCGGCGAGGTCGTGGGACACGACGACCGACGCCGAGCCGAGCATGTCGGTGACCCGCTGCAGGACGTCGAGTAGATCGGCCTGCACCGACGGGTCGAGACCGGTGGTCGGTTCGTCGAGCAGCAGCACCTGCGGCGGGTCGACCAGAGCGCGAGCGAGCTGCACCCGCTGCTGCATTCCGCCGGAGAACGTCATCAGCGGATCGGTGTGGCGTTCGGCGCCGAGGCCGAGCTCCGCGAGGAGTTCGGCGGCGCGCCGGTGGATCTCGCCGAACGTGCGCACTCCCCCGGCGAGCAGCCGCTCGGCGACGTTGGACTCGGCGGCCAGGCGCGGATAGAGCCCGGCGGCCAGCGGGTTCTGGTGGACCATCACGACGGCCGAGCGGGTGATCGGCTGTCCGGCGACGGTGACCGCACCCTCGTCGGGCCGCAGGTCCATATTCAGGCACTTGAGCAAAGTTGTTTTGCCCGAACCGGATTCACCGACGATGCCGAGCACCTCATGCGGCCCGACATCGAAGGAGACGTCGTGCACGGCCAGCACTGTGCCGCACACCGCGCAGCGGTTGGTGCCGGCGGCCTCCCCCGTCAGCTCGGCGCAGCGCGGGCAGCCCGGGCCGAACCGGTGGGTCACACCGCGCACCGAGATCACCGGTTCCGGCGGCCGCAGAGGTGTGGTCTCGGGCCAGCAGGCTACAGCGTGAGTGGTCAAGGGTTCCTCGCCTCCGATCGGGTTCGGCACGCGTCGGCGTCGCTGCAGGACCACCGGTCGTCGACGACCACGCGGTAAGACCCCGAACTGCCGCAACGCCAGCACGCCCCGTCCGCGGTCTCGGGTTGCAGCGGGCTGTCGTCGAACGCGAGCGGTTCTACGCGGGTGTGCGGCGGTAGCGCGGTCAGCCGGGCCCGGCGGCCGGCGCCGAGCAGGATCGGATGCGGGCGGTCGTCGAGCCGCAGCACGTCGTAGCGCGGGATCGGGGTCGGGCTCATCAGGTGCCTGCCGTCGACGAGCACCGGGTGGTCGGCGGCGGTGCGGGCGCCGCCGATGCGGGCGTGCGCGTCGTAGAGGTCCAGCCAGGCGGGCGTGTAGTCACGGTCGGCGTGGTGGCGCAGCGCGGCGACCTCGTCGGGCACCACGCGTCGCAGCGGTTCGGGATGCGGCACCTGCAGCACCAGCACCTGGTCGGGCCGCAGCGCGATCTCCGGAATCCGGTGCCGGCTCTGGATGATCGTCGCCTCCGCGGTGTCGGTGGTCTCGCGGCACCGTGCCGAGGAGCTGATCAGACTGCGCATGCCGGCGGCGTTCGAGGACCGGTCGTCGCCCTGGTCGATGACCTTGACGACGTCGGACGGACCGACCAACGACAGCGTGACCTGCAGGCCGCCGCTGCCCCATCCCCTGGCCACCGGCATCTCCCGGGACGCGAAGGGCACCTGCCAGCCCGGTATCGCAAGGGCTTTGAGGATCGCGCGCCGGACATTGCGTTTGGTGTTCTCGTCCAGATAGGCGTAGCTCTCGGAGCGGCCGTGCGCCGCGGCGAGCTCGGCGACGGTAGTCATCGCGTGTCCTTTCCCGCCACCCGGGACAGGTAGGCCCCGAAGCTGGCGTAGTGCGGCAGTCGCAGGTGCTCGACGAAGCCGGTGGTCGCCGGTCCGTCGGCAGCGGCGACAAGGGTCTGCTCGTCGAATGTCACGGGTTCACGCAGATCGCCGTCGGCGCGCATCGCGCCGTCGAGCAGTGCGAGTGAAATCGCCCGGCGCTCCGCTGTTCCCAGCGTCGCGCCCCATCCGGTCGCAAGACCCGGTCTGCCGTCGACGTCGGCGTCGAGAACCACTTCGACCTCGGTGATCGGCACCTCGGCCACCGGGCACGGCACGCCGCTGCGGGGGTGCGCGACCCGCACGGCGGCGACGCCCACGGTCAGTTCCACCATCACCGCCTCCTGGCGGCGGCCGAGGATCAGTGCCGCCAGCGCGACCAGCGCGCCGGTCTCCCCGCGGGCCAGCAGCGCGAGTCGGTCGGCACGGCCGTACGGCGGCAGCAGCACCGTGTCCGCGGGGTCGTCGCCGTCCTTGTCCGCCGGGGCGGCGACCAGCGGAGCGTCGGCAAGCAGGTCGCGCACCCGGGGCGTGGATGCCCGTGTCGGCGGGTCGGTGGGCGCGACCGGTTCGGTGACGTGCCCGTGATCGTCCTCGTGATCTGCGTCCTCGTGGTCTGCGTCCTCGTGATCTTCGGCCTCGTTACCGTCCCAATTCAGTTGGCGGGAGACGAGTTCCGGAGCGACGCCGAGCCATTGGCCGCCTGGGACGCGCGGGTACGCCGACGACAACCGGCGCAGGATGGTGAGGTCGTCGGGTTGGACCGGCGCCGCGTCGACGTGCGGCTGGGTCGCCGCCCACACCCGCAACATCGACACGGCGTGCGCGGGGTCACCTCGGGACTGGTCGAGGGCGCGGCGGGCTGCGTGCGGCTCCCACAACCCGGCCTCGGCGCAGAGTTGCTCCTCGAGCAGGCTGGTGTCGGTGCGGTGGCCGGACCGACCCGCAGCCTGTCGCGTGAGGGCCCGGGCGGCGGCCAGCGCCTCGTTCTCCTGCATGCTCGCGTACATCAGGCCACCTCCAGAGCCACGCTGCGGGGCAGCCCGATGACACAGTTCGCGGTGGTGATCAGCAGGTCGACGCCCAATGGCAGTGCGCTGTTCGCGGCGATGAGGGCGTGCGCGGTGACGGCGTCGAGCGGTAGCAGCACCCGGGCGGGTGCGGCGACGCCCGGCCCGGCGATGGTCACCGGGATCGGCGTGCTGTTCGACGCGACGACCAGCGTCGCACCGGATTCGGGGGCGAGGCGGGTGCCGCGGCGGGCGCGGGCCACGGCATCGGCCGCCGGGCCGTGCACCAGAACCCAGTCGGCGTCGGGGATGTCCGCGCATCCGGCGCCGGTGTCGGCCATCACCCGGGCGGCGACGCCGGGAGCCGGGTCGGGCCCGGACACCGCGAGGGCCAGCCCGCGGTCGAGCAGCCCGAGCAGGATCGCGGCGGCGCAGTCGAGTTCGGGGTGCGTGCACACCCGCGGGCGGGCGGGCAGTTCAACCGGGGTACCCGGCGCGCAGAACGCCCGCATACACGCCAGGAAGGCCTCACGGCCGTCATGCACGGTATTCCAGCTCATGCTTCGTCCAGCGTCGTGGCCGCCACGAGCGTGGCGCGCCGCCTGCGGGTTTTTTCAGCGGCGGTGCGGGCGGTCCGGCAGAGGTCGTCCACGCGCAGCGAAAATGCGCCCGCACGTTCGTATTCCGCATCGCAGACGGCAGCTGCGACCGCACCCGTCAGGTCGTATCCAGTGCGGATCCCGTCGCCGCGCTGCCCGTCGAGCGTCACGGTGCATCGCGTCAGGGCCACGTGCCCGATCACCGTGGTCGAGCCGTCCGGCACCGGCAGCCGCACCGGTGCGCTGACCGCTTCGGGCCCCGCGATCACCCGGACATCTGGTCCGCAGGCGAGGATCGCGTCGGCCAGCTCCTCGAGTGCGTGCGTGTCCGCGGCTGCCAGCGCCGCGAACCGGTCCTCCGGCGTCATCGCAGGTCCACCGTGAACTGGACACGGTCGCCGCGGAACCGGTGCGACACCACCGCGACCGGGGTCCGGTCCTGGTCGACGTTGAGGCCGCGCATCTCGAGGATCGGCGCCCCGATCCGCATCTGCAGGTGTTCGGCCTCTTCCGGATCAGCCAGGCTGCAGGAGAAGGTCCGGTAGGCGCGCTGCATCCGGACGCCGTGACGATCGTGCAGGAACTCGAACAGCGACGTGTCGCCGGACCATTCCCTCGCCAAGCCCGGAAAGCGTTCTGCGCCAATCGCGGTCACCGAGACCGACCACGGCTGCTCGTCGACGAGGCGGACCGTCCGGCAGACCAAAACCCTGCCGCGGGTCCGCAGTTGAGCCCGGTCGGGATGGTCGCGGACGATCTCCGTCGACAATAGCCGGATGCTCACCTGGTGACCAAGGTCGCGCATGCTGCGCGTGAAGCTGGCGTCGCGGCCAGCGGAGATGTCGTAGCGCACCACCGGCGCGGCGACGAACGAGCCCTTGCCGTGCACGGTTTCGATCAGTCCGCGCTGGCTGAGCTCGTTGAGCGCGCGCCGAACGGTCAGCCGGTTCACGTCGTACTGCTGGGACAGTTCGGCCTCGCTGGGCAGCCTGTCGCCGGGGCTGGCCTGTTCGAGAAGCTGCGCCTCGAGCAGATCGCTGAGCTGGCGGTAGACAGGGCGGTCGGCGTACCTGTTGATCACATCGAGAAGGCTACTCATCTACACCTCTGTCCTTCCGAGAACGCGCCGCCGGATGGCCGACGAAATCCGTTCGAACACAACGACAACTGCGAGGATCGCCAGGATGATCGTGGCGGCCTCGTCGTAGCGCAGCAGGGTCATCGACGTGGCCAGTTCGATTCCGATGCCGCCGGCCCCGACCAGGCCGAGAACCACCGAGGACCGTGCCGAGGACTCCAGCGCGAACATCGAGGTGGTGACGAACGACGGCAGACAGGCCGGAATGACGCCGCCGGCGAGCACCCCGAGGCACGGGGCGCCGAGTGCCCGCAGCCCCTCGATGCGCCCCGGGTCGATGTCCTCGATGCTCTCGGCGAAGAACCGCCCGCAGAATCCCATCACGTCGACCGCGATCGCGAGCACCCCGGCCTCCGGCCCCAACCCGACCGCGATGACGAAGATCAGCCCCCACACCAGGTCCGGGATGGTCCTGCTGACGGTGATCACCGCGCGACTGAGCGCGTACAGCGACAGGTGCGGGGTGGTGTTGCGGGCCGCCAGCACCGCCAGCGGCAGGCTGAGCACCACGCCGATGATCGTGCCCAACAGCGCCATCTCGACGGTGACCAGCAGCGCCCGCAGGATCGGGCCGATCCGGTTCACGTCGGGCGGCACCGCGTCGTCGAGGAACTCGCCGAGCCGGAAGACGCCGGACGCCAACGAGTCCGGCCGCACCGCGGCACCCTGCATCCAACCGTGCACCAGCAGACCGCCGACGATCAGCACCACGACCACGCCCAGCGGGCTGGGGCGGCGGATCCGGGGCGGCAGCGGGGCACGCGTCGGTTTCGGCACGGTCATCGCGCTCACGACACCGCCTGGGCGTAGATCGAACCCAGTTGGGCCGCATCGCATTCCCGAGCAGCCCGGTCGAAGTCGACGCGACCGTCGCGCAGCCCGACGACCCGGTCCGCGTACCGCAGCGCCAGGTCCACCTGGTGCAGGGCTGCCACCACTGTGACGCCCCGCTCGGCGGCGATCTCGCACATCAGGTCCATCACCGCGGTCGCCGACGCGGGATCGAGGCTGGCCACCGGCTCGTCGGCCAGGATGACCCGCGGCTGCTGCATGAGCATCCGGGCGATCGCAACCCGCTGTTGCTGTCCGCCGCTGAGCGTGTCGACCCGCCGGTCCGCGACTGCGGCCAGTCCGACCCGGTCGAGTGACTCCATCGCCCACTCACGCATGCTCTCGGGTGCGGTCAGCGGCCAGGCGCAGCGCATACCGTAACGTCCCATCGCTCCGTGCACGACGTTGTGGAACGCCGACAACCGCGGGATCAGGTGGAAGCGCTGGAAGACGAACCCGACGTCGCGGCGGACCTCGCGCAGCGCGCGCCGCGACGCCCCGGTGACGCGGGTGCCGCAGATTGTGACTACGCCACCTGCGGGTTCGATGAGCCGTACCATGCAGCGCAGCAGTGTCGACTTCCCCGCACCGTTGGTGCCGATGAGCGCGACGATCTGTCCGTCGGGCACGGCCAGGTTGACACCCGACAGCGCGACGGCGTTACGGCGGTAGCGCACAGTCAGATTCGCGATCTCGATGGCGGTGTCGGTCGAGGCGGCGGTTTCGACAGCGGGGGTGACCGGAGCTGCCACGTCAGTCGCCCAGGAACTGTGAGAAGTCGTTGACCCCGACGGCGCGGTACATCTCGCGCACCTCGTCGTAATCGGCGTCGGTGACGTTGACGAGCTTGGCGTTCTCGTATTTGGCGTTGTCCTTGCCCTCCAGCATCGCCGGCAGCAGCGTGTCGAAGTGGTCGTTGAAGGTCTCCCGGATCGTGGCGACGATCTGCGGGTCGAGTCCCTCGCGGGCCATCAGCAGATCCGGTGGCAGCGTCGGGCCCTCGGCGACGATGCGGTACTGCGCCGGGTCGTCCTCGGCCATGAACTCCTCGTAGTCGTGGTGGCCGATCCCGACCGCGTCCACGTCACCGCGCCGCAGCGATTCGTGCACCGTGTCACCCACGGTGAGGACCTCGACGTCGGCGCCGGGGGTCAGGCCGGCGTCGGCGAGAATCTGCGACGGCCCGAGGTGGCCGCTGGTGGAGCCGACGTCACTCATCGCGACCTTCTTGCCCCGCAACTGGTCCAGGCTGGTGATTCCGGTGTCCGTGCGGGTGTAGACCACCGAGCGGTACCCGTCGCGCTCGATCGCGACGATCGGCTCGGCGCCGGTCTTCTCGTGGATGACGACGTATTCGGCGGGCCCGGTGAACACCACATCCACCCGGTCGGCACCGAGCGCGGCAGCCGCGGCGGTGCGGTCGTTGACCGCGAAGAAGTCGATCTTGAGACCGGACTGCTTCTCGAACTCGTCCTTGAAGGCGCCGAACTCGCGCTGCAGTTCCTCGAGGCCCTGCAGGTCGGTCACCGCCAGACGCACCGTGTCCGGCTGGGCGGTGTCGGATGATTCACTACTGCAGCCCACTGTCACCGCGGCCGCGGTGAGAACTGCCACGGCGCTCGCGATCAACCCGCGTGCAGACATTGCTTCCCCGTCCTTGATTCCACTGTTGGCATCTACTTGTGTAGATGAGTGCTGCGAACACGGGGTTAACGTCAACCAACCTCCAGAGCAATGTCTGATGGCGGGCCGACCTATCATCGGCGGGCAATGGCGAACCTCATCAACGTCGAACGCGCGACGGTCTCCTACGGCACCCGCACCCTGCTGGACGGGGTCAGCCTGGGTGTCGAGGAGGGCGACGCCGTCGGCGTGGTGGGCCGCAACGGCGACGGCAAATCGACGCTGCTGCAGATCCTGACCCGCACCCGCGAACCCGATTCGGGCCGGGTCACCCACACCTCGGGGCTGTCGGTCGGCTACCTGCACCAGAGCGACGACTTCGCCGCCGACGCCACCGTGCGCGAGGTCATCGTCGGCGGCCGCGCCGACCATGTCTGGGCGGCCGAACCCGAGACCCGCGACGTGGTGTCGCATCTGCTGGGCGGAGTCGACCTGGACCGCACGGTCGGGGCGCTGTCCGGTGGGGAGCGGCGCCGGGTGGCGCTGGCGGCCCAGCTGATCGCAGGCCACGACGTGCTGGTGCTCGACGAGCCGACCAACCATCTCGACGTCGAGGTGATCGCCTGGCTGGCCGAGCACCTCAACCGGCGCCGCGCCAAGGCGCTGGTGGTGGTCAGCCACGACCGCTGGTTCCTCGACGCGGTGTGCACCCGCACCTGGGAGGTGCACGACGGCACCGTCGACGCCTACGACGGCGGCTACGCGGCGTACGTGCTGGCCCGCGCCGAGCGGATGCGGCTGGCCGCCGGCGCCGAGGCGCGCAGGCAGAACCTGATGCGCAAGGAACTGGCGTGGCTGCGCCGCGGCCCGCCGGCGCGCACCTCGAAGCCGAAGTTCCGCATCCAGGCGGCCAACGAGCTGATCGCCAACGAGCCGCCGCCGCGAGATTCGTTGGTGCTGCAGCGCTTTGCCACCACCCGGCTGGGCAAGGACGTGTTCGACCTGCACCGGGTGCGGCTGGAGGCCGGCGACAACGTCGTGCTCGACAAGCTGGACTGGTCGATCGGGCCCGGTGCGCGTATCGGGCTGGTCGGGGTCAACGGCACCGGCAAGACCACGGTGCTGCGGCTGCTGGCCGGTGAGCTGGCGCCGACGTCGGGCACGATCAAGCGCGGCGCCACGCTGCGGATCGGGTACCTGAGCCAGGCGCTGGCCGAGCTCGACGGCAACGACCGGGTGCTCGACGCGGTCGAGAACCGCCGTCGCGTCACCGAACTGGCGGGCGGCCGGGAGATCACCGCGGACACGCTGCTGCGCGACTTCGGGTTCACCGGCGACAAGCTGACCACCAAGATCGCTGATCTGTCCGGTGGTGAGCGCCGCCGGTTGCAGTTCCTGCGGATGCTGCTCGACGAGCCGAACGTGCTGCTGCTCGACGAGCCGACCAACGATCTGGACATCGACACGCTGACCGTCATCGAGGATTACCTCGACGGCTGGCCGGGCACGCTGATCGTGGTCTCCCACGACCGCTACTTCCTGGAGCGGGTGTCCGACGTGACCTACGCGCTCACCGGCGGCGGCCGCTGCGATCTGCTGCCCGGCGGCGTCGAGCAGTACCTGGCCGACCGGGCGGCCAGGGCGTCGGCGGCCTCGGCTGCGCCGCAACAGAAGTCGGCGCAACCGAAGGGCGAGTCCGCGGCGGCGCGGGAACGCCGGGCGAGCAAGGAGATGGCCCGCATCGAGGGTCAGCTCAGCAAGCTCGAGGACCGCATCACCGCGCTGCACGAGACGATGGCCGAGGCCGCCAACGACCACGTCCGCCTCGCCGAGCTCAACACCGAACTGCAGGAACTGCTTTCGCGTAAGGACGAGCTCGAGGAGAGCTGGTTGGCACTGGCCGAGGAGTAGCGGCCCGAGCAGTGGCCCTCAGTCCAGCAACCCGCCGCAGCCACCCGGCGGCGCCAACGGCGGATTCGGGGTGCCGTCGGGGATGATGCAGCGGATCGGCTGCCAGAACGGCCCGAGCCGCCAGGTGTTGAGTCGGGTGCCGTCCGGGAAGGTTTTGCCCTCACAGTAGCCGCCGTAGCCGCTGCCCGAAATGGCGCCGGGCGGGTTGCCCGGACACCAGAACGGCGGCACGGGCAGATACGGGTCCGGCTGCGCCTGCGCCGGACCGGCCAGCCCTACCGCCACCGCAGCCAGCGCCCCCACCATCGAAACGAACCGATTCATCGGTGTCCCCCCTGCTTTCACGACTGTCGCCGCGAATGCTAAAGGCGGGCACCGACAATCCTGTCAGGGCGCAATCCGCAACCGCAGCCGGTCGGTGGTATCCCGCACGATCCCCAACTGGCGGGCCACCTGCACGGGTGCGGTGCCGCCGCGGGCGTCGCGGGAGTTCACCGAGCCGTCGACGGTGAGCACCTCGCGCACCTGCGGCGTCAACTCCGGGTGGATGCCGGCGAGTTCGGCGTCGGCGAGCTCCTCCAGTCCCACCCCGCGGGCCTCCGCGGCGCGTACCGCGGCACCGGCCGCCTCGTGCGCCACCCGGAACGGCACTCCCCTGCGCACCAGCCACTCGGCCACGTCGGTGGCCAGCGTGTAGCCCAGCGGCGCGAGTTCGGCCATCCGGTCGACGTTGAACTTCAGCGTGCCGACCAGGCCGGCCATCGCGGGCAGCAGCAGCTCGAGCTGGGCCACCGAGTCGAAGACCGGCTCCTTGTCCTCCTGCAGGTCCCGGTTGTAGGCCAGCGGCTGCGCCTTGAGCGTGGCCAGCAGCCCGGTCAGGTTGCCGATCAGCCGGCCGGACTTGCCGCGCGCCAGCTCGGCGATGTCCGGGTTCTTCTTCTGCGGCATGATCGAGCTGCCGGTCGACCACGCGTCGTGCAGTTCGACATAGCCGAATTCGGTTGTGCTCCAGAGGATGATGTCCTCGGCCAGCCGGGACAGGTCGACGGCGATCATCGCGAACACGAACGCCGCCTCGGCGGCGAAGTCACGGGCCGCGGTGGCGTCGACGGAGTTGTCGGCGGCGCTGTCGAACCCGAGTTCCTCGGCGATCGCATCGGGGTCCAGCCCCAGCGACGACCCGGCCAGCGCCCCGGACCCGTACGGCGACACCGCCGCCCGCCGGTCGAAGTCGGCGAGCCGGTCGACGTCGCGCAGCAGCGGATGCGCGTGCGCCAGCAGGTGGTGCGCCAGCAGGATCGGCTGCGCGGACTGCAGGTGTGTCTTGCCCGGCATGATCGCCGTCGGGTGCGCGGCGGCCTGCTGGGCCAGCGCGTCGACGACGTCGAGGCAGCCGCCGGCGACGCGGCGGATCGCGTCGCGCAGCCACATCCGGAACAGCGTGGCCACCTGGTCGTTTCGCGACCGGCCCGCCCGCAGCCGGCCACCCAGGTCCGGACCGACGCGGTCGATCAGGCCGCGCTCGAGCGCCCCGTGCACGTCCTCGTCGGTCGGCAGCGGGATGAAGGTGCCGTCGGCGACGTCGGAGGCCAGTGCGTCGAGGCCGGCCAGCAGCCCGTCGCGCTGCTCATCGGTCAGCAGCCCCGCCCGGTGCAGCACCTTGGCGTGCGCCTTGGACGCCCGGATGTCGTACGGCGCCAGCGCCCAGTCGAAGTGCGTCGACTTGCTCAGCGCCGCAAGCGCATCCGAGGGGCCGTCGGCGAACCGCCCGCCCCACAGCGAGCCCTCGTTGGTGCTCATTGGCCTGCGAGGTCGCGGCGGGCCGAGATGCTCGACGACAGCCCGTGGATCTGCACGAACCCGCGCGCGGCGGACTGGTCGAACGTGTCGCCCTCGTCGTAGGTGGCCAGGTTGAAGTCGTACAGCGACTCCGGGCTGCGGCGGCCGTTGACCGCGATGTGGCCGCCGTGCAGCACCAGCCGGATCTCACCGGTGACGTGCTCCTGGGTCTTGGCGACGAACGACTCCAGCGCGGTCTTCAGCGGCGAGAACCACAGGCCGTCGTAGACCAGCTCGCCCCACTTCTGGTCGGTGTGGCGCTTGAACCGGCCGAGCTCACGCTCGAGGGTGACGTGCTCGAGCTCGGTGTGCGCGGTGACCAGCACCATCGCGCCCGGCGCCTCGTAGATCTCGCGGCTCTTGATGCCGACCAGCCGGTCCTCGACGACGTCGAGCCGGCCCACGCCCTGCTGGCCGGCGCGGTGGTTGAGCTCCTCGATGGCCTGCAGCACGGTGACCTTGCGGCCGTCGATGCTGACCGGCACACCCTTCTCGAAGCCGATGATGACCTCGTCGGGGGTGTTCCAGTTGACCGTCGGGTCCTCGGTGTAGCTGTAGACGTCCTTGGTCGGGGCGTTCCACAGGTGCTCGAGGAAGCCGGTCTCCACGGCACGGCCCCACACGTTCTGGTCGATCGAGAACGGCGAGCGCTTGGTGACGTTGATCGGGATGTTGTTCTCCTCGGCGAACGCGATCGCCTTCTCCCGCGTCCACGCGTAGTCCCGCACCGGCGCGATGACCTGCAGATCCGGTGCCAGTGAGGCGAATCCGACCTCGAAGCGGACCTGGTCGTTGCCCTTGCCGGTGCAGCCGTGCGCGACGATGGCGCCGCCGTGCTCGCGGGCCGCCTTGACCAGGTGCTTGACGATCAGCGGCCGGCTCAGCGCCGACACCAGCGGGTAGCGGTCCATGTAGAGCGCGTTGTTCTGGATCGCCGGCAGGCAGTACTCCTCGGCGAACTCGTCTTTGGCGTCGACGACGACGGCCTCGACCGCGCCGCAGTCCAGGGCGCGCTGGCGCACCACTTCCATGTCCTCGCCGCCCTGGCCGAGGTCGATCGCGACGGCGACCACCTCACGGCCGGTCTCCTTACCGATCCAGCTGATCGCCACGGAGGTGTCCAGCCCGCCGGAGTAGGCCAAGATGACGCGATCGGAGGACATCAGTTGCTCTCTTTCTGTCGAATGCTCTCGAGTTTCGACGCCAGTTCGGCGCCGGTCATCGGCTCGCGCGCGACGACGAGGATGGTGTCGTCGCCGGCGACGGTGCCGACGACGTAGGGCAGGGCCGCGCGGTCGATCGCGCTGGCGAGGTAGTGCGCCGCCCCGGGCGGGGTGCGCAGGATGGCCAGGTTACCGCTGGCGTCGGTGGACACCAGCAGCTCGGCCATGAGGCGCGACATCCGTTCGGTGCCACCGGAAACCGCGCGCACCGGGCTGCCGTCCTCAGGGACGACGTAGACGCCGACACCGCCGTCGGCCCCGCGCAGCTTGACCGCGCCGAGCTCCTCGAGGTCCCGCGACAGCGTCGCCTGGGTGACCTCGATGCCCTCGTCGGCCAGCATGGCGGCCAACTCGGACTGGCTGTGCACCGACTGCGACGACAGGATCTGCACGATGCGGGCCTGTCGTCCAGCGCGGGTCGACGCTGAGGTCACGAGTGCTCCAACAACCAGACCAGCAGCGCCTTCTGGGCGTGCAGCCGGTTCTCGGCCTCGTCCCACACCACGCTCTGCGGACCGTCGATGACCTCGTCGGTGATCTCGTGGCCGCGGTGCGCGGGCAGGCAGTGCAGCACGACCGCCTCCGGATCGGCCAGCGCCAGCAGGTCGGCGTTGACCTGGAACGGTTTGAACGGCCGCACCCGGTCCAGCCCGTCGTTCTCCTGGCCCATCGACGTCCAGGTGTCGGTGACGAGCACGTCGGCACCGTCGGCGGCCGCTTTCGGGTCCCCGGTGAGGGTGACGGTGGCACCGGTCTCGGCGGCCCGTTTCTGCGCGGCTGCAACGAAATCGGGGTGCGGTTCGAATCCGGTCGGCGCGGCGATCGTCACGTGCACCCCGGCGGTCACCCCGCCGAGCATCAGCGAGTGCGCCATGTTGTTGGCGCCGTCGCCGAAGTACGACATCCGCAGCCCGGCCAGCCTGCCCTTGCGTTCGGCCAGGGTCTGCAGATCGGCCAGCACCTGGCAGGGGTGGAACTCGTCGGACAGCGCGTTGACGATCGGCACCGTCGCACCGGAGGCCATCGCGGTGAGCCGCTCCTGGGCGAAGGTGCGCCACACGATCGCGCGCACGTAGCGCGACAGCACCCGGCCGGTGTCCTCGAGCGTCTCCTCGCGGCCCAGCTGCGTACTGCGCCCGTCGACGACGACGGCGTGCCCGCCGAGGTGGGCGATGCCGATCTCGAACGAGAACCGGGTCCTGGTGGAGTTCTTGTCGAAGATCACCGCGACGCCCTGCGGTCCTTCGAGCGGCCGGCGGCTGAACGGCGCGCGCTTGATCTCCGCGGCCATCGCCAGCACCTCGGCCTGCTCCTCCGGGCTGAGGTCGTCGTCGCGCAGGAAGTGGCGGATCATGAGGCGGCCCCCTTGTCGAGGATGTCGGGCAGAGCGTGGACGAACGAGTCGATCTGGGCCTCGGTGATGACCAGCGGCGGCGCCAGCCGCACCACGTTCGCCGCGGCGGCGTTGACCAGGAACCCGGCGTCGCGGGCCGCCGCCTCAACGGATTTTGCCTTCTCGTCGGTCAGCACCACACCGATCAGCAGGCCGCGGCCGCGGACGTGGTCGACCAGCGGGTGGCCGAGCTCCTCGATGCCGGTGGCCAGGGTCTTGCCCAGCACGTCGGCGTGGTGCACCAGGTCCCCGTCGGCGACGGCCTGCAGCACCGCCAGCGCGGCGGCCGTGCAGATCGGGTTGCCGCCGAACGTGCTGCCGTGCAGGCCAGGGGTCATCAGGTCCGCGGTGGCGCCGACGGCCAGGCAGGCGCCGATCGGCAGCCCGCCGCCCAGGCCCTTGGCCATGGTGACGATGTCGGGGGTGATGCCGTCCCGCTGGTGGGCGAAAAACGTTCCGGTGCGGCCCATTCCGGTCTGCACCTCGTCGAGGGCCAGCAGCGCGCCGTGCTCGGCGGTGATCTCGCGGGCCGCCACCAGGTAGCCGGCGGGCGGCACCACGACACCGCCCTCCCCCATGATCGGCTCGAGGAACACCGCGGCGGTGTTGGCATCGACCGCGGCGGCCAGGGCGTCGGCGTCGCCGTAGGGCACGTGGGTGACGTAGCCGGGCAGCGGTTCGAACGGCGCCTGCTTGGCGGGCTGACCGGTCAGCGCCAGGGAACCCATCGTGCGGCCGTGGAAAGCGCCTTCGGCGGCAACGATCTTCGTGCGCCCGGTCAGCCGCGTGATCTTGAACGCGACCTCGTTGGCCTCGGTGCCGGAGTTGCAGAAGAACACCTTCGCCGGCGCACCGAGCAGCCCGACCAGCGCCTCGGCCAGCGCGACACCGGGTTCGGTGGCGTACAGGTTCGACGTGTGGCCCAGGGTGTTGAGCTGGCGGGTCACCGCCTCGATGACACCGGGGTGACGGTGGCCGAGGATGTTGACCGCGATCCCGCCCAGCAGGTCGATGTAGGACTTGCCGTCGGTGTCGGTGACGACGGCGCCGTCCCCGCTGGCCAGCGCCAGCGGCGGGGTGCCGTAGTTGTTCATCATCACGGCCTGCCACCGGTCGAGAAGCGTCATGCGGGAATCACCTTCGTTCCGGATCCTTCGTCGGTCAGCAGCTCAGCCAGCACACAGTGCTCGACCCGGCCGTCGATGACGTGCGCGCTGGGCACGCCGCCGTTGACGGCGCGCAGGCAGGCCTCCATCTTCGGCACCATGCCCGACTCCAGCTTGGGCAGCAGCTGCGTCAGTGCGGCGGAGTCGATCTCGCTGACCAGCGAACCGCGGTCGGGCCAGTCGGTGTAGAGACCCTCGACGTCGGTGAGCATGACCAGCTTCTCCGCGCCCAGGCCGTCGGCCAGCGCGGCGGCGGCGGTGTCGGCGTTGATGTTGTGCACGACCCCGTCGGCGTCGGGGGCGATCGTGGACACCACCGGGATGCGGCCGGCGCCGATCAGGTCCAGAAGTGCGCTGGGATCGACCTTCTCGACGTCGCCGACCAGCCCGATGTCGGTGGGCACGCCGTCGACGACGACGTCGCGGTGCACGGCGGTGAACAGCTGCGCGTCCTCACCGGTGACGCCGACGGCGTACGGGCCGTGCGCATTGATCAGGTTGACCAGTTCGCGGCCCACCTGACCGAACAGCACCATGCGGGCCACGTCGAGCACCTCGGGGGTGGTGACCCGGAAGCCGCCCTTGAAGTCGCCCTCGATGCCGAGCCGCTTGAGCATCGCGCTGATCTGCGGCCCGCCGCCGTGCACGACGACCGGGTGGATGCCGCAGTTGCGCAGGAACACCATGTCGGCGGCGAACGCCCGCTTGAGCACGTCGTCGGTCATCGCGTTGCCGCCGTACTTGATCACGACGATCTTGTCGTGCATCTGCTTGAGCCACGGCAGCGCCGCGGCCAGCACCTTGGCCTTATCCGGGGTGGGGATGCTCATGAACTGTAGGCCGAGTTCTCTTCGACGTAGGCGTGCGACAGGTCGGTGGTGCGGATGCTGGCGGCGGCCTCACCCAGCCCGAGGTCGACCCGCACCTCGATGTCGGCGCCCGACAGGTCGACATCCCGCGCGCCGGGGGCGCCCGCACCGTTGATGCACACCGGGGAACCGTTGAACGACACCGAGATCCGTTCGTGCTCGATCGGGAACGGCACCATGCCGACGGCGGCCAGCACCCTGCCCCAGTTCGGGTCCGAGCCGAACAGCGCGGTCTTGACCAGACTGTCGCGGGCGATGACGCGCGCGGCGGTCAGCGCGTCGTCCTCGCTGGGCGCGCCCGCGACGGTGATCGTGATGCGCTTGGTGACGCCCTCGGCGTCGGCCTGCAACTGGGCGCACAGGTCGTCGCAGACGCGCAGCAGCGCCTCGTTGAGCTCCTCTTGAGTGGGCGTGATCTCGCTGGCCCCCGACGCCAGCAACAGCACGGTGTCGTTGGTGGAGCAGCTGCCGTCGATGTCGAGCCGGTCGAACGTGCGCGACGTCGCGTAGTGCAGCGCCCGGTCCAGGGTGGCGGCGTCGACGGCGGCGTCGGTGGTGAGCACGCACAGCATCGTGGCCAGCGACGGCGCCATCATGCCCGCACCCTTGGCCATCGCCCCGATGGTCCACTTGTTCTCGTGGTGCAGCGCAACCTGTTTCGGCACGGTGTCGGTGGTCATGATGGCGCGGGCGGCCTCGTCGCCTCCGGTCAGCCCGCCCGCCATCTCGTGCACGATCTCGGTGACGCCTGCCAGCACCTTGTCCATCGGCAGCCGGTCGCCGATCAGCCCGGTGGAGCACACCGCGACCTCGATGGCGCCGGTCTCGGTGCCCCAGTCCGACAGCGCGGCGGCGACGGCCTCGGCGGTCGCGTGGGTGTCCTGGAAACCCTCCGGGCCGGTGCAGGCGTTGGCGCCGCCGGAGTTGAGGATCACCGCGCGCAACCGGCCGGTCTTGAGCACCTGCTGCGACCACAGCACCGGCGCCGCTTTGACCTGGTTGCGGGTGAACACGCCGGCCGCCGCGTAGTCGGGACCCTCGTTGAACACCAGCGCCAGGTCCAGCGCGCCGGAGGCCTTGATGCCTGCGGCGATACCGGTGGCCCGGAAGCCCTCCGGCGCGGTGACACCCTGGGTGCGCAGCAGCCGGGTTTCGGCGGTCACGTCGGTCACGGCGCCACTCCCACGATCGAAAGTCCTTCCGTCTCAGGCCAGTCCAGGGCCAGGTTCATCGACTGCACGGCCGCGCCGCCGGTTCCCTTGACCAGGTTGTCGATCGCGGCGAGCGCGACCAGCGTCTTGGCGTCCTCGTCCACGGCGACCGCCAACTGGGCGGCGTTGCTGCCGATCACCGATCCGGTCTTGGGCAGCTGCCCCTCGGGCAGCAGGTGCACGAACGGTTCGGCGGCGTAAGCCTTCTCGTAGGCGGCGCGGATCTCCGACACCGACGCCGTGGTGCGGGCGGTGCAGGTGGCCAGGATGCCGCGCGAGGTCGGGATGAGGACCGGGGTGAACGACACGGTGACCGGCCGCTCGGTGAGCGCCTGCAGCCCCTGCGCGATCTCCGGGGTGTGCCGGTGCTTACCGCCGACGTTGTAGGCCCGTGCCGAGCCGATCACCTCGGAACCGAGCAGGTCGACCTTGGCGGACTTGCCCGCGCCGGACGCGCCGCTGACCGCCACCACGGTGACGGCGGGGTCGACGAGGTCGGCGGCGATCGCAGGCCACAGCGCCAGCAGCGCCGCGGTCGGATAGCAGCCGGGTACGGCGATGCGTTTGGCGCCGCGCAGCCGGTCGCGGTGGCCGGGTAGTTCGGGCAGTCCGTAGGGCCAGCTGCCGGCGTGCGCGGATCCGTAGAACCGCTCCCAGGCCGCGGCGTCGGTGAGCCGGAAGTCGGCGCCGCAGTCGATGATCAGCACGTCAGGGCCGAGCTGTTCGGCCAGCGCCGCGGAGTGCCCGTGCGGCAGCGCCAGGAAGACGACGTCGTGGCCGGCCAGGGTCTCGGCGTCGGTGCTCGCCAGCACACGGTCGGCCAGCGGCAGCAGGTGCGGATGGTGTTCGGCCAGCGGGGTGCCCGCGCTCGCGGCGGCGGTCAGCGCCCCGATCGTCAGCCGGCCGTCGGCGTACGCTGGGTGCCCGAGGAGGAGTCGGAGGATCTCACCACCGGCGTAGCCGCTCGCCCCGGCGACTGCCACAGAAACCATGCACTGATTCTGCATGTTTATGCACGCAACTGCAAATTCATTAAGTCCCTCTCCGCGAGCAGACGCGGAATCGCACGAAATCCCACGTCCGAGTGCGACTCTATGTCTGCTCGCGGCGGTGCGGGTCAGCCCCGCAGGACTGCGCCGACCCGTTCCGCGGCCGCCTGTACCGCGGCCTCACGGGCGGCGCTGGCCTCGTCCTCGGTGAGCGTGCGGTCGTCGGCGCGGAACCGCAGCGCCAGCGTCAGCGACTTGCGGCCCTCGCCGATCTGCGGACCGGTGTAGACGTCGAACAGCCGCACGTCCTCCAGCAGCGGACCGGCGCCGCTGCGCACGGCGTCCACCACGCTGGCCGCCGCGACGTCCTCGTCGACGATGAGGCTGATGTCCTGGAACACCGCCGGGAACGGCGACACCCGCGGTGCGGGCAGCCTCTCCACGATCGGGATCAGATCCAGGTCCAGTTCGACGGCGCAGGTGCGCTTGGGCAGACCGGAGCGCTCGACGACGGCGGGGTGCAGCTCACCGGCGTGGCCGACGACCGTCTCGCCGATCACCACCTCCGCGCAGCGGCCCGGATGCCACGGCAGGTACTGCGCCGGGCGCAGCGTCACCTCGACGCCTGCGGCGCGGGCGATCACCTGCACCGCCTCGAACGCGTCGCTGGCCTGCGCCGGGCGACCGGGCCCCCACGGGCCCGCCGGCTCGCGCATCCCCGCGAGCACGACGGCGACGTGCTGGGGCTGGTATGGCAGCGACGCGTCCAGCGCCGCGCGCTCCTCGTCGGTGGGCCTGCGGTCGGTGGGGATGCGCTCGATCGCGCGGGTCTGCTCCGTCGGCTGGACGACCTGCTGGATCGCGAACAGCGCGACGTCGGCGGCGCCGCGGGACACGTTGCGGTTCAACGCCTCCAGCAGACCCGGCAGCAGCGTGGTGGCCAGCTCCGGACGGTCGGCCTCCAGCGGGTTGAGCACCCTGGTCGTCGTGCGGCGCGGGTCGTCGGCGGGCAGACCCCACTGGTCGAACACGCCGGCGGGCAGGAACGGGGTCGGCAGGATCTCGACATAACCGCTGAGCCCCAACGACTTTCCGATCGACCGGCGCCGCTTCTGGATCGGGGTCAGGCCGCGGCCCGCGGGCGCCTTCGGCACCACCGACGGGATCTTGTCCAGACCCTCCAGCCGCAGCACCTCCTCGACGAGGTCGGCGGGCTGACGCAGGTCGGGCCGCCAGCTCGGCGGCGTCGCGGTCAGCCGGTCCCCGTCGACGACGACGCGCGCGCCGATCTGGGTCAGCCGCCGCTCGGCGGTGCCGGGGGCGTACTCGACGCCCGCGGTGCAGTCGGGCAGGTCGACGGCCATGGTCACCGGCGCCGGCGACCAGTCCTCGCGCGGCGGGTCACCGCGCCAGTCGGTCAGCGTGGGTTCGACGGTGCCACCGGCGATCTCGGCGAGCAGACGGGCGCACCGGTCCAGCGCGGCGACCGAGATCGCCGGATCCACGGTGCGCTCGTAGCGACGGCCCGCCTCGCTGTAGAGGTGCAGCCGGCGCTGGGTGCGCGACACCGCGGCCGGATCCCACACCGCGGCCTCGAGCATCACGTCGGTGGTGGTCTCGCGCACCTCGGTGGTGCCCGCGCCCATCACGCCGCCGATCGCGGCGGTCGCGACGTCGTCGACGATCAGCACGTCGGCCGGGTCGAGCTTGCGTTCGACGTCGTCGAGGGTGACCACGGTCTCCCCCGGCGCGGCGAACCGGACCCGGAACCCGCCGGTGATCAGCGACCGGTCGTGGGCGTGCATCGGATGGCCGAACTCGAGCATCACGTAGTTGGTGACGTCGACCGCGGGTGAGATGGCTCGGATGCCGGACAGCAGCAGACGGCGCTGCAGCCACCACGGCGACACCGCAGCCGGGTCGATACCGCTGACCGGGCGCAGGCTGAACCGCTGCACACCGGTGCCCTCGTCGATCGTGACGGGCAGCGCCTCACCCTCGGCGGGCAGCGCGGGCACGTCGGTGGGGTCGACGTAGTCGAGGTCGTAGGCGTTGGCGATCTCCCGCGCCATCCCGCGCACCGACAGGCAGTAGCCACGGTCGGGGGTGATGGACAGGTGGAACACCACGTCGTCGAGGCCGAGGATGTCGGCGGCCGGTGTGCCCGGCTCAGCGGTGCCGGGCGGCAACACCAGGATCCCGGAATGGTCGGTGCCCAGGTTCATCTCGGACACCGAGCAGATCATGCCGTCGGAGATGCGGCCGTAGGTCTTGCGGCTGGCGATGGTGAAGTCACCCGGCAGCACGGTGCCCGGCAGCGCCACCACGACGAGGTCGCCGACGGCGAAGTTCGTTGCACCGCAGACGATGTCACGTGGCTCGGACTCACCGACGTCGACCTTGACGGCGCGGATCGGCTTCTTGAAGCCGGTCAGCTCCTCGATCTCGGCGACCCGGCCGACGGTCAGCGGGCCGCTGACCGGGCCCACCGGAATGACCTCTTCGACCTCGTGGCCGATGCGGATCAGCGTCTGCTCGAGTTCCTTGGGCGACACATCCCAACCCGGCGCGCCGGCCTGCACGACCTCGCGCAGCCAGCTGTATGGCAGCCGCATCAGGCCCCTACCCCGAACGGCAGTGAGAACCGCACGTCACCCTCGACCATGTCGCGCATGTCGGGAATCCCGTTGCGGAACTGCAGGGTCCGCTCCAGGCCCATGCCGAACGCGAACCCGGAGTAGACCTCCGGGTCGATTCCGCAGGCGCGCAGCACGTTCGGGTTGACCATGCCGCAGCCACCCCACTCGACCCAGCCGGGGCCGCCCTTCTTGTTCTCGAACCAGATGTCGACCTCGGCCGACGGTTCGGTGAACGGGAAGAAGTGCGGGCGGAACCGGGTGCGGCCCTGCGGGCCGAACTCCGAGCGGGCGAACGCGTCGAGCGTGCCGCGCAGATGCGCCATCGTCAGCCCCTTGTCCACGGCCAGCCCCTCGACCTGGTGGAACACCGGGGTGTGGGTGGCGTCGAGTTCGTCGGTGCGGAACGTGCGGCCGATCGAGATGATGTAGACCGGCAGGTCGCGTTCCAGCAGCGCGCGGATCTGCACCGGCGAGGTGTGCGTGCGCAGCACCTGCCGCGAGCCGTCCGGCGCGATCTGGAAGGTGTCCTGTTCGCTGCGCGCCGGATGGTCCGGCGGGAAGTTCAGCGCGTCGAAGTTGAACTGCTCGGTCTCGACCTCGGGTCCCTCGGCCAGTTCCCAGCCCATCGCGACGAACGTGTCGGCGATGCGCTCGGACAGGATCGTGATCGGGTGCCGGGCGCCCAGCGGCTGGCGGGTCGACGGCAGCGTGACGTCGATGCGCTCGGCCACCAGCACCGCGGCGTCGCGCTCGGCGCGCAGCGTGGCCAGCCGCTCGTCGTAGGCGCGCTGCGCCTCGGCGCGGGCGACGTTGACCCGCTTGCCGGCGTCGGCGCGGTCGGCCTTGGGCAGCGATCCCAGCGACTGGCGGGCCAGCGCGATCGGCGAGCGGTCGCCGAGGTGCTCGGTCTTGGCGCGGGCCAGCGCGTCGAGGTCGGCCGCGGCGTCGAAGGCATGACGGGCCGCGCTGACCGCCTCGGTCAGCGCCTCTTCGGACAGGTCTATTGGCTGATCAGCCACCCGGCGATCATAGGCGATGGCCTTCGCCGCCCTCGAAGCCGCTGCGGGTTTTCAACCGGTACATGGCGAGATCTGCGGGGACACCGTCGGGTTTGGCCCCGAACAGCGGCCGGCGCAGGCGTTTGACCTCGACACCGAGCGCGGCGAGATCGTCGTCACCGATGCCGTCGAGCGTGGTCTGCGACACCACCAACTCACCGCGGGTGGCGCGCGCCATCACTCGGGCGGCGATGTTGACGTCGACGCCCAGCCAGTCCGCGCCGATGCGCTGCGGGCGCCCGGTGTGCACCCCGACCCGCATCCGCGGCGTGAAGCCCTCCACCTCAACGGTTTTCACCGCCTCCCGGGCCTCGATCGCGGCCTGCACCGCGGTGCCGGGCCGGTAGAACACCGCCATCAGGCCGTCGCCCATGCGTTTGACGATGTGCCCGCCCGCCGCCAGCAGCGGCGGCTCGACCACCTGCGACACCCGGCGCAGCAGGCGCAGCGTGGCCTCGTCGCCGGCGGCCAGCGACCACGACGAGAACCCGACCAGATCGGTGAAGACGATGGTGGCCTCACGGTTGGCCGGCCTGCCGGACACCCGCTCGGTGAGCGCCTGCCACACCTGCAGCGCGCCCAGGCTGACCTCGCGGGTGACGGCGTCGCGCTCGAGCAGCCGGTCGGCGGCCCGGGCGGCGGCGCGGGGCCCGCCGTCACCGTCGACCGACAGCGGGTCGCCGAACTCGGGGTCGCCGGGCAGCACCCGCCGCGCGCGCCGCACCAGCGCGATGACGCCCTCGTGGTGGTTGGTGTCCTTGAGCCACCCGAGCGGGGCCAAGGCCCTCGGGGCGGACCGCGGGACCGGCTCGACATCCACGCCGCAAGCCTAGGCAACCCGTCCGGGCGCGACGACCCTGCCGGGAAACACGCTGCTCACGCCACTGTGGAGGGCGGATCGCCACCGGATAACGGTTGTGCCGCGACGCGCCGGGAAACGCTAGAAAACGGGCGTTGTCAGCACTATGGTTCAGATCACACAGGTGCAGCGTTGCAGCGAGGGAGACCGATGGCCCCGACCACGCAGAAAACCCGGCAGAACCCCCGGACACTCGCGGACGACCCGCCGTCCCCGCTGGGCCCGGACTCGCTGACCTGGAAGTACTTCGGCGACCTGCGCACCGGCCTGCTCGGCGTGTGGATCGGCGCGATCCAGAACATGTACCCCGAGCTCGGCGCCGGCGTCGAGGACCACTCGATCCTGCTGCGCGAACCGCTGCAGCGGGTGGCCCGCTCGGTGTACCCGATCATGGGCGTCGTCTACGACGGGGACCGTGCCCCGCAAACCGGCGAGCAGATCAAGGGCTACCACGCCACGATCAAGGGCGTCGACGCCCGTGGCCGGCGCTACCACGCGCTGAACCCGGAGACGTTCTACTGGGCGCACGCCACGTTCTTCATGCTGATCATCAAGACCGCCGAGTACTTCTGCGGCGGACTCACCGAGGCCGAGAAGCGCCAACTGTTCGACGAGCACGTGCAGTGGTACCGGATGTACGGCATGAGCATGCGGCCGGTACCGAAGAGCTGGGAGGAGTTCTGCGAGTACTGGGACCGCAAGTGCCGCGAGGAACTCGAGATCAACAAGGCGACGCTGGACATCTTCGACATCCGGATCCCCAAACCGTGGTTTGTGCTGATGCCCACCCCGATCTGGGACCAGTTGTTCAAACCGATGGTGGGCGCGCAGCGCTGGATCGCGGCCGGGGTGTTCGACCCGCCGGTGCGGGAGAAGGCCAACATGCGCTGGACGCCCGGCGACGAGATCCTGCTGCGCCTGTTCGGCAAGTTCGTCGAGTTCGCGTTCATCGCGGTTCCCGACGAGATCCGTTTGCACCCAAGGGCTTTGGCCGCCTACCGGCGCGCGCAGGGCAAGCTGCCGCCGGACGCCCCACTGGTGGAGGCGCCGTCGTTCATGGCACCGCCACCGGACCGGCGCGGCATGCCGATGCACTACCTGCCGCCGCGTCGCTCACTGCTCGACAAGGCCGGGTCGCTGGTGCACACGTCGTTTTCTTTGGCGGGGTTCTCAATGCGAACCCTGCGTCCGGCGCGCGGACGGCATAAGGCAGCCTAGGGGGCATGCTCGAATGGTCTGAAACCGATCTCGCCGTCCGCGACGCCGTGCGGGAGTTCATCGATAAAGAGATCCGCCCCCACGTCGACGCGCTGGAAAGCGGCGACATGGAGCCCTACCCCATCATCCGCAAACTGTTCAAGACGTTCGGCATCGACGTCATGGCCAAGGAGGCGCTGGACAAGCGGCTGGCCCGGCTGCGGGCCGGTGAGCAGCCGTCCGGCAAGGGCGGCGGCGGGATGTTCGGCAACTCGTCGGGCGGTATGGGCTTCGTGGTGATCAGCGAGCTGTGCCGGGTGTCGATGGGTCTGGTCACCGGCATGGGCGTGAGCCTGGGCCTGACGGTGCCGACCATCCAGTCGCGCGGCACACTGGCCCAGCAGGAGCGCTGGCTGCCGGGTCTGGTCACCTACGAGAAGATCGGCGCCTGGGCGATCACCGAACCCGACTCGGGGTCCGACGCGTTCGGCGGCATGAAGTCCTATGTGGTGCGCGACGGCGACGACTACATCCTCAACGGCCAGAAGACGTTCATCACCAACGGCCCCGACGCCGACGTCGTCGTGGTGTACGCCAAGCTCGACGAGCCCGGTGTCGCCCCGCGCGACCGCAAAGTGCTGACTTTCGTGCTCGACAAGGGCATGGAGGGCTTCGAGCAGTCGAAGCCGTTCCGCAAGATGGGCATTCACAGTTCGCGCACCGGCGAGCTGTTCTTCAACAACGTGCGGCTGGGCCGTGACCGGTTGCTCGGCGAGACCGAGGACAACCGCTCCGGCGACGGCCGCGACAGCGCGCGTTCCAGCTTCGCCACCGAGCGCATCGGGGTGGCCGCGATGGCGCTCGGCGTCATCGAGGAGTGCCTGCGGCTGTGCGTCGACTACGCCAAGACCCGCAAGCTGTGGGGCCAGGAGATCGCCCAGTTCCAGCTGATCCAGCTGAAGCTGGCGCAGATGGAGGTCGCGCGGATGAACGTGCGCAACATCCTTTTCCGGGTGATCGAGTCGGCCGAGCAGGGCAAGCCGATCTCGCTGGCGGAGGCCTCGGCGATCAAGTGGTACTGCTCGCAGGCGGCCACCGATGTCGCGATGGAGGCGGTGCAGCTGTTCGGCGGCAACGGCTACATGACCGAGTACCGGGTCGAACAGCTGGCCCGCGACGCCAAGTCGCTGATGATCTACGCGGGCAGCAACGAGATCCAGATCACCCACGTGGCGCGGGGTCTGCTGAGCGACAGCTAGGTCCCGGCCGAGTTCCTCCGGTGGGCGGCGGCGCTCTGGTACAGGCAGATCGCCGCCGCCGTCGCCACATTGAGGCTCTCGGCGCTGCCCGGCATCGGGATGTGCACGCGGTGGGTGGCCGCGCGAGTCAGCTCGTCGGGCAGGCCGTGCGCCTCGGGGCCGAACAGCCACGCCGTCGGCCCGCTCAGATCCGCCTGGAACTCCGGGCTGTCCAGGGACACCTCGCCGTCGAGTGTGGTGGCCAGCACCTGCAGCCCGGCCTCGCGCAGGCGCGCGACGGCCTCGGCGGCGTCGACGCCGTGCACCACCGGGATCGAGAAGATGCTGCCCGCAGACGAGCGCAGGCACTTGCCGTTGTAGGGGTCGACGCTGTGGCCGGCCATCACCACCGCGTCGGCGCCCATGGCGTCGGCGGTGCGGATCAGCGTGCCGGCGTTACCCGGTTCGGACAGTTCCACGGCGACGGCGACCAGCCGCGGCCCGGCGGCCAGCACCTCGCCCAGCGACGCCTCCGGCGTCTCGCAGACGGCGACCAGGCCGACCGGAGTCACGGTCTCCGACAACGCTTTCGCGGCGCGTTCGGTCACCAGGGTGACGGGGGCGTCGGCGAGCAGCGCGCCGAACCGCTCGTAGGCGGTCTCGGTGGCGAACACTTCGCAGACCAGTCCGCGGCGCAGCGCCGCCTCGACGAGGTTGGGCCCCTCGGCGAGAAATCGTCCGGAACGACGACGGCCCGCGAGCCGCAGCAGCTTGGCTGCCGCGACCACGCGGGCCGATCGTTCAGTGAGCGCGCTCAGGCAGCCTCGCCCGACGGTGCGTTGACGTCGCTGGGCAGCGCGGCCTTGGCGACCTCCACCAGCGCGGTGAAGGCACCCGGATCGCTGACGGCGATCTCGGCGAGGTTCTTGCGGTCCACCTCGACACCGGCGGCCTTCAGGCCCTGGATCAGCCGGTTGTAGGTGATGTCGTTGGCGCGGGCCGCGGCGTTGATCCGCGAGATCCACAGCTTGCGGAACTCACCCTTGCGGGCGCGACGGTCCCGGTAGGCGTAGTTCAGCGAGTGCAGCTGCTGCTCTTTGGCCTTGCGGTACAGCCGGGACCGCTGGCCGCGGTAGCCCTTGGAGGCCTTGAGAATCGTGCGCCGCTTCTTCTGGGCGTTGACTGCGCGCTTGACGCGTGCCATGAGTATTTCCTTCGTTCAGGTCGTACGGGACGAGTCGGTCAGCCGTTGAGCATCTTGTTGACGCGGGCGGTGTCATTGCCCGACACGCCCGTGCGGCCGTCGAGACGCCGCGTCCGCTTGGTCGGCTTGTGCTCGAGCAAGTGGCGGCGGTTGGCCTTCTGACGCACGATCTTGCCGGTGCCGGTGCGACGGAACCGCTTCGATGCGCCGCTGTGAGTCTTCGCCTTTGGCATGTGTCCTCTGCTCTGGTCGTTACTTCGATGTGTCCGGATCTGGGGCGGGCCCGGGCGGGGCCTCGGCCTGCTGCGCCGCCTTGGCGCGAGTCTTCGCGCCGCGGTGCGGGGCCAGCACCATCGTCATGTTGCGGCCGTCCTGTTTGGCGGACGTCTCGACGAAGCCGTACTCGGCGACATCGGCGGCCAGACGCTGCAGGAGGCGGAAACCGAGTTCGGGCCGCGACTGTTCGCGACCGCGGAACATGATCGTCACCTTGACCTTGGACCCGGCCTCCAGGAAGCGGATGACGTGACCCTTCTTGGTCTCGTAATCGTGCGGGTCGATCTTGGGGCGAAGCTTCTGTTCCTTGACGACGGTCTGCTGCTGGTTCTTGCGAGACTCGCGCGCCTTCTGTGCCGTCTCGTACTTGAACTTGCCGTAGTCCATGATCTTGCACACGGGCGGCTTGGCGTCCGGTGCGACTTCGACGAGATCGAGATCGGCGTCCGCGGCGACGCGGAGTGCATCTTCGATGCGCACAATGCCTACCTGTTCGCCCCCCGGTCCGATCAAGCGGACTTCAGGTACGCGGATGCGCTCGTTGACGCGGGTCTCAGTGCTGATGGGCCCTCCTACTGTTGTCTGTTCGAGGAGACCCAATCCGTCAGCAGTCTGTTCAACCAGAACAGAAAGGCCCTGCTCACAGCAGGGCCCACAAGCCGACCAGGACAGGCATGGTATGCCTGTGACCGGACCACTGCACCTGTGCGGCCAGCGGTGGGAGTGGGACTCCACTTGTTGTCCCTGGCGTTCGCCGGGACGGTCGCGCATGCAAGTCTAGCAGCATGACCGATAGTCCCAACATTCGCGAGCTGGCCGACATTCCCGCGATCGAGGTGATCTCCCGTTCGGCGGTGATGCTGATGAGCGCCGCGGCGGAGAAACTCGGCCTGTCGGCGGAGGATCCGGAGAACAGCCCGCACCGCGATCTCGACGAGGCGCGCCGGCTCATCACCGCGCTCGCGGGTCTGGTGACCGCGTCGGCGGAGTACCTCGGTCCGCACGCCGGCCCGCTGCGCGACGGGCTCAAGAGCCTGCAGCTGGCGTTCCGCGAGTCCAGCGCCGCCCCCGACGAGCCCGGCCAGGGGCCCGGCGAGAAGTACACCGGCCCCGTCTGGGGATAGCGTTTTCGCGGGTCATCCCCGCTTTTTGCGCGTCGGGCGCATATCCTCGCGCCCTATGACCGTCACCACTCCCACCGCCCGCACCCCGGTGCCGCGCGCGTCGTCCCGGTACGCCTGGTGGGTGCCCGCCGCCGCGGGCTGGACCGTCGGCATCATCGCCACGCTGTCGCTGATCGCCAGCGTCTCCCCGTTCGTCCGGGCACTGATCCGGGTGCCGCGCGAGTTCGTCGACGACTACCTGTTCAACTTCCCCGACACCAGCTTCGCGTGGGCGTTCGTGCTGGCCCTGCTGGCCGCCGCGCTGGCCGCCCGCAAGCGCATCGCGCTGTGGATCCTGGTCGGCTACATGGCCGCGGCGGCGGTGGTCAACGTCGCCGACCTGCTCACCGGCGAGGAGTCGGTGATGCAGGAGATCGGCGAGGTGATCGGCCTGGCCTTTCACCTGGCCGCGATCGTGTTCCTGCTGCTGGCCCGCGGCGAGTTCTGGGCGAAGGTGCGCCGCGGTGCGCTGGTCAGGGCGGCAGCCGTGCTGGTGGCCGGGCTGGCCGCGGGCACCCTGCTCGGGTGGGGGCTGCTGGAGCTGTTCCCGGGCTCGCTGGACCGCGACGAGCGGTTCCTTTACGCGCTCAACCGGGTCGGCGCGTTCGCGGGCGCCGACACCTCGTTGTTCTCCGGCGAACCGAACGTGCTGGTCAACACGCTGCTCGGACTGTTCGGCGCGTTGGCGCTGATGGCGGCGGCGATCGTGCTGTTCCTGTCGCAGCGCGCCGACAACGCGCTCACCGGCGAGGACGAGTCCGCGATCCGCGCCCTGCTGGACATGTACGGCAAGAACGACTCGCTGGGCTACTTCGCCACCCGCCGCGACAAGGCGGTGGTGTTCGCGCCGAACGGCCGCGCCGCGATCACCTACCGCGTCGAGGTCGGGGTGTGTCTGGCCAGCGGGGACCCGGTGGGCGATCCGAAGGCGTGGCCGGCGGCGATCGACGCGTGGCTGGTGTTGTGCCAGAGCTACGGCTGGGCGCCCGGGGTGATGGGTGCGAGCGCGGCCGGAGCGCAGGCGTTCCGCGAGGCCGGCCTCAACGCGCTGCAGCTCGGCGACGAGGCGGTGCTGCACCCGGATTCGTTCCGGCTGTCCGGCCCGGACATGCGCGCGGTGCGCCAGGCGGTGACCCGGGCGCGGCGGGCGGGTGTGACGGTGCGGATCCGCCGCCACCGCGAGCTGAGCGCCGACGAGATGGCCGAGGTGATCGAGCGGGCCGACGCGTGGCGCGACACCGAGGACGAGCGCGGCTTCTCGATGGCGCTGGGCCGGCTGGGTGATCCGGCCGACGGGGACTGCCTGCTGGTGGAGGCCGTGCAGGGTGACGACGAGCACGTGGTGGCGATGTTGTCGTTCGTACCGTGGGGCGGCAACGGGGTGTCGCTGGACCTGATGCGCCGCTCCCCCAACCTGCCCAACGGCACCGTCGAGTTGATGGTCAGCGAGTTGTGCATGCAGGCCGAGGATCTCGGGATCACCCGGATCTCGTTGAACTTCGCGATGTTCCGGTCGGCGTTCGAGCAGGGCGCACAGCTGGGCGCGGGCCCGGTCGCGCGGCTGTGGCGCAGCCTGCTGGTGTTCTTCTCGCGGTGGTGGCAGCTGGAGACGCTGTACCGGTCCAACATGAAGTACAAGCCGGAGTGGGTGCCGCGCTACGCCTGCTACGAGGAGGCCCGGCTCATCCCCCGCGTCGGGGTCGCCTCGGTGATCGCGGAAGGCTTTCTGGTGCTGCCGTTCTCGCGCCGCAGCGAGCAGCCGCACACCGGCCACCACACCGCGGTGCCGCAGGAGCTCGTCGACACCGGGCTGTTGCACCGCGACGGCACCGCCCCCGACGCGGGCCTGCTCGGCGATCCCGACGAGCAGGCGCCGCGGCTGCCCGAGCAGGTGCGGGTGCGGATGGCGAAGCTGAAGGCGTTGCGCGACAGCGGAATCGACCCGTATCCGGTCGGCAGTCCCCCGTCGCACACGATCGCCGAGGCGCTTGCGGCCGGCGACGACGAGCCGGTCACGGTGGCGGGCCGGGTGCTGCGCAGCCGCGACTACGGCGGGGTGCTGTTCGCCCAGCTGCGCGACTGGTCCGGGGATCTGCAGCTGCTGCTGGAGAATTCGGGCCTGGAGTCGGGGACGACGGCCGACTTCACGCACGCCGTCGACCTGGGTGACCTGATCGAGGTGTCCGGCACGATGGGCTACAGCCGCAACGGCACCCGGTCGCTGCTGGTGCGCGACTGGCGGCTGATCGGCAAGTGCCTGCGGCCGCTGCCGGACAAGTGGAAGGGGCTGACCGACCAGGAGGCCCGGGTCCGCGCCCGCTACGTCGATCTGGCGGTCAACACCGAAGCCCGCGACCTGATCCGGGCCCGCAGCGCGGTGCTGCACGCGATCCGGGAGACGTTGGTGGGCAAGGGTTTCCTCGAGGTGGAGACCCCGATCCTGCAACAGATCCACGGCGGCGCCAACGCCCGGCCGTTCCTCACCCACATCAACGCCTACGACCTGGACCTGTATCTGCGCATCGCACCCGAGCTGTACCTCAAGCGGTTGTGCGTCGGCGGCGTGGAGCGGGTCTTCGAGCTCGGCCGGGCGTTCCGCAACGAAGGCGTGGACTTCAGCCACAACCCGGAGTTCACCCTGCTGGAGGCCTATCAGGCACACGCGGACTACAACGTGTGGATCGACGGTGCCCGCGAGCTGATCCAGAATGCCGCGCGGGCCGCCAACGGCGCGGCGGTGTTCATGCGGCCCCGCGCCGACGGCACGCTCGAGCCGGTGGACATCTCCGGGCAGTGGCGGGTCAAGACCGTGCACGGCGCGGTGTCGGAGGCGCTCGGCGAGGAGATCGGCCCCAACACCGATCTCGCGACGCTGCGCCGGCTGTGCGACGCCGCGAAGATCCCCTACCTGACGCACTGGGACGAAGGCGCGGTGGTGCTCGAACTCTACGAGCGGCTGGTCGAGGACCGCACCGAGGAGCCGACGTTCTACAAGGACTTCCCGACGTCGGTGTCGCCGCTGACCCGGCCGCATCGCAGCATCCCCGGGGTGGCCGAGCGCTGGGACCTGGTGGCGTGGGGCGTCGAGCTGGGCACCGCCTACAGCGAGCTGACCGACCCGGTCGAGCAGCGCCGCCGGTTGCAGGAGCAGTCGCTGCTGGCCGCGGGCGGTGATCCGGAGGCGATGGAGCTCGACGAGGACTTCCTGCAGGCGATGGAGTACGCGATGCCGCCGACCGGTGGGCTCGGCATGGGGGTGGACCGTGTGGTCATGATGATCACCGGCCGCAGCATCCGCGAGACGCTGCCGTTCCCGCTGGCCAAGCCGCGCTGACGCGCTACCGTGACGGCATGCCGGACGAGACCGAGCCCGCGCCTTGCGAACCTGAACCAGTAGGGCCCGAATCCGCTGAACCCGCGCCCGCTGAGCCCGTGCCCGTCGCACCCGAGGACACCGGGTACACCCCGGGCGGGATGCCGACGTTCGAGTCGGTGCGCGAGAAGATCGAGACCCGGTACGGCACCGCGATCGGCGCTGCCGAACTGGCCGCCGAGACGCCGGAGGGCCGGTCGGTCGAGGAGCTCTACGAGGAACGCCAGCGCGCCGCCGCCGAACGGCTCGCGCAGATCCGCGAGTCCATGAAGAAGGACATGACAAAGGATCAGTAGTCGGATTATCCGGCTGGGGAGTCGACCGACCAGGCGCCGCCGAGGTCGTCGGCGATCCCGAGTTTGTCGCCGCGACCCGGTACGGTCCCGAGTGATGCGGCGATTCAGCAGCGACGAGCGGCGGGTCCGACTGGCCCGCAGACACTTCCTTGCCGAGCCCGGAGCCTCGGTCGGCGACGTGGTGGGCGGGGTGGTCGGGTTGCACACCACCGATCCGGCGACACCGTATCTGTCGCTGTGGAGCCGGTTGCCGGGGTTCACCGTCGCCGATCTGGACGCCGAGGTGTACGACCGGCGTAGCCTGGTGCGGCATCTGGGGATGCGACGGACGCTGTGGACGGTGCGGGTGCGGGATCTGCCCGCGGTGCAGGCGGCGGCGTCGGTGCGGGTGGCCGATACCGAACGGCGACGGCTGATCGCCGACGCGCAGAAGGCCGGGGTGTGCCGCGACGGCGCGACGTGGCTTGCTGCGGCACGTGCCGCGGTGCTGGATTATCTGACTGCCAACGGGCCCAGCGACGCGAAGACGCTGCGCGCGGCGCTACCGGAGCTCACGGGCAGTTGGGATCCGGCGCCGGGTAAGCGGTGGGGCGGTGAGACACCTTTGGCGCCAAGGATTCTCACCGTGCTCGCGGCGCAGGGCGATATCGTGCGCGGGCCCAACGACGGGCGGTGGACGACGTCGCGGCCGCGGTGGGTGGTCGCCGATTCGTGGCTCGATCCCGTACCGGAGGTGGATCCGGACGAGGCGCGGGCGACGCTGCTGCGGCGGTGGTTGGCGGCGTTCGGCCCGGCGACGGTCGCGGATGTGAAATGGTGGTTCGGACACACGTTGTCGTGGGCGCGGCAGGGGCTGCGGGACGTCGGAGCGGTCGAGGTGAACCTCGACGGCACAACGGGTTTCGTGCTGCCGGAGGATCTCGACGAGGAGCCGCCGGTGCAGCGGTGGTGTGCGCTGTTGCCGGGGCTGGACGTGACCACGATGGGCTGGTTCGACCGGGACTGGTATCTGGGCCCGCACCGCGATCAGGTGTTCGACAGGAACGGAAACGCCGGGCCCACCGTATGGTGCGACGGGCGTGTCGTGGGCGGGTGGCGGCAGGACGAGGACGGCAGGGTCGAGCTGCTGCTGCTCGAGGACGTGGGCCGAGCGGCGGACAAGGAGTTGCGCAAGCGTGCCGCCGAGCTGACCGAGTGGCTGGACGGGGTGCGGGTGAGCCCGCGGTTCCCGTCGCCGCTGACGCGCAGCTGAGGCCAAGTATCGTGTCGCGCATGACGTCTGCGCCTGAGCTGTCCCAGTCGGAGTTCGCCACGCTGAAGGACCTGATGACGAGGCGGCGAAGCTGCCGGGCGTTCAAGCCGGACCCGGTGCCGCGGGAGGTCATCGACACGATCCTGGAGACAGCGCAGTCGACGGCGTCGTGGTGCAACAGCCAGCCGTGGCGGGTGGTCGTCACGAGCGGGGCGGGCACCGAGCGGTTACGGGCGGCGCTGTACGAGGCGAGCGCCGGCGCACCGGAGGCGACCGACATCCCGTGGCCGAGGGAGTACCGCAGCGAATACAAGCAGCGGCGCCGGGAGAGCGGGTTCCAGCTGTACAGCGCGCTGGGGATCGACCGTGCCGATAAGGAGCGCCGGCACGCGCAGATGCGGGAGAACTTCCGGTTCTTCGGGGCGCCGCACGTGGCGATCGTGCACGCCGACGAGGCGCTCGGACCGTACGGCGCGGTGGACTGCGGAGGGTATGTCGCCAACTTCCTGCTGGCGGCCGACGCTCTCGGCGTCGGCACGGTGGCCCAGGCGGCGGTGACGCTGTACCCGAGCGTGCTGCGGCGCGAACTCGGTATCGGTGAGGACCGCACGCTCGTGTGCGGAATCTCGTTCGGCTACCCGGATCTCGACCATCCGGCCAACAGTTTCCGCACCAGCCGCGCTCCCCTGTCCGAGGTCGTCGACTGGGTCGACACGTAGCCGTTCCCCTTCGGGGCGCACCCGGGCCTCGTCGGGCCGTGCCGTGCCTCGCGGGACGAGCAGTCGCCCGCGACGCCGTGCGGTGTCGCGCTCTCGAGTGGCCGCGTTAGGCCGCGCCGTTTGTGGGTGGTGCGGGTCCGCCGGGTTCGGTTCGGGGGTTGTCGGTTTGTGTGCTGTCAGGTTCGTCGTCCCTGTCGGTGAGGTCGGCGAGCAGGAGTTCGGGTTGGTGGATGGTGTTGATACGGGGTTGCCCGTTGTCCAACCCGTCGGGGGGTATCCATGCGACGTGATGCTTGTCGGTCATGTGGGTGGTCCAGGCGGTGGGGTTGTCGGTGTCGACGAGGCGGTTGTGCGGCGGGCACGCTAATCCCATTTCGTCGACGTTGGTGTTACCCCCGTCGATCCAATCGCGTTCGGCGTGGTGGGCTTGGCAGCCGTAGGCGCCGACGGTGCAGCCGGGTTTGGTGCAGCCCCCGTCGCGGGCGATGAGCATGATCCGCTGTGCGGGTGTGGCCACCCGTTTACCCCGGTAGTGGGCGAGGGCGGAGCCGGTGGCGCCGTCGAACACCGCTAGATGGTGGTGGGCGTGTGCGGCCATGCGCAGCACATCAGAGATGGGCAGTTTGGTGCCACCGCCGGTGGTGGCCAACCCGGCCCGGGACTCCAACTGCTCGAGGGTGACCCGAATGATCACCGAGACCGGCAGACCGTTCAGTGTGCCGAGGTCGCCGCCCATCAGGGCGATGCGCCCGATCGCCAACAACGCATCATGCTGGCGTTGAGCCAGGGTGCGGTGGTCGTTATCGATCTGGGCCTGAGTCGGGGTGCCGAACACACACGGTTGCGGATCATCCGGATTGCACATGCCGGGGGCGGCCAGTTTCGCCAGCAGTGCCTCAAAGGTGGCGTGGCACTCCGGGGTCAGGGTCAGACGCCAGGTGGTCATGCCGTCTTCACCCTGTTTTCCGTGGGTGGCGCTGCGGCGGCGGGCGCGTTCGGCGTCATCGGGGGCTGGGCCGTCCTGATCGAGCCGGTACAGCAGTTCTTTGGCCTTGGAGGCCAGCTGGTCACAGTCCACCCCCAGGGCGGCGCGCACCAGGTCGGCCTCGACACGCTCCCGCGTCGCACCATCGACCCAGCCAGGCAACTTGTCGACCGTTTTACGAATCACCTCGACATGACCGGGGGTGAGCACTCCGAGTGCTTGGGTGTCGGCGGTGATCGCCAGCGCCGGTGGCAGTGGTTGCCCGGTGAGTGCCTGTCGGGGTGCCAGCACCTCGGTGTCGGCCAGGCGGCGGTTGGCCTCACTGCCGGTGATCCGGTAGCGGGCTTTGAGCACCTCTTTCCAGTTATGCGCCCCGAGTTTGTGCGGGGTGGTTTCGGTCTGCAGCCGCGCGAGCATCGTCTGCTGTAGGGCGGGTAGTTGGCAGGCCACCATCTCCAGATCGTCTAAGACGGCCACCAACTCCGAGCCGGTGGCGAGGGTCAGGTCGCAG
>Ga0180218_1000409_pt1 | contig 43377 bp, 42 predicted proteins | sample eDN3rd37CKraftBY_FD_151334 | JGI IMG/M metagenome (GOLD analysis project Ga0180218, IMG submission 151334) | Enriched backyard soil microbial communities from Emeryville, California, USA - eDNA 3rd pass 37_C Kraft BY (version 2) (version 2) | ecosystem: Environmental > Terrestrial > Soil >... | reverse complement strand
GCAGCCCTTCATTGACCGATACAACTGGTGTCGGCCACACTCCGCTCTCGACCATCAGCCACCCATCACTCGTATCCCAGGTGTGAATAACCTCTTGAGAATCGACAGCTAGCGGCCGGCCGGGGGGCCGCCGCGAGCCCGGGCAAGAAACCGGGTGCGCGCCGGCGCGCGCTATCCTAGTGTCATGGCCTTTCGCCCGCCGCGCCCACGCCGACCATGACCGCCGCCACCCTCAGCCCCGCCGCCTACGCCCACGCCGAACGCTTTCTCGCCGGCCTGGACGCCGACTGGCGCCGGCACGTCGCCGCCACCGGCCCCTGCCTGCACCGCCCCTTGCCGGCGCGCGAACCCTACGAAGCGCTGGTGCGCGCCATCGCCTACCAGCAGTTGCACGCGCGCGCCGGCGACGCCATCGTGGGACGCCTGCTGGCGCTGTTTCCCGGCGGCGCATTTCCCGCTCCCGGCCAATTGCTGGCGGCCGACCCGGCTGCCTTGCGCGCCTGCGGCTTTTCGGCGGCCAAGACCCAGACCATCCTGGGCATCGCCCAGGCCGCGCGCGATGGCGTGGTGCCCGACCGGCGCGCCGCGCGGCGCATGAGCGACCAGGCGCTGGTCGAGCGCCTGACCACGCTGCGCGGCGTGGGCCGCTGGACCGTGGAGATGCTGCTGATCTACACGCTGGCGCGCGCCGACATCCTGCCGGCCGACGACTTCGGCGTGCGCGACGGCTACCGGCGCCTCAAGGGCGCCGCCGCCACGCCCACCGCGCGCCAGATGCGCGACATCGGCCAGGCCTGGGGGCCGTACCGCACGCTGGCGGCCTGGTATCTGTGGCGCGTGCCGCCCGAGGCGCGGATTCGCGCGCAAGAAACGTAGTGCTTGCGCGGCAATCGCGCCCTACATTGCAACCATACGCCACTGCCCGGACCCAGCCATGAACGTCCCCGTCCGCCCCGCCCTTGCCTACGCCACGCCCGAAGCGCGCTGGGCCGCCGTCCAGGCGCGCGACCCGGCGGCCGACAGCCATTTCGTCTATGCCGTGCGCACCACCGGCGTGTACGGCCGGCCCAGCAGCGCGGCGCGCCTGCCGCGCCGCGAGAACGTGGAGTTCTTCGACAACGCCGAGGCGGCGCGGGCCGCCGGCTACCGGCCCAGCCGCCACAACGCGGCCGACCGCACCGTCACCGCGCACCAGCACAGCGCGCTGGTGGCCGCCGCCTGCCGCCACATCGAGCAAGCCGACACCCCGCCCACGCTGGAGGCGCTGGCCGCCCACGTGGGCCTGAGCCCGTTCCACCTGCACCGCCTGTTCAAGGCCGAAACCGGCCTCACGCCCAAGGCCTACGCCAGCGCCCAGCGCGCGCGCCGCCTGCGCGCCGAACTGGGCGAATCGACCAGCGTCACGGCGGCCATCTACGACGCCGGCTTCAATTCCAACAGCCGCTTCTATGAAGCCTCGCAGCAACTGCTGGGCATGGCGCCGCGCGCCTACCGCGCCGGCGGCGCCAACGCCCGCATCCGCTTCGCGGTCGGCCAGTGCGCGCTGGGCGCCATCCTGGTGGCGCAAAGCCAGCTCGGCATCTGCGCCATCCTGCTCGACGACGACCCCGACCACCTGGTGCGCCAGTTGCAGGACATGTTCCCGCGCGCCACGCTGATCGGCGGCGACGCCGGCTTCGAGCGCCTGGTGGCCGAGGTGGTGGGTTTTGTCGAAGCCCCCGCCCTGGGCCTGAACCTGCCGCTGGACGTGCGCGGCACCGCCTTCCAGGAACGCGTCTGGCAGGCGTTGCGCGAAGTGCCGCCGGGCGCCACCGTCAGCTACACCGACATCGCCGAGCGCATCGGCGCGCCCAAGGCCGTGCGCGCCGTCGCGCAGGCCTGCGGCGCCAACCGGATCGCGGTGGCCATCCCCTGCCACCGCGTGGTGCGGCGCGACGGCGACCTGTCCGGCTACCGCTGGGGCGTGGACCGCAAGCGTGAACTGCTGCGCCGCGAAGCGGCCATCCCATGACGCCCGGCCTGACGCCCGACCTCCTGCAATCCGGCGCCGCGGCCGTGGCCGCCCTGGACCGCGCCGCCCTGCACGCGCGGCTGGACCGCGACGGCTGGGCCCTGCTGCCCGCGCTGCTCGACGCGCCGGCCATCGCCGCGCTGCTTGCCTGCCTGCCGCCGCAGGGCCTGGGCGTCGCGGCCGGCGCGTTCGCGCCGCTGCATGCCGCGCTTTACGCGCAGCTCGCGCCGCTGGCCAACGCCTGGGCGCAAACCCTGCTGACCGGCTGGCGCTACCCGGCCGCGGCGCCCGCCGGCGCCCAGCCCGACATCCGCCTGGACATCGTCGAGACCGGCCACGCGCGGCCGCTGACGCAGCACGAACCCGCGCCCGACGTCTTCCCGCTGCAGCTCGTCGCCCTGCTGTCGGCCCCGCGGCGCGACTTCGAGGGCGGCGAACTCGTGCTCACCGAGCAGCGCCCGCGCATGCAATCGCGCCCCATCGTCATCCCCCTGCGACAGGGCGACGCCGCGCTCATCCCCACTGCGCACCGGCCCTGCCGCGGCGCGCACGGTTTCTACCGCGCCAGCCTGCGGCAAGCCATCAGCCCGGTGCGCGCCGGCCGGCGCATCGGCCTGACGCTGTTGCCATGAACACGCCCGCGCGCCGCTGGCGCCTGATCGGCGCCGACGGCCAGCCCTTTTTCAGCGCCGAGCCCGGCACGCTGGGCGGCCACCGCCGCGGCCGCCTCTACGGCCGCCTGGATTGCCGCGCCGCCGCGCGCGCGCTGGCGCAAGGCGGGTATGCCGCCCAGCGCGTCTTCTTCCTGGACGAGGCCAGCGCCGTCGCCGCCGGCTACCGTCCCTGCGGGGTCTGCATGCCGCAGGCCTACGCCGCCTGGAAAACCGCCCGCGCCCACAAGCGCGCCGCCATGGAGTAAAACTGGCAGGACGCTCCCGCCATCCGGAATTGCCGCCATGTCCTCCGCCTTTCCCGCGCCCGCCCCCGATTTCGACCAGCCCCTGCAATTGCTGGCCGCCTGTCACGGCCGCATCGAACGGCAGTGCGCCACGCTCGAACGCCTGGCCGCCCACCTGCGCGCGCACGGCGGCGACGACGCGGCGCGCACCGCCGCCGCCAGCGTCATGCGCTACTTCGACAGCGCCGCCGTCAAGCACCACCAGGACGAGGAACAGGACCTCTTTCCCGCCCTCATCGAATCCATGGCCGGCTCCGACGCCGTCTGCCTGCGCCAGCTGGTCGGCTCGCTGACCGACGAACACCGCGCCCTGGGCAGCGCCTGGCGCCGCGTGCGCGAGGTGCTGCAGCAGGTCGCCGACGGCCAGGGCGCCGCCTTCGCGCCCGGCCAGGCCGAGGACTTCGTCGCCGCCTACCGCGCCCACCTGCGGCGCGAAGACGAAGAACTGCTGCCGCTGGCCGAGCGCCTGCTCGATGACGGCGCGCTGGCCGACATGGCGCAGGCCATGCGCGACCGGCGCAGCTAGGCCGCCGCCTCCTCCCTCCCCCCGCACCGCCCGCGCGCCGCCGCGCGCGGGCGGCCTGCTTGCGCCCGAATTCATTCGCCGCGCGCCGTTGACAAACACGCGCCACCCAAATAGGATCCCGATCTAGAAATTTTGGGATCCCATTTTTGCGCGCGCGACGCGAACGCGCGACGCCCGGCCGCCGGCCGCGCCGGCCCGGCTGTCCTGTTTCATCTACCCAAGGAGACTTCGATGACGTGGAGAGTGGATTTGATTGCGCAGCACATCGACGTGGAGAACCGCCATCTCATGGACGAGATGCTGGCCACGCTGGCCGACGAGAACCCGGTGCGCGACGAAGTGGCCGGCCGCGTCTACCGCGGCAAGGACCAGGTCGCCGCGCGCTATGCCGAACTGTGGCAGGCCTTCCCGGATTTCAACGTGCGCCCGGTGCGCTACACCGAGCAGGAAGGCGTCGTCGTCATGGAAGCCATCTACACCGGCACCCATCGCGGCGCCTATCTGGGGCTGCCGGGCTCGGGCAAGTCGTTCAACGTGCGCCTGGTCAACGTGTTCGGCTTCGACGACGAGCGCATCGAAAGCGAGACCATCTACATCGACCTGGCCGGCCAGCTGCGCCAGCTCGGCATCGCCGCGATACCGCGCAACTGAGGCAAGGCGCGGCGGACCGCCGCGCCCGCCACGGCAACCAGGAAGCAAGCATGCACATCGACTACTACTTTTCCGTCGTGTCCGACTGGGCCTATTTCGGTGGCGAACGCCTCGAACGGCTCGCCCGCCGCCATGGCGCGACGATCCGCCACAAGCCCATGCAACTGTCCGCCGTCTACGAGCAGACCGGCGGCATCCTGCTGCAACAGCGTTCGACGCAGCGCCAGGCCTACCGCGTGACCGAGCTGGAGCGCTGGCGCGACCACCTGGGCATCCCCATCACCCTGCATCCGCGCCACTACCCGGTCGACGACATCCCGGCCTCGTGCGCCATCCTGGCCGCACAGGAGCTGGGCATGGCCACCGGCGACTACGCCAACGCCGTGCTGCGCGCCATCTGGGCGCAGGAGCGCGACATCTCCAATCCGCAAACGTTGCACGACATCGCGCGCGGCCTGGGCCTGGACGCCGACGCGATCCTGCAACGGGCGCGGGCGCCGCACATCCGCGAGCGCCTGGCCGGCAACACGCGCGAGGCCATCGGCCATGGCGTGTTCGGCTCGCCTTTCTACCTGTGCAACGGCCACCTGTTCTGGGGCCAGGACCGGCTGCCCTTTCTGGAAGACGTGCTGGCCGGCCGCACCGGCGCCCACGCCGCCGCGCCCGCGGCCCCCTAGCCATCCCGCTACACCCATCCATAAAACGAGGAGACAACCATGTTGCGTACCGCAAGGACCACGCTCGCCATCATCGCGGCCGCCACGCTGCTTGCCGCCTGCGACAAGGGCGGCGCCGACCGCCCGCAGGCCGCCAGCGGGGCGCAGCCGCGCACGCTGCAACTGGCGCACGTATCGGTGGAAAACGAAGACGACATGTACCACCACCTGGCCGCCGGCTTCGCCGAACGCGTGGCCCGGCACACCAACGGCGCGGTCAAGGTGCAGGTGCTGGGCGGCGCGCAGCTGGGCGGCGAGCGCGACGTCGCCGAAGGCATGCAGCTGGGCAGCATAGACATGAGCGTCATCGCCAGCTTCGCGCTGGGCGCCTTCGAGAAGAAGGCCATGGTCTTCGACCTGCCCTACCTGTTCAAGGACTACCCCACCGCCTTCCAGGCGCTGGACTCGTCCTTCACCGACGGCATCGAGGCCGACCTCGAGAGAACCGGCCTCAAGGTCCTGGGCTGGGGCCATGGCGGGTTTCGCAACCTGTACAACTCGAAGCAGCCCGTCAGGACGCTGGCCGACCTCAAGGACATGAAAGTGCGCATGCCCGAGAACCCCATCTACGTGGACACCTGGCGGGCGCTGGGCGTGAACGTCACGTCCATGGCCTACCCGGAACTGTTCACCGGCCTGCAGCAGCGCACCATCGACGGCGCCGAGAACCCCACCGCGCTCTACTACACCAGCCGCTTCTACGAGGCGGCCAAATACCTGTCCAAGACCGAGCACGTCTACGTGGCCATCCCCATCGTCGTGTCGGCGCGGGTCTGGACCAGCCTCGCGCCCGAGCAGCAGGCCGCCTTCCAGAAGGCCGCCGACGAAGCCATCGCCGCGCAGCGCCAGTTCCTGCTGGCCACCGAGGCGGCCACCGAGAAGAAGCTGGCCGAGGCCGGCGTGGCCATCAACAGCGACGTCGACAAGGCCGCGTTCCGCCGGGCCGCCGCGCCGGTCTACGAACGCTACAAGAACACCATCGACCCCGAGCTGGTGACCCGCGCCCAGGCGCTGGCGCAGTAGGCCGCCCCTCGCCACCGAGAGAACCCCGACATGAAACGCGCACTACTTACCGGGCTCGCCAGAACGAGCCAGGGCTGCGACGTCCTGTGCAAGGCGCTGGCCGCCGCCTTCCTGGCCATCATCGCCATCGCGGCGACGGCCCAGGTCGCCGGCCGCTACCTGCTGGGCTATTCGCCCCCCTGGCTCGAAGAGCTGACCCGCTACAGCTTCATCTGGATGACCATGCTCGGCGCCGCCGTGCTGGTCAGGGCCAACGGCCACGCCGTCATCGACATCCTGGTCGCCCGCTTCGAAGGCCGCACGCGCCGCGCGCACGCCGTCCTCGTCAACGGCGCCATCCTGGCGGCCGCGGCCATCCTGGTCGTCCAGGGCATCGAGATCATCGCCATCGTCCACAACCAGCTCAGTCCCGCCATGCGCGTCTCGATGGGCTACGTCTACGCGGCGCTGCCGGCGGGCGGCCTGTTCATCGCCGTGCAAAGCCTCGCCGCCCTGGCGCGGGACCGCGGCGCCGCCCCCGACGCGGAGATATGAATGCAAGACGCCCTGTTGCTGTTCTCGCTGATGTTCGCGCTGTTCCTGGCCGGCATCCCCATCGCCTTCTCGCTGCTGCTGTGCGGCGCGATCTTCCTCGTGGCCACCGGCCTGCGCCCGCTCATCGTGGTGCCGCAGCGGGTCATGGCCGGCCTGGACTCGTTTCCGCTGCTGGCCATCCCGCTGTTCATCCTGATGGGCAACCTCATGGAGAAGGCCGGACTGTCGCGGCGCCTGATCGACCTCATCGACATGCTGGTGGGCCGGGTGCATGGCGCGCTGGGCTACGTCACCATCCTCGCCTGCGCCATGTTCGGCGCGCTGACCGGCTCGGCCCCGGCCACCGTGGCGGCCATCGGCGCCATCATGATGCCGGCCATGATCGCGCAGAAATACCCGCCGCAGCTGGCCACCGGCGTCACCGCCTCGGCCGGCGCGCTGGGCAACATCATTCCGCCGAGCATCGCGCTCATCCTCTACGGCGCCACCGTCAACGTTTCCATCCCCAAGCTGTTCGTGGCCAACATCATTCCGGGCCTGCTGATGGCGCTGGCCTTCATGGTCACCAACTTCCTGCTGGCGCGCCGGCTGCGGGTGCCGCGCCAGCCGGCGCGCGCCTGCACGGCCGGGCAGGCCGCCCGGGTCGTGTGGCGCGCCGTGCCGCCGCTGCTCATGCCCGTGGTCATCCTGGGCGGCATCTACGGCGGCGTCTTCACGCCGACCGAAGCCGCCGCCGTCGGCGTGGCGCTCAGCCTCGCGCTCGGCCTGTGCTACCGGCAGTTCACGGCGCGCAAGCTGTGGCGCGTCATGGTGGGGTCGGTCGAGACTTCGTCCATGGTCGGCTTCATCCTGGGCGGCGCCGGCATCTTCGGCTGGATCCTCGCCTCGGCGCGCATCCCCACCCTGCTGGCCACCGAGCTGGCGCCCATCCTCGACAGCCAGTTCCTCTACCTGGCGCTGCTCACCGTGTTCCTGCTGCTGGTCGGCTGCATCATGGACGCGGGCGCGAGCATCATCATCCTCGCCCCCATTCTCGTTCCCATCGGTCTCGTGCTGGGCGTGGACCCCATCCACCTCGGCGTGGTGTTCTGCGTCAACCTGGTGGTGGGCTTCTTCACGCCGCCCTTCGGCCTGAACCTCTTCACCACCGTATCCGTATCGCGGCAGCCCTACGAAATGGTCGTGCGCGGCGTGCTGCCCTTCGTGCTGGCCGCCATCGCCGTGCTTTTCATCCTGGCCTACGTGCCCGACCTCTCGCTCGCGCTGGTCAGGCTGATGGAGAACTGAACCCCATGGACCTCGCCTCACCCACCCCGCACGACCTCGCCTACGCCAGCGCCGCCGAGCTGGCGCGGCTCTACCGCGCCCGCACCGTCTCGCCGCTGGACCACGCGCGCGCCGTGCTGGCCATGGTCGACCGCTGGAACCCCGTCGTCAACGCCTACTGCCACCTCGACCGCACGCTCACCCTGCGGCAGGCCGCCGCCTCCGAAGCGCGCTGGATGAACAACGCCCCGCTCGGCCCGGCCGACGGCGTCACCTACGGCATCAAGGACATCCTGCTGGCGCGCGGCGCGCCCACCGGCTACGGCTCGCGCGCCGCGCGCGTCGCCCAGCCCGCCACCGAGGACGCCCCCGCCGCGGCGCGCCTGCGCGAGGCCGGCGGCGTCTTCGTCGGCAAGACCACGACGTCCGAGTTCGGCTGGAAGGGCACCGCCGACAACCTGCTCACCGGCGTCACCCGCAACGTCTGGGACACCCGTTTGACCAGCGGCGGCAGCAGCGGCGGCGCCGCCTGCGCCGCGGCCGCCGGCATGGGCACCCTGCAGGTCGGCACCGACGGCGGCGGCTCCACCCGCATCCCCGCCAGCTTCTGCGGCATCGTCGGCATGAAAGCCACCTTCGGCCGCGTTCCCGCCTGGCCCGCCGGCCCCATGCTCACCCTGTCCAACGTCGGCCCCATGGCCCGCAACGTCGCCGACCTGGCCTGCCTGCAGCGCATCATCGGCCAGCCCGACCCGCGCGACTGGCACGCCGTCCCGGCCCCGCGCCACGAGCGCGCGCCGCCCGCCACCCTGCAAGGCCTGCGCATCGGCCTGCACCTGGACCGCAATGTCTGCGACCCCGAGGTCGCCGCCGTCATCGGCCGGGCCGCCGAGCGCCTGGCCGCGCAAGGCGCCCGGCTCATCGACACCCGCCTGCCGCTGGACGGCTGCGACAGCCTCATCCGCGCCCATTGGCAGGCCGGCGCGGCGTGGCTGGCGGCGCGGATCCCGCCGCAGCGCCAGGCCCTGCTCGACCCCGGCCTGCAGGCCGCCGCCGCCCGCGGCCGCGAGCTCGCCCTGCCGGCCTACTACCAGGCCATGATCGGCCGCCAGGGCCTGGGCGAAACCATGGCCGCCCACCTGGCGCAATTCGACCTGGTGCTCACCCCCACCGTCCCCATCCTGCCCTTCGCCGCCGGCCGCGAAGCCCCCGAGGGCGCCGCCTCGCAGGACTGGCTGGACTGGAACCCCTACACCTACCCGTTCAACCTCACCCGCCACCCGGCCATCTCGCTGCCGGCCGGATTCAGCGCCGGCGGCCTGCCCGTCGGCCTGCAGCTGGCGGCCGGGCTGTACCAGGACGAATGGCTGCTGGGCGTGGCGGCCCTGGTCGAAGCGTGCCTGGGCGTGGCGGGGGGAGTGCCGGCGGGGGTGCGGGACGGGGCGCGCGAGGCTGCGCGGGCCTGAACGGCTCAGGCCGCGCAGATCCGTTCGATCTCGCCGCGGGCGCAGGCGATGAAGGCGGCCACCTCGTCCGGGCAGCGGTCCAGCCCGTCGGCCGCCTGCCCCAGGTAGCCCGCGCGCGCCATGCGCAGCACCGGCCGATGCTCGGGCGCGATGCGCTCCAGCAGCCAGGCCGCCGCCGCGTCCTTGGGCGCGATGCCGCCCGTCGCGGCGGTGTACCAGCCGCGGGCCAGCGCGAGCACGATATTGCGCTCGTCGCCCGCCCAGTCCTGGGGCGTATTCCATTGCGCCACCGTATCCAGCAGCGCGCGCACCAGGTCGTCCCGGGGCACCGGCGCAAACAGCGCCTGCGCGGCCGGGCCGCGGATCGCCGCGCTGTGCGCGCGCACCTTGGTCAGCAGGATGGCCAGGTCGTGGTCGGGCATGGGCGCCTCGATCTCGCCGGCGAGGATATCGTCGCGCAGCCATTCGCCAAACTGCATCTGCCGCCGGGCCGGATAGCGCCACGGCACGACATCGGCCAGCGCCAGCACCGTGACCTCCAGCGCGCGCAGCGAGGCCGAGGCGCCGGGAAACGCCGACACGTCCAGCAGCTCGCGCATCAGGACCTGCCGCGCGGACGCGTCGGGCGGCGCGTCCACCGTCACCAGCAGGTCGATATCGCTATGGGGCCGCAGTCCGCCGTCGACCGCCGAACCGAACAGATGAATCGCCACGATATGCGGCGCCAGATGCCGTTCGAGCACGGCGCAGGCGCGCGACAGCTGCGGCTCGATGGGAGAGGCAAGGTCTTTGTCCATGGCGCGATGCTAACAAAGAACGGCCGTCCGGCCGGGCATGCGGTCCGTGCTGCCGATGTCCTCGCACGACAGCGACGGCTGGAGCCGCTATCCGCCGCGCCACCCGGGATTCATGTGAACACGGCACACGGCGCACGCCGCGCCGGCTCAGTTGCTGTTGACCCAGTCCTGCGTATCCTGGATGAACCAGGGCAGGTTCAGTTTCTCGCCCTCGCCGGACTGTATGGTCAGGCGCCGGCCCGAGGAGCCAGGGGCGCGGCTGGCGCCCTGGTTCGTGGCCGATGGCGGGCTCCGGTAGTCCAGCTCGGTCTGCCGGGGCGGATTGTCCGCGCAGGCCGCCATCGACGCGCACGCGGCCGCGACCAGCAATGGCCGCAATGCCAAACAAAGGGTGTTCATGATGTTCAGGTTCCAGCTGGCGGCACAGGCCGACGTGCCGGGCAATCAAGGCCTTCAACTCCGTACCTTACTCGCAATACCGGGACCGCGTCAGCGATGCGTCGCGCAGCGCTACACTGCATCATCCAGGGCCCCTGAACATCGATGGAGTTTTTCATGAAAAAGTCCATATTCCCCTGTGCGGCTTCCCTGCTCTGCCTGTTCGGCCTGGGCGCCGCCGCCCAGACCGTGACGCCGCTGCAAGGGCAGTCTCCCGAAACCACCCAGCAAGACATGGCTGCCTGCCAGGCCCAGGCTGGCAGCACCGGCAGCGCCAGCGCCGACAGTTCGCGGTCCGGCGGACGCGTGCGCGGCGCGGCCGCCGGCGCGGCTGCCGGCGCGGCGGTCGCAGGCGTGCGCGGCCGGCAGCACGAAGAGGTCTATGACCGGGTGGACGATGACGTCAAGCAGGAGTACAGGCAGAACAAGGCCAAGGATGGCGCGGCGGCGGGGATGGTGGTGGGCGGCTCGCGGCAGCGCCAGGACCGCCGCCAGGACCGCAGGAACAACGCCCAGCAGAACGCCGCCGCATCCTCCGCCTACAGCAGTTGCATGCAGCAGCGCGGCTACCAGGTAACGCCATGAACGCCGCAAGCCATTCCTGAACCACGCCTGCCGGCGGGCGACGGCGCCTCAGGCGGGCACCGCCCCTTCGCCGTCCATCGCGCCCGCCGCCCGCCTTGCCTGCTTGTCCGCATACATCAAGCGGTCGGCCTCCTTCAGCACGGCTTGCACGGAGCTCTCGGACGGGTCCACGCTGACCACGCCCAGGCTCGCGCCGGGGTAATCGAAGCCGCAATCGGCGAAGCGGTAGGCGCCCACCAGCAGCGGCGCCAGGCGCTCGCGCATGGCGGCGGCGGCCGCGTCCGGATCGCCCGATGCGGACGCGGGCACCAGCCCCACCACGACGAACTCATCGCCGCCCCACCGGCCCAGCGTGTCGCTGGCCCGCAGGCCGGCCGACATGCGCCGGCCCGCCTCGACCAGGAACTTGTCGCCCACCTCGTGTCCATAGGTGTCGTTGATCGCCTTGAATCCATCCAGGTCGATGAACGCCACCAGCACGCGCTGCTGCAAGCGCTTGGCCAGCGCGAACAGCCGGCCCAGCTCCGCCAGCACGGCGCGCCGGTTCGGCAGGCCGGTCAGGGCGTCGTAGTTGGCCGCATACCGCTCGTCCTGGCGGCGCATCACCATCTGCCGGGCCGCCTGGCCGGACAGCAGGATCACCACCAGGCCGACCGCCGCGACCAGCGTGGTCATCCAGACGTGCTGCGTGCGCAGGGGCGCCAGGTGTTCCAGCGAAGCCAGCGTCAGCAGGCGGTAGTGCGTGCCCGACAGCGGCTGGCGCCGCACCAGGTAGGGCTTGCCCTCGATCAGCCATTGCTCGGCGCGGTCGGCGCCGCCCGCCGCGCGCACATCCATGGGTTCGCCCGGCGCCTCTTCGCCGTCCGGCGGCGATACCGTGCCCGGCGGCAGCAGCGCGGCCACGTTGCGCAGCATGAAGGGTTCGGCGGACGCGGTGATCACGCGCCCCTGCGGATTGACGATCAGCGCGGTGTGGCGCCCCGTCAGGTACAGCGCCACCTCGGGCGCGTCGAACTTGACCGTGACCGAGCCCAGCGGCGTGTCGTTGGCGTCCTCGATGCGGCTGGCCACGAAATACGAAGGGCTTTTGTTCAGGCGGGCGATCCCGAACGAATAACCATTGCCGGTGCGCAAGGCGTCGATCAGATAGGGCCGGCCCGCGTAGACCATGCCGACGATGCTGTCGGGTTCGGCCCAATTGCTGGCCGTCACCGTGTCGTCCGACATGTTGTTCATGTAGATGCGGGCGTAGCGTAGGTCGCTGGCCAGCGCGTTCATGAAGTCGCCCACCTTGCGCACCAGGGGATCGCGCGTGAAAAGCGCGGCGCGCTGCTGGCGGGTGAGCGCGGCGGCGCCGGGCGGATCGGTGCGGTAGCGGGCGGCGAGCTCGATCACCAGGCCCTGGCGCGCCACCATATTGGCCACGCTGGCCATTTCGGTGAACAGCCGGTCCATCACCCGCGCGGTGGTCTTGGCCTCGTACTCGGCGCTGGCCGCCAGCCGGTCGAACTGCGCCGTCACGATCCCCTGCGAGATCCACCAGCCCAGGCCCGCCACCAGCGCCAGCCAGGCCAGGGCCAGGCCCAGCGTCACGTGGCGCACGATCCGCTGCATGGGCTGTGCGCGCCTGCCTTGGTTGTGCAACACGTTGTTCGCTCCCCTCGCGTCCAGGTATCGGTGTTTTGCCGCGCGTCCGCTGGAGTATAGGCCCGGCGCCCGGCCCGCGCGACTCCTGCCCGTGGGCCTCAGCCCCTGCCCGCCGCGCGGCGCGCCCGGCGCGCCGCGACATGGCTGCGGTAGCGGGCAAAATCCTTGCGGGCCAGCGCCAGGTACAGGCCCGTCGCCACCATGAAGGCGCTGAACACGTAAATGTGCAGCCAGTTCTGCACGCCATAGCGCAGCAGGCCCGTGCCCAGGTACATGTTGAGCACCCCGAAACCCAGCAGCATCACCATCAGGATCCAGCGCGCCCAATCGCTGCCGCGGTACAGCCACAGCAGCAACAGCACGGGCACCACCAGCCGTTGCGCCGCCGCCCCGCTGCCCTGCAACGCCTGCAGGATGTCGTAGCCGCTGGCCAGCACGATGCCCGCCAGCGAAACGAACCAGAAGCGGCGCCCGCCGGGCGCGGCGCGAGATTTGGTCGGGGATGGTTGGGCCATGCTCTCTCCTTGTGGTTTTCGCGCCAGTGTAAGGCGCGCCGCCGCGCGCGTCCGAAGCAGGCGCCCGGACAGGGTAAAGTCATGCACTCAGCCCCCTCGCCGCCATGCCCATGCCCCGCAGCAGAACCGTCGTCCGCATCGCCGCCGCCGTCCTTGTCCTCGCCCTGGCGGGCTACGCCGGCGCCATACTGTGGGCCGAACAGGCCTGGACCTACTCCACGCCCCCGTCCAGGACCATCGGCCAGGCCCCCGACGGCACCGCCGCCGCCGTCACGCCGTACTGCACCGGCATCACGCGCGCCGGCGCGCACACCTGGATGCTGGGACGCGACACCCCCGGCTTCATCGCCAGGCAGAACGCCGGCCCCCAGGCCAACTGGCTGAGCGCCCAGGGCGTCGCGCGGCAGCCGCCCGAGCGCGACATCCGCGCCCGCGACTACAGCGCGCTGTGGCGCCTGGACGCCGACGGCAGCTTCCGCATCGCCGCCGCCGTCACCGACTCCGCCTGCCTGGCCGTCACCCCGGACGGCGCCAGCCTGTTCCTGCTCAGCACCCTCAACAGCGCCGCGCTGCGCGCGCAGCACGGCACGCAGCCGGGCGTGCGGCAGACCCTGGTATTTCGCTCCGACGACGGCGGAGCCAGCTGGCAATGGCAGGAACAGGGCCTGTTCGCCCAGGCCGCCCTGGTCGCCTCGCACCAGGACATCCATTGGATCGACGCCCGGCGCGCCTGGAGCGTGCGCGACATCCAGGACATGCGCGCAGACGACCGCCGCAAGACCCCGGCGGGTTTTCCCACCGGCTGGTACTACTCCGAAGACCAGGGGCGCACCGCCACCCAGGTCTACAGCGAAACCTCGCTGTTTCCCGCGCCCGCCGACTTCGGGCCCGCGCTGCAGAACGCAAGGCTGTTCGACCCCGGCTACGACAGCGACCAAAGCCACCTCGCCGTGCTGGACCCCGACCGCGCGCTGGGCTGGTACACCCACTGGATCGGCTATCAATCGGCGCAGGGCCGCGCCATCGCCTACCTCACCACCCAGGTGCTGCTGCAGCGCCAGGGCCAGGACTGGCGCATCGCCGGCATCACCCGCCAGCGCGGCGTGCGCATCGCCCAGCTCGCCCAGGCCCCCAACGGCGCCATCCATGCCGTGCTGACCCGCGCCGGCGGCAACGCCACCCTGGCCCGGCTCGACCCCGCCACCCTGGAATGGACCGACGAACGCCCCCTGCCGCGCGTCTTTCCCCTGGGCCTGCCCGCCTACCAGAGCGTCACCGCCCTGCGCGTCTCCAACCGGGCCCAGGTCGTCTCCCTGTGGGCCGACCACACCGTGCCGCGCCTGCTCTACCCCTGGGGCGACGCGCCGGCCAGCATCTCGGCCACCGCCGAATTCTGGACCGCCGACGGCGGCCTGTCGTGGCAGCGGCTGCCGCAGCGCTCGCCCGACGACCTGCTGGGCATGGACGGCGCCCGGAACGTCCTGTTCTGGCCCGAGGATGACGGCAAGACCATCTCGGGCTACCAACTGGCCCCGTGAGCCTACGCGGCGGCCTTGGGCGTATTCCGAAAACCGATCGCCATCCGGTTGTAGGCATTCATCAAACCGATCGCCACCGTCAGGTCCACCAGCTCCTTCTCGCCGAAAACCGAGCGCGCATCCTGGTAGTCCTGGTCCGGCACGCCGGTCTGCGCCACCAGCGTCACCGACTCGGCCCACGCCAGCGCCGCCCGCTCGCGCGCATCGAAAAGCCCGCCCGCCTCGCGCCACGCCTGCAGCAAGGCCAGCTTCTCGACCGCCACGCCCTGCTTCAGCAGATCGCGCGTGTGCATATCCAGGCAGAACGCGCAATTATTGATTTGCGACACCCGCAGATAAACCAGCTCCACCAGCGCGGGCGCCAGCCCGCTCTTCATCACATAGCCATACACCCCGGCCAGGGCCGCCGCGGCCCCAGGCGCGGCCTGGTTGTAATCGATACGCATCGTCATGGTTGCACTCCTTGATCGGCAACAGGAACGGTCAGCGCCTTGTCCGCGCTGTCCACCACAAACACCGCCAACAGCCTGGCCGGCTCCGTCCTGCTCGCATTGCGGCTGATCGAATGCGACGCGCCCGGCGGCTCGGACCAGCTCTGGCCGGCCCGATAGACCCGCGCCGGCCCATCGTTGACCTTGGACTCGATCGCCCCCGACACCACATACGCGTAGATGAACGCCGACTTCGCATGCAGGTGCGGCGCCGACGCCGCCCCCGGCGCATACGCCACCTCGACGGCAACCAGCGACTTGCCGGGGATATTCGGAATGGCTTCCTCGAAGTTCACCGCCACCCGCTCCCCGCCGCCATGGGCCCAGGCGGCCGGAGCCGCCAGCGACAGCGCCGCAGCGCACAGCGCGGCAGTCACGCCGCGATTGATCGGAATACCCATCGTTTTCTCCTTGCCCGCCAACAGGGAGGGCATGGCGACCACTTTATTTCATTATTTTTCCCGGATAAACGCCCTATACTCGGTTTGTTTAAACGAGTACTCGCATAAATGGCCCTGGACCGCATCGAGGCAATGCGCGCCTTCTGCCGCATCGTCGAACTCGGCAGCTTCACCCGCGCCGCGGACGCCCTCGGCGTGGCCGGCACCACGCTGTCCGGGCAGATACAGGCGCTGGAGCGCCTGCTCGACATCCGGCTGCTTCACCGCAGCACGCGCAAAGTCCACCCCACCAACGAAGGCCTGGCCTACTACCAGCGGGCCCGCAAAGTCATCGAGGACATCGACGACCTGGAAGCCTCGGTCTCGCTGAGCCGCGCCGTCGTCAAAGGCCGCGTCGCCATCGAAATGCCCACCCCCGTCGGCATCCACCTCGTCATCCCCGCCCTGCAGGGCTTCACCGACCGGTACCCGCACATCCGGCTGGACATCGGCTGCAGCGAACGCGTCGTCGGCCTGGTGCAGGAAGGCATCGACTGCGCCATCCGCGGCGGCGACATCGCCGACCAGGACCTCATCGCGCGCCGCGTCGGCCAGATGCGCTTCTGCCTGTGCGCCGCCCCCGCCTACCTGGACGCGCATCCGCCCATCACCCACCCCGCCCAGCTCGCCCAGCATCGGCACCTGGGCTTCCGGTTTCCCGGCACCGGCAAACGGTTCGTCGCCACGCTACGCAAGCAGCGCGACAGCCACCCGCTGGACCACCCGCCGCACCTCTACTTCAACAACGGCAACGCCGTCACCGCCGGCGCCACCGCCGGCCTGGGCATCGCCGCCCTGCCGCGCGCCGAGGCCCGCCCCCTGCTCGAAGCCGGCGCCCTGCGCGAAATCCTGCCCGACTGGACCCTGACCAGCATGCCCATGTCCGTCGTCTACCCCCAGACCCACCAGCTGTCCGCACGCGTGCAGGTCTTCGTCCAGTGGGTCGCGGCGTTGTTCGAGGAGGATGGGTTGTGGAGCGATGGGGGATCAGCGAGTAACCGGATTGCGTCGTGAGAGGACACGGACCAGCGCATCCGCAAGACAGGTGATGACAGCGAATCGAGGGAGTCTTGCCCATCGAATGACTGGCTTATGGCATTGATCGCCTGCTCAGCGCCGATAACCAGCGCCCAGGAATGCCCCGCATGCAGTCATAAGCGGCCACTTGGGCCGGTGGGCCAGGACCGCTACCGTGCTCGGATCGAGGCGCGCCCTGCTCAGGAAGCCGCCAACGCCGGCGGCGTGCCAAGCCGAAACGACTCAACCCCTGTCGACGCCACCGGTTCATCGGACGGCCGGCGATCCTGCAAGCGGAACACGCCAACCGCCTGCAGCAATTGGGCGGCCTGGCCTTGCAAGGCCGTCGAGGCGCTGGCGGCCTGCGCGACCAGCTCGGCGGTTTGCCGGGTGAGTTCGTCCATCCTGGCCACGACCCGGTTCACTTCCTCGATATCCGTGCCTTGGGCGCGGCCCGCATCGCCGATCTGGCCGACCACGCCGGCGACCTCGTCAATGCTGGCAACGACTTCACGGATCATGCCCGCGGCGTTGTCGGCCTGACGGAATCCGTTGCTGGTCTTCTCCAGCGAGCCCTCGATAAGGCTGCGGATCTCGCGCGCCGCGCCGGCGCTGCGTTCGGCCAGCGCGCGGACTTCGAAGGCCACTACCGCAAAACCCTTGCCGCTTTCGCCCGCGCGGGCCGCCTCCACCGCCGCGTTCAGGGCCAGGATGTTGGTCTGAAACGCAATGCTGTCGATCACGCCGATGATTTCCGAGATTTTCTGCGCTTCGTGCTGGATCTCTCCCATCACGGTCGCGACGCCAGCGACTGCCGCGCTGCCCGTGCCGACGCTCTGGCGGGCCTGGTCGGTCAGTTGCCCGGCCTGCAGGGCATGCGCCGCATTGGCATGGACATTGGCGGCCAGGTCGCGCATCGACGCCACGGTCTGCGCCAGCGACTCGGCCTGCGTGCGCGAGCGCTCCTCCAGCGCCAGGTTGCCCTGCATCATGTCGCGCGAGGCCCCCGACAGCGCCGTCGCCGTCTCCCGCACTTCGCTCATGGTCCGATGCACCGCGTCCATGGTGGTCTTGAATGCGCGGCCGAGCCCGCTTTCCATCTCCGAGCCGCCGAATCGCAGGTCGAAGACCCCAGGCTCGCGGCCGATCCGTGCGCTAAGCCGGGCCAGCTCTTCGGCGGCCACGGCGGCGCGCTCCATCCGCCAGGCCAGCCATCCCAGCGCCGCGGCCTGCACCACGACATAGGCCGCATGCAACAACACCATCCCCAGGCTGGGCTCGGTGAAGCAGATCGCGCCATATCCCCATTGCTGGAGAAAATTGAACGACAGGTGATGCACCGCCGTCACCACGGCCGCGCACAGAATGGTCCGCCAGTCCCGATATGCCAGAAGCAGCGAAAGCAGCACGAAGATGCCGAAGTGGATTTCGGTCATGCCCGACATGAGGTGGATGTGCAGCCCCGCCAACACCATCAGTCCACAGGCGACGGCCAGGCGAGTCGTCAGCTTGCCGGGACGCCAGAGGATCAACAGCGTGGGCAGGCCGGCCGCCAATACACCTACCGTGGCAGCGGCCGTCCATCGGCCGTACTGCGGCGCCATGCAAAGGCCGACGATGACCAGCACCCAGAGCAACGGCAACATCGCCCGGTCGGCCCGGCGATACGAGTCTTCCAGCAAACGGCTTGCAGTGCGCATTGACAGGTCCTTCGGCAGAGGAGGCGGGCGGGTCCACGCAAACCCGATTCTGCAACATAAATAACGAATTGTGAATATTTATTCCAAATTTGCCATTTTCTGCCCCACGCGCCTCCCAACGATTGCAAGACTGTTACGATCCTGGCGAGTCCCTATCAATCGCCGACCAGGACCTCATCGCGCGCCGCGTCGGCCAGATGTGCTTCCGCATGTGCGCCGCCCCCGCCAAGCACCGACACCAGGACTTGCGGTTTCCCGGCACCGACAAACGAGTCGCCGCTACCCTGCGCAACAGCACGACAGCCACCCGCTGGACCTCTACTTCAACAACGGCAACGCCGCCCTGCCGCCCGCCGAAGCCCGTCCCTGCTAGAAGCCGGCGCCGTGCGTGAAATCCTGCCCGACTGGGCCCTGACCAGCATGCCCATGGCAGTCTTCTATGCCCAGACCCACCAGCTGTCGGCACGCGTACAGGTTTTCGTCCAGTGGGTGGCAGGGTTGTTCGAGGGGGATGGGTTGTGGAGGGATCGGAGGACTACGGAGTGACCGGATTGCGCCACGGAAGGGGGCTGATGAGTGACCTGACTGGGCGGATTTCAACCAGAAGTCGACATTTCCTCACACCGCCTAATCCAGAAAACTTTCAAAGTTCCATGAGAATCCTGGTGCACCGACGCCTCGTTGCTCCTGCACCTTCTCCACCATGGCTTTCCTGTGTCCCGCTCCAAGGAGAAGCACTCCATGAGAGAGTCCGCCGCGGATGCAATAGCCATTGATGTTCTCTAGCATTCCCGTCTCGCGACGGTCATTCGTCTCGCTCCATAGAGCGTAGATCTGTCGCAACCTGGCGTCGCCAATCCATTCGACGGTTGCACGCACCTCGTCGTAGATGGCTGCCCATGCTTGGGCGCAACGATCGCTGTTGAGGTATGGAAAACCGTGATCTCGCGTGTCGAGGCTGTTTTGGTCCATCAGACGGCGATATTCAGAGCTCGTCCTTTCGACCTTTTTAAACATCTCCTCGGATTCTCTGAAGAACTCGTCGCTCGGTTTGTTCAAGTCCACAGGTACAACGTAAACTGGACGGCGCTTGCGATAGAGGGCAACGGCAGCAGACTCGAGATTGCCGTGAGAGCCGTCGAGATAGTCAGCAAGATTGGCAGTGGGAACTTCAGCAAAGATAACGCCCGGCTGAAGGCGTTCAAGGATCATCTGCAATTCCGCCAAGTTGGCGCGTCCACTTTCGGCGTGGACAGTTCCGATCAGCGATATACGCATCAGATTTAGGCTCCAGAGGCAGACTTAGTAGCGCTTGAAAGCGTTATAGCCGGAACGGTCCGCTTTGGGTCGTAGTCAGACATCGACCTCAATCTGAGTGGGCGTAGACCCTCTAGCACCGTTTACTACCCTAGAAACTCCATTCTCACTAGACGCCAGCGTGCCTGCCCACATAGTCAAATAGCGCTTCCGGCATCCCGCTCACCACTTCAGACGGCGGCGCATCCGCCCGCAATTCGACATAGAGCGCGATCGCGGCCAGCAACGCCGCGCGCACCGAATCCTTGTCAGGCCCGGGCGCCGTGGCCGCCAGTTGCGCGCCGGCCTCCCCCGCCAGCGCCTCGATCCGCCTGACTCCGCGCTGCGGGCGGCCCGCCCGGCGGTGCAGCATGGGCCCCAGCACCTGCTCGCGAAAGAAGCCCAGAATCCCGATGGCCTCGTACAACTCGCCGCGCGCCAGCTTGCTCGCGCCGTAATGCAGCCAGATCCACGCCCTGCGCTCGAACCAATCGGGCGTGGCCTCGGGCCAGGCAATCGCCGCCGCGTCCAGCCGGGCTTCGACCGCCTGGGCGTCGCGCGCGAACAGCACGGCCGGACGCTCCACCAGCCGGTCCAGGTCGCCCAGGGTCACGAACTTGAAATCGACGTGCAGCAGCTGCGGCCCGTACAGGCAGATCAGCAGCCTGAGCTCGCCCACGTGCTCGCCGGTAAACGCCGAAAGCAGCCCGCCCATCCGCTGCGCGAACTCGAGCCGTGAGGCCATGACCTCGTCGTAGCTACGATCGTCGCAGACGATGACGAAATCCAGGTCCGAATACTCGTCGAAGCCGCCATGGATGTATGAGCCGGCGGCCAGCAGCGCGGTCAGCCGCGGATCGGCGGCGACTGTGGTGCGGATTTTGTCTAGGAATTGGCTGTGTAGCGGCGGGAGTTTGGGAGGCATGGGTTCTCCTGGGAGAGACATCCAGAGTACCGGTTTTTTTAGCGGCAGGTGTGGCCTGGATGACTGGCGGACTCTCCATGTACACCACCTACTGGATTGACAGACGCGGTCGATCCGCCGCAGAGTCGAGCGCCGGGAACTCGAAGGCGATTAGATATTCATCGGCTTGTTCCAGGTTGACCGCATCGGGAATCTTCGCCGTCAGGCGCTTCGGCGCATAATCATCGGTATCTCTTCGATAGACGGCTGGACGTCTACTAGCCACGTTACGGACAAGGTGCCGACGTCCGTGCCCGGAAATCCAGAAAACACTGCCGACAGACTGATGAGATTCGAAAGACATTCCAAGCACCACGTGGACATTGAGGTTCAGCGCGCCATTCAGCAGGTTGGAACGGCAAGCAATCCGCTCAAAGCATTGCACGCGTTCCAGTATCACCACGCTCTCTTGAAAGATTGGAGGATCGTCTACGCCGCTGAGGACGGTCACGGCCCCTTCAAGCTGAGACGCCAGCATTTTTCCAGCAAGGGCTTTGTCTCGACACTGTTCCGTGGAGAGTCCCTTTGGGTTATCGATCATGAAGCCGCCATTTCCGAAACGATAAATATCCACATGGGCACTGCGACCTTCGTCGATTCCAATGCGGCCAGCTTCATCCAACGGTTGGCATATCGGGAGGAGCCGGCGGCTCCACTGCTGGAATTCTGCAAGGCCATGTCCGACTCCTTCACCATTGACGAACTCTCACGGATTAATCCGTATCTTTATCTTTGGGAAGCGCAGCGCGACAAGGGGGCCAAGACACTGGCAGGCGTGCGCCAGACCATGGCGGCGCTTCATGCGATCAAGTTGATCCAGCGGCCGCTCGATGCGCATTGGGGTCAGACGTTCCGCGCTCGCTATAGACAGGAGGCGGAAGCGCACGCGGACCGATTCTTGATGGAGTTTTACCGGGACATGGATTACACCGGCCAGCACATAGAGGATCAAGTTGACCTGATGGAGGCAATGCTCATCCGCACCAAGATCATCGAATATTCGTCGCAAAAGTCGTCACAGGCAAAGATGGCGGCACTCGTGCAGTTTATGCACGAGGAAATGTCGACGCTGATGCTCCGCGAACTGATCGTCTGCGCCGATATCCTGTGCCGAGGTGGCCGCTCGCAGCTATCGCAGAAACTGAATGCTTTGCATGACAAGCCAGCGCCGCTCGCCACCCTCAGAAATTGCGCCTGGGATCTTCATCTCCTGCGATCGATGGACCGCATGTCGAATACCGCCAGCGAGGCCGGTCTGGGCGAGTTCTATGTAGCGAATCTGATCACGTTCGACAGAGATCTGGCTGATACGCTACGCTTGGCGGAATTGCGGGCGTATGCCTTGCATCGATCTTCCTCTATGTACTTTCCGATATACAACGAGCCACTCGATTCGTGGCTGGAGGCCCGTGTCGGAGAAAAACGCATGTCCCAGCTAGGCGACTTCTTTTTGGAAGACGGGATCAATCAACGCGCGCGCAGAAGATCACACAGCCACATTCGAGCGCTGCTCGAAGAGGATCGACGCATACTGATCGACTTGCTCGCTCGCAAGAGATCTGGTCAAACATAAGACGACGTCGGCATTGCGAGCGGCGTCATGATCGATGGGCTGCACCGTACCGACCGCCGTACCCCTACCCCCCCTCCAACCTAACCCCCGCCACCAAACAATCCACAAACGCCCGCACCTTCGCCGGCGGCAGCCTGTTCTCCTGCCAGAGCACGTGTATGGGCACCGGCCTGGGTTCGAAATCTTCGAGTACGGTTTCCACCTGCCCCGCGTCCAGCAGGCGCTTGATCTGCCATCGCGGCGAGTAGCCGATGCCGAGGCCAGCGCCGACGGCGCTGTAGATGGCCGCCATGGTGTTGGCGCGGAACGCGCCGCGCACGGCGACCGTGCGGCGCTTGCCGGCGATCTGGAAGGCCCAGCGTCCGGGGTGCGGGTCTACGGTACGGACGATGCAGGCGTGCTGGCGCAGTTCCTCGGGATGCGTGGGGCGGCCGTGCTGTGCGAAGTAGGCGGGCGCGCCGAATACGACGCGCCGCAGGGCGCCGAGCCGCCGTCCCTGCAGGCCGGAGTCGGGCAGGTCGCCGATGCGCACGACGAGGTCCAGGCTCTCGCCGGCCAGGTCGGCGAAGTCGTCGGTGAGTTGCAGGTCGACGTCGACCTGCGGGTAGGCGCGCATGTAGTCGGCGATGACGGGAACGAGGAAGTCGGGTCCGAAGAGGACCGGGGCGCCGATGCGCAAGGTGCCGGACGGCGCCGCGCGGCGCTCGGCGACTTCCAGGCGGGCTTGGGCGATGGCGGCGATGGCGGGCTTTACGCGGCGGTAGTAGGCCTGGCCGGCTTCGCTGAGCGCGAGGCGCCGCGTGCTGCGGTGGACGAGCTGGACGCCGAGGTCTTGTTCGAGCGCGGAGAGCGAGCGGCTGGCGGCCTGCAGCGAGCGGTCGAGGCGGCGCGCGGCCTGGGTGAGGCTGCCCGCTTCGGCGATGTGGATGAAGGTTTCGAGGTCTTCGAGGCGGCTCATGATTATGTCGAATGGCGTGATTCAGCTTCAATGTGGGCGCGTATTGTTTGACCCATGGCGAGTATCTAGACTGGCTGCATCGATTCACCGTTACCAGGGAGAAGCCAGTGGGCAGCGCTCGATCCGTTGTGTTGGTTGTAGGGGCGGCCGGCAAGTTTGCCGGCCTGGTGGTGCCGGCGTTGCGGCGGCGCGATGTGGCGGTGCGCGCGCTGGTGCGCGACGAGGCGCGCGCGGCGGTGGCGCGTTCGCTGGGCGCGACCGAGATCGCCATCGGCGATCTGCGCGATGCGGCCAGCCTGGCCGAGGCGACGCGCGGCGTGGACGGGGTGTTTCATATCGGGCCGGCGTTCGCCGCCGACGAGGCGGCGATGGGGGTGGCCCTGGTGGAGGCGGCGCAGCGCAGCGGGGTGCGCAAGTTCGTGTTTTCTTCGGTGATCCAGCCGACCAATATCCGGCTGGCGAACCACGCCAGCAAGGTTGCGGTGGAGGATGCGCTTTATTCTTCCCGGCTGGAATACACGATTCTGCACCCGGCCAATTTCATGCAGAACATAGGCCTGGCGTGGGCGTCGATCCGCGATGACGGCTGCTTTGCCGAACCCTTTCCCAACGACACGCGGATCGCCCGGGTGGATTATCGCGACGTCGCGGAAACGGCGGCGATTGCGTTGACGCAGGACCGGCTGGCTTTCGCGACGCTGGAGCTGTGCGCCGGCATGTACAGCCGCCTGGATGTCGTGGCGGCCCTGTCGGAGGCGCTGGGGGTCGCCGGTCGCGGCGCTGCAGCCGGGTTTCGACGAATGGGCGGCGCATGCGCGCCTGCCTTATGGCGAGGCGCAGTTGCAGCTGCTGGCCAAGGTGATGGCGCATTACCAGGCCTATGGGCTGGGCGGCAACAGTCTTGCGCTGCGCGCGGCGCTGGGCCGCGAGCCGCGCTCGCTGCGCGCATACGTCCAGGACCTGGTGGCCGGGCAAAACGGCGCGCGGCCGTAGCGAGGCATCGCGGCGCCCGCGTGCCCGCCCGGTTCGCCGGCGCGGCCGGGCGGGTTCAGGCCGGCCAGGCGAGCATGGCGGCATCGATGATCGTGTTGAGCTTGTCCGCGCCGGCGCCGTCGCGCGCCTGGATGGAGAGCCCTTCGAGCACGGTGGTGTAGAAGGCGGCCAGCTGGGCGATGTCCGCGGTGGGCGCCAGGTCGCCTTGCGCGATGCCCTGCGCGAGGCGGTCTTGCAGCAGGGATTCCCCGGCCAGGCGGTTGTCGGCCAGGAACGCGCGCACGCGCGCGTTCTCGGGCGCGCCCAGCAGCGATGACAGCACGATCATGCAGCCGCGCGGTCCTTCGGCCACGGTATAGGCGCGCGCGTTGGCGCGCAGCATGGTCTCGACCGCCTCGCGGGCGGTGCGGGCCTGGGCGAGGCTTTGCGAGGTGGCGCGCCCCTCGACGCGGTCGTAGAGTTCGATCGCCTCGCGGAAGATTTCTTCCTTGCAGCCGAAGGTGGCATACAGGCTGGGCTTGTTCACGCCCATGGCCTGCACCAGGTCCTGGATCGAAGTGCCTTCGTAACCTTGGGTCCAGAAGGTGCGCATGGCCGCCAGCAGCGCCGCGTCCCGGTCGAAGGCGCGCGGGCGGCCGATTTTCGGGGCGGGCGGGGATGCGGGTTTGGCGCTCATGGTTCGATCATCCGCAGGCCTGCCACGCCGATGCCGATCAGCGCCAGGAACAGCAGCTTGGCCGCCGACATGGGTTCGCCCAGCACCAGCGTTCCGAAGACCGCCACGCCGAAGGCGCCGATGCCCACCCAGATGGCATAGGCGGTGCCCACCGGCAGATGCCTGAGCGCCAGCGCCAGCAGGAGGAGGCTGAGCATGGCCACGCCGATGCCGAGCACGCTGGGCCACAGCCGCGTCAGCCCGTCCGCCTGCTTGAGCGCCAGGGCCCAGACGATTTCCAGCGCGCCGGCCAGCGCCAGGAGCATCCAGGCTGTGTGGGGAGGCATGGGCATCGCTATGCGGTGAAGCCGCCGTCGATGGCGAGCGAGGCGCCGGTGATGAACTGGCTCTCGGCCGCCGCCAGGTAGCCGACCGCGGCGGCGATCTCGTCGGGCTGGGCGTAGCGCTTGACCGCCATGAGTTCCAGCTCGGCGCTGACCGTCGGGCCGTCGGCGGGGTTCATGTCGGTGTCGGTCGAGCCCGGGTCGACGATGTTGACCGTGATGCCGCGCGGGCCGACCTCGCGCGCCAGGCCCTTGGTGAAGCCGATCAGCGCGGATTTGCTCATCGCATACAGCGTCACGCCGCCATACGGCACCCGGTGCGCGAAGCACGAGCCGATGGAGATGATGCGCCCGCCTTCGCCCATATGGGCAAGCGCGGCCTGCGAGGCCACGAAGACCGCCGCCGCGTGGATGGCCAGCGTGTCGTTGACCTGCTCGAGCGTGGCGTCCTCGATGGGCCCGGCGGGGAACACCCCGGCGCTGTTGACCAGTATGTCCAGGCCGCCCAGCTCCCTGGCCGTCTGCGCCACCGCCGCCCGGACGGCGAGCGGGTCGCGGCTGTCGGCCTTGATGGCCAGGATCCTGGCCCCGCTGGCGCCGAGTTCGCGTGCGAGTTCGGCGGCGGCCCGATCCGAGCTGGCGTAGGTGAAGGCAACGGCGGCCCCCTTCTGCGCGAGCCGGCGGACGATGGCGGCGCCGATGCCGCGCGTGCCCCCTGTGACGAGGGCGGCCTTGCCTTGGAATTCCATGTCTGCGGCTCCTTTTATACCGATCGGTATAAAAGACTACGGGAACCGGCTTGGCGCGTCAAGCAGGATCAAGGCAGCGCATCGCGGCGCCTGCGGTACCGCTGGACCAGCTTCACCCGGTGCCAGTGCAGGATGGCGCATGACGACGGCACTTCGATCAGCAACAGATAGGCCGCCAGGACCAGGAACAGGCCCGCCGCGGCCAGCCGGAACCCCTGCGGCCCCGCGCCGGCCCAGCCGCCCGCGCTCCAGCTGGCGAGCGCGATCGCCGCCGCCCAGGTCAGCAGCGACAGCCCGCTGGCCAGGCCCAGCGCAATGGAGGCGCGGTAACGGATGACGAGGTTTTCGTAATAGCGCCAGCGCACGCTGGCAAGCGCGGGGCTGGCGGGCAGTTCCAGGTATTGCTCCCAGACGGCGCACAGGCTGTGCACGTAGGCGGCGCGGCTGGGGCGGTTGCCGGGGATGCGGTCCAGGGTGCGGCGCCATTTGGCCAGGCCGCGCAGGCAGGGGTAGAGGCGGCCGTCGACCCAGCGCGCCTCGAAGCGGCCGGCCAGCTCTTCCAGCAGGCTGCCCATGGCGACGACGCAGACCAGGAAGATGGCGGCGGCCAGCCAGCGGCCTTCCTCGTTCTGCAGCACGCGCTGGTGCACGTCGAAGGCCAGGGTGAAACTGATGATGACGATGGCGCCGGGCACGACGTACAGCACGATTTTCTGCCAGGCGCCATGGTCCAGGGCTTTTTCCGCGTCCATGCTCCCTCCCCTTGCGCCGCGGGCGCGTGCGCCTCGATTGTGCCGCGGCGGGGCGCGCCGGGCTGTCCGCCAAACGGGCGAGGCGGTCGGCCGTATGATGCGGGTTTTCCCCAATCCCGCTATCAAATACTGAGTAGTATCTTTCTCCCCAGCAAATTAAATACTGAGTAGTATGTATCACGGAGACGAACCTATGCATGGGATCTGGCAACCGGCGCTGACGCAGGAAGCGGCGGCCTGGCGGGACAAGGCCGCGGCGTTGACGCGCGACGTTTTCGCGCCGCTGGCGGCGGAGATCGACCGGGATCAGCGCTATCCGGAGGAGCATCTGGCGCCGCTGCGCGAGAGCGGGATTTCCGGGATGTTCGTGCCCAGGGAGTATGGCGGCGGCGGCGCTTCGCTGACCTCGGTGATCGCGGTGGTCGAGACGGTGGCCCAGGGCTGCGCGTCGACCGCGGCGATCCTGGCGGCCTTGTCGCTGGGCGCGTTTCCGGTGCTGCTGGGCGGCACGGCGGCGCAGAAGTCGGCGCTGCTGGGCGGGCTGGCGCGCGAGGGCCGCGCGGTGAATTTCGCGCTGAGCGAGCGCGGCGCGGGCTCGGACGCCGGCGCGGTGCAGGCCACCGCCGAGCGCGAGGGCGCGGGCTGGCGCATCCGCGGCGAGAAGTGCTGGCTGGGCAACGGCGGGCACTCGCACCATTTCATCGTGTTCGCGCGCACCGGGCCCGAGGGGCAGCGCAACAATATCAGCGCGTTCGTGGTGGCGCGCGAGGCCGAGGGCGTGGCGGTCGATTTCTACGAAGACAAGATGGGCATCCGCGGCACGACGACCACCAACCTGAAGCTGGATACCTGGGTGGCCGAGGACGCGCTGGTGGGCGAGCTGGGCCATGGACTGAAGCTGGCCCTGGCGACGCTGACGATCGGCCGGGTGGTGGTGGCCGCGCAGGCCAACGGCATCGCGCTGTGCGCGTATGACGAGGCGTGCGATTTCGCGGTGTCGCGCGAGACCTTCGGGCGCAGCATCATCGATCACCAGGGCATCGGTTTCAAGCTGGCCGATGCGATGACGGGCATGTCCTCGTCACGGATGATGGTGTACGAAGCGGCGCGCGCGTACGACGCGGGCGAGGATATCAGCACGCTGGGCGCGATGGCCAAGCTGCTGGCCAGCGAGGTCTCGCACACGGTGGTCGACGACGCCATGCAGGTGCTGGGCGGGCGCGGCTATGTGAAGCCGAGCGCGGCCGAGCGCTGCTACCGCGATCAGCGCATCACCGAGATCTACGAAGGCACCTCGGAGATCCAGCGGGTGGTGCTGGCGCGCGCGATCAAGAAAAGCGTGCTGGCGGCGCGAGGCTGACGATGAAGGCCCGGCCCGCGGTCGCGTACGAGGAGATGCCGCTGCGCCAGGTGGAGCTGCTGGACGCGGCCGCCCGGGCGTTCACCGAGATGGGGTTCAGCGCCGCGACGATCGATTCGGTGGCGGACCTGATCGGGGTGACCAAGGGCAGCGTGTATTACTACTACCGCAGCAAGACGGACCTGTTCTTCGCGGTGCACCGGCGCGCCATGCAGCTGAACCTGGACGCGGTCGAGCCCCTGGCGGCGGACCAGTCAGTGACGCCGGCGCGGCGCCTGTGGAACATGGCGCACGCGCATACGCACCTGATGATGGCGCACCTGCCCTACCAGCGCGTGACGGTGCAGGGCATCGAGCTGCGGCTGGCCGGACGCACCACGGCGGGCCAGCGCGCCGAGCTGGAAGAGCTGGTGCAATTGCGCGACCGCTACGAGTCGCTGTTTCGCGCGGTGGTGGAAGCGGGCGTGGCGGCCGGGCAGTTTCGCGCGGCGCCACCGGCGCTGGCGGTCAAGCCGCTGCTGGGCGCGCTGAACTGGACGACGTTGTGGTACCGCCCGCGCGAGGGCGAGACCGAGGCCGAGCGCGAGTCGATCGCGCACGGGATTGCCGACGCGATCGTGGGCAGCGTGATGCCGCTGCCGGCGATCTGAACATTTTCTGGGAATTGACGATGCAGAACCCGCAACAGGATGAGCGCGCGTGGCGCGCGGTGGCCGAGTGGTATCACGCCTATTTCACGGGCATTGTGCTGTCGACGGTGACGCGGCGCGGCACCCCGCGCGCGGCCGAGCTGGTCTACGAGATTTTCTGCCGGCAGCGCAACCAGCGCTTCCTGGCCGGGCTGGAGAAGCTGGGCATCGCGCACCTGCCGCCGGCGGTGGCCGCCGCGCAATACCACTACCTGTCCAACCACATCGGCGGGGTGGCGGTGCAATACATGTACGAGTCCGACCGCAAGGCGTGGATCCGCTATTCGGCGCCGCGCTGGATCTGGTCGGGCACGGCGCTGTGCGGCATTCCCTCGGAGGTGTCGCGCGCGATGCTGGCGGGCTGGCATGCGCAGAACGGCGTGACGCTGAACAACCCGCGCCTGGGTTTCGTGTGCACCAAGCAGGCGGCCGACGGGCAGTCGGGCCTGGAGGGCTATTACTACGAGTACGACCGCGACCTGCTGCCGCACGAGCGGCTGCGCTTCGCGCGCAACGAGGACGCGCCGGATTTCGACCCGGCGGCCGCGCCGGTGCTGCCCACCGCCACCTGGCCGGCCACGCGCCTGGCCAAGGCCAGCCGCAACTACGCCATGGAATACGTGCGCACGGCGCTGCCGACGGCGGTGACGCTGTGGGGGCCTGACGAGGCCACGCATCTGCTGCGCGTGACGGCGCACATGATAGGCATGCAGTTCTACCACGAGACGGCGCGCGCGCTGGGCTTCGAGCCCGACGGCACGGCGGCGCAGTTCGCGCGCTTCATGCAGGCCCTGGGCCAGGCGCAGGGCGACGCCTGCGAGGTCGTCGAGGCCGATGGCGAAGCGCACGTGCGGCAGACGGGCTGGACGCTGATGGACGACGTGCAGGACGCGCACCCCTGCGTGGCGCAGGCCTGGCAAGGCCTGCTGACCGGCGCGCTGGACGCGCATAACCACCGGTTGGCGCTGCAGGGCACGGTGCGCCGCGGCGCGGCCGGCCATGAATTCGAGTGGCGCATCGCGCGCGCCTGAGCGCCGCGCCCCGCAAAGGAGATCACGATATGCAAAGCAGCGATAGCGGCGGCGCGCTGGCCGGCCTGCGCGTCATCGACGCCTCGCGCGTCCTGGCCGGGCCGTTCTGCGGCCAGATGCTGGGCGACCACGGCGCCGAGGTCATCAAGATCGAGTCGCCCGAAGGCGACGAGTGCCGCGGTTTCGGGCCGCCCTTCGTGGACGGCGCGTCGGCGTACTTCCGGGCGGTCAACCGCAACAAGCGCAGCATGGTGCTGGACCTGAACAGCGAGGCCGGGCGCGAGACGCTGTGGCAGCTGCTGGAGACGGCCGATGTGCTGATCGAGAATTTCAAGGCCAGCACGCTGCGCGCCTGGGGAATTGCCGACCCGGCCGAGATCACCGCGCGCTTTCCCCGGCTGGTGCATTGCCGCATCACGGGCTTCGGCGACGACGGGCCGCTGGGCCAGCTGCCGGGCTACGACGCGGCGGTGCAGGCCATCGCGGGCCTGCTCAGCATCAACGGCGAGGCCGGCGGCCCGCCGGTGCGCCTGGGCGTGCCGGTGGTGGACCTGACCACCGGCATGAACGCGGCCATCGCGGTGCTGCTGGCGCTGCAGGCGCGCCACCGCACCGGCCGCGGCCAGATGGCCGACGTGGCGCTGTACGACTCGGCGGTCTCGGTGGCGCATCCGTTCCTGACCAACTACCTGGCCTCGGGCAAGACGCCCGGCCCCAGCGGCAACGGCCACCCCAACATCGTGCCGTACAACGTGTACCGCACGCGCACCTGCCCGCTGTTCATCGCGGTGGCCAACGACCGGCTGTTCGCCAAGCTGTGCGCGCAACTGGGCGTGGCCGAGCTGGCCGCCGACGCGCGCTTTGCCACCAACGGCCAGCGCGTGGTCAACCGCGAGGCGCTGGACGCCGCGCTGTCGCAGGCGTTCGCGCAGGTCGACGGCGAGCCGTTCGGCCAGCAGCTGCTGGCGCAGAACGTGCCGGCCGCGCCCATCCTGGACATTGCCGCCGTGGCGGCCGCGCCGCACACGGCGCACCGCCGCATGGTGGTGCAACAGCCCGACTACACCGGCCCGGGCATTCCGATCAAGCTGTCGCACACCCCGGCGGCGATCCGGCGCGGTCCGCCCGCGCTGGGAGAAATGGCGGCCCCGCCGCCCAGGCGCTGAGCGCTTGCCCATTCCTATTCCTATAAAGCACAGGAGACCACTCATGCATAGCTTCAAATCCGCGCTGCTGGCCAGCGCCGTCCTGGCCCTGGCCGCCGGCGCGGCGGGCGCGGCCGACACCTATCCGGGCGACAAGCCGATCAAGATCGTGGCCGCCTTCTCGCCCGGCAGCGCCACCGACACCAGCGCGCGCATCATCGCCGAGGAACTGCGCAAGGACCTGGGCGCCAACGTCATCGTCGAGAACAAGCCCGGCGCGCAAGGCCTGATCGGCACCGAATACGCCGTGCGCCAGCCCGGCGACGGCTACACGCTGACGATCGCCAGCAGCTCGCTGAACTCGATCAACCCGGGCCTGTTCAAGAAGCTGCCGTACGACGCGCAGAAGGACTTCACGCACATCTCGCGCCTGACCACCATGCCCATGCTGGTGCTGGTGCGCGGCGACGGCGACATCAAGACGCTGGACCAGCTGGTGCAGAAGGCCAAGGCGGGCTCGCTGAACTACGGCTACGGCTCGCCCGGCGGCCAGGTGGGCGCGGTGGCCTTCAACAACATCGCCGGCATACGCGCCGAAGGCGTGCCGTACAAAAGCCAGCCGCCGGCGCTGACCGACCTGGCCGGCGGCCAGGTGGACTACGTGCTGGGCGACCTGTCGGTGGCCACGCCGCTGCTGCGCGCCGGCAAGATCCGCGCGCTGGCGGTCAGCACCGAGCAGCGCCTGCCCGACCTGCCCGAGGTGCCGACCTTCGCCGAGACCGACTACAAGGCCTTCGACCTGGTGGTATGGGTGGGCCTGTCCGGCCCGGCCGGCATTCCGCCGGAAGTCGCCCAGCGCCTGAACGACTCGGTCAACAAGGCGCTGGCGCGCCCCGAGATCCAGGAGAAGTTCAAGGGCCTGGGCATGACCACGGCGCCCAACACGCTGGCGCAGCAGCAGCAGTTCGTGCAGTCGCAGCTCGACACCTGGGGCCGCCGCATGCGCGAGGCGAACATCCAGCCCGAGTGATGGGTGGCGGGGCGGCGGGGCTGCCTGCCCCGCCCTGCCCCTAAGACAGCCGCAGCGCCAGCGCGCCCAGCGTGAGCAGCAGCACCGGCAGGGTCAGCACGATGCCGACCTTGAAGTAATACCCCCACGAGATGCGCACGCCCTTGCGCGCCAGCACGTGCAGCCACAGCAAGGTTGCCAGGCTGCCGATGGGCGTGATCTTGGGGCCGAGGTCGCTGCCGATGACGTTGGCGTACACCATGGCCTCGCGCGCCGCGCCGCTGGCGCTGCTGGCGTCGATCGACAGGGCCCCCACCAGCACGGTGGGCAGGTTGTTCATCACCGAAGACAGCAAGGCGGTGACCAGGCCCACGCCGTAGGTGGCGGCCCACAGGCCGTGCGAGGCGAACCAGCCGAACAGGTCGGCCAGCGACTGGGTAAGGCCGGCATTGCGCAGGCCGAACACCACCAGGTACATGCCGAGCGAGAACACCACGATGTGCCAGGGCGCTTCGCGCATGACCTTGCGCGTGCTGATGAAATGGCCGCGCCCGGCCACCATCAGCAGCACGGCGGCGGCCGCCGCCGCCGTGACGCTGACCGGCACGCCCAGCGGCTCCAGGCCGAAGAACCCCACCAGCAGCAGGGCCAGCACCATCCAGCCGGCGCGGAAGGTGCGCGGGTCGCGGATGGCCGCGCGCGGCGCTTTCAGCTGGGTGGCGTCGTAGCGCGCCGGCACGCTGGCGCCGAAGCGCAGCAGCAGCACGGCCAGCGTGGCGGCCACCGACACCAGCGTCACGGGGATCATCACCGCGGCATAGCGGTTGAAGCCAATGTCGAAGTAGTCGGCCGAGACGATGTTGACCAGGTTGGAGACGATCAGCGGCAGGCTGGCGGTGTCGGCGACGAAGCCGGCGGCCATGACGAAGGCCAGCGTGGCGCCGGCGCCAAAGCCCAGCGCGGCCAGCATGGCCATGACGATGGGGGTGAGGATGAGCGCGGCGCCGTCGTTGGCGAACAGCGCCGAGACGGCCGCGCCCAGCAGCACGATCCAGGCGAACAGCATGCGGCCGCGTCCGCGGCCCCAGCGCGCCACGTGCAGCGCGGCCCATTCGAAAAAGCCCGCTTCGTCCAGCAGCAGGCTGACGATGATGATGGCGATGAAGGCGGCGGTGGCGTTCCAGACGATGCCCCACACCACGGGGATATCGCTCCAGTGCACCACGCCGGTGGCCAGCGAGATGGCCGCGCCCAGGCAGGCGCTCCAGCCTATGCCCAGCCCGCGCGGCTGCCAGATCACCAGCGTCAGGGTGAACAGGAAAATGACGGCGGCGGTGATCATGCTTGGGGTTCGCGGATGCAGGGCGCTGCGTCGCAGGGCGCGCCCTGGCAGCAATTGTCGGTGAGATAGGCGATCAGCCCGGCCATGGTGTCGTAGCGCGCGGCGTAGATGACGAAGCGGCCATCCTGGCGCGCCTCCAGCAGGCCGGCCTGGACCAGTTCCTTGAGATGGAAGGACAGCGACGAGGGCGCGATGCCCATGGCCTGCGCCAGCTGCCCGGCGGCCACGCCATCGGCGCCGGCCTGCATCAGCAGGCGGAACGCGGTCAGGCGCGACGCGTGGCCCAGGGCGACCAGGGCTTTGATGGCGGCGTTGGTTTCCATGTTTCGAGTATAGTCGAAATATCATTCCGCACTCGTCCGCCAAGACGGCGGGGCGGTGCGCGACGCGCAGGGCCGCCGGATGCGCCGAGCCGGGCGCGCGGCGTGCGAAAATCCGCCATCGCGGCATCCGGCCGCGCCCTCCCCGCCCCTGCATGTCCCCTGATTCCCTGTCCGCCGCAGCGGCGCCGCAAGCCGGCGAGCCCTCCCCGCGCGCCGCGCGCGTGGCCATCATCGGCGCCGGCCCGGCCGGCCTGATGGCCGCCGAGACGCTGGCCGGCCATGGCCTGCGCATCGATGTCTACGACGCCATGCCATCGGTCGGCCGCAAGTTCCTGCTGGCCGGGCGCGGCGGCCTGAACCTGACGCACAGCGAGGCGGCGCCGGCGTTCGGGGCGCGCTACGGCGCGCGCGCCGACTGGGTGGCGCAATGGCTGGCGCAGTGGGACGCGCAGGCGCTGCGCGCCTGGGCGCACGGGCTGGGCGTGGAGACTTTCGTGGGCACCTCGGGGCGCGTGTTCCCGCGCGAGATGAAGGCCGCGCCGCTGCTGCGCGCCTGGCTGGCGCGGCTGCGCGGCGCCGGCGTGGGTTTCCACATGCGGCATCGCTGGCTGGGGTGGCCGGCCGACGAGCCGGCCGACCCGCGGGCGCTGCGCTTCGGCACGCCGGACGGCGCGCTGGCGGTCCAGGCCGATGCGGTGGTGCTGGCGCTGGGCGGGGCGAGCTGGGCGCGCCTGGGCTCGGACGGCGCCTGGACCGCCACGCTGCGCGAGCACGGCGTGGCGGTGACGGCGCTGCGCCCGGCCAACTGCGGTTTCGAGGCCGACTGGAGCGAACCCATGCGGCAACGCGCGGCCGGCCAGCCGGTCAAGGCGGTGGCGATGGCGCTGGCGCAGGACGGACCATGGCGGCGCGGCGAATTCGTGGTCACCGACAGCGGCATCGAGGGCAGCCTGGTCTACGCATGCAGCGCGGGCCTGCGCGATGCCATCGACGCCCACGGCGCGGCCACCGCCTGGCTGGACCTGTTGCCCGACTGGCCGGCCGAACGGGTGGCGGCCGCGGCGATGCATCCGCGCGGCGCGCGCTCGATGTCCAGCCATCTGCAAAGCCGCCTGGGCATCAAGGGCGTGAAGGCCGCCCTGCTGCGCGAATGCGCGGGCGCCGAGGCCTATGCCGATGCCGGCCTGCTGGCGCGCCGCATCAAGGCGCTGCCGCTGCGGCTGCTGCGCGCGCGCCCCATCGACGAAGCGATCAGCAGCGCGGGCGGGGTCGAGCGCGCGGCGCTGGACGCCCGCTTGATGCTGGCCGAGGCGCCGGATGTGTTCTGCGCCGGCGAAATGCTGGACTGGGAAGCGCCCACCGGCGGCTATCTGCTGACCGCGGTCATGGCCAGCGGCGTGGTGGCGGGCCGCGGCGTGCTGGCCCGGCTGCGCGACGGGTCATAAATAGTTACTGAAATCAGCGCGCAAGCGTGAAACATCGACAGAAACATGAAGTTTCATACGCTGCGAAAAACGTTACTTGTAACTAAATAAATCAGCTCGGCCCGCATAAAAATTGCCGATTCTTGACAAGAATCCGGCTTGGGAAGCGCTTGGAAATAAAAAGATTTTATGCGCAAAAAACGGATATGATGTTGATTTATAAGAGTTTTTTAAACACCACCAAGTATGTTTCCGGGTATGATGACGCAAAGATTGTGTTTGCGCAAAGAATTAACAAATTTTTAGTCGATTAAAAAAACATTCTCGTACAAACTGTCGGCCGTTTGTTCCAAACTATAACTAGAGACCGACTATGCCTACGTTTTCGTTCAAACGCACGACCGCCATCGTCGCCGTCCTGTTTGCGCCTGCCGCGTACGCACAGCAACAGGCCGGTACCACCCTGAACCAGGTTGTGGAGCAGACGCTGCTCAGCAACCCGGAAATCCAGGCCAAGTATCACGACTTCCGTGCCTCCATGGAAGGCCAGAATGTTGCGCGCGGCGGTTTGCGCCCGCAGGTCAACGCCCAGGGCTTCGTAGGCAAGGAATGGCGCAGCAACGTGCCGGACCGCGGCTCGTACAACTGGAGCCGCCCCGGCTACAGCGTGGAATTGCGCCAGCTGATTTTCGACGGTTTCCGCACCAGCAATGACGTCAAGCAGGCCGGCTACGACAAGCTGGGCCGCTTCTACGAGCTGCTGGCCACCAGCGACAGCACCGCTTACTCGGCGGTGCAGGCCTATGTGGACCTGCAGCGCTACCGCGAGATGGAGCTGCTGGCGCGCCAGAACTATTCGCTGCACGAGGACACGCTCAAGCAGATCCGCGAACGCGCCGAATCGGGCGTGGGCCGCCGCGTGGACCTGGAACAGGCCGGCGGCCGCCTGGCGCTGGCGCAGACCAACCTGATGACCGAAAGCGCCAACCTGATCGACGTGCAGCAGCGCTTCCAGCGCATCACGGGCATGACGCCCGCGGTCGATCTGCAGCCCGTTCCCGACGTGGCGGGCAAGCTGCCGCAGCAGCCGGCCAATTTCGACGACTCGCTGCGCATGAACCCCAGCTTCCTGGCCAAGCAGGCCTACCTGCAGGCGGCCAACGCCGGCGTGGCCTCGGCCAAGGGCGCCTTCTCGCCCAAGTTCGAGTTCGTGGCCGCCACCGGCCGCGACCGCGAACAGCCCGAGCCGCAGTACCGCGACGTGCAAAGCTCGAGCGTGCAGCTGGTGATGAGCTACAACCTGTACCGCGGCGGCGCCGATTCGGCCCGCGTGCGCCAGACCGCCGAGCAGTCCTACGCGGCGCGCGACGTGCGCGACTACACCTGCCGCAACGTGCAGCAGGACCTGGCCGTAGCCTGGAACAACATCGTGCGCCTGCGCGAGCAGATCCCCTTCCTGCGCGACCACGAGATCGCCACCGCCAAGGTGCGCAACGCCTACCGCGAGCAGTTCCAGATCGGCCAGCGTTCGCTGCTGGACCTGCTGGACACGGAAAACGAACTGTTCGAATCGCGCCGCGCCCTGACCAATGGCCTGGCCGACCTGCAGCTGGCCCAGTACCGCTGGCTGGCGCTGTCGCACAAGATCCTGCCGGCGCTGTCCGTGCAGCCGGCGCGCGACGAAATGCCGGAAGAGAACGCCGTGCTGGAGACGACCGACGAAGTGCTCAAGCTGTGCAACTCGCCCGTGCCCGATGTGTCGCGCCTGGCGCCCGTAAAGGTCATCTACAACAGCGGCGCCAAGCCGCCGACGTTCGTGCCGGCCGACAAGGCCCGGCCCTGACGCCCTGTCCATGTCCTCCAGCAACGACAACGGTTTTTCCAGGCTGGACGCGGACTTTGTCCGCGTCCTCGAAGACTTGATCGACGCCCTCATCAAGAACGGAACCCTGCGCCTGACCGACCTGCCCCCGCACGCGCAACGCAAACTCACCGAGCGCAAGCGGCATCGGGCCCGTCTTGCCGAGGATCTCGATCTGCTGGACGATGACGACGGACAAGTTCTCTGATCCCGCCACCCGCAACTGGCGCGCGGATCCCCACGCATCCCACGAAGACCCGCTGCTCGACTGCCTGGTCGAGCTGACGCGCATCCACGGGGTGCCCGCCACCGCGCAGGCGCTGGCGTCCGGCCTGCCGCTGGTCGAGCACCGCCTGACGCCGGCGCTGCTGCCGCGCGCGGCCGCGCGCGCGCAGATGTCCGCGCGCACGGTCAAGCGCACGCTCGAGGAAATCTCGCCCGAGCTGCTGCCGGCCATCCTGCTGCTGCGCGGCGAGCGCGCCTGCCTGCTGCTGGGCACGACGCCGGGCGGCAAGTACCTGATCAGTCATCCCGAGCTGGGCGCCAGCGCCGTGGAGATGGACGCCGACCTCCTGCAGGAGGACTACACCGGCCTGGTCTGTTTCGTGCGGCCGCAATTCCGCTTCGATGCGCGCGCGCCGGAAGTCGTCAAGGTGCGCAGCCGCCACTGGTTCTGGGCCGCCATCGCGGAGAACCGCCGGCTGTACCGCGACGCGCTGATCGCCGCGCTGCTGATCAACGTGTTCGCCATGGCGATGCCCCTGTTCACCATGAACGTGTACGACCGCGTGGTGCCCAACAACGCCATCGAGACCCTGTGGGTGCTGGCGCTGGGCATCGGCCTGGTGGTGCTGTTCAACCTCGTGCTGACCACCGCGCGCGCGCATGTCGTCGACAGCGCCAGCAAGCGCGTGGACATCCGCCTGTCGGCCCAGATCATGGAGCGCGTGCTGGACCTGCGCATGGAGGGCCGGCCGGTCTCGGTGGGCTCGTTCGCGGCCAACCTGCGCTCGTTCGAATCGATCCGCGACTTCATCGCATCGGCCAGCATCACCACCCTGGTGGACCTGCCGTTCACGGTGCTGTTCCTGGCCGCGCTGGCGTGGATTTCGCCCTGGCTGATCGCGCCGCCGCTGGTGGCCATCGTGCTGATCCTGCTGGTGTCGCTGGCCGCGCAGGCGCGCATGGAAACGTTGACCATGGCCTCCTACCAGGCCTCGGCGCAGCGCAACGCCACCCTGGTCGAGGCGCTGGCCGGCTTCGAGGCCGTCAAGACCCTCAACGGCCAGGGCGCGATCCAGCGCAACTGGGAGCGCTCGACCGAATTCATCGCCCAGAACGGCGGCAAGCTGAAGCTGATCTCGGCCTCGACGGTCGGTTTCGTGCAGGCCATGCAGCAGCTGGTTTCGGTGGCGGTGGTCATCATCGGCGTGTTCCAGGCCCAGGAATCGGCCATGTCGATGGGCGGCATCATCGCCGCCTCGATGATCGCCGGCCGCTGCCTGACGCCGTTCGGCCAGGTCGCCGCCCTGCTGATGCAATACCAGAATGCGCGCACCTCGCTCGGCTCGATCGATAACTACATGAACCTGCCGGTGGAACGCCCGGCGGGATCCGAATTCCTGCACCGCCCGGTGTTCGAGGGCGGCATCGAGTTCCGCGACGTGACGTTCGCCTACCCGGGCACCAGCCAGCCGGCGCTGAAGAAGGTGTCGTTCAAGCTGGCCCCTGGCGAGAAAGTCGGCATCATCGGCCGCATCGGCTCGGGCAAGACCACGCTGGAGAAGCTGGCGCTGGCCCTGTACCAGCCCACCGAGGGCGCGGTACTGGTCGACGGCGTGGACGTGCGCCAGATCGACCCGGCCGACCTGCGCCGCGCCATCGGCCACGTGCCGCAGGATCCGGTGCTGTTCTACGGCAGCCTCAGGCACAACCTGGCGATGGGCGCGCCGCATGCCGACGACGCCAGCATCCTGGCCGCCGCCGACGCGGCCGGCGTGACCGAGTTCGCCAACGTGCACCCCAACGGCTTCGACATGATGATCGGCGAGCGCGGCGAGTCCCTGTCGGGCGGCCAGCGCCAGTCGGTGGCGATCGCGCGCGCGTTGATCAACGACCCGCCCATCCTGCTGCTGGATGAGCCCAGCAGCAACATGGACCACCAGAGCGAATCGCAGCTGCGCAAGCGCCTGAAGGCCGCCAGCGCCGACAAGACCATCCTGCTGGTGACGCACCGCACCGCCCTGCTCGACCTGGTCGAGCGCCTGATCGTCATCGACAACGGCCATATCGTGGCCGACGGCCCCAAGGAGCAGGTGGTGGAAGCGCTGCGCCAGGGCCGCGTGGGCCGCGGGAGCTGATCATGCAGAACACGCAGAACGCTACGCTTGCCGCGCCGCCGGCGCGCCGGGGCTCGCTGCTGGGCGCGCTGTGGCGCGTGCCGCGCGGCTGGGTCATGGGCCTGTTCGACCGCCTGCTCGATGGCGCCGAACGCAAGGACGGCCCCAGCCCGGCCAACTACGTGGGCAACGCCGAATGGGCCATCCGCCAGGCCGACGCGCGCGGCTCGCGCGTGCTGCTGTGGGCCTCGCTGCTGGCCACGCTGGCGCTGCTGCTGTGGGCCGGCTTCGGCTACATCGACGAGGTGGTGCGCGGCGAGGGCAAGGTGGTGCCGTCGCGCCAGGTGCAGATCGTGCAAAGCCTGGACGGCGGCATCGTCGAGGAAATCCTGGTGCGTCCCGGCGAAGCCGTCGAAACCGGCCAGGTGCTGCTGAAGATCGACCCGACGCGCTTTGCCTCGTCGCTGGGCGAGAACAACGCCGAATACCTCTCGCTGCTGGCCAAGGCGGCCCGCCTGAAGGCGCTGGCCACCGGAGAGCCGTTCGTGGCGCCCGAGAAAGTGCTGCAGGAGGCGCCCGCCATCGTCGAGATGGAGCGCAATACCTGGCAGGCGCGCACCAGCGAACTGAACGCCACCGTCAACGTGGCCCGGGAGCAGCTCAAGCAGCGCGAGGAAGAGCTGCGCGAGACCATCGCCAAGCGCGACCAGGCCGCGGCCAGCTGCGGGCTGACCTCGCGCGAGCTGCAGGTTACCCGCCCGCTGCTCAAGAGCGGCGCTGTCTCGGAAGTGGATCTGTTGCGCCTGCAGCGCGACGTGGCGCGCTACTGCGGCGAGCAGAAAGGCGCCGAGGCGCAGATCGACCGCATCGGCGCCTCGATCAAGGAAGCGCAGAGCAAGCTGCAGGAAGCGGAACTGAACATCCGCAACCAGGCGCGCAGCGAACTGTCCGAGACCAACACCAAGCTGGCCACCCTGCGCGAGGGCCAGGCCGCCCTGGCCGACCGCGTCAAGCTGGCCGATATCCGCTCGCCGGTGCGCGGCACCGTCAAGTCGCTGTTCTCCAATACGGTGGGCGGCGTGGTGCAGCCGGGCAAGGACATCATCGAAATCGTCCCGACCGACGACACGCTGCTGCTGGAAGTGCGGGTGCTGCCGCGCGACATCGGCTTCCTGCATCCCGACCAGAAGGCGGAGGTGAAATTCACCGCCTATGACTTCGCCATCTACGGCGGACTGGAAGGGCATGTGGAGCAGATCGGCGCCGACACGGTCACCGACGAGAAAGGCAACTCGTTCTACATCGTGCGTGTGCGCACCAACAGCGCCACGCTGGGCGACAGGAAACTGCCCATCATCCCTGGCATGGTGGCCGAAGTCCACATCCTGACGGGCAAGCGCACGGTGCTGCAATACCTGCTCAAGCCCATCCTGCGCGCCAAGGAAAACGCGTTTACCGAACGTTGAGGGAGATCTGCGAGGTTGAGTATGCACGCCACTCCGGTTCTGTTGGTTACCGATGACGATTTGCTCTGGCAACACTGGCGCGGCCTGGACGCGGCGCGCTGGCTGCCGGCGCGCGGACGCGGCCTGGCCTCGCTGCAGCAATGGCGCGCCCAGGGCCGCCAGCTGGTGGTCCTGGACGCCAGCGTGGCGCGCCTGCCGGCCTGGGACGCCCCGCAATGGCAGGAGCTTACCGCCGGCCTGCGCCTGGTGGTCGCCAGCTCGCGGCCCAGCGACGCCCAGGGCACCCAGGTCTTTGCCGCGGGCGCCTATGGCTACTGCCACAGCCACGCCCCGCTGGCCTCGCTGGCGCAGGTGCTCGACGTCGTGTCCGGCGGCGGCATCTGGATGGGCCGTTCGCTGGTCACCCGCCTGCTCAAGCTGGTGGACGAACGCGTGCCCAGCGCGCCGGCTCCCTGGCAGCACGACCGCCTGACCGAACGCGAGAACGCGGTGGCGCTGCGCGCGGCCCACGGCGACTCCAACGCCGACATCGCCGGCGAACTGGGCATCACCGAACGCACCGTCAAGGCGCACCTCTCGGCCGCCTTCGAAAAGCTGGGCGTCTCCGACCGCCTGCAACTGGCGCTGTGCGTGCACGGCATCTCCACCCGCGCGCCTGCGCCCCGCACGGGGACTGACGGCCGTTAGGGCGCCTGTCCCCGCTGCGGCCTGGGTGCCTGTCCCCGCACGGGGAGCGACACCTGCGGCCTGGGTGCCTGTCCCCGCGGGGACAGGCACCACGTCCCCCCCCCCGCACCACCCTCCCCGCCCCTGAAATTCTCCCCGCGAACCTGTCCTCGAGGACAATACCCGGCACGGCGGCGCGTCCGTACCATCATGGTCATCTCAGTCAATCCCGGAGTGGATCGCCATGGCCAATTCTTCCCCCGCCGTCGTCACCGCCGTCACCGGCCGTGCCTGGATACGCAACAGCGATGGTTCGCTGACCGAATTGCATGAAGGCAGCAAGGTGCCGCAGGGCAGCGACATCGTCACGGCCTCGGGCTCCACGGTGGCCCTGCAGGTCGACGGCGGCATGCCGCTGGTGATCGGCGAAGGGCGCGAAGTGGCCGTCACGCCGGATCTGAACGGCGGCGGCGGCGACGCCTCCGAGGCCGCGGTGGCCCTGCCGACCACGACCGACTCCGAGCGCCTGCTGGCCGCCCTGCAGGATGGCCGCGACCCGTTCGACGACCTGGATCCCACGGCCGCGGTCATCGGCGGCAGCGGCGACAGCGCCGGCAGCAGCTTCGTGCGTCTGGCCAAGATTCTCGAAACCACCACCCCGATGGACCTGGCGTACCCGAATCCGGGCCGCGGCGAAGACGGCGTGCGCACCTTCCTGGGCGGCGCCACCGCCGGCGCCGACGACGAAGCCGCGCCCGCGCCCGCCAACCAGGCGCCCAACGCGCTGGACGACCTGGGCCAGACGCGCCAGGGCGAAGCGCTGCGCGGCAACCTGATGCTGAACGACTCGGATCCCGACGGCGATCCGCTGACCGTGGTTTCCGTCAATGGCCGGCCGATGACTTCCGGCGGCCTGACGCTGCCGGGCAGCGGCGGCGGCACGTTCACCGTGCAGCCCGACGGCTCGTACACCTTCGTGCCGGGCAATGAGCACCAGGCGCTGGGCGAAGGCGAGACGACGACCACCACCATCACCTATACGATTACCGACCCGTCCGGCGCGACCTCCACGGCCACGCTGACCGTCACCGTCACCGGCACCAACGACGCGCCCACCCTGACCCCGGGCGTGACCCTGGCCGACCAGGCCAACGACGACGGCGAGGCCATCGCCCCGGTCGATATCTCCGGCCAGTTCCAGGATATCGACAACGGCGATACGCTGACCTACACGGCCAACGGCCTGCCTCCGGGCCTGACCCTGGATCCGGCCACCGGCATCATCTCCGGCACGCTGGACAACTCCGCCTCGCAAGGCGGCAACAACGGCGTCTATACGGTCACCATCACCGCCACCGATGCCGGCGGCAAGAGCGTCACGCAGACCTTCGAGTGGGACGTGACCAACCCCGGCCCGACCGCCGTGGCCGACACCGGCGCGACCGACGAGGACACCACCCTGTCGGTCACCGACCCGGCCCAGGGCGTGCTCAAGAACGACACCGACCCGGACAACGACGACCTGCACGTCTCCGCGGTCAACGGCCAGCCCGGCAACGTCGGCGCGGCCATCGCCGGCGACAATGGCGGCACCTTCACGCTCAACGCCGACGGCACCTACACCTTCAACCCGGGTCCTGACTTCCAGAACCTGGCCAAGGACGCCACCGCCGAGACCTCCATCACCTACACCGTCTCCGACGGCGAAGGCGGCACCTCCACGGCCACGCTGACGGTCACCGTCACCGGCACCAACGACGCGCCCATCCTGACCCCGGGCGTGACCCTGGACGACCAGGCCAACGACGACGGTGAAGCCATCACCCCGGTCGATATCTCCGGCCAGTTCGAGGATGTCGATGCCGGCGATACGCTGACCTTCACCGCCGAAGGCCTGCCCCCCGGCCTGACCCTGGACCCGGCCACCGGCATCATCTCCGGCACCCTGGACAACTCGGCCTCGCAAGGCGGCGCCAACAATGACGGCGTCTACACCGTCAAGATCATCGCCACCGACGCCAACGGCGCCTCGGTCAGCCAGACCTTCGAGTGGGATGTCGCCAACCCCGGCCCGACCGCCGTGGCCGACACCGGCGCGACCGACGAGGACACCACCCTG
>Ga0180218_1000407_pt1 | contig 43468 bp, 44 predicted proteins | sample eDN3rd37CKraftBY_FD_151334 | JGI IMG/M metagenome (GOLD analysis project Ga0180218, IMG submission 151334) | Enriched backyard soil microbial communities from Emeryville, California, USA - eDNA 3rd pass 37_C Kraft BY (version 2) (version 2) | ecosystem: Environmental > Terrestrial > Soil >... | reverse complement strand
ACCGTCTTTCGTCCGGTTACGACACGCCGATCAGTTCGTTTGGTTCCGGCTCGTACACCATCCTGATGGACGCAACCCACCCCTGCCCATCTTCCGGTGGTGCTGCGTGCGGGCCTGCGCGTCGCCGCGCTTGAGATACCTGTAGTGCCTGGTGCCTGTGGCCCACGGCCCGAAGCCGACGAGGATTGCGGGCTCGGCGACTCATGCGGAGCGTCCGATCTGAACGCTCGAGCCAGCCCGAACCACTGAACCGCGTCGCGGACAGCGTCCACGACGAGGCAACTGCAGTGGGCGGCTGTGCGCTGGAGATGTAGAACTACACGGTCTCGGTAACCGGGGAACGGAGATACAGCTCCGGGCCGATCGAGGGGGCGGTCATGGCTGCACCGAAACCGAGCGGCTCCGCAATCTTCCCCCGAGAGGGCCGGCTTCTCGGACGTGCCGCAGGTGACTTCCTGGAATGCTGACAAGATTCACCGGCGCGATCGCGTCAGCTTTCGCCAGGGTCGGGCTACCAGTGTGTGGCAATCATTTTGTGGCCCAGAGTGTCCCGGAACACCAACAGCACCTGCGAATCCCATTCGAGATCCACGGCCGTGGCCCTCTGTATCAGCGGCGCAAGCTGGGTGTTCGACTCACTGGTGACTTGGTGTGCGCCAGTCGATTCGCGGTCGGAATACCTCCGTGCCGACAGCTTCAGCTTCTGAAGTGTGTGTGTCGACCTGGAGACGATCGGGCGTTCCGGTAGTCGGTGTCTCGGTCCGTGGAGGCCAGGGATGCGGTGTCCGGGGAGGCGGAAGCACTCCGGTGCTTCGGCGGGCGAGTTCGGCTGCGGCGTCCGCATGGCGCTCGCGGTGCTCGGTGCGTCGAGGAGTTCCGATTGTCGTGTCTTGCTCGGTACCTCGGAGGCTGTGTTCGGAAGGTCCCGAGCGGTCACGCGCCGAACGGCATGGTTGTGGCCGGATTCGCGACGCCCGAGTCGATCACGTCTGTGAGTGGGTCGAGACCGCGACGATCGACGATGCGACTTGCGTGACCCGGGGGCGAAGCCAGATGGGGAGTGGGACCAGTTGGCGGTCCAGGCCGGCGATGTGCGTTCCGAGGATTGGCTGGTCTGCCGTGGAGAAGTCCGATATCGGGTGTGATGCTGTTGGTCGCTTTGCGGACGGAGGCGCAGGCCGGGGCGGCTAGCGATCCTACTGCGAGTGCGCACGTATGGGGAAGGTCGTGGCTGTCGCCGAACTCGACTGCGACGTCTTGCAGGTATGGGCGTCCGGCGGGTATCCGAGGATGATCAGGGTCGCACTTGCAGGATTCCGCGTTCTGAGACAGTAGTTTTCGGGCTCGGGTGGGTGTCGAGCGTGTTGCCGGCGGAGCCGTGCCCGTTGTCGATGGTGCAGCTATCGACGGGTGAGCGTAGAACTCCGAGCAGTACCGTTCGGGTGTTCGCTCGAGTTGCGACCAGCGCGAACATGTCGACCGATCGTTTGGGTCGGCGTTCGCGTCGGTTCCAGGCGACTGGGATGCACATATTGCATTTTCGGGTTGGTGGGTGTGGCGCCGGCGGGCGCGGGTTGTCGATGGCACACGGCTGCAGACGACCGTCGCGACCGCAAACGCGAGCGTGCGGTCGGTTCTCGGATATTCTTCCGGCGGAATACATTTCGTTCACGTTGGGGCGCGAGAGTCTACTCGGTGGAGCGCGGCTGTGATCTTCTCACGGGGTTGGCTGCTGCGAGCTGATACGGGTCTGGCGGATGCGGCCCGCGTCCGTTACACCGGTGCTCGGCCAAGTCTCGAAGGGGACGCCGCGGGAAACGTGTGTCGGCGCCTCGGGCGTGCCTCGACGGTATCGGGTTATTCTCTGGCGCTGTGCTGCCGGTCGGGTGACGATTCAGCCGAGGCAGTGGGCTGCGGTGTCGATCGCGTCGGCGAGGGCAGGGTGTGCGAGGGGAAGTGAGAAGTCTGGCCGGGCCGGGAAGGCGTCGGCCGCGCGATCGAACAGCGCGATCGAGGTGGATCCGGCGAACCGGCCGCGGTAGATGATGCCGTCCAGATCCGGATGGGCGCGGTGGATGGTGCGTGCCCAGTGCTGGGCCCGGCCATGGGACACCGGGTCGAGGGAATGGCCGCCGCCGACGCGGGTGGCTCATGTTCCGCCGCCGATCCCCGAGATGTCGAGCAGACGCACGGGGCGTGTGAATGTGAGGCCGGTCAGGTACGGATTACCGCGGTGGCGGTCGATGACCTTGGAGGACCGGAACACTTCGGCAACTGCACCACGGGGAGTGGATGCGCCGTACCAGATTCCGTAGTCGGGGTGTGTACCGCGCGGAACCGGGTGGTGATCGAACCGCAGGATCGGCCCGATTGTCCGCAGGCCGCTCCAGCGCAGGACGTGGTTCCCGGTGGTGCGGTGGATGCGCCAGATCCTTTCGGTCGGTGTCCATTCGATGGTTTTGTCGGGGAGCAGTCCTGCCGCGCGGAGTGTGGTGATGGCCGGTGGTGGCGGGATCATCGCCGCCATCTACATCGACTCCCATTCGGCGATGGTGATGACCTCCGGGCCTTTCGATGTCGTCGTGGCTGCCGGCGCTGCCGGTCAGCCATGTCACGATCGACACCGGGTGGCCGTCGACGACGAGTGAGTCCTGTGGCTGGGTGAGCAGTGCCTGCACGGTCAGTGGGTACAGGTCCTGCGCAATCGACGGCATGATCTTGTCGAGGTGGGGGACTTCGCCGGTGTCGGTGAACTGTGCGGGGAGCAGGAGTCGGTGGCGGCCCGAGTCGAACGCCCAGGGTGCGCCGGTGGTGATGCGTTGCCGGACGCGGGCGGGTGTGACACCGAGATGGGCGGCGGCGTCGTCGATCGTTTTCGATTTGTGGACCAGTGTCGCCATGCGGATGTCGCGGTCGAGTCGTGCGGTGGTCGCGGCGGTGCGGTCGCCGGTGAATCCGGCTTCGTCGAGGATGCGGGCGTCGTGTTCGGACAGTCGGGTACGACCGGGTTGCGGGAGGCGCGGCTGTGCAGGATCTGAACGAAGTCGTCGCGGTCGAGGGGGACTCCGGTCACCTCGCAGGGCGTCTTCGAAGGCGAGGTGACCGCTTGCGGTAGCGGTCTTCGGCCGTCGCGGACCCGTTTATGCCGATCGCTGTCCTTTCGTTGACTATCGCGTGTAGACCATTGATAGCGCTGGTGTGGGTGGTTGTCGCCGCCACTCGGGCTCGACGGCCCGGGGTGGGGCGGGGACGTGCGGCAATCAGTTGGGCATCCTCCGTGCAACGCACCTGTCCCAGGCGTGTAGATGTTCCGAGGCGGCAGTGTCCGCTCAGACTGAGGGGACGAGTCCGGGCTGAGTTCAGGAACGCGTTTTGGTATTTCGACTGCGGTTTGAGTGTCGTCGGGATTCTTCTTAGCCTCGGGAAACACGCCATCGGCGCGAAGCTCTTGTTTCAGGTGAGGGGCATTATCACTCGACCGAAAGTATGGAAAGGTGTTGCTCGGATGGTTGGTGGTGACCGTCACAAATCTGTCTTCTGCGTAGGCCTGCGTGGTGGTTAGTTCCAAGCCCAGCGCAGGGTGGAATGGCTGATGTTGCGCGACGTATTGAGAGGGCAGTGCGGGTCGCGTCGAGGGGATCTGCCCCGGCCGTGATCGTCGCTTGCATCGTCGATCAATGCAAGTGGGGGAGTGCCGTTCGGGATGGCGTGGTGATCTTCGATGCGAAGATGAGGGTGGTCGGCACGTCCCGGTGAGGCGTTAAGTGTGGACCCAATTACCGGCTCCTTTGGAGCGGTTCTCTTGCGACTTCGGATCAACTGCACAGGCGGGCTCCTGGATGCGTTCACGTGGGGTACTTTCTTGATTCTAGGATTCGCCCCATACCGTTGGTATGTAGAATGTTTCCAGTCCCTTCCGAAAAGGTTGAAAATGGAGGTTTGCCGGTGGCAAGCAGAACGGTCGTGGAAGTGTTCGACGACATCGATGGAACCCCTTTGGAGGACGAGGGGGAGACGATCAGTTTTGCCCTGGATGGCGTCGAGTACACCATCGACCTGAACAAGAAGAACGCCCGAGACTTCCGCAAGAAGATCGAGCACTACGTGGCGCATGCCACCCGTGTCGGAGGGCGGAAGCGGCGAGGAAGCGCGGCCAGCAAGAGCGTTTCGGGTACGCCGAGCTCTAAGGAGATCCGGGATTGGGCCATCGAGGCCGGTTACGAAGTCCCCGCTCGCGGACGTCTGCCCCAGTCGCTTGTCGACGAGTACGCGGCGGCGCACTGACCTTCCGTTCGCCGGTACCGCAGAGTTCCACAATCCCGCACCCACTGCACTTTTCTTGTGCTCGTGGGTGCGGGGCACCCGGCGAAGATTGTGGTGTCGAAGTCCGATTGTCCTCGATCTGAATCGTAAGGGGTCCGGACGGATCCGACGAGTGCAGGTGCCAGGCGCATCAGTGGGGGATGCTGCAAGAATCCCTGTGGTCCTGCCGATTCCAGTTGTGTGCGAGCCGCGGTCTGCTTCTTGAACTACAGTTCGAAGCCAGAGTGGCGCTGGCTCGAAGTCATGGGCGGTCCGGAATCTGGGTGAACCGAAATCACTCTATGCGCCAGTCGGTTTCTTCCTCGGCAACGTTGTGTTCGAGCGCGGAAGCGTGCTTAGGTAGTTCCTGGATGCACGCATCGATCTTGCCGGCTCTTTCCTCAGTCGCCGCTCATACCAACACCTTCACCACCTCGAAGACGCAACGTCGAGCCTGCAGATTGCGGCCGTGCGTCCATCCAATCTCAGCGGATGCATTCTCGAGCGCCATCGACATCATGGACAAGACGGCGGTCTCGACATCACGAACCCGGCCGTCCCCAGGCCGGGAAGCCACACACAAGCGGGTCAGGAACTCATCCGGGAGGTCGCTGGGCATGGCGGCCCCTGGCCCTCAGGCCAGGTCGGCCGACCGTGGTCGAGCGCCGACTCTCCGATGAAGACGACAAAGGTGGGCACCTGCGTCGCCGAACACGCACCGGCATGTGGGTATGTCAGCGTGATCGTCGCTCGCGAGAAGCGTTGGAGCGCAAGAATTGTGGATATCTCCGGGAATATCTGGTGAAGATGCCGAACATCATGCGTGACAAGGAATATGCACCGTTCAGAGGTTCCACAGTTGCAGCAGGGCGGCTCGGAGTGTGGGGGAGATGATGCGGTGGTCGAGGTGGAGGCGGGGGTTGGGGTGCCCGGCGTCGGCGAGGGCGCGGATGGCGTCCGGTATCGGTAGCGGCTGGAAATCGGTCCGGGTACGCAGCAGGTAGGCGACCGCGTGGCGGGTGTGGGGGATGGAGATCGGGTCGCTGGCGACGACCGCGGGTGGATGCATCCAGGCGGTGTCGGCGGTGACCTGCAGCAGCACATCGCCGCGTTCGAGGCGGTTGCGCCGGCCGGTGTCGGGTGTGTCCAGCCGCAGCCACTGCGTCTGATATTTCGCGCTCGGCCCGCCAGTGCCACGGGGGTAGGGGTGCGCCGTTTCCAACACCTGTTGTTCGTCGGCGGTGGGGGTGTACTCGGTGATGCGGCGGACGAACATCCGGCGGACCGGCGTGGGGAGGAAGTCGTGGTCGCTGCGGGTGCGGCTGCCGATGCCGGCAAGGGGCACGGCGCGTCCGATCGACCAGATCGCGGTGGCGTTGTCGAGGAACGCCTGGTCGACGTCGGTGGTGTCGTCGAGGGTATCGATGAAGGTGTGTGCGGCCGCGATGGCGGCGGGATCGTCTGTGACGATGGCGGTTTCGTCGGCGATGCTGGAGCTGTGGGAGGCGCTGGAGGGGCCCACGATCGCGTATCGGGGAGTGACGATGAGGCCGGTATGCAGATTCGGTGTCGAGAGCACATGAACACCGGCGTCGACGAAGTGCCGGAGGGCGGTGGGGGAGGTGGCATGCGCGCGGACTGCGGCTCGGGCGGCGTTGACGATCAGCAGGTCCCCGGCACGCAGCGGCAGCAACTCGAGTGCGGTGGCGTCGAGGTAGGCGATCGCGACACGGCGAGGTCCTGGGCCGCGGAGGGCTGCGGTGATGTGCGGCCACGGGTGTGGTGCGTGCAGGGTCGTACCCATGGTCGGCACGGTAGCGGGTGCGAAGCGAAGATTGGTAGCATCACCATCACCGCCGAGGTGCCCGCCGGAGCCAGGTGCACGTTCGTTCCACGGACGAACCCACCGCGCCCTCGGGGCAACCGCCTCGTTCTCGGGGTGTCGGTGAGGGCATGCGGTCCCGTGGCTCGTGAGACCCCGGTCGGAGCCACAGCGAGGAGGGTTGTGTCGTGTTCAGGATCTATCCCACTGGTCGATGCTGGGTGCGCGTTTCCTGTTGGCGGCGCGGCAGTTCGGCGCGGTAGTTCGGAGCACCTCGTAGTTGGTGCGTAAGTACATATCGGGCAAGACCAACGGGCTGCGCAAGGATACGAGGTCCGAACTCAAAGCCGCCAAGTCGACCGACGTCACCTGCCCGGCCGGGGCCTCGCACCGGACGGGACACCGACGGTCGCGACGATCCGCGTCACCGGCCAGGTGCACGTCCGCAACGGCGGCGAGGTTGAATGCGAATGCCGCACCTGCACATTGGATTTCGGGACTATTGATGTCCCGTTCAGGGCCGAGGGGTCGCGAAGAGCTCGCCGCAGCCCTGGCCGACGGCAATCAAGCGCGCGTGGTGGCGAATCTCGAGCGCCACGCCACCCTCGACCACCGGAGAACAATGGATTCGACATCTACGGCGACCAGTTCGGCTTCCCCTTCGCCACCATCGACAAGCTCGACGTCACCCGGCACTGAACAATGGATGAGGCTTGCCCTGTACCCGGCCGCCCGGATCGCCGAGCTTCGCGGGTCCATCGGACCGCGGCGACCGGAAAGATGGCGTCCGCGTGGTCACCTATCCCATACATCGCCGGTGACGGCGGCGACGTTGACAGCGATTGTGGGCTGACCGGCACCGCACTTCTGATGGAGAACGGCATGAACTGTCGCGCTCGACGCGCCTTGTCGTGTGCTTCATTCATCGGGTAGGGGGGTCTTCGGAACAAAGCATCTAGCGAAGGGAGGGGTCGCTCGGCGACTCGCGGCAGCGTGGTTTACCGCGGTAAACCAGCATGCCGGCGATCCCGGCAGATAACTTGGTCGTCAATGGGCATCGGAGCGCCTATCTCCCGGGATGGCCACCGATCCCGCCTCGGGTTGCTGAGCCGGTGTCCTGTCCACCTCGGTTGTCTTGCCGTGGACGCGGGTGACCTCGATGAACGCGCCACCGAGGGTGGAGCTGACCGGGTAGCCAGTCGTCCACGTCAGGCCCACCGACGACATGCGTCGGCGGTGCCGGTGATGGTGCGCCGGTGATGCGACGACGGGAGTGTCGATGTGTCGGGCCGGCAGGGGTTCGTTCGGGGGTGGCGCGAGTCCTCGTTGCCGGCCGGGCGGTGTCAGTGGCGGATGGGGTTGCCGGCCTCGTCCCAGTCGGGCAGGTCCGGTATCCGGATGGCCAGGACGGTGTCGGCGAGGATCAGGACGACGGCGATTGTGCGAGCAACCGGCCGGAGGACGAACGAGGTGATCATCGGAGGGGTTTCTTTCTGGGGTCGGGGTGGGGCGTTGCCGGTGTGTCGGGCATGTGTGCCTCACAGTGAGTGGAGCGATTCGGGTTCTTCGAGGATCATGTGCACGCGGGAGTTCGGGAACGGCCGACCGGCGGGGTGGGGTACCCGTTTCGGACCCTGGTCCGTACCGGCCGGTTTCCTTACTCCGGGAAAGTAGGTATGCCCTCGGGTATTGCGGCCGTCGCTGCGCCGCGGCGGAGGCGGCATCGTGTGATGTGCCACACCGGCTCTACGGAGGTTCACACGATGTACTACCCACACCGATCGCCGGTGCCCCGAGCTGACGGGCCTCACCCGGCGATGCACCCTTCGAACTCGAATCCGGAATGCCTCGAACCCGGAATGTTTCGACAACGCGATGCGCACCGTCCTGGGTGTCCATGGCCATGAGAAAGTCCCCACTGGTGGCCGAGTAACGGTCCCCACCGGTGGCCAGATGAAAGTCCCCGCCTCGTGTTCGTCGTGATTCCCACCGGAACACCAGGCCTGAGCGGTGAAGGTGAAGGTGCCACCCAGTCACCTGTCACCGCCCAGGGAGTTCCATTGAAGTCTGCGAAGGACCGCATGGACATCATTTCCGCCTACCGCGAGGTCGGCACCTACCGAGGCGCCGCCGAGATGTGCGGCACCACCCACAAAACCGTCCGCCGTGTCATCGAACGATTCGAAGCCGGCGACACCCCACCCCCACGACAACCCCGCCCCCGCAACTACGACACCGTCACCGAGATCGTCGCAGAACGCATCGCCTCGTCCCGCGGCAGAATCTCCGCCAAACGCCTGCTCCCCATCGCCGCGGCCGCCGGATACACCGGCTCGGACCGCAACTTCCGCCGCCTCGTCGCCGACGAGAAAACCAAGTGGCGCAAAAACAATCACCGCGGTCGCCGGCCCGCCGTGTGGACACCGGGCGAATACCTGGTCATCGACTGGGCCACCCTCGGTGCCGGCCTGCACCTGTTCTGCGCGGTGCTGGCGTATTCACGGTGGCGGTTCGTCGCGTTCGCCACCGACGAACGCGCCGGCACCACCTTGACGCTGATCGCCGAGGCCCTCGCCGCGATCGGCGGGGTGCCCGCCAAGGTCCTGGCCGACCGGATGGCCTGCCTCAAGGGCGGAGTCGTGGCGAACGTGGTGGTCCCGACCCCGGATTATGTGCGGATGGCCACCCACTACGGGTTCCGCCCCGACTTCTGCCACGCCGCCGACCCCGAATCGAAGGGCATCGTCGAACACCTCGTCGGCTACGCCCAACGCGACCTGGTCGTTCCGCTGCTCACCGACGCCGACCTGTCCGGCCGGCCGGTGGACCTGGCCACCGCGAACGCAGCCGCCCAGGCCTGGTGCATCGAGGTCAACACCCGGGTGCACACCGAGATCGACGCGGTCCCCGCCCAGCGTCTGCGCGAGGAACAGGCCGTGCTCGGACCGCTGCCGTCTTTGCGACTGCAGATCGGGCCGCCGCCGGTGACCCGCAAGGTCGACAGGCTCTCCTGCATCCGCTTCGGCTCAGCTCGTTATTCGGTGCCGACCCGACTGATCGGGGCCACCGTCACCGTCGCCGCCGGCGAGGGGCGACTGCTGATCGCCGACCCGGCCACCGGTCAGGTCGCCGCCGAGCACGCGCTCACCGCCCCGGGTACCGCGTCGATCCTCGACGAGCACTACCCGACCCCACGACAGGCTCCCAGTCGCGGTCCGCGACCGAAAACCGAAGTCGAGAAACGATTCTGCGCACTCGGTCCGGTCGCCGAACAGTTCCTCGTCGGCGCCGCCGCGGCCGCCAACACCCGCCTGCCCGCCGAACTCGCGGTGCTGCTGGACCTGCAGGCCGCGCACGGCACCGACGCCCTGCTCGCCGCGTTGACCCGGGCGGTGGCGTTCCGGCGGTTCCGCGCCGACGACGTCCGCTCGATCCTCGATGCCGGGGCCGGGGTTCCCCAACCCCGCCCCGGCGGTGATGCGCTGGTGCTGGACCTGCCGACCGCGCCGACCCGCTCCCTCGACGCCTACGCCGTCACCCGAGAGGAGACCGCGCGATGAGCAGTTCGAGCACCGCCGTTCCGCCGGCGGCCGCGGCACTGCCGGCCGACCTCGACGCCGGTCTGCGCCGGCTCAAACTCGCCACCGTCCGGCGCACCGCCGCCGAGGTCCTGCAAACCGCCAAAACCCAACGTTGGACCCCGGAGGAGGTGCTGCGCACCCTGATCGAAGCGGAGTTGGCCGCCCGCGACGCCTCCAACATCGCCGCCCGACTCAAAGCGGCGGCGTTCCCCGTCGCCAAGACCCTCGACAGCTTCATCGTCGCCGAATCCTCCATCCCACAAACCACATTCGACTATCTGATCGGTTTGGAATGGGTTCGTGCCCATGCCAATCTGGCGCTGGTGGGCCCACCGGGGACCGGAAAATCCCACACCCTGATCGGGTTGGGCATCGCGGCGGTGCACGCCGGGCACAGGGTCCGCTATTTCACCGCCGCCGACCTCGTCGAAACCCTCTACCGCGGCCTGGCCGACAACACCGTCGGCAAGACCATCGACACGCTGCTGCGGGCGGATCTGATCATCGTCGACGAGGTCGGGTTCGCGCCGCTCGACGACACCGGCACCCAATTGCTGTTCCGGCTCGTCGCCGGCGCCTACGAACGCCGTTCGCTGGCGGTCGCCTCGCACTGGCCGTTCGAACAGTGGGGCCGGTTCCTGCCCGAGCACACCACCGCCGCCGGCATCCTCGACCGGCTCTTGCACCACGCCACCGTCGTACTCACCGACGGCGAGTCCTACCGGATGCGCCAAGCCCGACACGAACGAGGTGAACGCCCCTGACCCCAACCCCCGAAACACCCACGAGGCGGGGACTTTCACCTGGCCAAGAGCGGGGACATCACGATGGCCGTTGACACTGGGCGGGTTCGGTGTCGAGGTCGCACCGCGACCGCCGCTGTCTCCGGCCGCGGGCGCATGACCACGCGACTGGGGAGACTCGTCATCTGGAAGTGCCGGGACTGCGCCGTGCTGCTCCCGCCCCTGACCGTCTCCTGCCACTCGTGCGGCAACGGCGAGCTCGAGCCTGTCGACTCGGCCGGTGCGGGAGTAATCGTGTCGTGCCGGACCGCCGATCGCTCACCCGACCCGGTGTGCGGTGCGCCGTGCCCGTCGGTCATCGCCATCGTCGAACTCGACGAGGGCCCGTGGGTCTATTCGTGGATCGACGGTGAGGTTCCGGTGCCGTCCGATCGGCCGGTGAGGGTGCATTTCCGGTGGACACAACCGGGGGAGAGATTCCCGGTCTTCGAACCACGCGACTCCCGGTGACTTCCGGCTTCTGCTGATCCTGGGCGCATGCCGGAACTCGATCGAGCCACCGGCGGAGAACGGCGCACGCGTCGTTCCTGACCGAGAACTGTGCTGGCCCCGGGAGACTCCCCACGGCGTGTGTCGGTCCAGCGGTGGTTGTGGCGAGGTGGGGTTCTGGTGCCGGGCGCATGGACCAGGCGCGAGGCGTGGTCCCTGGTGGGTGTCGGTGGGGCGTGGTCGTGTCGGTGTCGGAGGCGCGGGTGGCCGGGGACCGGTGAACGGTCTTTTTGGTGGGTGTCGTGTGGTGTGGAAGGAAGGCAATGCCCGGAGTAGGTATCGGCGCGATGGTTGGTCTGTTGTGGTGGCTGTTGCTGGTGGTTCCCGTTTCGTTCGGCGTGGCGGCCCGAGCGGACGCGAAGGCCCGCCGCACGTCCGAGTCCCGGGCGTCCGATCGGGATCGGAGGGGATCGGTCGCGGCTGGTCGGTGCGATCGGTGGCGGAAGCTCGCAACCCGGGCGTGGTTGATCTGTGGCGGCGCATCGCTGCTCACGGGAGGAGTCGTCGGTGTCCTGATCTTTGTCGGTTGAGGGTGGCCTGTACCGGGCCGCGCTCGATCGTGTGCAGCTGTCGGTGCGGGACGGGATGAGATGTCGACGTCGAACCCGCTCCCGGATTGTCCTTAGGATGTGAAAACGCTTCTGCAGCAATGCTATACGTGATATCGGGATCGCACGGGATGTGGCGACTCGGCCGGGTTCGCAGGGAAGTGCAACTGGACGCCGCGGGGCGAGTTCCGACTCTGCTTGTCGCTCACCGAACGACAAGCTCGCTTGGGCAGCGCGTCGGCGAATCTGCGCACATGCTTGGTGCAGGAGAGAAGTTGAGAATCGCAGCACTCGCAATACGGACCTGAGGCTAACTGTTGTTGAGCAGGCGGTTCGCAGCTTCACTCATGAAGTTGTCTTCGACAGCGAAGATGCGCCCTCGCGGGTCTGCCTGTTGTACCGCTACACCCACTGCTTGCCGATGCTGGCGCGATCGTGTCGGTGGGTGGCCGTAGAGAATCCCACGCTGCTTTCGCTGAGGTGTTCAACTCACTGTCCAGAGCCGAACTGGTCCGCAGCACAGGCTCTTGGAAGTCGATTGACGGCCTTGAGATCGCGGTGGCCGAGTGCATCGACCGATTCAACCCCCCCGGTGGTTGCATGGCGCGATAGGGATGATCCCACCCGCCGAAGTCGAACAGTCCCACTGCCATTCACCCCATCCCGCCGGAACAACCGAGAGGCATCAAGAGTCTCCACCGCAGTCGGGGCGCTACAGCATTGATCCCTCTGACGATCATCGAGATACGGCAAGTTTCAACCGTGCGACCTGCCCGATTACCACGCCCTTTGCGAGATTTGGCGCTGGTCGCTCTGGTGCCGAGTCGGCCAAGCCGGAGCCCGCGCCAGCCACTACATACGGCGACATCACTCACTGTCGTTGCAGCACTAAAGAACGCGCACTTGAGTAGCTGGAATGACCCCCTTTGCCAAGGGCGGGTCTGCGCGGCGCCGGTGACGCTTTGAAGACCCGCCCCTTGATTCGGCGGTGGACCACAGGTGCGGCGGGATGATGCGCCCGATCGGCAAGGAGTCGCCGCCGGTGCCGTAGCGGCACATTGATGGGTAGGTATCAGGACTGCGGAACTGTTCGCAGTTCGCGGCGTAGCAGTTTCCCGGTTGCCGTCTTGGGGAGGTCGGACATGATCTCGATGATGCGTGGGCACTTGTAGGTTGCCAGCCGCTTCTTTGTGAAAGCGATCAGCTCCTCGGGCGTGACCGTTGACCCGGGTTGGAGGCTGACGAACGCCTTCACCGTCTCTCCACGGTAGGAGTCGGACACGCCTACCACGGCCGCTTCACGAACGGCTTCGTGCTCGTAGAGCACGTCCTCGACCTCGCGAGGCCACACTTTGAAGCCACTCGCGTTGATCTGGTCTTTCTTACGATCGATGATGTAGAACCAGCCGGCGCTGTCCATGTAGCCCACATCGCCGGTGTGCAGCACACCGGCGGAAATCGCATTCGCGGTGGCCTCGGGCTTGTTCCAGTATCCGGCCATGACCTGTGGCCCCGCTGTCACCAGCTCCCCGACTTCACCGGGAGGAAGGTCGTCGCCGTTGTCGTCGACGATTCGTGCGACTGTGTCGTAGACCGGTACTCCGACGGCGGTCGCGCCGGTCAGCTCGTCGACGGGTGCTCGCTTCCCGAAGGGCACGCAGTGGGACGGGGATGTCGTCTCGGTGAGACCGTAGATGTTGTGGATGTAGTGCCCGAACTTCTCCTCGAAGTCGGCAAGGATGCTGGGTGGGATCGGTGCTCCACCCGAGCAGATCTTGGTCAGGCTTGCCAGTGCTTCCTTACATGCGTTCTGCGCATTCATCAGCGCGGTGAACACCGTGATGGATCCAACGGTGAAGGTCGCGCGTTGCCTCTCGATCGTGTCGACGGTATCTACCGGGTCCATCCGGCACATCAGCACCAGTGGGGCGCCGGTCAGCAATGACAGTGCGATGTGACCGACGAGTCCGGTGACATGGAACAGCGGGGCGACTCCGAGGATCACGTCGTCGGCGCCGATGCCGATCCAATCTCGGTAGGTCTGGGCGTTGAAGGTGACGTTGCGATGGGTTGTCATCGCCCCTTTCGGGGGTCCGGTGGTGCCGGAGGTGTACGTCAGGAATGCCACTGTGTCAGGGCTTATCTCGACTGGAGGGACGGTCCGACCGCGGAAGGCGGCGAGCAGCTCGGTCATGTCCGTGGTGCCGGGACACTCGATGCGTTCGACGGCGGTGAGGGTTCCGCTGTTCGCACTCTGGAATTCGAGTTCCGAAGTCGTGATCACGGTGCGCACGTCGGTGGATCCGACGACGTGTGCGGCGACATCCTTGTACAACGATTGCAGAGTCACCAGGACGGTGGCACCGGAGTCACGCAGGATCTCCTCGAGTTCGCGCTCGCGGTACATCGGGTTGGCCGAGACTGTGATACCGCCGGCCTTCCATGCTCCGAGTTGCGCGATGACGAACTGAGGAATGTTCTGCGCGTAGATGACGACTCGTTCGCCCGGACGGAAGCCCGCATCGATGATCCCTGCAGCGAACGCGTCACTCAGTGCATCGAGTTCCTGTGCGGTGATACGACCGTCGAAGTATCGAATGATGTCGCCGTCGGGGTTGCGCTTCACCGTGGCGGCGAACATCTCCAGCGCGTTGTCGAACTCGATCGTGCGCGGTTCGGATTGCGCGGGGGTGTACTGCGACAGCCACACTTTTTCGTCGTAGAGACTCATGATCTGCCTTCTTCGCGGATGACGATGGGATTGGCTGCGGCGTCGGGGCGGTGACGCGCCGACTGCATCGTGAGAGGCGGAGTTGGGGCGCCTCACCTCCGTACATCGGTTAGACGTGCGTCTCGGATGTGTGTTCCGCCCGTACGCTCGCCACCGAGATCAAGCCGACGATCGAGAGTGCGATGACGAAGTATGCCGGCGAGAGGATGTTGCCGGTGTTCTCGACGAGCCACACTGCAAAGAAGGGGGCTGTACCGCCCGCGATGATCACGCCGAGGTTCCAGCCCATGGCGACGCCGGTGTACCGGGATTTCTTGTCGAAGAGCTGCGGCAGCATCGTGTAGGCGCCCACCTGGGTGGCCACGGAGTTCATCATCAGAACGATGAATGCAAGCGCCGCAACGAAAAGGCTCGTCGCCATCACTCCCATGAGGGGGTACGTCAGGATGATGAAGCCCGCGAAACCCGCCATCATCAACTTGTTCAGTCCGATGCGGTCGCCGAGCAGTCCGCCGAGCGGCATGCTCAGCGCCGCTGTTCCGATCGCGAGTGCCGCGACCCAGTAGACGAGGGTGGAGTCATATCCGAGCTGCTTGGTCAGGTGGATCGCCATGTACGTGAGGCCGATGTACGCGGTTCCGTTGACCGCAGCGCTGATGCCGGTCGCCTGAAGGAGGGCACGGGGCTGCCGTACGAAGACTTCCCGGACAGGCGCGTGGGATTTCTTCGCTACCGTCCCGTCGACGTCGTGGGTTTCGTCGACGCGTGTGCGGATCCAGAGGCAGAACACCGTCAGGGGAAGTGCGAGCAGGAACGGAACGCGCCAGCCCCACGATTCCATCTGAGCATCCGTGGTGAGCGCGGAGACGATACCCGCGATCACCGCAGCCAAGGCGAATCCTCCGGTCGACCCCATCGGGGTGAACGAGCCGTAGAACGCCTTGAGTCGGGAGGGGGCGGATTCGGAGATGAACGTCGCAGATCCGCCGACCTCGCCGCCGGCCGAGAATCCCTGCAGCAGTCGGACCAAGACGAGCAGCACGGTGGCCCAGACTCCGATCTGAGCGGGGGTCGGAAGCAGACCCATCAGGGTGCTTCCCAGGCCCATGCAGACGAGAGTTGCCAGCAACGCCTTCTTTCGGCCGAGTCGATCACCTAAGTGTCCGAACACGACACCGCCGAGCGGTCGGATCAGGTAGGCGGTGCCGAAGACCGCGAGAGCCGAGAGCAAGGAGACGACCGGGTTGTCGCTCGGAAAGTAGAGCGGTGCGATAACGACGGCCATGTATCCGTACAGGCTGAAGTCGTAGTACTCGATGAGCGTGCCGACTCCGCCCGCCAACGCGGCCCGACGGGACTTCTGAGTGGAATCCGGGGATTCGAGGGAGTTTCGCACTCCCTCACGCTGTGTCGTCATAGATGGAGACTCCCGTGAGAAGTGTGATCTGCGTCATTGGATAGTGGTGAGCCTAACGGTCGATTGTCAACCCGTGGAGTCGGCGAACTAACAAAACCACTGGTCATAGCCATAAATCGATCAATCACAAGCTCTGTCCAAACGAGCGTTCGGTTGACAGATGGGTCTCGTATCTGTGAAATACACCTCAGGAGCCACGGTGGCGAGGGGCATACCCGCCACCCCAGAAGAGACCAACGCACAGAAGGGCGAGGTGAGACAAGTGGCAACTCACGTGGACACCACCGATACAGCGTGGGTGAACCTGTATCCGCGTTCGGCGTCACCCGGTCTCGCAGGTGGGTTCCCCGAGACCGCCGGCGGAAACCTTCTCCGATGGGAGGAGAACCATGGCCAGGGATGCTGATGACCCCACCACGGGGCGGGCTCTCATCCTCGACGCAGCCGTCGAGAACTTCCAACGGCTCGGATATCACGGCACGTCCGTCCGTGACATTGCGCGCGACGCGGGGATCACCCCGGCATCGATCTACCACTACTTCCCATCGAAACAGGTGATCCTGCAAGAGATCATGGAGAAGGTCCTCACCGATGTCATCTCCTTGACGCGATCGGCGGTGGTGCGAAGCGGCAGCACACCCGATGACCAACTCGTCGCCCTGGTACGAACATGGGTCATTTTCCACACGACTCGGCGGGCCGAGGCTCTCATCGGCGCCTCCGAGATCCGCAGTCTCGACGAGTCGGGTCACCGCATCGTCGTCGCGTTGCGAGATCAACAGGAGAGCCTGTTCCGTGACGTCATCGATCGCGGCATCAGCGAGGGTTCGTTCACCACGCAGTTCCCTCGCGAAGCCGCTCGCGCGATCATCAACATGGGGTATTCCATCGCGTCCTGGTACCGCCCCGGTGGAGCGTTGTCACCGGACGAGATCGCCGATCGCTACGCGGCTCTCGCGCTCGGAACCGTCGGTGCCGTGTCCTCTTTCCGTTTCCCCGATGTACCCACGGATACGTCGGGGCCGGCTTCGAACCCTTCGTCGGAAAGGATCCGACCATGAGCGCGCCGTCGACGGACTCCGTGGACACCGAGCCGCCCGCACCGGAGACAGCCTTCCCATTTGACCTCGCAACCATGCGCCGGTGGCTGGCCGAGCACGAAACATGCTCGGTCGGAGAGCATCTGACTGCACAACAGATTGCAGGTGGCCGCTCCAACCCGACCTATTCGCTCACCGACGGTCAGCACAGTTGGATCCTGCGGCGCCCGCCGATGGGACATGTCCTGCCCACAGCCCACGACATGGGTCGCGAATACCGCGCGATGACGGCCTTGCGGAACAGCGCGGTACCCGTCCCCCGCACCGTCGGTCTGTGCGAGGATTCGGCCCTGCTCGGCGCACCGTTCTATGTGATGGAAAAGCTCGACGGCACAACCTTGCGCACGGCGCAGGACACCGGGCGTTTGACTCCGGAACAGCGAGCCTCGATCGCCGACTCGATGGTCGATATCCTGGTCGCTCTGCACGAGATCGACCCGGCCGAGGTCGGTCTTGCTGATTGGGGTAGGCCGCAGGGATATCTCGAGCGACAACTGCGGCGGTGGAAGCAGCAGTGGGAACACTCGGCGACTGTCCCTCGGTCCGAAGTCGACGAGCTGTGCACTCGCCTCGCAGCGTCGCTTCCCGGGAGCAACCACCCGGGGATCGTGCACGGCGACTTCAAAATCGACAATCTGATGGTCGATCATCAGGATCCCACCCGGATTCTCGGACTGCTGGACTGGGAGATGTCCACGCTCGGCGACACCCTGGCCGATGTCGGAATTCTGTGTTCGTTCTGGGATCAGGAAGGCGAGTTCCACAACCCCATCACGGCGGGCGCCACGGCCCTTGCCGGCTTCCCTCGCCGCGAGGAGATCGTGCAGCGGTACGGAGAGGCACGCGGGATCGACGTGGCGGACCTCGACTGGTACCTCGTCTTCGCCGACTTCAAGATCGCCGTCATCCTCGAGGGGATCCACGCACGATATCTGCAGGGGCACACGGACGGTGAAGACGTATCCGACGTCGGGAGCATGGTCGGTCCCCTACTGGATCGGGCACTTCACCGTGCTTCGCACTCATCGGCGCCCGGGCTATCGGGTCTCCGAACCAACCGTTGACCACACCACCGATACACACGATTGAGGACTCCATGACGACACTGCGCACCGTTGCGCTCGATGCCCAACCCGACGTCGCGTCCCTGGATCTACGTCCTTCCGGAAAGGCACTCGAACTGCGGGACCGCCTGATCGAGTTCATGCACAGCCACGTATTCCCGGCCGAGCACGAATACGAGGCGTACCGGCGCAACGCCGGGCCCGAGGACCACACGGTGCCACCCGTCGTCGAAGCACTCAAGGAGGAGGCCCGCACGCGCGGTCTGTGGAATCTGTTCCTGCCTGCCGAGTCCGGCATCGGTCAGCTCGACTACGCAACTCTCGCCGAGATCACCGGCTGGAGTTTGCATCTCGCGCCGGAGGCAACGAACGGTCAGGCCCCCGATACGGGGAACATGGAGTTGCTGCACCTGTTCGGCACCGATGATCAGAAGAAGCAGTGGCTCGACCCTCTGCTCAACGGTGAGATCCGATCCGCCTTCTCGATGACCGAGATCGCTGTGGCCAGCTCCGACGCGACAAACATCGAAACCCGTATCGAACGCGACGGCGACAGCTACATCATCAACGGGCGCAAGTGGTGGACCAGCGGCGCGGCGGATCCTCGCTGCCGATTGCTCATCGTGATGGGCAAGACCGACCCCAACGCCCCGGCGCATCGCCAGCAGTCGATGATTCTGGTGCCGATCGACACTCCCGGGGTCACGATCGTGCGCGACGTGCCGGTATTCGGGCACTACGACCAGCACGGGCACTGCGAAGTGGTCTACGACAATGTGCGGGTTCCCGCCGATCATCTCCTCGGTGAGGAGGGCGGCGGTTTCGCGATGGCGCAGGCGCGTCTCGGTCCGGGCCGCATCCACCACTGCATGCGCGCCTTGGGTGCCGCCGAACGTGCCCTGTCGCTGATGACCACACGCGCCCAGGAGCGTGTCGCCTTCGGTAGTCCGCTGGCCGAGCAGGGTGTCGTCCAGCATCAGATCGCCGAGTCGCGTATCGCGATCGATCAGGCCCGGCTGTTGTGCCGTCTTGCGGCCAAGACCATCGACGAGCACGGCAACAAGGCCGCAGCCCCGTACGTGTCGGCTGCGAAGGTGTCGGTGCCGCGTGTGGCGCTCGAGGTCATCGACCGGGCGATCCAGGTCCACGGCGGTGCCGGTGTCAGCGACGATGTGCCGCTCGCGGCGATGTACGGCTGGCACCGCTCCATGCGGATCTTCGATGGTCCGGACGAGGTGCACCTGCGCACGATCGCGAAAAACGAACTCCGCAAGTACAAGTGAGACGGGAGGCTCGAACATGACCGCATCATCGACAACGCCTCGCGCTGCGACGACAGTCACCGTCGCGGAGATCGCCGCGATGGAGAACGTCGATCTCGGTGTTACCGAGTGGTTGACCGTGGATCAGGATCGGATCGATCTCTTCGCCGACGCCACCGACGACCACCAGTGGATCCACGTCGACCCCGAACGGGCAGCGGACGGGCCGTTCGGCCACACGATCGCCCACGGGTATCTGACGCTCGCGCTCGTCCCGCGACTTCTCGACACCCTGCTGACGATCACCGACCAGGCGCGGGGCACCAACTACGGGATCGATCGTGTGCGGTTCACGCACCCCGTTCCCGTTGGGGCGCAGATCCGCCTGGCCGCCGAGCTCGTCACGTCCCGACTCCGGGAGGATGGCGGCGTCCAGTACACGGTGGCGGTGCGCGTGGACATCCGGGGGCAGGACCGGCCGGCGATGCTCGGGCAGATCGTGTATCTGACATATCCCCCTGCTTGACAGGCATTCTCATTTACACGGAAGGAGTTACGGTGCACGCCTTCGTGCTGAACGATTACAGCGGCCCCACGGGGCTCGCCCTCACCGAGGTGGACCCACCTGCCGCCGCAGACGACGAACTGCTGCTGAGGGTGCACTCGGTGGGGGTGAATTTTCCGGATCTGCTCATGACCAAGGGGCAGTATCAGCACAAACCGGAACTTCCCGTCGTTCCGGGTTGCGAAATCGCGGGCACGGTCGTCAGCGCACCGACCGATTCGGGTTGGAGCCCCGGAGATCGCGCCGCTGCCTTCGTGTGGCAGGGCGGCTTCTCCGAACAGGTTGCCGTTCCGCTTGATTCGGTGGTCCGCATACCCGACGCCGTCGACTTCGATTTTGCTGCCGCCATGGTGGTCAACTACCACACGGTGCACTTTGCGCTCGCACGACGAGGTCGGGTCCGACCTGGTGAAACTGTTCTGGTGATGGGCGCAGGTGGGGGGATCGGCACCGCTGGTATCCAGGTGGCGGCCGGTTTGGGTGCGCGGGTGATCGCCGGGGTCTCGGACGAGAGCCGCGCCGACATCGCGTCCGCGGCCGGCGCAGCGGAAACGATCGTGCTCGAACCCGGATTCGCCGCGACCCTTCGCGACATGACCGACGGACGAGGAGTGGACCTTGTCCTCGATCCGGTCGGCGATTGGCTTTTCGACGAGGCCGTGCGCGCTCTCGCTCCCGAGGGACGGATCGTGGTCGTCGGATTCGCGGCAGGGAAGATCCCATCGATCAAGGTGAACCGGTTGCTGCTTCGCAACGCGAGTGTGATCGGTGCGGCATTCGGAGCATTCCTCGGACTGGACAGCGACCTCATGCGGGTGCAGGCGGAATCCCTCGAGCGCATGATCGCCGAGGGAACTGTCGTTCCGCAGATAGGTGCCAGATATTCGTTCGCCGACCTCCCGAAGGCGCTGGAGCACCTCGAGCAAGGCAAGATCCGAGGAAAGGCCGTCGTCCAGGTGTCATGAGGGCGGGTAGAACCAGCAGCATCTCGAGTTGGCTCACGTTTCGACAGGGAATGCGCGTGCACACCTCTGACCTGCCCAGTGGGTCCCGATCAGGTGCCTTCACGCCCTGACGGAATGAGCCGCCTCCGGACGGACCCTGGCTCAGCCATCCTGATGACCCTTCTTGCTCGGCAATCGAGGAGCATCCGCCGGTCCGTTCGGCATGAGGGCGCCAGGGTGTGGTCGCTCGTGGTCGGTAGGTCTCGATGCGGGGAGCGACGGCGCTGTTCGCAGTGCGGTGACAGGTGAGGACGGTGACGCCGAGACTGCGCGGAGGGGTCGTAGGCGAACTGGGCGGCGTTGACGGGGGCTCGTCGAAAGTGCGACAGAGCCGCTTCTCGAACTCGCTTGTAGCATAATGGGTTTGAGGTGGCGGACGGCGTTTCCGAATCGGTCGGTTGGGTGGCCGTGGCACGCTTCTCTTGATCGGAGGTCCGGGGCACCCGTCGCTCGACTATGGGCGTGCACCGGTCCGCCGGCCGGGATAGATGTGCGCCGCAATGTCGATTCGGTGGAGCTTCACGGGGCGAGAGCGGCATTGTGGGCGGTGAGCAGCGCCCCGAGCAGGTAGTGCCCGTCCGCGGAGTCGAGCGCGATCACGCCGCCGACCGCGGCGACGGCGGGATGGCTGGGCGTGCCGGGGGAGCCGGCGAGCATCCAGGCCAGGGTGTTCTCGTCGTGCCGGGGCCGGTACTGCACGCCGTCGATGCCTGGATTCGCAGCGAGGATCGCCGCCGCCCAGCGCCGGGTGTGCAGGTACCCGGAGGGATCGCACTTGGTCAACCAGACTCCGGCGTTGATCCGCGTGGCGCCGGTGCCGGTCAGGTCCACCACGCGCACCGTTCGGGTGGTGTGTAGCTCGCTGAGGACGCGTCCGGCGATCTGGACGCGGGGGATCAGCCGGGGAGACTGGTCGACCGGCAGGTTGCGGCACAGGGTTTCGGCGACCGCGGCGGCCGGGCTGTCGCCGAGATACAGGTACGAGTACGTGCCGTCGAGGCTGTCGAACCGGCCGCCCGCCCGTACCCGTGGCCGGGGCGTCGGGTTCAGATCGGCGGCGCAGCGGGTGGCGCCGTGGATCCGCCATACCGAGGTCCCGGCAGCGATGGTGGTGATCAGGGCAGGTGGCAGCACACGCGGTGGATCCGGGTAGTCCACGCCCCGTCAGCCTTCGAGCAGATCGTCGGCCATGTCCCGCAGTTCCTGCTCGTACCCGCCTGCGACGGCGAGTTCGGCCGGGGAGCGGGGGTCGTCGGCGAATGCGGTGGGACTCAGCCACCACGATGCCGTGCCCCATGGGTCGGATTTCGCGCCCAGGGCAGTGTTGATCTCGGCGACGATCGGGCGGACCCGGCGTCGTTCGGCGTCGAACTGGAAGGCGGGGTAGAGCTTGTGTCCACCGGCGGGCAGGGCGATCACCGTGCCTGTGGCGGCCAGTCGGCTTGCGGTGTTGCGGCTGGTCGTCGCCTTGCCCAGGACGCGACTGACGGCGGTGGAGTCGAGCATCTCGTGCTCGTCGATGAGGGTGCCCAGTACCGAGGTGACGATGCGGGTGCGGGCAACGGCGGCCGCGGCGGGATTGGTGACCGCACGTTCTTGGGCGAGTGCCAGCGCCGGGCTCATCGCCAGGAGTGCCGTCACGTCGTCTCGGACCGGGCGCATATGCGGCCGGCGGGAGAATTCGTCGGCGAGGAGACCGACGAGGTCGTCGTCGGACAGGGCATGGATCGTCTCGCGGGCACGGTCACGATCGGCGGGCATGGCACACCTCCATATGTGCCACAATTGTACCGTGTACCATCCGTCCCACGGAAGTGCTGTCGGGGTGACAGGTACATCAGCGACGTGGTCGTCGAGTGCCATCCGGCCGATGCCCGGGGCCACATCGAGGAGCCGCCGGATAGGCAGCGGACGCCCTGCGTGAGTGAGCCTGCAGCTCGCGCGGGTGGTCGCCGAGCGACGGGGCCTTGACTCTCAGGCCGGTCAGGGTCGGTCGTAGTCGACCCCCGGCGACGTGCGGGTGAAGACGACAGTGGGGCCTCGTGTGTCGCCGAATGCGCTCAGGGGGCGCGGAGTACGTCGGTGTGACCTTTCGCGTCGGAGTTACTGGCGCACAGGTGTTGTGGGTCTCGTCGAGGATGTCTGAAGGCATCGAACACCCGGCGTGTCGAGGAATGTGCACCGTTCAGAGGTTCCACACTTGCAGCAGGGCGGTGTGGAGGATGGGGAGATGATGCGGTGGTCGAGGTGGAGTCGGGGGTGGGGTGTCCGGCGTCGGGGGAGGTAGCGGGTGCGTTCGCGGGGACGGTCAGCGGCAAGGTCGCGACCACGGTGGCCGGGTCCACCGTCCACGCGCCTGCTCGCCGAGACCGTCGACTCGGCGATCACCTGGCGATCACGGTTTCGCGCGGTCGAATCTCCGCGAAGGTGGAGCTGCCGTGCGTGACCAGAGGTGGTTCCACCCGCTCCATTTTAGCTAGAATTATGTACATGACGACTCTTCCTGTTGCCGATGCCCGGGCGCAGCTGTCGAGGCTGGTGGATGAGGCCGAACGCACGCATGAGCGGTTCGAGATCACCCGCAACGGGCACCGCGCCGCGGTCCTGCTGGGCGCAGACGACTACGACGCGCTGCGGGAGACGATCGCGGTGTTGTCGGATACGGATTTGCTGACGGTCCATCTCGCCGGACGGGCCGAGGTCGAGGGCGGGGATGTCGTCGAGGCGAAGGAGCTGGCCCGGCTGATGCGCGATCCTCGGTCGGCGGAGGAGTGAGCGAGCCGGGTGACCGGTATCGGTTGGTGATGGCGCGGTCCGCTGCGCAGACGCTGACGAAGTCGTTGCCGGAGAAGGTCGCTACTGCGGTGTACGAGTTCGTCACGCGTCCGCTTCTGGAGAATCCGAGAGGGGTTGGAAAACCTCTGGAGTCGCCACTTGCGCCGGCGTACAGTGCCCGCCGGGGCACGTACAGGGTGCTGTATCTGATCAACGACGCGAACGGCACGGTCGAGGTCACCGCGATTTCCCACCACGCCGACGCCTTTCACATGTGAACCTGTCACCGTGCACGATCGCGAATTTGTCCGGGAAGCGTGCCGCGGATCGGCGCGGAAGGTCGCCGATGGATTGCCCGCGTGCCTGGGACACGAGGGTGGAGCAGGCGCTGTCGAACTGCATGTGTGGACCTCTCTGCTCGGGTGCGAGTCGGAGTCGGTCGTGGCCCCGTCTCGCGGCGCGACTCGTAGGTGAACTGTGCCCGCGCAGTTCGGTGAGCCGATACCGTCCAACTACGTGATCACTACGGATCGGGTCCAGGCCTCGATGGCGGAGTGAAAGGTCCAGCTCGCACGCTCTTCATCCGAAACCGTCACTGCGACTACGCATTCTGTCCCCGGCTACCGACACATCCTGACCCCACCACTTGCCCTGCAGTGTGATGTGGAGCGACAGTGTCCCCCTAAGTGGACTGGATCACAGTCGGGTCCCGTTCGTATGGTTCCCGTCATCGCCTGCATCTGCGTACCTGATTCACCCACGCCCTCCGAGGGCGGAACGGAGCAGCAATGAACGAAAATCTCGCCAACGTCGGAACCGGCACCAATCTCTTCTCCACAGGAAAGGTCAGAGGAGTGGCCCGGTGGTTCAACGACACGTCCGACGTCCTGTCGATCGACGATGACGACCTCGAGAATACGATCGCGTTCGTCAACAAGGGAGGCATGACCTTCCTCTCGCCGATCCTCCCGGACCTGCGGGGCATCGTCTGTACCGCGGGCAGCCGGGAATCCCACCTCGCGATCTTGTGTCGCGAATCCGACGTGCCATGCGTGCTGGCGGCAGACCTCGTCGAGTCCGTCTCCGACGGCGACATCGTCGTCCTCGATCTATCCGACTCCGAGACGGCATATATCGCTACGACCGCGGAGGTATCGGCATGACTGCGCAGCTGACCTCTCCCGCGAACCTCGACCTCCTCTACACGGACCCCACCTACGAGCCGACACTCGACGAGTGGAACTGGCTGGTACACAAGGCCGGTACCGCATACAAGTCCGAACTGGCCGCGCGCACGGTATTCGAATCCGAACTGTTCGGAATGAACACCTACATCATCATGTCGATGATGGAGGACTATCTGCGCGTACCCGAACGCATCCGCACGATCCGGCAGCACGCTACGCCGACCGAACTGGTCCGCAAGGCCCTGCCCATCGGCACCAAGCGAAGCTTCATCAACCTGACAGCTACTCCGCTGCACTATCTGACCGGCCGCGAACTCTTCGTGGACCTCGGCGAGAACACGCTCGCCGACGGCCTCGAGGACCAGCTGGAAGTCCTGAGATTCTGGCGCGAGGCGACTATCGCGATGCGTACGGACGGTGTGCTGTTCAACATGGATGCCGATCCTGCAAACAGCTCTCACGTCGTCGACGACGAACTGCTGTCCGAGATTCGCGCGGCTCTGGTCCCTGCCGACGATGCGACCAAGACAGCGATCCGCAAGTTCGGAGCACGCCTGACCGCATACGCATTCCTCGAGAACTGCGACGCACGGATGGCTGTATGTGACACAGGACCGTACGTCCTCGAGGACGGATCGTTTCTCGCTCTCCGCGAAACCTGCGCTGACGGTGACGGCGACTTCCCCTGGCTCGACGGAATCAGGGAATCGCTGCCCTACCACCATTTCGTCATTGCCTACCGCCTTCCGAGTACCGTGCAGATGGACAACAATGTCTGGGGCACAGCCTGGTTCACGCCGAGCGACTATCAGGGAGACATCCTCGAAACCCGTGTGTTCACTACGGACGACGGCACCCTCAGACCACTCGATCTGGACGACATCGAGATGGCGACCAAGGCGATCCGCAAGGCACACCGAACTCTGTACGAACGACTGGCAAATACCGATCCGCAACAGCGCAACCTGTACGCGACACAGATGTACGCATGGAAGCTCAAGGCATGGGCCCGTCTTGCCGACTGCTACGACGACATCGACTGGAACGTGACACCCCGCATCGCCGACTCCTTCCAGAAGTTCAGTGACCCGGAGGTGGCACTGAATCTGATCGGCGGCGTCTTCGTGCCCGGCGACCGTGACGGGTGCTTCCGCCCGCTGGGAGGTTGACAACCGACTTTCGCGTCGTGCTTCCGACAGCTGCCGTCCCGGCTCATGTAAGAGCCGACCAACAGCTGAGCACCCGCCGTCACAGGCCTCCCGACATCGTCGGTGGGAATCGTTGCCGAGCGCATCCGCGCCGGCCGGCCGGAGAACTGCTGATCTGCCCTACTGGAGAAGGACCCCGCATGCCTACTGCCGCGACACCAGCGCGATACAAAGGAGTGAGCTCGTACAACTTCGGATCTGCGCACGGCACGATCCGCGCTTTCCATACACCGCAGGACGTCATCGACGTCTTCGGTGACGACCTCGGTGGTGTCATCGCGCTGGTGGAGTCCGGCGGCACTACCTTCCTCTCGCCCATCCTCGGTCGATTGGGTGGAATTATCTGCACGTCCGGCACTTCCCGGTCGCATCTGGCCATCGTGTCGCGCGAATACGAAGTGCCGTGCCTCCTGGCCGTCGACCTCACCGACTGGATGCCCGCCGACGGTGATGCGGTGCGTATGGAATCGTCATCCGACAACGAAGGCTGGCTGATGCCGGCTACAGACACCGACGTGTCAGGGGCCAGCACCGCGGACATCCTTCCCACCGCGGCCCCCACATCCGGAGTCACCGACCACACAGGACCGACCCGCCGGTACACATCCGAAACGACCGGCTGTCCTGTAACCGACTGGTGGAACTACGTCGCCACCGTCGGAGACGAGATCGGGCGCAAACCCTTTCCGGCATCCGTCACGGTCGACACCGTGAGCCAGCTGTGTCGAGAGAAGATGACCGACAGCCAATTGGAACAACTCATCCTGCACATGGGTCGGTCTTTCAAGCCCGAGATGACACGACGGTCCGGCTTCACTTCCGAGATCTTTCCGATGATGCCGTACATGTCCATGTCGGTGATCGAAGACTTCTACAGCTATCCCGAACGGATCCGCGTGATCGATGCCGCGATGCCGGCCGAAGAAATCGGTGCGCGCTTGCGTATGCAGTCGGGACAGATCAGTCCCCTGTGGATCTGGATGGTCGGGTATCACTACCTTTGCGGACGCGAGCTTCTCATCGGTCTCGGAAAACTCGGTCCGAACGATGCCCTCGATGACGTGCGGACCGTCGTCGACTTCTGGAGACGACTCACGCTCTCCCATCGAGGAGACGGAACGCTCGACTACAAGGACGCCGGCTTCACCAACAAGTACCTGCCGCAGCAGGAAGTGGACTGCCTGCGCCGGACACTGCACCCCTTGGACGCCGCGACGAGCAAAGAGCTGAAGCAGCTCAACGCTGCGCTGTCCGGATACTGCTTCATGTACTTCACCGACTCGAGGGTCGGTATCTGCGACAACGGACCCTACCCGGACGAGACCCGGGGCACTGCGGTCCTGGTACGGGACTTCCTGAGCCTGGACAGTGGCCCCTTCGCCTACCCATGGGCTAAGACCTGCAATCCCGGAGTCAGCGGCGTGACGTTGACGCTCGAATACTCGCCAGCGGCGTTCCACGACTTCGAGATCAACGATTGGGGTACCACCTTCACCGAACCCGACCACTTCCTGTCCGCGGTCGTCAGTGCTTCGGTCGTAGCTCGATATGCCGACGGAACCACCACCGTACTCCCGCCGGAACAGTGGTCGGAGCTCGCGAAACGTCTGGGCTCCGAACACCTCGGGTTGTATCGGACCTTCAGCGACATGGATCGGGAAAGCCGCATCCTCGCAGCCACGCGAATGTACAGCTGGGGACTACGGCCGTTCGCGCGTCTTGCCGGTGTCGAAGACGCCATCGACTGGTCGTTCTCGAACCGTACGATGGCTCTCTTTCCCGAACCGCTCGCAGATGACGATCAGGCAGCCGCGATCTTCGGCGGAGCACTCGTTGCCCACGATCGCCCCAGCGCCTTCACAGGTTTCAACTAGACCACCGCAGCGGAACTACCGCACAACGCATCACGAGAAGTGGCCGCCGGCAGGTGGCTCGAAAGGTAAACATCATGCGTCAGTCAATGCAGCTCGTGACACCTGCAGACGAATACCTGATCCATCAGACACCCGATACGTTCTCGATCGTCTCCGACTCGGACGTGTCCTGGACGGAACGAGTCTGGTGCTCACTGTTCGCTCGCGACGGCTCGCTCCAGATCGACTTCGGCCTGGGCAAGTACCACAACCGCAATGTCGTCGAAGGTTTCGGCGGTATCTCCCGAGGCATAGAGCAGATCACTGTACGAGCCAGTACCGAGCTCGACCAGCACCCCGAGCGGACGGGCGTCGGACCGATCGACTACGAGATCATCGAGCCGATGCGTAAGGTCCGGTGCATCCTGCGTGAGAACGACGTCCAACCACTGTCTTTCGACGTCACGCTCACCGCGGTCCTGCCTCCTTTCCTCGAACGAAAGGATGCGCAGCGTGGAATGGACGGCCTACGGATCTCCTCGGACCTGCGGCGGTTCCATCAGCTGTGCACCGTCTCCGGGTGGGTCGAGATCGACGGCGACCGCACGGAGATCACCGACGAGACCTGGCTCGGATACCGGGACCGCTCGTGGGGGGTCCGCATGGACGTCGGTGAACCGGCCCCGGACGTCCACTCACCGAACCGCATGGATCAGGACTTTCTGCTCACCTGGAGTCCCATGTACTTCCAGCCGGCAGATGGTAGCGCCCCGTACGAGATTCACCATTATCTCCAGTGGGTCGATGGCGAGGTCCACTACTTCTCCGGATTCGTCAACTACGCGGATGGCCGTCAGGAACCTCTGCACGGCATGGTGGACGATCTGAAATACGACCCCGCCACACGACGTCTGCTCGGCGGCACGATGACCTTCGACTCCGGCTGGGGTAAGACGCGAACAGTGGAGATTGCGCCCGTGTCCGACATCGGATTCCACCTCGGCACCGCACTCTACTTCGGTTACAAGGGAGAGCGGCACGGCGGGTGGAAGGGCATCGACCATCTCGACGGCGAGCGGTACAAGGACATGACCGACCGCCAAACACTGCTCGAAGCTCACCAGTTGCGAGACTGTGTGATCACCACCCGGGAGGGTGACGCAACAGGATTCGGGATCTTCGAGTCGATGGTCATCGGCGACCATCCTCGCTACGGTCTCCGGGGTGAGGACTCGTTCCTCTGACGGACCCGTGACGCTGTCTGTCCGAGTCGGCCGCCGTACCCTTCACGAACGCAGGGGGTGCGGCGGTCGACGCGTCTTCGGGTCTCCGTCACCGAGTTGACAACGTTGATTTCTACGGAATGTGGTTTCCAGCAGTCGATTTGACACTCTCGACACGCAAGGTCCAGCTACCCGCAGCATTGTGGACGCTGCGGGTAGCCGGCCCCGATGGTGCCTCGTCATTGCCGTTGTGAGCGCGCGAGGAGCGCCAACTCCATCCTGGACTGACAACCGGTGGCCGTGAGGATGCGAGAGATGTACTTCTTGACACTGTCTTCGGCCAGCGACAGCGTTTCCGCGATCTGCGCGTTGGACAGACCTTCGGCTACGAGATAGACCACCTGTTGTTGCCGCTCGGGAAGTCGGGTCAAGGTGGCGAGCGGCCGCGTGGTGGGCAATCCACGTGCGATGGCGGACAATTGGCGGCTGAGCAACCGAAGGGTCGCCATTTCGTGCACTCCGAGCTTGTTGGGCTGAGGATCGAACATGCCCACCAATGCAGTATGGCCGCCACCGAGTTCGAGTCGCATCGCAGCGGCAGTCTCCATTCGCCATGTCGAACCCAGGAAGTGTCGGACGTAGGCAGCTGCAGCCGGCGGTAGGGGGGCGAACGCCTGTAGCTCCGCCAGTGAGGCGACCCCACTCGTCATCAGTTGTTGCACTGCGGAGGTGCAACCGAACACATCGTGGCGGGCCCAACGCTCCTGGTATTCGGGCAGCATCTTTGCTGTTGCCCCTTCGGTGAGCGGGGCGGCGTCCTCGAAGACGGTGTGGAACGTCGCTCCGGCGAAGAAGGACACGTGTTGCAGACCGAATTGCTCTTGTAGTGCTTGGACAGTGCGCTCTTTGAAGTCGGGAACGGATGCCGCATCGGCGCAGCGTTCGAGCACGTCGAACGCGAGCTCGTAGTCACGCGGTTCCAGGACTTTGCGTATTGGGGACCTGGTCGACGGGGGTGCGGAACGGGTGTTCCGAAGGCCTGTCGAACTGTCCCCCATAGTGGACTGGGTCACAGTCGAAATAGTAGCTAATTTCGGTCACAGAGTAAGAGGTTCACCTGCGTACCCGACGGTAGGTGCCGGTCGGTGCACTACGCCTCGGTCACTACACGATTCGAGTGAGGAACAATGTCTGATTCTGAATGGACCACTCCCAAATGGGGAGCAACGGAAGTGCTTCCGTTGCCCGGCCGCTTCAACTCCATGGTGCGGACGTTGGCGGCGGACCGTACCGCCGCAACCGGAGCGCAGTGGAAGGACATCGTCTTCGAGCGTCAATTCGAATTGTTCTCGCGCGCAGACGCCGACGCGATAGAGAAGGAAGTCCTCGACTCCGGCTACCGCTTCGACTTCTCGGCAACGGTGTCACTCGAATCCGAACCGGAGAAGTACCGGCGACCCGAACGTGAAACCTCAGGATTCACCGAGGAGCGGTCGGCAGACGGCCGCCGGCAGGTTGGTGTCGGTGACAACGTCATCAGCAAACCGCAGACGGTCGTCGGCCCTGTAGCCCTGATCTCCACGATCGAACAGGTGATGGACTACCTGACCGACGGGGTGCCGGCCGGGACCATCGCAGTGATCGACGATTCGGGCGGCACCCTGACCGCCCCGATCATAGAGGGATTCGCGGGAGTCATCTGCCTCGGCGGCACGGTCCGCTCTCACCTGGGGATCCTCGCTCGGGAGTACGACGTTCCCACCCTGATGAACTGCAAGATCGACGAGCTCCGGGACGGAGATCTGGTCGAGCTGGAGGTGACCGCGACACCTCCAGCCTCGGATGCATACGAAACCGGCGACATCGGGCACGCCCGAATCTGGCTGATCGAAAACGAGGGCTGAACCATGGCGAAGCTGAACTACCGGTCCCTGCTCGAGACCAACAACTACGTACGGAATCTGTCCGACACCACCTACTGGCTGTGCATCACCCGCACAGTGCAGGAATCGAAGCTCTTCCCGATGAGCCCATACATGCTGCTGAGCTATCTCAACAGCTTCTATCGGCTGCCCACTCAGCTGAGGGAGATCGACGCGATCACCCCCGCAGAAGAACTCGGCGACCGTGCGCGCGAGGTCAGTCTCAAGGTCAACACCGTCAACGGTGCCTGGGGCATGCCCACCTTCTACCTCCTCGGCCGGGAAATGCTGATGAACTGGGGTTTGATCCGGCCTACGGACGCAGTCGACGATGTCGTGGACGTGCTCGACTTCTCGCGACGGTTCAATCTCGCGTACCACCGCAACGACGGTCATCTCACCAACAAGGAATTCGGCGACCGCAGCCAGTTTCTTCCCGAGCGCACCCTGCAGGTCTTCGAAGCCGATCTGCACGGGGTCACCCCCGGTGACCGTCTGCACACTGCAGCCACCAAGCTCATCGCCCAGTTGTCGCAGTTCGCGTTCCTCGCGCACTGCGAGTGTCGCATCGGCCTGCACAACAGCGGTCCGTACAACTTGGGCAATGACCGGCAGATGATCGTCCGGGACTTCTTCGATCTCACCGAAGGCGACTACCCCTGGCTGGATGGCATCGCGACGCAACTGCCGTTCAACAATCTGACGATCCCAATTGTCTTCAAGGACACGAACTTCCACCTGATGGATGACTGGGCATCGTTCGAAGCCGAGCCGAGTTACAACGCCTCCAACATCGTGGCCATCGGCATGTACAGCTCGGATGCACTGACCGACGGCTACGTGCCGGTCGGAATGGACAATGCCGACACCTTGGCCGACACCATGGAGCAGTACCGCGAGATCCTCAACGAAGCGACCACCGACCTGTGGAAGCGCATCGCGTCCTGGTCGCGGGAACAGATGATCGACGCCGGCGCCCTCGTCTACTCCTCGGTAGGCAAGGATTTCGCGCACCTGGCCGGAACCTACCGCCAGGACGACTGGCTCCAACTCGACGAGCGGGTCCAACGCTTCAAGCCCCTGATGAACGACGAGTACGGCCGCGACCACCTCGGCGAGATGGTGGGTCTGCTCGGGCTGCCGCACCAGTCCGCCAACGAATACACGATGGCGCGCTACTCGTCGCAGAGCCGGAACATGATCAACGGCATACCCTATTCGGTACTCACCGATGACGACTACGCCCCGACCGTAGGCGACCACTTCTCCGGCTCGAGCAGCCTGCCCGTCAAGACCGGGCTGTGGACAACCAGCGCCGGCCGGATCGACATCGACGACTACAACGCACGCGCGCGCGGGTTCACTCCGGCAGTCCTCGACGGCGCGCACCGCTACCGCGACGAGGAGTGGGTGAAATGGCACCACGGTAGCGAGCAGGCCGACGAACTGTACCGCCTCACCCAGCGTGGCTCGCGCAATCTCGAAGGACGCGGTTCCGCGCTGAGGCGTGCCGACCTGCCGAGTCCCGGTGACACGAAGGGCGACGATCATGCAGATCGGTGACCTGATCCGCCGCGCCGGCGCGCAGTTCGGTTCGGCCCCGGCGTTGATCCACGAGGACCGGGTGGTGAGTTTCGCCGAGTTCGACGAACTCACCGACCGACTCGGCAATGCCCTGCTGGCCGCCGGTCTCACCGCCGGTGACCGGGTTGCAGTGCTCATGCCCAATGGCATCGACGGCGTCGTCGCCTACTATGCGATTGCGAAAGCGGGATTGGTGCGAGTTCCGTTGAACGTTCGCGAGACCGCCTCCGAGCACGCGTACAAGATCGATGATTCGCAGGCCCGCGCCCTGATCCATGCAGGAGACCCGCCCGCATCGGTCGAGGTGATGATCACCGCCGACGAACTGCCCGGTCTCATCGCGGGCGCCTCGTCCGACCCGTGCGACGTACGGCGTGAGCAGGATGCACCATTCCGTCTGGCCTACACCGGTGGGACAACCGGAAAACCCAAAGCGGTGGTCCTGACCACGCGGAGCGAACTCGCGGAGGTCGCCAACTTCCTGGTCGACCTGCTTCCCAACCTCCGACCGGATTCGGTGATGTTGCATGCAGCCCCCATCACTCACGGCAGCGGCGCGTTCTTCCTGCCGCATCTGGTCAAGGGCGCTCCGAACGTGATCCTGCCGAAGTTCACCTCCGCAGCATTCCTCGATGCAGCAAGAAAGTGCGGAGCCACAACGACATTCATGGTGCCGACGATGATCGCGCTGCTTCTTGAGGATCCGGACACGGCGACAGCCGATCTCGCCCTCGAGCGCCTGTGCTACGGCGGGGCTCCGATCGCCACCAGCGTGCTGCAGCGCGGCCTCGATGTGCTCGGACCGGTGTTCGCACAGCTGTACGGGCAAGCCGAGGCTCCACTGGCGATCACGTGCCTGCAACCGTGGGAACACACACCGGAGCGGCTCACCTCCGCCGGCAAGCCCTACACCTTCGTCGAAGTCCAGATCCGTGACACCGACGGCAACGTCCTCGGTCCCGGCGGGGTGGGGGAGGTCCTCACCAGAGGACCGCACACCATGAGCCGGTACTGGCGACGTCCCGAGGCAACCGCCGAGACCATCGAACCGGACGGTTGGCTGCACACCGGCGACATCGGACGGTGGGACGACGACGGCTACCTGCATCTGCTCGACCGTCGGCACGACGTGATCATCTCGGGCGGTTTCAACGTGTACCCGCGTGAAGTCGAAGACGCCCTCCTGACTCATCCCGCTGTGGTCGAAGCCGCGGTCGTGGGCCTTCCCGACGAAAAGTGGGGTGAACGGGTCGCGGCTGCCGTGGTCACCCGCAGCGACACGCGTCCCGAAGAGATCCTCGAGTTCTGCGCGGACCGGTTGGCCGGATTCAAACGCCCGCGTGCCATCGAGATCTGGCCCGCAATCCCTACCAGCCCCGTCGGCAAGTCGCTGCGCCGCGAAGTACGCGACCGGATGGCCGCGGCCCGACAGTGACCCGCGGACCAGCACCGAAAGGACCCCATCAATCATGCTCGATCCCTATGAGCTCACCGTGCATACCCTGACCCTGCGCCAGCTCGGCTCCGCCGAGGATCTCAGCAACATCAACGGTCTTCCGGTCGACGACGTCGAAACGGCGCTGGAAAAGGCCGTCGTCGAAGGCACCGTCATGGCCGCGCGCGGAAACCACATGATCACCCCCGCCGGCCGTGAATTCCTCGACGGCGTGTACCCGCGCACGTTTGCTGCGCTGCGCGCCGACGCTGCCGTCACGGCAGCGATGGATGCCTTCGAAACCGGCGTGAACAAACAGATTCTCGCCCTGACCACCGACTGGCAGACCATCGAGATCGACGGCGACCGGGTTCCCAACGATCACGGCGACCCCGAGTACGACTCCAAGATCATCACCAAACTCGCTCGGGTGCACGAGAAGACCTACAAGGTCCTGCGCCCGCTGGCCGACGCCGACCCGCTTGTCGATCGATTCCTCGACCGGATCGGCGACGCTCTCGTCCGAGCGGAAGGCGGCGAAACCGACTACGTCAGTGGGGTCCGGGTCGACTCGGTGCACACCGTCTGGTTCCAGATGCATGAACACATTCTTCGGCTGACCGGAAGGGAACGTCCGGAATGAGTACCACAACGAGTTTGCAGTGGCTGGTCGTACCGGAAGAGATTGCGGCCGAGCCGAGTCGGGATCTGGTGGGGGGAAAGGCATGGAGTCTGTGGCGCATGCGGTCTCTCGGACTGCGGGTTCCTCCTGCCTTCGTCGTCACCACCGAGGCATGCAGGGCGTATTTCGCGGACGGTCACATGCCCGACGGTCTCGCCGAGGAGCTGGTCGCGGGAATCCGTTTCCTGGAACAGAAACTGGGTCGCACTTTCGGTGGTAGCGAACGTCCATTGCTCGTCTCGGTGCGATCGGGCGCTGCCGTGAGCATGCCGGGCATGATGGACACGATCCTCGACCTGGGATGCAACGACTCCGTCGAGGCTGCCCTGGCCGCCGAGAGCGGCGATCCGGAGTTCGCTGCCGAGGTGCACCGCCGATTCACAGGGTTCTACGGCCGGCTGGTGCTGGGGTGCACCGAAGAACTCGACGAATTGCCCGACACCGCCGCCGTACGTGCGGCCATCGCCGAGGATGTCGATGCGACCGTACCGGCAGACCCGTGGGAACAACTCCGCGCCGCTGTGGCGGCGGTGTTCGAGTCGAGTCGCTCGCGACGTGCGTTGGCCTACCGCAAGCACTACGGCATTCCCGACGACCTCGGAACGGCGGTCACCATCCAGGCGATGGTGTTCGGCAACCTCGACGACGATTCCGGTACCGGTGTGCTCTTCACCCGTAACCCCGTCGACGGCACCCGAGAGCCCTACGGCGAGTATCTGGCCGGAGGGCAGGGGGAGGACGTGGTGTCCGGACGGATCACGCCGGAACCGTTGTCCTATCTCGCCGCTCGCTGGCCTTCGGTGCACGCCGAACTACTGGAGGCTGCGGAGTGTCTCGACCGTGAAGGTCGCGATGCGCAGGACATCGAGTTCACTGTCCAGAGTGGCGAACTGTTCCTGCTCCAGTCGCGACCGGCGAAGCGGACCGCCCGAGCAGCGGTGCGTATCGCGGTCGCGCTCGTCGACGAGGGCGTTCTCGAACCGGAGGAAGCTCTGTCGCGGGTGACCGCCGATCAGATCCGGACCCTGTTGCGGCCCGAGATCGCCGCCGGGGACGCCGACGATGCCGAGGTGCTTGCCAGCGGTGTGCCTGCCAGTCCTGGAGTGGCGACGGGACCGGTGGTGGATACTCCGGAGGCCGCCCAGGCCACCCCCGGTTCCATCCTGGTTCGTAAGTCGACCAGTCCCGACGACGTGCACGGCATGATCGCCGCTTCTGCGGTGATTACCGAGCAAGGTGGGTCGACCTCGCATGCTGCGGTTGTCAGTCGAGCGCTGGACACACCGTGCGTCGTTGGATGTGGCGCCGGTACGGTTGCGGCTCTGGTGGGCCGTACCGTCACGGTCGATGCGACGACCGGTCGCGTCTACGCCGGTGAGCTGCCGACCTCGGCTGCGGATGAAAGTGCGGATCACGATCTATGTCGCCTCACCGATTGGGCCGAACGCGCCGCGCCGTTGACGGTGAGCACGACTGCCGTGCTCGAGCCGGTGTTCGATGCAGATGCGGCGGTCGAGGACCTCGGCGGCAAGCTGCCCGACATTCCTGCCGGAACCAGATCTGTTCGCGGAGGGATTTTCTGCACCCTCGATGGTGTGCGTGCCGCGATGGATGCGGGCGTCGAGGAAATCGTCACCGCCCGTCGGCTTCCGGTGCTGCTCGCTGCCGTCGCACATCACAGGAGAATTTCATGACCACACCGGAGCGTGTCACCTACCGCGAAGTGCGGGAGATTCTGCGTACCTTCCGCGACTCCGGCTGGGCTGCCATGACGCTGGAAATGGATGGTATGCGGATCACCGTGGGTAAGGACGGTCCGCCGACGGCCCGGGAACGTTCCCTCGCCGAGGCACCCGCACCCGTGCCACAGGCGGCATCGACCACCGTCCCGGCGATGACACACACACCGCCGCTCGACACAGCCGACACCGGGACCGCTGCCGACGCCGGGAAGGGCGCCGACACCGTACCTGCCGCACAAGGTGCGGTACCGACGGCACCGGCGGACACCACCGGCTGCATCGAGGTCACATCACCGACGGTCGGTGCGTTCTGGGTGGCGCCGAGCCCGGGTGAACCGCCGTTCGTGCAGGTCGGACAGAAGGTCGAGGCCGGCGAGCAACTCGCGATCGTCGAGGTGATGAAGCTGATGAATCCGATCGTCGCACCGCAGAGCGGCGAGATCGTACAGATCTGCGCCAAGAACGCCGATCTCGTCGAGTTCGACCAGGTGCTGTTCTTGATCAGGCCGAGCGATGGCTAGCCCGTCGAGCCTGGCGGTCACGGTGTCCGAGGACATTGCGCTGCGGCGAGTCCTGATCGCCAATCGCGGTGAGATCGCGGTGCGTGTCATCCGGGCGTGCCGAGAACTCGGTATCGAAACGGTGGCCATCACCTCGACGGTGGACAGGGACGGGCTCGCGGCCCGGATGGCGGACCGTGCGGTATGCATCGGACCACCGCCTGCCGGGGACAGTTACCTGTCCATTCCTGCGGTGCTTACCGCAGCGCTCGGAACCGGTTGTGATGCTGTACATCCGGGATACGGATTTCTCTCCGAGAATCCCGAGTTCGCTGCGGCGTGTGTTGCCGAAGGGCTGGTGTTCGTCGGTCCTCGGCCGGACGCGGTGGCCGAGGCCGGTGACAAGGCGCGAGCGCGGGAACTGGCGCGCTCGGCGGGGATACCGGTGCTGTCGGGATCCCCGGTGCTCGACTCGACCGAGGCTGCAGTCGCGGCGGCCGCCGAGCTGGGATATCCGGTTCTGGTCAAAGCTGCTGCCGGAGGTGGCGGACGCGGGATGTCGGTCGTCGAGAATGAAGCCGAACTTCGCGCACGCTGGTCGTCGGCGGCCGCCGAAGCGCAGTCGGCGTTCGGTGACGGCCGCACCTATATCGAACGGTTCATCCGGAACGCCCGACACATCGAGGTACAGGTCCTCGGCGACAAGCACGGCTCGGTGATCCATCTCGGTGAACGGGACTGCACGCTCCAGCGCCGCCATCAGAAGGTAATCGAAGAGTCTCCTGCACCGAACCTGCCGGAGGAGGTGCGCCAGGCTATCCGGCGCAGCGGCGTCGCCTTCGCCCAGGCCCTGGGACTCGACAGCGCCGGCACCGTGGAGTTCATCTACGACGCCGACACCGACGAATTCGCCTTCCTCGAGTTCAACGCCCGGATCCAGGTCGAACACCCCGTCACCGAGATGGTCACCGGCGTGGACCTGGTCGCCGAACAACTGCGCTCGGCCGCGGGCATCCCACTGCGGTTCACCCAGGACGACATCCACCTCACCGGACACGCGGTCGAAGTCAGAATCACCACCGAGGATCCCGCGCGGGGATTCCTCCCCCATCCGGGCACGGTCACACGATGGGAGCCGCCGACGGGCGAGGGGATCCGCGTCGACAGCCACTGCGAATCCGGGTATGTCGTCACTCCCTACTACGACTCCCTCCTGGCCAAGATCGTGGCGCACGGACCGGACCGGGACACGGCCGCAGACCGTATGGTGACCGCCCTGGAAGACCTGGGCGTCTCCGGTGTCCCCACCACCGCGGGATTCGCCCGGGTGGCGCTCGACCATCCGGACTTCCGGGCGGGCACCGTGACCACCGACTGGATCGCCTCTCGGGGCCTACCCCACTACTTGGAGAAGATCTCATGAGCTATCTGGACTGCGCCCCGCGCAATACCGACGGCAGCCGCCGCACGATCGACATCGTGGACCAGACGTTGCGCGACGGTCCGCAGAGTTGGTGGGGCATGCGCCTGCGCAAGGACATGGGCCTACCCATGGCCACGGATCTGGACCGCACCGGCTTCCACACCATCGATCTCGTCGGAAGCTCCATCTTCGAGGTGCTGGTGCGGCACTGCAAAGAGGATCCCTGGGACCAACTGATCTCACTGTCGAAGGCCATGCCGAGAACCACGGTGCGGGCCGGCACCCGGAGCAACGGCATCGTGACCTTCGGGCTCACGGCGGACAGCGTGATGGATCTGTGGGTGCAGCGGTTGTGCGCACACGGCATCGGCAGCTTCTGGATCTACGACGGACTGTTCAACATGGACAAGATCGGTCGGCTGGTCAAGACGGTGCAGGCCGAAGGCGCCCAAGCGATTCCGTGCATCCTCTATGCGGACACGCCCTATCACACCGATGAGTACTACGCTGCTCGCACTCGTGAGCTCGTCGCGACCGGTGCGGATGGGATCGAGCTCGAGGACGCTGCCGGTCTGCTCACCCCTGACCGCACACGGTCTTTGGTCGCCGCGATCAAGGGTGCAGCCGGCGATCTGCCTGTGGAGATTCACTTCCACAGCAACAATGCCATGGCGCCGGTGAACTATCTCGAGGGTGTGCTCGCCGGCGCTGATCGCGTGCACACCGCCAGTCGTCCACTGGCCGCTGGTGTGTCTCTACCGTCCACCGAGAACACGGTGGCGAACCTGCGCTATGCCGGATTCGACGTCGATCTCGACGACTCGTACTTCGCTGCCGTCGAGGAGCACCTGCTTCGGGTGGCCGACTACGAGGAGCTGCCGGTGGGTCAGCCCGCGGAATACTCCTTGTTCCAGTATCGGCATCAGCTGCCTGGTGGGATGGCCGGCACGTTCAAAGCGCAGCTGCGTGATCGTGGCATGGAGGACCGCTTCGAAGAGGTACTCGACGAAATGTCGGTGGTACGTGAGGAACTGGGTTATCCGGTGATGGCGACGCCGTTCTCGCAGCTGGTCGGCACGCAGGCGGTACTCAACGTGGTGACCGGATCGCGCTATTCGGTCGTACCGGACGAGGTGATGATCTACGCGAACGGCTTCTACGGCAAACCCGTCGCTCCTCTCGATCCCAATGTCCTCGACAAGATCATGAGCTCGCCCAAGGCGAAGAGCTTCGAGAACTGGGAGCCTCCGCAGCCCAGCCTTGCGGACCTGCGTGCAAAGTTCGGTGGATCGATCAGCGACGACGAACTCATTCTGCGGCTTCTGGTACCGGAAAGCGATATCGACGTCATGCGCGCAACTCCTCGACGCCAACGTGACTTCTCCCCGACGAGCAGGCAGACGCGTTATATCCAGGACCTGGTCGAGACGGCGGTCGGTGCCTACTTGCACATCGAGGCCGGCGACTTCTCGCTGACTTTGGAAGGTGACCACTGATGAGCGACCTCGGAGTGGGTCGGCCCACCAAGCGGCGGGCCGGTTCGGCAGTCGGAGGTCTTCCGGTGGCCGATCCGCGGCCGACGTTCGACGGTGGGGCCGTACTCGGAACGCGGTGCGCCAAGTGCAGGTATTCGACTGCTCAGCAAGGACTTCCGTGGTGTCCGGTGTGTTACGGGGTCATGGACGATGCGCGTTTCGCTCGGACCGGACAAGTCTGGTCGTCCACGGTGGTGGCGATCCCGGTCGGTACGCATCGACCCCCGTTCGGTTTGGCCTATCTCGATCTCGACGATGGACCCCGGGTGCTCGTCCATCTTGCGGAACCGGCCGTGCTCGAACTCGGCGCTCGTCTCGAGATCACCGGAACAGATGACGGCAACCTTGTTGCGTCCAGAGAGGTGCAGTGATGGAACAGGCGATGTTGTGGGGCGTGGGAACCTCCGCCTACGGCCGGTTCCCGGACCGAAGAGTGGAGTCGCTCGCCTGGACGGCAGTGGCCGAGGCGGTCCGGGATGCAGGTATCGAGCCGGGGGAGATCGATGCGATCATCGTCGGTTCGGTGTTCGGTCCGCCGGGGGTAGCCACCCGGGTCCAGCGAGGTCTCGGAATTCCGGCTGTTCCGATGTGGACGGTCGAGAACGCGTGTGCCAGTGGAACGAGTGCCTACCACGAGGCAGTAGAAGCGGTCCGTCTGGGTAGGTTCGGTTGTGTGCTGGTACTCGGCGTGGACCAGATGTCGACGCTCTTCTCCGGGGCAATCGTCCCCGAGGCCACCGATCCCGAAGGGGCGTCGTCGTTGCCGCTGCCCGGTCTGTATGCACTTCAGGCACAACGTTATGTGGGGGAGTTCGGCGTAACCCCCGACCAGCTCGCTGCCGTCGCCGTGAAGAACAAGCGCAACGGTTCGGACAATCCGCGTGCCCAACTGCGGGACGCAGTACCGACAGTGCAGGAGGTTTTGGACTCTCGCATGATCGCGGAACCTCTGACGTTCCTGCAGTGCTGCCCCACGAGCGATGGTGCGGGGGCTGCGATCGTCGGGGGTGACCGGGGCAACCCGAACGATCTGCGTATCGAATCGTCGGTCCTGGTCTCCGGTGCGTTGTGGGATCACCGTAGCGAGGAGGTGTGGGGGTACGCGAGCGTGGCGCGTGCTGCCGAGAAGGCGTTCGCAGAGGCCGGCCGTACTTCGCAGGAGATCGACGTACTCGAAGTGCACGATGCCTTCACGATCGGCGAGATCATCACCTTGGAGGCCTTGGGGCTTGCTCCGCGTGGTAAGGGTGCCGAACTTGCACCCTCCGGGTACACCACGCGTGACGGGGTCCAGCCGGTCAATCCGAGTGGGGGATTGTTGTCTCGTGGTCACCCCCTCGGCGCCACCGGGATGGCGCAGCTCGCCGAGATTTCGTGGCAGCTGCGTGGACGTGCCGGCGCCCGTCAGGTCGCGCGGCATCGGGTCGGTCTGGTGGAGACCATGGGGGGAGGGGCGGCCGGAATGGACGGCAATGCCTGTGTGATCACGATCCTCTCGACCCAATCATGACGTCCTCGTATGCGGGACTGCTGGGGTTTCGGGACCTGGGCGGGTTACGAACGAACGACGGTGGCCGCGTTCGATACGGCATGCTCTACCGCAGTGGAACACCCCAATTCTTGGATCTGCACACAGCCCGCGAGTTGATAGCCGCGACCGGGATACAAGCCACGATCGATCTACGTCTGCCCCATGAGATCGCGGCGGAAGGACGTGGTCCGCTCGACGAGTTGCGGGTGGCCCATTTTCCGAACCCGTTCAGCATTCCTGACACGGTCGCGTCGGACTCGGCTGTGGCTCCTATGGTCGGCGACGATCCTCTCGTCACGAGATACCTTTCGTACCTGGATGCAGACGCAGCAGGGGTTGTGGCGGTGCTGTCCCGTCTGCTCGAGCCGGCCACGCTTCCGGTGCTGGTGCACTGCACCGTCGGCAAGGACCGAACCGGAGTCGCGATCGCGCTGGTGCTATCTGCGATCGGCGTGCGGCGTCGAGACATCGTCGCCGATTACGCGGCCGCTACCGACGACGTGGTCGCGTCGATGCGCAGATTGCGCGAGATGGCCTCGTACGGATCCGCGGCCGATCTCTATCCGCTGGAAGCGTGGACTGCTCCGCCGGATGCGATGGAACGCTTTCTCGACTGCGTTGATCAGGAGCACGGCGGAGTGTCGGCGTTGCTTCAGCGACATGGGGTAGGGCGTGATGCGGTCGAGAGGTTGTCGAAGCTTCTCGTTACCTATGACGTCACCGAAACGGAGGAAGACGATGCAGGTGAATGAAAGTCGAGTCATCGCGGCAGACCCGGCGAAGGTGTGGAAGGTCGGTGGCGACACCGCGAATGTCGCGGATTGGATTCCCGCGCTGGAAAGCTCGTATCAGCGTGGGGATGTGCGGTACACGACGTTCGCCGGTGGAGGCGGTGAGGCCGTCGAGCGGATCGTCGAGCACGACGATCGGAAGAGACGGTACGTGTACGACTATGTCTCGGGTCCCTTGGCTCTCGAGTCGTACCGGTCGGTCTTCGCGGTGGTCGATCATCCTGATGGTGCTCGGATCACCTGGGACGCGGAATTCAGGTGTGCTTCTGCTGAGGAGGATATCGCTCTGGCTCAGTCGATCTCGGAGATCTACCGTGCGGCACTGGATGAACTGGAGAACCGCCTCGTTCACGATCGGGTGTGAGTTCTTTCTGGAGGCGAGCGACCCTTCGACCGAGCATGGTCGAAGGGTCGCTCGCTTTCACGGACGGCCACGCTATGGTCGGGGGCTGTCATGACGGCGGTTCGTCACGCTTCCGGCATGTATTCGCGACATGGTTCCGTTCTTCGTAAGCCATGTCGAGAGCAAGGCTTTCGAGTTCTGCCACGACATGGAGGATCGAATGCGCCGGATGTCCGAGGAGCTTATCGGGCTGAGTGTTGCGGGTCATCGCTTACCTCGCTGTCGTCATGCCGCGTGTCGCCTGCGGACGCGGAAATGTCTTGCAAGCGAAACTGTTCGAGGTTGCACGTCTTCGACGTCGATCAATTCAGGAGTGTGCTCATTCTATCTGCGGTAAGCGAATATTTCACGAAGATTCACATGAAAATCCTTTGGGGGAACTACCGATTGCACCGCTACGCAGTAGCTGTCGCCTGCATGTCGGGGCCCCAGGTGTGCGCCACCCGGCGGGACTTCTGCGCGATGGTGCGGTTGTCCCGTGCCGCTGACACATCTCGACCCCGACGGCCGCGTATCGGAGAGGTAGGTGCACCCGTCGTGCAGGTCGACGTTCGGCAGGCCAGGCACCGTTGCGGTCGTGGCTGCGTACGCGGATTTTGCGATCCCGTAGTTGACCACGTAGTTGCCCCGCTGTCGAGATATGCGCAGCGAGCCATTGTGATTCCAGTCATATGCAGGTACTCGTCGTACCCACATGGAAGGAATCCTCGGATGACACTCACCGCACTTGTTCTCTCGACGGACCAGCAGCGTGCTCGCGGAGCGGAGTATCTCGATCGTGCCCGTGAAGTAGCCAAGGTCATCGACACCGAAGCAAACGCTATCGAAGCCGAGGCGACGATCACGCGGCCTGTCTACGAGGCGCTGGCCGAGGCGGGCTTGTTCTGGATCCTGGTGCCTGAGGAGTACGGTGGCGCCGGCCTCGACATCGTCAGTGCCTTCAAGGTTATCCAGGAGCTCACGCGCGCCGACGGTTCCACAGGTTG
>Ga0180218_1000405_pt1 | contig 43665 bp, 41 predicted proteins | sample eDN3rd37CKraftBY_FD_151334 | JGI IMG/M metagenome (GOLD analysis project Ga0180218, IMG submission 151334) | Enriched backyard soil microbial communities from Emeryville, California, USA - eDNA 3rd pass 37_C Kraft BY (version 2) (version 2) | ecosystem: Environmental > Terrestrial > Soil >... | reverse complement strand
TCCCTCTATATTGATTTTGCTCCTGTTCGGTACAGCCCTGGCCGACCTTCTTGCGTGGAGCCTCTACCCAGAAGGAAAGCTCGGCGGGGCACCTATGGGTTCGCCGGGGCTGGCGACTTACGTTCGAGTGCTTAGCGACCCACTATACATGGGGGCTATCGTAGCGACATTCCGTCTTTCCGCGATATCGACGCTTGGGGCGCTGGCGCTCGGACTGCCGGTAGCTTATTGGATTGTTCGCACTCCATCGAGCCGGGTGCAGGCGGTGCTTATCATCCTCGTAGCAGTGCCGTTCATGACCAGCCTCATCGTCCGCTTATACGCGCTATTGCTTGTGCTGGGCAATAGCGGACTGTTGAATACGATGTTGCAGGCCCTTGGCTGGATACCAGAGAATGATTTCGTCGCGCTTATACGCAATGAGATCGGGGTTACGGTAGGCTTGATCTATTTTGTTCTGCCTTTTGTTATTTTCACTCTGGCGGGAAGCTTCCGACGTTACGATCTTACCCTCGAGGACGCTGCCCAGAACTTAGGCGCGGATGAAGTGACAACATTCTTGCGCGTTACGTTCCCTCTTCTCATGCCGGGAATCCTTGCAGCCGGCACTTTGGCCTTCGTTTTGGCGGGGACCGCATTCGCCACACCGCTCATTCTCGGCGGCAGCAGCGTGCGCATGATTGCGAACGTCATCTACGATCAAGCGATGTTTGCCCAGAATATGCCGGTGGCCGCTGCTCTTAGCGTGATAGCGCTGCTGTTTACGATTGCCTGCCTATATGTTGCGGGACGGTTCTCTGTACGGAGGAATCATGCGTAAGTATCAAAGCCCGCTATATCGCGTGCGCCGATCAGTGGCCTATGGAAGTGTTTGGCTGCTGAGGCTGTTGGCGTTCGGGCTGCTTTTTCTGCCCATCCTTCTAGTAATCCTTCTCTCGTTTGGGAGCGATGCATACACCACACTGCCACCGCAGAGTTACTCGCTAAGGTGGTATGCCAATGCGTTCTCGCGTGGAGAATTTGTAGAAAGCTTCATTACAAGCTTGCAGGTGGCCGCCCTCTCGACGCCGCTTTCGCTCATCATTGGTACGCTCGGCGCCTACGGGCTGTGGAAGTATCCGCGCCCTGGCGCCCGAGCCCTAGAGTCGCTCCTGATGGCTCCCATTTTGCTGCCTCTAGTCGTGACTGGGCTGGCATTGCTGGTGTTCTTCAATAGATGGTATTTCTATGGAGGATTGTGGACCATCGTGCTCGCTCATATCATTATCACCTTTCCCTATAGCTTTCGCTCGGTGCTGGCATCGCTTAGCCGCTACGACCGGCAGCTCGACGAGGTCGCAGCATCGCTCAGGGTGCGTCCAGTGGCGGCGTTCTGGTATGTAACCTTGCCTATGATCCGCCCAGGACTATTCGCGGGGGCGCTATTTGCCTTCGTCATGTCTTTCGACGACTTTGCCGCGACGATTTTTCTGATCAGCCCGGATACCAAGACCTTGCCAATTGCCATTTATCAATACATGGAATTCAACCTCGATCCGACGGTATCAGCGGTGTCGGCGATGTTGGTGTTATTGGCAGTTATCGGCGTGCTGGTTGTTGACAAGATGGTGGGCATGGACCGCTTTGTCGGGCTCCGAGCATAGCGTCTCTTCCGTATGGATGTAGGCATAGCTGAGTCCGAAGCCTCGCGCGGAGGTGTTCGGACAAGCGAGCCTGATGTGGTGTTCGGTCCTCCGATGCGCTAAGAAGCGCATGGCTTTCGAGATATACTTGCAGGAGTTAGCTTTCAGCGCACCCCAGGGCAAGACAACAGTCGCATATGTATTATCATGAGCAAATTGACCGAATCTGATCGCGTCTTCGACGGTATCGTTACCGATATACTTGCTGGTGTGCTGCGTCCCCGCGACCAGCTCTCCGAACGCGAATTGGTGTCGCGTTTCGGAGTAAGTCGTACGCCGGTCAGAGAAGCGGTCAAGCGACTCCTGGAGCGGGGCTTTATCGAGCCAGGCCCAAGAGGCGTTGCAACGGTGGTCGATATTAGTCTGGAGGACTTACGCAAGTTGTATGCGTTGCGCCAGCACCTCGAAGCCACCGCCGCTCGCGAGATCGTCGCAAACATCACTCCGCAGGAAATCGCGGATCTGAAGCAGATCAACAAGGAATTCAGCCGGGCGCTAGACCAGCGCGATCTCGTCAAGATGCTGGAGGTACGCGCCGATTTCCATGCAGTGCTCAGCGCGGCTACACGGAACCGTTGGCTTGAGCAGGTGCTGGTCATGTTGCGCAACAAGGCCTACATGGTCAGGCATTATCACTGGCAAGACTTCGAGCGGGCTGCTGCGACCTTCGATATTCACAACCAGATGATCAAAGCTCTGGAGCAGCATGACGAGGAGGAGTTCGTGCAGTTGGTGTCGCAGCAAATCGGCGCAGCCATTGCTGTGTACGCGAACCGTTTGCGTGCGCCTTCATGGGACGTATCCTCGCGTAAGCCGCGCGCTGCCGCGTCCAAGCGCCGTGTGGAAATTCCCACACGTACCGAAAAACAGGCCAAGACGGCGCCTGTCGCCAAACGCGCCTACCGCAAGGTGGTGGGTTAAGCTGGCTTCTTTTGCATCGCTCCGCCAGATCGCTGTATAGCCCTCTTAACTTGCGCAGGGGCTTGCTCAGCAACGCAGCAGCGCCCGTGTGGGGCGCTGCCAAGATCTTCAAAGCGCGGCGATCGCCTGAAACTCGATCAATAAGCCGGGGTCAGCCAGATGATTGACTTCCACGATGGTGCTGGTGGGTAGCTTGTTCTTGAAAAATTCCATGCGTGCCGCAACGATTTCCTTGAACTGCCTTACGTCCGTCGTGTAGACCACGATGGAGACAATGTCCTCCAGCGTGCCGCCTGCGGTTTCGAGTACGGTTTGCATGTTGCGGATGCACTGCCGGGTTTGTTCGGCCATGTCGCCCGCGCCGACCAACTTGCCGTCGCTGTCGCGCGCGAGCTGGCCCGACAGAAAAATCAATGAGGCCGGCTGGTCCACCCGCACATAGTGGTGGTAGATGGTTTTCCTCACGTTTGCCAAGCCAGCCGGATCCCCTCGGGTAATGACACTCATGTTAAGTCCTTCTTGATAAGAGACGGGTTGATAAATTAGTTTTCACTAATCCAATGTACGAGCTGCTCCATATGCAATGGGGCTCGCGGCGCGATAGGGCGTTCGGGATTCCGATATCCCACATTAATGACGCCCATAAGGTATGAGTTTGGTTCGTCCAGCCCGACCAGTGTGGCAACTTCGGTGGACTCCGCCAGGTCGCCGGTGGTGAGCAAGGAGTCCAGGCCCGAATCGGCCAACGACAGCAAAAAATTCTGTACTGCTGCGGCTGTCGCGAAAGCTTCTTCTTTAGCAAGCACGCGCGGGTTATCCAGCATGGGCGCGCATGCCACGACGACATTCACCGGGGCATCCTTGGCACGCTGGGCCGCCCGACTGACATCCCTGCCCAGACGACGCGCAGCCGCTTCATAGGCGGCAATCAGCTTGTATTGAGCCGCCTGAGGGATGACAAAGAATCTCCAAGGCCGGGTGCGATGGTGATTGGGCGCCAGCATGGCGTCGCCGAGTGCGCGCAACAGTAATTCGTCGGGCACAGAGCGGTCAAGGTAGGCGTATACGGATCGGCGGCGGTGTACCGCAGCTTGGAAGGCTGCGGCGGTCTGGTCGGAGGGGTTGACAGGAAAGTTCATTGAGATCAGTATGCGTGTATGGTATTCCAATGATACATATCGTTATGCCATATGTCTACCACATATAAGGAGGATGTCATGAATCTCAAGAAATTCATGCTCGCATTTGCGGTGTTGGCAATGTTTGGAAGTCCGGTGCATGCGCGTGAAATAGTGCTGGCCACATGGGGAGGAACTTGGGGCAAGGCGATCGTCGAGAAGGCCATTGAGCCATTCGAGAAGAAGACTGGTGTGAAGGTCAAGGTGATCTCGGGAGTTTCCCTGGCGAATGTACAGATGATCTCGGCGCAGCGGGCTAATCCCAAGGTCGATATCGTCATGCTGACGGCGGGGGACGGCGCCACAGCCTATCAGGACGACCTGCTGGCCCCGCTTGAACCCAAAAAAATTCCGGTGTTGACGACGTTGCCACAGGACGGCATACCTCATGATGCCGAAGGCCACCCAATGCTGGCGGGCATGTGGCTCTATCCATACGGCATTGTCTATCGCACTGATAAGCTCAAGAGTGAAATCAAGTGTTGGAAGGATTTGTGGCGTGAGGATCTGCGCAACAAGGTGGGGGTTTCGTCGCCCAAGTACATGAATGGCTATTTCCTGCTCACGATCAACAAACTGGCCGGAGGCACCGAACAGGACGTGCGGCCCGGTATGGAGCGGGTGAAGGCTTTAGGAAGGAACCTTGTAGCGATCATTGATGATTCGGCCGGCCAGCAGCGTCTGCTGGCGCAACAAGAAGTATGGGCCGTGCCAATGGTATCGAGTGCTGCCTACAAGATGATAGATGAAGGAGTGCCGGCTAGATTTGTGGTTCCCTGTGAAGGGGCTCCCGCGAGCATGGACGTAATCGCCATGGTGAAGGGGGGGCCCAATCCCGAGGATGCGAGCAAGTTCATCGAATTCTATTTGAGCCCTGATGTGATCGCGGACGTGACGCGAGAGCTGAAGATCACTCCTGTCAACCGCGCGGCCAAGATCACGCCGGACCACGCCAAGTACACCCTTACGGACGAGGAGTTAAGCAAACTTATCCGATTTGACGATCAAGCGATCGTGAATAACCGGGCGTCATGGCAAGACACTTGGGACCGTGAAATAGCCCCGATGACTCGACGTTGAGGAATAAGCATGCCTTACGTTGAAGCGAATGGGATTCGCACTTTCTACAAATGCGAAGGTACAGGTCCCGCTCTGTTGTTAATAGCGGGCAACGCCATGGAGCACACCACTTTCAATGAGCAGCTTCCTGCCCTGAGCCGGTATTTCCGGTGCATCGTGTACGACATGAGAGGAATCGGCCGCAGCGATATCCCGACGGATGGGTATACGACTGCGGAGATGGCGAAAGATGCATTGGCGTTGTTAACCGCCCTGGAGTTCGAGCAGGCGCATGTGGCGGGTTATTCATTGGGAGGAGCCATTGCGCAAGAGATGGCGTTATCCGCGCCGGAACGCGTGCTGTCGTTGTCACTGTATTCGAGTTACGAGCGGCCTTTGCCGTACATGCGTTTGCGTTACGACGTCTTGATCAAGATTGTTGAAGAATCAACGCCCGAGCTGTGGGCGATGTATAGCGCCTTCTCGGCTTTCGGCCCCCGTTTCATCAACGAACACGAGGCCGAGATACGGGACGAAATTGCTCAACGTACACAGCGGTGGAGTGCAGACAGCGCGCCTTCCCTTACGGGTGTTGCGGGGCACTATCGAGCGATCCTGTCTCACGATACCGCCTCGCGCTTGGCAACAATTCGTTGTCCCACCTGGATCGCGGTGGGGTCCGACGACGTCGTCACCCCCGTAAGCCATTCCGAACGCATGCATGTGTTGATTAAAGGCTCGGAACTGCGGGTGTTCCCCGGCAAGCCCCACCGGATACTGAACTTCGACGCGGAGGACTTCAATAAAGGCTCGCTCGAATTTCTTCTTCGCCAAATTTGATATACTTGACTGGCATACCAAACAAGTATATATTTATACAAACAAATCACCAAATAGTTGAGGGAATATGGACAACAACGCAATCATTTCGTCGGATTCACACGTTTTTGAGCCGACGGATCTTTGGATGAAGACACTGGGCAAACGGTTCGGGGAAAAGGTGCCCCACGGCGTTAGCAATTTCGAAGGTCATGAGGGAAACTTTTTCTACGTCGGCCGGCCCGGCGAAGCTGCCTGCCTGGAGGAACTGGTTTCCGACGATGGTAAGGATCGGCGCCTGGACGACTTGGCCAAGGCGGGGTCAGATCCCGTCTATCGCCTTGAACTGATGGATCAAGACGGTATCTATGCCGAGGTGTTGAATCCCACTTGGGGTCTATGGATACCTCGTATGGCCGATGCCGAGGCGCGCAATGCCTGTGCTGAAGTGTTCAATGACTGGATACAGGAATACTGCTCCCAAGACCTGAGGCGCTTGTTGGCCGTTGCCATGATTCCAATCGTGGATGTGGACTGGGCTGTGAAGGAGCTTGACCGTGTGGCTAAGCGTGGGGCGCGCGCCATCATGATCGGCACTAACCCGGTTGACGGCGCCACGCCGTACCGGGATCGGAAATACGATAGGTTCTGGGCCGCAGTGCAAGAGGCCGATCTCCCGGTGACCCTGCATATCGTCACAGGCCAAGTGCGGGATCCCTTCACTTATCACGGCGCCAAAGAGAGGGAAAACATTCCCGCTAGCTTCCTCGACCTGTTCTATGAAGTACAGCCGGCTCTTGCCAACGAGTTCGTATTTGGGGGAATCTTCGACCGCTTCCCCCGGCTGAAGATCTTCCTTTCGGAGTATGACGCTTCGTGGCTGCCCATCTTGAAATACCGGCTCAATCGCATACAGACTTTCCCCGGATTCGACCATTTGCAGAAGAAGCCGGCCAGCCGCTATGTGGACGAAAACATTTATGCCGGTATCATCAACGACCCGCTGATGGCCAAGCTACGCAGCGAAATGAATATCGACCGAATTATGTGGGGTTCGGATTTCCCGCACCCACCGTGCCCCTATCCCAATACCACGCAGAATATTGACCGGATCCTTAGTGCTCTCTCGCCCGAGGAGCGATTCAAGGTCGTGGCGGGCAATGCGGCCAAGCTGTTCAAGATAGATTTGGCGGGAGGCGGCGATGCATAGAATTGTCGAGTTCGTCGGCTGCACGCTAATCGAAGGCACAGGCCGTGAGCCGATGGAGAATGCTACGCTCCGCATCGTTGATGGACGTGTCGCTGCGGTGTGGCAAGGCCCTGAGCGCCCTGGCGATCAACGCGAACCTGCGAACGAAACGCTGCAAATGCAAGGCAAGACCGTAATGCCGGGCTTGATCGATGCCCATTGCCATATTTCTTATGGAGAGGGTAAGACAGCCGAAGAGGTAGACGTATACGGAGGCGCGGAATGGTCCGCTGTACGTGCTGTTTGGAACGCGCAAAAAGTGCTGCAGAGCGGGGTGACTACTTTCTGTGATCCCGGCTCGACGTGGAACGTGGCTGTGACCTGTAGGGACGCCGTCAACAACGGAATGTTTGCCGGCCCACGCATCTTCGCTGCTGGCCGACACATAGCGGCCGATGGAGGGTTTGCCGACTATTTTCCAACTTGGCTGGGCATGCCTGTTTCCGCAGAGGGTGTGCTGTGTCCGACAGCCCACGAGATGCGGCGCGAAGTGCGCAGACAGGTCAAGAACCGTGTCGATCTCATCAAAATTAGCGGCGACAGTCAGGCACAGGACACGCGCCAGGACGTGGGACCATGCTTCTCCGATGAGGAAATGTCATGCATCGTAGCCACTGCGCACGACCTAGGCCGAAAAGTCACTATTCATTCCCGCTATGCGAAGACTGTTGCCGCAGCTGCGAGGGCAGGAGTGGATTGGGTGATCCATGCCTCGTACATGGATACCGCTGACATTGGCTTATTGCTCGACAAGCAGATCCCCATATGCCCCACTTTGACATATACCGCCAATATCGTCCAGCACGGCCGCGATGTGGGCGTTGATCCCAACTATATCGAGACGAAGCGAAGAGAACTGGATTCGCTGGTGGAGACTCAGCGCAAAGCGATGGAGTCGGGGATCCCTTTGATGGCGGGATCAGAAGCCGGATTCGCGGTGACGCCATACGGTCAATGGCATGCCCGTGAATTGGAGTTGATGGTGGAACTGCTGGGCATGACACCACTGCAAGCGATCACCGCCGGCACTCACATCAATGCGAAGGCCTTCGGCTGGGATCATGAGGTGGGAAGCTTGCGGCCAGGGCGCTGGGCCGATCTATTGGTGCTTGACGGCGACCCCGTTTCGGACATCCATGTGCTAGGCGACCCCGGACGTATATCCGCCGTATATAAAGGGGGCGTAGCTGTCCAGCGTACCATGCCCATGCCCAGCAGGCGTCGTATGGGGCATGAACGCTCATTAACGGTGTCCAGCATGCCGCTGAACAGGTGAATCTATGTCAGCTACGATTTTAGAAACTGCTACCGCAACGCCGCACCGGGACGAGGGCTGGCTGGAGGCGACCGTTTGCGAAGCGGTGCGATTAGCCTCCGATACCTTGCACCTGCGGCTGGTATCGGCCACAAATGAGCCTTTGCCTCCCTATGCCCCGGGCGCGCATATCGCCCTGAGATGCGGGGAGGACCTTGTCCGGCACTATTCCTTGACAGGACCTTGCGAACATGAGGGTTTGTATGACCTGGGCGTCAAACTTTCGACGGTAAGTACAGGAGGGGCGCGCTGGATATTCGACGAGGTCAGCGTGGGGACTCGGCTCTCCATCTCGGTGCCGCGCAACAACTTTCCTCTCGTAGAGGCATCCGGGGGCTACTTGTTTCTGAGCGGGGGCATAGGCGTCACCCCCATCATCTCCATGCTGTACAGCTTGCGTGCCCGTGGCGTGCGCGCTCGTTTAATCCATATGTGTCGGGCTCGAGAGGACCAGGCATTCGAGCATTGGCTTACGGAATTGTCCTCGTTTCATGACATACAGCTGCACTATGACGTTGAATCGGGTAAACCGGACCTGGGTGCAATGCTGGGTATGCGCCAGGCCGATTCCCTGGTGTACTGCTGCGGGCCCACTGGAATGATGGATGAATTACGTCTCTACGGCGAACGAGAAGGGTGCGCGGATCAGTTTCACTTTGAATACTTCGCCCCGCGCGTGCGGCCTGAAGAAGACGTTGACGACTGTGAATTCACGGTCGTTCAGAAAAGCACGGGTCGCGAGATCCCGGTGCCGAACACCAAGACAATGCTCGCCGCATTGCGCGACGCCGGCGTCGACATGAAAAGCGAGTGCGAGTATGGCGTATGTGGATGGTGTGCCGTCCGAGTCCTGGAAGGCACGCCCGCTCACTTCGACTCTTACTTGACCTCTGTGGAGAAAGAGGCCAATGAGCTGGTGCTGCCATGCGTATCGCGCTGTAAGGGTCAAAGGATTACGCTGGACATCTAAAGGCCCTCTTGCCTGTATACAACTATCAAATAGGGAGGTTCCTTGAAGCTTGCCACTTTTTCCTTGCCCACCTCGCCCGACAGCAGAATGGTCGGCGTCTTGCGTGATGGTTTTTTGCACCGTGTGAACGCGCCGTCGATGAAGGCTTTGTTGGCGGAAGGGCCGGACAGGCTGGCCGACTTGACCGGCCCGGCGGGGTCCGAACCTGGATATAGGCCGGAAGAAGTCATCTTCCACCCGCCGGTTCCAGACCCTGGTAAATTTCTCTGTGTGGGGAAGAACTATCGTGCCCACCTGGAAGAACTCAAACGCACCAGTCTCATCAAGGAAATGCCTGATGAGCCTACAGGGTTCGTGAAGCTCAATGAGTGCCTGACGGGTCATGGCGTAGACGTACCGCGGCCGAAAGACGTGCATAGGCTGGATTACGAGCCTGAAATGGTTTTCGTCCTGGGCAAGTCCGCTTATCAGGTAAAGCCCGATGACGCATTGTCTTATGTGGCTGGCATTACTCTGCTCAATGACCTCACCTGCCGAGATACGCAAAAGCGGGAAGTGGCGTCTGGGACCCGTTTCTGGACGGCGAAGAATGCGCCGGGGTTTGGCCCCCTCGGCCCCTACGTGATTACGATGGACGAGGTGTCGGACCCCTACAATATTTGGGTCACTTGCCGCGTAAATGGCGAGTTACGTATGCGCGTCAACACTAGTGAGCAGATCTGGCGCTTGGCGCGGATCATCGAGCACTTCTCCAGGCTCGTACCGCTAATGCCTGGGGACTTGATCTCCACAGGTGCACCGGGTGGCGTCGCCGTGGGCAAAGCGAATGCGGAGGCGTTGTTTTTGAAGCCGGGCGATGTGGTCGAGTGCGCATTCGAGGCGCCGGAGATGGTGCTGCGCAATCGGATCGTTGCGGCTTGAATGCGTGTCAAGCGGCATCGCATCCGGTGCTGAAATGGCGGCTCGAAATCGAAGTGGTCGTTCGAATCTCCTGCTGAGCTTGCCCCCTACACTTCATAGCCGCTATTCCAACAGGCGGACCCTCCGCTGAACAGGGAAAAAGCGCAGGTCGTATCTATGCTGTATGGTGCCCCATATTCCTCGGGGCCATTTGATCATGACGATTACTGCGCAAAGGCCCAATGCCATCAGGTACCAGCTGCCATAGTCGGCGAGCAGTTCGCGCAGGCCGAAATACACAAGTGTGCCGATGATAGGACCTTCCAGTGTGCCGATGCCGCCGATGACCACAATGAAAATCGCGATGACGACCCAGTTCAGGTCGAACGCCGAGCCGGGGGAAATGCGCAGGGCGTTCAGGTAATACAGGGCGCCAACCAGGCCCGAGCCGAATGCCGCGAACACGAATACGTAGAGCTTGACCTTCTGAACATGAATGCCCTGGCTTTTGGACGCGGCCTCGCTGTCCCGGATTGCCGTCAATGCCATCCCGAAGCGGGAGCGCAACACCCAGTATGTCAAGGCGATCATGCCGACGGTGATCGCGGCGGCGATCCAGAACGTGGTGGATTCCCGCAGGGCCTTTGGCATGCCGCGCATGGCGGTCAGGCTTTGACCAGAGCCGCCTCCCAGAAGCTGTACGTTGGAGACGGCGAGCCGGCAGACCTCGGCCACGACCCAGGTGCCCACGGCAAAGTAGCCGCCCTTGAGCCGGAATGTGATCGCGGCGACAGGAAGCGCCAGGATGGCGGCAGTCAGCCCGCCTAGCAGCACGGCGACGAAGGGGTTGACGCCGAGATGGTTGGCGCACAGAAACAGGCCGTATGCGCCGATGCCGACGAAAGCCTGCTGGCCTATGGAGATAAGCCCTCCGTAGCCGGCCAGTAGATTCCACATCTGCGCCAGCGCCAGAAAACACATGATCTCGATCAGCAGGCGCATGGTGCCCGAACCAGCCCAGAAGGGCATCGTGAAGAGAACGGCGCAAGCTATGCAGGCGGCGAGCAGGCCCACGCGGCTTGCGCGGGTGCCCAGGACAACGGTGTATCCGGACGGCCCATTCATGGCTGGCTCCTTGAAAATAACCCTGCGGGCCTGAACAGCAGGACCAGCAGGAATACGATGTGGCCGGTCAGAATGCCCCATCCGGGGCCGAAGGAATAGCCCACGCCCTGGGCGACGCCGAGCAGAATCGCACCCGCCAGCGTGCCCCAGATGGATCCGACGCCCCCAATGACGACCGCTTCGAATGAGTAGATCAGATAGCTTGGGCCCAGGTCGGGCGTGAAAGAAGCCCGCATGCCCATGAACACGCCGCCCACGGCCATGACGGCGAAGGCTATGCCCATGGCCAGCGCATAGATGTGCTTGTCTTTGATGCCGACCAACTGGGCGGTGTGCGGGTCGTCCGAGGTTGCGCGAAAGGCCACGCCCAGGCGTGTGTACCGGAACAGCCAGGAGAGCCCCAATGTGCAGGCGACGGCTGTCATGAAGGTGGCGAGCGGCAGCAGCCCCACGGCCAGGCCGCCGCCCAGGCTGACGCTGTCGGTGGCCAGTGTACCGGCCGGCAGCACTCGGGCATCGGCCGAGAAAACCTCTAGAAGGCCGTTTTGAAGAATGATGGCCAGGCCGAAAGTAACCAGCAGCGGAGGCAGGATGTCCGGGCCCAGAACGCGATTGAGCACTGTGCGCTGAAGCAGGTAGCCCAGCCCGAACATGATGGCGGCGACGATGGGCAGCGCCAGCAGCGGGTGCAGTCCCGATGCCACGGCGATCACCAGTGCAATGTACGCCGCCAGCACGATGAAGTCTCCATGCGCGATATTGACGAGCCTCATCACGCCGTAGGCAAGTGAAAGCCCGATGGCGAACAGGGCGTAGCCTCCTCCGGCAAGGGTGCCATGCATGACGACGGCGAGCCAATCCATCACGGTTTGTTTCCTTATTGAATGCCGAAGTAGGCGTCGGATATTTCTGTTTTGCTCAATGTGCCGGGCTGGCCCTGGAGCGACACCCGTCCATGCATGAAGCAGTACGCATAGTCGGATACGCTCAGGGCTGTATTGACGTCCTGCTCGACAAGAATGAGCGCCACGCCCTCCTGCAGCAACTGTGGAAGAGCGGCATAGATGTCCTTGATCACGGCGGGAGCCAGCCCCAATGAAATTTCATCGCAAATCAATAGGCGGGGGTTGGCCATCAGGGCGCGCCCGATGGCGGCCATCTGCTGCTGTCCGCCGGAAAGCGTCATGGCGGGAGCATTGCGGTGCAGCTGCAGGGCTGGAAAAAGCCGATAGACGCGCTCCAGCGTCCAGGGGCCATTTCGGCCAGAGAAGCGGCCCGATAGTATGTTCTCTTCGACGCTCAGGCTGGGGAACAGCCGGCGGCCCTCGGGCACCATGGATATGCCCAGGCCCGCGATCGTGCTGGGCGGCCGGTCGTCGATGGGTCGCCCTTCGAACAAGATGGAGCCGGAGCGGGGACGCAGCTGGCCGCACAGCGTCTTCAGGAAGGTTGATTTACCTGCCCCGTTCGCGCCGATGATGGAGACTGTCTGGCCGGCCTCGATGCGGAAATCAATGCCGAAGAGCGCCTGGAAGTCGCCGTAGAACACATGCAGTTCGTTCACTTCAAGCATGTTGAACCTCGATTCCCAGGTAGACGCGCTGTACTTCGGGGCTTTGCATGACTTCACGCGGCGCGCCCTCGGCCAGCTTGCTGCCGAAGTTGATTACCAGCAGGCGTGTGGCTACGGCGATCAGGGCATGCACTACGTGTTCGATCCAGATGATCGATATGCCGTCGCTGCGTATTTCATTGACCATTTCCACCAACTGTCCGGCCTCTTTTTCCGTCAGGCCGCCGGCTATCTCGTCCAGCAGCAACACTTCGGGCCGGGTGGCCAGGGCCCGGGCGAGCTCGAGGCGTTTCCGGTCAAGCAGCGTCAGGCTGCCCGCCAGCTGGTTCGCCTTGGGCAACAATGCCGTGCGCCGGAGTATTTCCACGCTTGAGTCGTGCGCCTGCGCGCGTGTCTGGCCTGCGCCGAACATGGCCGCGACAGCCAGGTTCTCGAACACGGTCATGCCGCCGAAAGGCTGGGCCACCTGGTACGAGCGGCCGATGCCGGCGCCGCAACGCTTATATGCCGGAAGCCGGGTGATGTCCCGGCCTTCGAGCAGGATGCGGCCCGAGTCGCTGGAAAGATCGCCGCTGATCAGGTTGAACAAGGTGGTTTTGCCCGCGCCGTTCGGGCCGAGGATGCCCAGGGCTTCACCACGCCGCAGATCGAAACTCAGGTTGTTCGTTACTTTTATCGATCCGAACGACTTCGACAGGCCCTGAACGGACAATAGAGGTGTCATGGCCGTGGCACTACCTTGGTATGGCGATCATCTCTGCCTGGACGGGTATGTCGGGAGAGGTGTCGTTGTTGACCACCACCAGATCGAAGGGGTGGCGAGTTCCCTTGATCCACTGGCCTCCTACCAGCGTGGTCTTGGCGACGTTCTTCACTGGGCCGGATCCCCATGCGACGTGGCCGATGACAGTATCCAACTTGGTCTTGGGGATGGCATCGCGAATAGACTCTTTATCATCGATGTCCTTGCTGCGCCCGAGCACGTCGAGCGCGACTTCGAACAGCGAATGGGCATAGCCCAGGGGCTGTGTCCATTGCTTGCCGGTGACTCGCTCGTAATCGTCGGCCAGCTGCTGCGCCGTCTGCCCGGTAAGGGAGGACTTGTAAGGACGGTTGGGGCTCCACCAGCATTCTTGCGTAACGCCTTCGGCGATGGGGCCGAGCGCTTCGGCCGATGACGGAAACGCCAGTGCTTTGCCTACGGTCACGATCTTCGGCTTGAAGCCCTGCTGGCTGGATTGGGTCCAGAAGTTCTGGAAGTCGGGTGGCGTCGGTACGCCGGCAATAATCTCGACACCGGCCTTCTTGTATTCCGCAATGAGCGAGCTGAAATTGGATTGGCCGCTTTGATACCGACCTGGGTCGACGACCGTGTAGCCCATTTTCTTCAAGGCCGGCGTCAGGCCATGCTGGGGATCGCCCCATGCATTTCCGTCGGCGTCATTGGCGAAAAGCACGCCCACCACTTTGTTGGTGGGTATGGATTTCCACATGTTCGTGAATGTGGCGATGACATCCTCGAGGCCCCAGAAATAATGGTATGTCCAGTCGAAGCCGGTTTTGGGGTCGCCGCCCCGGGTGAAGAACCACGGTTGCCAGGGTGTGGTCGACGATATGCAGGGCACCTCGTTCAGCTCGCACTGATCGGAAACGGGATTCGAATTCTCGGGAGTCGACCCTACGACCATCAGGTCGATCTCGTCCCCCAGTATCAGTTCGGCTGCCACTTCGGACGCCCGATTGGGATTGGACTGGCTGTCCTTTACCAAGACTTCGACGGTGTGCCGCGCTCCGCCCACCGTTATCCCGTTTGCGAAGGTGTCTTTCAACTGGTCTAGTACGAAACGGTCGACCTCGCCGAACCCGGCGAGAGGGCCTGTCAGGGGGGTGACATAGCCGACCTTGATCTTTCGTCCGGCCTGGGCAAAGGCGGCGGGAATGAATCCCGCCCATCCCAGTGCGCTCAAGGCCGAAGCCTGCAAGGAAGCGGTGAGGATTTTTCGACGCCCGATGTCGAGCGAACCCGTGTCGCCGGGCAATGCATGACCGTTTTTTGTCTTCATGTCTCTCTCTTTGGTTTGGTTAGGGGGCCGGTCGCAAGTTGCTCCGGGCCTCTCGGTTATTACTGGTGATGCAGGGTGGAACGTTTGATCATCCGGCCGATAGTGCTCCGTTCCTGGCTTCATGAGGTGCATCGGATGTAATACGCACTCCGTGCCGGCGCAGGTCGGCCGCCAGATCCGCAACCAGCGTCTGGATATGCTCGACCTTTCTTGCGCCGCCATACATGAAGAAGTCGGGGCGCACCAGCATCGCGGCCAAGCCGAGTTCGTCCATGAAGGGAGTGAACTTGTGATCCAGGTCAACCACTGAGCCGTCGCTGCCTTCAGTTTCCGCAAGGTGAACGATGTGTCCGCCCAACTGGCGCAGCACAGCGATGCTCTCTTGATTCAGCGCGCGCCGGGCATCGGCGTTGCGCAGTACGAGCACGAAGCCCAGCCCGACCAGATCGTCGAACCGGCCGCTTCGGCCCTTGTAGAAGACGGTGCCGTGGGGACAAAGCGCGCCTGCGGGCGAGGCGACTTCGCCGGAGCTGTCGCGCTGAAGGATGCCGTGAACCAGCGACGGGAAGGGAGGCGGCGGCGTCGCCGTGCCTCCGAAGAAGGCTTGGTCGCGCTCCGCCGCCACCTTCGGATCGGAAATGCAGATGACCTTGCCCAGGTACATCGACAGGTCGATGACGTCTCTTGCGTGCGGCCGCCGCTCGACCTGGTAAGTGTCCAGAAGGCTGTCGTCCGCCTGGCCTTTCAGGACGAGATCGAGTTTCCAGGCAAGGTTCCAGTTGTCGCGAAGCCCGGCGCACATGCCTTGCCCCATGAAGGGGGGCATGACGTGCGCCGCGTCGCCGGCGATCAGAATGCGTTCGTCGCGCCATTTATCGGCTATCAGCGAGCGGAAGTTATAGACCTTGTGGCGGATCATCTTCGCTTGTTCAGGCTTGACCCACGGCTCGAGGAGTTTCCAGGCGGTTTCTATGTTCTCCAGATGTTCAATGGATTCGCCCGGCATGCGCATGAACTCCCAGCGGCGGTAGTAGCGGCCGTTCTTTATGCCGGCGGGCACTATCGTGGTTGGCCGCGCCGGGTTGCAATACTGTGCCGCGGGGGGGATGTCGAGCGTTACACCTTCGTTGGGCAAAATATCTATGACGAGCCAGTCGGCCTCGAATCCACGGTCTTCTTGCGTGGCGCCAATACTTTGCCGGACGAGGCTGTTCGCCCCGTCTACGCCTATCAGGTACTTGGCCCGGGCCTTGCGGATTTCGCCTGTGTCGATGTTGCGGGCCTCGAGTTCGGCATACGCCGGAGTCTGGCGAATGGCCGTGACTTTCCAGCCCAAATTCAGGTCGATCTGCGGACATTGCCTGACCTTGGCATCGAACATGGTTTCGAGCGTCGGCTGGTGGACGAAATTGACGTCGGTTCCGCCGGATATCGCTTCGGCGGACCAGTCGATGTGCAGCAGTTCCTTCCATTCAGCGTTGAACCAGCGATACGGAGGCGCGGGGTGGCTGACCGTGGGCAATTCGTCTCGCATGCCGATGCCGGAAAGCATGCGGAACATTTCGTGGTCGATGCACACCGCGCGCGGCAGCGAGTAGCGCTCTTTCCATTGTTCGAAGACTGCGACGGAATGCCCGTTCCGGGCCAGGGCCAAGGCCAGTACTTCACTTACAGGGCCGTATCCCACTTGTAGGACGTCGTAGACGTCGTTGCCTTCGCTGCTCATCTCCTGCTCCTTCTTGCGGTACGCATTCAGCATGGCGACCTGTCCATCCTTGTCGTCCATTTTTTAATAATGACTATAGTGTCAATTTGATATTCTATTCATAATGACGATATCGTCAATATAAAAATGAACATCCTAGGGTTTGTTCCAATACGGCGTGACCGCCGCTAGGGAAGCATTGGGAGTGGAACGGTACAATGCCTTTTTTCCAGGTATGCACATGAACCAGCCGAATTCGAAACCGGAGGACCACCGCACCCGAGTCGGCCTGGCCCGGCGCGAAAAGACCCGTATACGCTTGATGCGTAGTGCGTTGGCGGTTTTTGCCGAAAAGGGTCCGGATCTGCCGGTTATCGATGACTTCATAGCGGCTGCCGGCGTGGCCCGCGGGACGTTCTACAACTATTTCAATACGACCAGCGAGCTTCTCGTGGCCGTCACCAGCCAGATGAGCGATGAAGTGCTCAGCGTGGTTGACCTCGAGGTACTCAAGTTCGATGACCCGGCCGTGCGGGTTACGACGGGGACTCGTTTGTATGTACGTATGGCGCGAGAATATTCGGCGTGGGGCCGATTCCTGACTCGGGTGGGATCCGCCAGGGCAGTGCGCGGAAAGCTGCTCGACACTTATTTGACGCGTGACGTCGAACTGGGGGTTTCAACGGGGCGATTCTCGGTGGACAATCCGCAGGCGATACGGGATGTCATCCTGGGATCTATTTTCTATGGCATCGAAACCATGTTGATGGAGCCATGCAGCGAGACCCATGTCGAGGAAATGATGGCCGCTGTCCTGCATGGAATAGGGCTTACCAAGAAAGAAGCGCACAAGATTGCATTCATGCCTTTAGTAGAGACCGGGCCCGTTCCCGGGCCGATCTTTTCGGCGCTGACCGAGAAGCATCGCTAGTCTTGCTACACAGCGCTAATCGGGCTAGACAGTGACCGGCGCCTGCTTCCAAAGCGATAAACCGCTCACCATAATGGCACCGGCCTGTCAGACTACATTATGTTTCATGTTTTCCCCGCTCAAGAATGCGTCGAGCCCGCAGCAATACGGGGCGATCCACCATCTGTTCTCCAACTGCGACAGCGGAATTGGACGTAGCTCCTTGGACAATCTGCAACGCCCACTTTAGCTCGGCGTCGGTGGGGAGGAAGCCCTGGTTCACGACAGAAACCTGCCTGGGGTGAATGCACAGTTTTCCGCTGAAGCCCAAGCGCTTGGCACGCGCGGTATCGCGCTCGGTCTGGCTGGCATTATTAAAGTCGGTGGTGACGCCATCAATGGGGCCATTGAGCCCGGCAAGCCGGGACGCCAGCACCAAATGCGAGCGAAAGTGCAACAGGCCTTCGTCGTCGTCTTCGATATGCAGGTCCAGCTGAAAGTCGAGCGTTCCAAAGACCAGGCGCTCGACCTGAGGCGCCTGGGCGATATCACGGGCATCGGCCATGCCGGCGGCGGTTTCTATCAAAGGGAAAAGCGCGATATCCGTTTTGAGGTGCGAGACCAGGACTTGCAACACGCGTGCCGACTCGGCTTTGGGAACCATGATCCCTGCCACTTCGATCTGTTTACATAACTGGATGTCCTCGTCGTGCCAAGGGGTTCCCACGCCATTGATGCGTACCATCACGTTCTTTTCGCGTCTATAGCATTGCGAAATTGCTTCTCGCGCCCTATGTTTGTTTTCTGGGGCGATCGCATCCTCCAGGTCGAGGATGACCGCCTGCGCACCGCTTTGAAGCGCTTTGGGAAAGCGCTCGGGCCTGTCGGCGGGTACGAATAGAAAAGAGGAGGCTGTGGAGAGAGCCATATTCGAGTTCCGGGCAGTAATGGTCACAAGGGGTTAAAACAACCAGCTGCCGACATGGGGTTGGCGGGAGATTTCCCAGATATGATCGATGGCCTTGCGTGTGCGTGCTTCGTCGCCACGGTGCGCCTGTCGTGCAAGACGCAAGGCCTTGTCTTCCAGTTCGGGTCGGCTCAGGGTGTTGCCCGGGTCTCCTTTGGGCTCATCGACGCGGCCATGCAATGTGCGTCCATCTGTGGTGCTGACAACGACCTTGCCTATCCACTTGGCCGGGTAAGCCTGGTCGACCTCTTGATCCAGTTCCATGGAAACCTTCCGGCTGAAACCCCTGACCTCGGCCGAATCGAAGTAGCGATCGAACTCTTCTATGCCCGCTCGTCCATGCAGGGCGATGAGCGCCAGCACGGTTCCCATTGAAAACTTCGCCTGATGTACTGTGCTCGGATTGGTGACGGGGCCCAGCACGTCGATGGCACCTTGGTGCGTATGGGCCGTGACGCCAGTAATGTGTTCGGCGCGTAACTGATGGGTCGTCATGACAGCCAGAAGGGCGTCGGCAGCCGGGTGGGTGTGGCGGCAAGAGGCGTGGTATTTGAAGGAGGTTTCAATCAATGCCCAACGCTCGCCCAGAGCGCTGCTGATGTTCTGTGGATCGGTTTGGCCGGACATGCCGGCCGCCATGCCATGTAGGCCCGTCAGTATCTTTTTTGCCCCTTTGAAACCATCGTGGGCAAGATAAGCAGACATGAGTCCGCTTGCGCAGGCGTGAGCGGTATGTAGCTGCTTGGAGTCGGCAGCGTCGCGCAGAAACTCCCAGAGTCCTGCGGCCTGGGTGCCGGACGAGCCCATCGCGTCAAGCATCTGCTCAGGCGAAAGTTCGAGTAATCGGCCTGCCGCGACCGCTGCGGCGATGGCGCCGGCTGTGCCTGTAGTGTGGAAGATCTTGTAATGCGGCCGACCCAGGAACTCGCCGATTCTGATACCGGTTTCATAACCGGCAACCGCCGCGACAAGAAGGTCGCGGCCGCTTTTCTGTTCGGCCTGCGATATGGCCAGGACAACTGGAAACACCACGGTGGCTGGGTGAAACACCGAGCCGTTGTGCACGTCGTCCTGCTCTGCGAAGTGCGAGGCGGCCCCATTGACCATTGCTGCAAAATAGGGCGATGTATTGCGTTGCGAGGTCAAGACTTCGGAAGGCCCGGTGCTGGGTCCCATTTTCTGGGCCCAGGCGTCTATCAGCGCGACGGGCCGCGCGTTGACGCCGGCCAGCGCCGATCCGTACCAGTCGAGCAGCAGCTCTTCGGCGCGACGTATGACGTCGGCCGGGATCTGGTCGTACTCAAGGTTTGCGGCAAATCGGGCCAGCTGAAGTTCGGGGAAGTCGTTCTGCATATCTGTTTTTTCGTTAGATGGCGCCTTCGGAACGCAAGCGCTGAATGTCATTGCTGTCGTAGCCGAGTTCGCTCAGGATAGGTTCGGTATGTTCGCCCAGGGCTGGAACATCGCCCATGCAATATTCATAGCTGTCATTGATGCCCGGGGGCAGCAGGGCGTCGATCGGTCCGGCCGGCGTACCCACCTTGCGCCAGCGGTTTCGCGCTTTGAGTTGAGGATGATCCCAAACATCGTGCATTGTTCTCATGCGGGCATTGCCGATGCTGGCTTTGTCCAGTCGCGCCTGTACCTCATCGACACCGAGAGGTGCAAAAACGCTTTCGATCAAGGCAAGCAGTTCTTCGCGCCGTTCGCTGCGCTTTACATTGCTGTCAAAATCAGGGTCGCGGGCCAATGCGGGCTGCTGCAGCACCACCTCGCAAAACGTCGTCCATTCGCGTTCGTTCTGAATGCCCAGCAGAACAGTTTTCCCGTCGCCGGTGCTGAAGGGGCCGTAAGGGTATATGCTTGGGTGGCTGGCCGCCGACCGAGGCGCGGGGGGCGCGTCGTCGTAGGCATAGTACAAAGGGTTGGACATCCATTCTGTCAAGGACTCCAGCATGGCAACGTCTATGTGACTGCCTTTGCCTGTTCGCATGCGCAGGATCAACGCCGACAATACATTGCTGTATGCGTACATGCCGGCTGAGACATCGGCCGCGGAAAACCCCGCACGAGACGGAGCGTCTTGAGAGCCGGTGACGGACATCAGGCCGGCCTCTGCCTGCACCATGATGTCGTAGGCTTTTTTATCGTGGTAAGGCCCGTCGGAGCCGTATCCAGACACATCGCAGATGATCAGCCCCGGGTGCGTTGGCCGCAGAGCGTCGTTGGACAGACCCAGGCGACTTGCCGCGCCTGGGGCAAGATTCTGGATGAATACATCGGCCTTGCCGATCATGTTCATCAACACCCGCATGGCTTCTGGGTGCTTGAGGTTCAGGGTAAGGCTTTCTTTTGATCGATTGGCCCATACGAAATAAGAGGACAGGCCTTTGACGCGGGTATCGTAGGCTCGGGCGAAGTCGCCTTGCTCAGGGCGCTCTATCTTGATGACCCGGGCACCAAGGTCGGCCAGTTGGCGTGTTGCAAAAGGCACGGCAACGGCGTGTTCAAGAGAAATAATCGTGATTCCGTCTAGGGGGCGCATGGGCGGCTCTTTGGGACGTGAATTGAAAAGAAACGATGCGAGCTTGCGGCCCCAACTCAGAAAGAGCGCGGAAGCCCCAGCACGTGTTCTGCAACGTAAGAAAGGATCAGGTTTGTTGAAATCGGTGCAACCTGATACAGGCGTGTTTCGCGGAACTTGCGTTCGACATCGTACTCGGAGGCGAAGCCGAAGCCACCGTGCGTTTGCAGGCATACGTTTGCGGCGTCCCAAGAGGCGTCTGCCGCAAGCATCTTGGCCATATTGGCTTGGGTGCCGCATGGAGCGCCCGCATCGAACAACTCGCAGGCCTTGTAGCGCATCAGATTGGCGGCCTCGATATTGGTGAACGCTTTGGCTATGGGAAATTGTATTCCTTGGTTTTGGCCTATGGGACGGTCAAAGACGATGCGTTCGCGGGCATAGTTTGTGGCGCGCTCGATGAACCAATAGCCGTCTCCAATGCATTCGGCGGCGATCAGGGTACGTTCTGCGTTCAAGCCGTCCAGAATATATTTGAAGCCCTCTCCTTCCTGGCCGATCAGGTTGGCAGCGGGGATCTCGAGGTTGTCAAAGAACAGTTCATTGGTGTCGTGATTGACCATGTTGGGAATGGGGCGCACCGTCATGCCGTTATCCAAGGCCTGATGCAAATCGACAAGAAAAATCGACATGCCTTCAGACTTCCGCTTGACTTCGGCGAGCGGAGTGGTCCGGGCTAGAAGTATCATCAGGTCGGAATGCTGAATTCGCGAAATCCAGACCTTCTGGCCGTTGATCACATAGTGGTCGCCTTTTTTGACCGCCGTGGTTTTAAGTTTGGTCGTGTCCGTACCGGTTGTCGGCTCGGTGACGCCCATGCTCTGCAGGCGCAGTTCGCCGCGGGCGATTTGTGGAAGGTACGTTTCTTTTTGAGTCGGCGAGCCATGACGCAGCAGCGTGCCCATGTTGTACATCTGGCCATGGCAGGCGCCGGAGTTTCCGCCCGAACGGTTGATTTCTTCCATGATTACCGACGCTTCCGTCAGGCCTAGCCCCGAGCCGCCGTATTCTTGCGGGATCATGGCGGCCAGCCAGCCCGCTTCGGTCAGGGCTTGCACGAACTCGGCGGGGTAGGCTCGATCGGCATCGATTTTCTGGAAGTATTCGTTTGGGAAGCTGCTGCATAAATCGCGGATCGCTTCGCGAATATCTAGAAAATTATCAGAGAGAGTTTTCATATGCTTTGCGTGGAAAAAGGTTCTTTGTCTAGGGCGGGCTAGTCCCGTAAACGGACGCGGGCCGTCATCGCTAGGTTTCCAGTATGGCTGCGAGCCCACAGGATGATTTCCGATGGGTTTTTAGAGGGCTTTCCGCACACGAAGAAGGGATGGGTATCGAACAGCGGACTGACCGCGCGAAAGCTGTAAGCGCTAAGTGACTTGTCCGGGTACTGGCGGGTAACCAGCTCGAGCAAGAGCGTGGCGATCAAGGGCCCATGCACCACCAGTCCTGGATAGTTTTCCACTTCAGTGCAATACGGAAGGCTGTAGTGGATGCGATGTGTGTTGAACGTTAGGGCCGAATAACGGAAAAGCAGCATATCCGTCGGAACGATCTCCTGCTCCCACTCTGCATCTGCAGGTGCAAGCTCGGGTGTTGGGGCCGGGCTGCTTGGCGCAGGGGGTTCGCGATACACGATATCTTGTTCTTCAATAAGCGCGAGCCCCGCATCGGATCTGAGCTCGTGCCGGACGAGAACGAATACGAGATGTCCCGACCGGCCGTGCTTGGCGTCGACATTCATCACGGACGATCGACGCCTTATGGCCGAGCCTATGGGCAGGGGTTGCAAGAACGATAGACGGCTTCCGGCCCACATACGCCGGGGTAGCGGCACCGGCGGCAGGAAGCCGCCTTTTTGAGCGTGGCCGTCGCTGGCCAGCTCGGATTGCCTGGGTGTTGGCAAGCAGTAAAGCCAATGCCAGCAAGAGGGAAGCGTGCTTGGCGGGTATTGTATGAGCCGTTCGATGTCGAGGGTGGCAGCAAGTGCGGCGATCGGCGCCGCGGTCAAGACGTCGTGCTGTTCCGTCGTGCGGCCTTCCCATTCTTTGAGGTGCTGTATGTCGATCTCGCGAGTCATGGAGCGCTACCCTTGTTTTGAGATGGAGAGCCGTCAATTGGGTATCAAGGATGTTGTATGTGGCGGCGGAACGCAATTCGTTTTTTTTCAATTGGGGTTAATCTAGTATTAAGTCCGTTCTGGATATTTTCCGAATAAAGCCTAGCGCCAAGCAATAAGAAATGGGACATGAACTATCGTTTTGACTTGATCGATCTGCAATTGATCGTGTTCGTGGCAGATGAAGGAAGCTTGACGCGCGCGGCGACCCGCATGCACATTTCTTTGCCGGCTGCCAGCGTTCGCATGAAGAATCTTGAAAGCGCCCTGGATCTGCCGCTGTTTGATCGAAGGAACTCTGGGATTGCATTGTTGCCCGCCGGGCAGGTTTTGCTCGAGCATGCTCGCCAAGTCGTAGCGCAGATCGAGCGCCTGCAGGCCGATCTGATGCGGCATGTTCAAGAGGGCCAGGGTAGTTTGCGAGTGCTGGCCAACACCACTGCCATGACTGAGTTCTTGCCCTTGGTATTGAACCGTTTCCTGGTGGATCATCCCAATGTCAGTTTTGAATTGCGGGAACGCTTGAGCGAAGAAATCGTCCGCGCTGTTTCGGAAGGCGCCGCTGATGTGGGCATCGTGGCGGGCGAAGTGCAAGCGGATCGCGTGCGCCTTATCCCCTATCGTAGCGACCGCCTGGTGCTTATCAGTGGATTGGCGCACCCCTTGGCGGGCAAGCGCTCTGTCAGCTTCTCAGAGGCGCTGGAGAACGACTTCATTGGTTTGCATGAAGGCTCTGCCATTCATTTTTTTCTTGGCCATGCGGCGCGCGAAGCGCGAAAGGCTTTGAAAGTGCGCATTCAGGTCACCGATTTCGAGACGATGTGCCGCATGGCTGAGTCGAATGTGGGCGTGGGGGTGCTTCCCGAGAAGCTGGCGCGAAGGCATGCCGGTAATATGGCGATTCATTTGATACGGCTTACCGACTCGTGGGCCTCTCGCGATTTGCGTATATGCACCCAGGATCGCGAACCCCTACCAGCGCTGACGCAGGCTTTGGTCGAATTCTTGATCGAGACAAAAAGCCTGCCTCTGTGAGGCATGCGGAATTTGGGTCTTGTTCAGCCGGCGAGTTTGCGTAAACGCGTAATGAACGGATGGGTGCAGCGAGCCGGTTAAGCAAGCTGGTGGTTCAGGATGCGTTGCTCTATTTGCTTGCTTAGTGTAATGGCTCTCGGCCCCACATTGGCGAAAAACTGACCGCTGCCTTCCCGATATGCGGGACCGCCCAGAATAACGGCCAGGGGATAATGCCCCGAGGGTACCTTGACGGGTACGCCCACGCCATGGACCTCGGGGTCCCATTCGCCGGCTGCGGCCGTATAGCCTTTGGTTTTGTAGTCTTCGATGCTGGCGAGAAGGCCTTTTTTCTGGCTCGCCCATGCCTTGGGGTCGGCCCGTGAAAGTTCTTGCATGATTAGCGCCTGCTCTTCCGCATCTAAGGCGACAAACAGCGCCCGACCCATGGCAGTGGTTGCCAACGGTGTTCTGGACCCTGCCGACACGCTAAGCACCAGGCCCGCCGAGCCATGGGTGTGTTCGAGGTAGACGGCATCTAAACCTTCACGGTAACCCAGGGCGCAGCACAGGTTGAGCTCTTGGGATATTTGTTCCATGAGTGGGCGCGCCAATGTGCGGACGTACAGGTTTGCCATGGCTTTATAGCCGAGCGCCAGCGCTGCCGTACCCAATTGGTATTTGCCCGCGTCGTCGCGGTGATTCAGATACCCCGTTTTCGTCAATGTGTAGGTTATACGTGAAACCGTTGGCTTCGTGAGCCCCGTACGTTGAGATAGATCTTGGTTTCCGAGCAAGGGATGTTCAGCGCTGAATGCGCTCAAGACCTTTAACCCGCGGGCCAGTGATGTGATGAACTGGCGGCCCGCGTCTTCTTTTTCAGCGGAACTGGCATTGTCTTGTGGCCAAGAGCTTGCGTCTGGCACTGTATATTCATCGCTTTTCATGGTCGATCCTATATGGCTTCTACCCATTGCAATGGAAACTGCCGTCTGATCTTGGTCTTGTGGGCCACGGTACAGCGTTGAGACGGTGCTTTCAATTAAAGCCTCTATTTTAGCGGATTACCGTCTGTAGGCGGAGTCAAAGCCTGTTTCCTCCTTGGTTTGCGACCAAGCTCATGTAGCCCAGCCTAGTTTGCAGACCCCATATAAACCCCTTGTAAAGACCGATTGACATCCACCATCGCCTCCTTTAGGATTGCTTCATAAAAATGCGAAATTAAGTTTCGCAGTGCGAAATAAAAACGGAAAGCACTATTTTGGCCGCAATGTTTCGCTCGCAATAATCAAGGTCTGGAGGAGATGGGGTAGTGTCGGATGAAACTTGTTATCTTTCAATCAGTGAACTGACTCAAGCATATACCAAGGGTGAGCTGTCGCCGTTGGAAGTGGCAAAGCAGACTCTCGAGCGGCTGCATTCGGTAGAACCGTTCATCAACGCCTTTTCTCAACTGAACGAGGAAACCACCCTTGAGCAGGCGCGCGCCTCTGAAGCCAGATGGAGGCGCGGCGAGCAAAAGGGGGTGCTGGACGGTGTTCTGTACTCGGTCAAGGACACTCTGGCGGCAAAAGGGTTTGCCACACGCAGGGGGTCGAAAATTACCAGTGATGCTCCCGCCCAAGAAAACGCGCCAATCGTACAGCGTATGGTGGACGGTGGGGCAATAATTTTAGGGATCACTACTACGCCGGAATTCGGCGGAGGCCCGGTCACTATCAGTCCCTTGTCGGGCATTACGCGCAATGCCTGGAACCCCGACATGACGTCCGGGGGGTCAAGTGGGGGCGCTGGCGCGTCGATTGCATCGGGCATAGGTCAGGTGGCACTTGCAACGGACGCGGGCGGCTCCATCCGCATACCCGCAGCCTTGAACGGCATAGTTGGAGTGAAGGCAACCGGCTGCAGGGTGCCGACTTACCCCGGCAATGTGGCTGGGGGGCTGTCGTCCCCAGGGCCGTTGGTGCGGCGTGTGCGCGACGCCGCCGTTGTGATGAATGCGATAGCGCGCCCAGATTATCGAGATCCCGACGCGTTGCCCGATGATGGAAAAGACTACCTGGCTGAACTCGAAGCCGGGGTGTTAGGGCTGAAGATCGCCTACAGCCCGACTCTGGGCTATGCCGACGAAGTCGACCCCGAGGTGGCGCAAGCGGTGGAAGCAGCAGTTGAAACGCTTGCAGGTCTGGGTGCGCATATAGAAGAAGTGGACCCGCCGATGGGGCGGCCTATGGATATATACAAGACGCTATTCACTAGCGGCTTTGTGCATGCGCTCTCGAAACTTACATCGGAACAGGAAGCCGAGCTGGGTCGCGAGCTGCAAGATATTCTGCAATATGGCAGAACGGTAACGCTGTCTGGCTATATGTCGGCGCATGACGAGCGACGGGCCCTCGCATTGAGGCTGTCCCAATTCCATCTGACCTACGACTTGCTGGTTACTCCAAGCGTTGCGGTTCCTGCTTTCCCGGCCGAGCTACGACAGCCAAAGCATTTTGAGAAATATGCCGAGACCCGGGCATGGGTTCCATTCGGTTTTCCCTTCAACCTCACGCAACAACCCGCTGCGTCGATCCCATGTGGGTTTTCCTCGCAGGGTCTGCCCATTGGCATGCAGATAGTCGGGCCCAGGTTCGGTGATGCGCTTGTTTTGCGGGCAGCTCGGGCCTACGAGATGGCTGCCGGCTGGGCCGACCGGCGTCCGGCTTTTGAAGATTTTCAAAGTGGTTACGTGTCTGATCGGGTCTGACTTGTCGGTTAGAGTAAATAGCGAGATGCGAGAATGAACGACAATTCCAATTTGCAGGCTTCCGCCGATATATTGCTTGATTTCCTTTGCGTGCAGGCGGGTGAAGAAGTCCTGATTACAGCTGATTCAGGTACTGATAGGGCGGTGTGCGCTGCGGTTCAGGATGCCGCTCGGCGCATTGATGCACATGTAGTGATAATGGAGTCGGCGCGCCTGCCGTTTCAGGGAAGGCTGGCAGATCCCTACATAACCTCAACTCAGGCACGTGCCATCCATGGATGCGATGTCTGGGTCGATCTAGCGTTCCCGTATTTTGCGGGCTCGCATGTATACGACGAGGCTATGGAGGCGGGTTCGGTGCGCTATCTGCTTGCCGGCGATATCGACGCACCAGCCCTGCAAAGGCTATTCGGAGGCGCGGATCTTGACTTGTATTTCAGGGTACAGCACGAGCTGGATAAAGTGTTCGCTACCGAAGGAAGCACCTGCCGCATCACTACGGACTTAGGCACCGATATCACCTTCCAGCTGGCGCGCCCGGCCATAGTAAAGCCGCGCCGATGCGAGAAGCCGGGCATGTATCTTGTGCCGGGTGGATGTCCTATCGCCCCGCAGATCGAAACCGTAAAAGGGGTCATTGTCGTCAATTCGGTGTTTCATGAGCACTTTGAATCTCTTGCCGACCCCATAGTATTGGAGCTTGATGGGAAGATCCGCTCGATGCGCGGCGGAGGGGCGTCCCGGTTCGCCCTGGATCGCGCACTGCGCCGGGCCGGAGGCGGTGAATATGGCTCAGTGATTCATTTTACGCATGGCATGCATCCGGCCGCGCGCGTTACCGGCCGCTCCTTTATAGAAGACAGCAGGGCCATGGGCAGCAATGCCGTGGGGCTGGGGCTTCCGTGGTGGGAGCCCGGCGGTGGAGAAAACCATCCTGATGCCGTGCTGACCGATCATTCGGTCTGGGTGAATGACGCCCGGATTATCGATCACGGCGCCATTGTTGCGCCCGGTGGGCTCGCAGACGCCGCGGCGGCTCTGGCGCCCAAGTGGCCGACGCCTATACGACGAAGAGTGGTTGTGGCTTGATACAGAAAAAAAATTCGGCCGACCACGGCTCGCTTTAAAGCAAAAAAAGCTGGGTGGAGACAAGATGGAACTGATATTGCAGATATTTTTTGATTCGCTGCTTTTGGCGGGCTTGCTCGCTGTAGGCGCGTTGGGGTTCACCTTGGTTTGGGGCGTGCTCAACGTTCTGAACCTGATGTATCCCGCCTTCATCATGGGGGGGGCTTACCTGAGCTATTGGCTATGGTCCCTGGGTTTCGATTACCTGCTCACGATACCCATCACTATTGCCGTGATGTTTTGCATCGGCTGGCTAATTCAGCGATACCTGATCGATTACGTCATGAACGGTCCGCATGCGCTGGGCATTACCCTTACATACGGCGTGAACCTGATCGTGGTCGGACTGGCCCTGTACTACTTCACCGCCACCGATCGCTCTATCATCGTGCCGGAGTATCTTGCGGGCTTTGTCGAGTTGTGGGGGATAAAGGTGCCCTATGTGCGTATTGCCACGACGGCTATCGCATTGGTGCTCACCGGGAGCGCATGGTGGTTCTTCGACAAGACCGAATATGGCGCGGCCATTCGAGCCACCCGCCTGGACCAGGAAGCCGCCCAACTAGTCGGCATCAAGATTCGCACTATCTTTAATCTGACCACCGCTATTTCGGCCGCGCTGGCCGGAGCCATGGGCACGCTGATCGTACTCGTCTTCAGTGCGTCGCCCTATACCGGGGATCACTTCTTCCTGCAGATTATCACGGTGACCGTCCTCGGAGGGCTTGGAAGCATCATTGGACCTTTGCTTGGTGCGGCTCTGGTGGGCATTGCAATCAGTACCACGTCACATTTGATCGGGGTCACATACGGCGTACTTGTGGGTGCCCTGATTGTTCTGATCGTGCTTGCCGTCCGGCCGAAAGGCTTGCTTGGCAGGCGCTTTTACGAGGCATAAAAAATGGAAATCGCAAAACAAATGGATATGCCAAAAAGCGCCAGGTTTCCTTGGGCTTCCGGGTCAAGCTCCGGCGTTGTTCTGGCAGCTGTCATCGTGGCTGCGGCGGTGGCACCGGTATTTCTCAGCTCATACGCTTTACGGTTCGGTGCTCTGATATTCATGTATGTGGCCTTGGCTCAGTCATGGAACCTGATCGGCGGATACGGTGGTTTGATGTCGTTGGCAATGCCGGCTTTTTTCGGGTCCGGTGCGGTTGTATCGGGCGTGCTGGTCTCGTGGGGGGTTTCTCCCCTGGTAGCGTTGGGTTGCGGCATGCTGTGCGCCACGTTCATCGCGCTCATCATTGCGGCGCCTACATTAAGGCTGCAAGGGCATTACTTCGTCGTGGCAACGCTTTTGGTGGCGGAGGCTATGCGTCACGGTGTGCTTAACCTTAATGTCTTCGGCTACTCGGGCAATACAGCATTAAACATCTACAACCATGTCGGCCTGCGCGATCTCGAGCCCGCGCAGTACAACGAGTTCTTCTATTTTGCGATGCTGGCGCTGGCGGCATTGTCCATGGTCATTGTGCTGATCCTCGAGCGTTCCAAGTGGGGCGTTGCGTTGCAGTCAGTGCGTGATAACGAAAGGGCTGCCAAAGCTTTAGGCATCGCGGCGGCCAGGCAGAAGCTTTACATCTTTTTGCTGAGCGCGGCCTTGGCCGGCGTGACCGGTGGAATGTGGGCGTATTGGCTTGGGATTGTCGATACCAACGAGGCTTTTGGGTTCCTGATTGCATTCGAAGTGATTGTGATGGTGTTTCTCGGTGGGCGGGGCACGTTGTGGGGGCCTGTGCTGGGTGTGTGCTTCGTGCTCGCCGTCAATGAATGGCTTGGCGCTGGGTTCCCTGAGCTTCAAATGGTCATCCTGGGGCTATTGGTTGTGCTGGCGGTGTTATTTCAGCCAGACGGTCTGGTGCGCTTGAGCAGCGGGTTCAAGGCTTTCACTCCGGCGCAGCTCTTGAGTAACTTACGACGATATAAGGTGAAATAGTCATGGCGCTCTTGAAAGTCACTGGCCTGACCAAACGATTCGGGGGGCTTGCCGCTGTCAGCAATGTTGATCTGCATATTGATCAGGGCGAGATTTTGGGTCTGATCGGACCGAATGGCGCAGGAAAAAGCACCATGGTCGAACTGCTGACAGGAGGCATCTCGCCGACTTCGGGAAAGATTGAATACAACAATCGAGACATCACTCCGCTTACCAACTACGCACGCTGTCATGTGGGCATCGCCCGGACGTTTCAGATTCCGCAGCCGTTTGATAGCAGTACTGTGGTCCAGAACGTAGCGGTTGGCGCTATGTTCGGTACCAAGGGGCGCCACATGAGCATTGAGCAGGCGACCCGCCGCGCACGGCACATTCTTGATGATGTCGGGCTTTCCGAGTTTGCGGATAAATCCCCCAGAGCATTGACCACCGCCGGTTTGAAGCGAATGGAGATGGCGCGGTGTCTGGCTACCGATGCGAAGCTCATGTTCCTGGACGAACCTTTGGGTGGTCTAAATGCCACAGAGGTGAAGGATTCTCTCGATCTGATCCGACGGATCCGCGGCAACGGCGTAACGATCTTGTTTATCGAACACGTGATTCCTGCTGTTCTCTCTTTATGCGATCGAGTGGTCGTTCTTGCCAACGGAAAAAAAATCGCTGAAGGCACTGGCAAGCAGGTAACCGAGAATCCCGATGTACGTAAGGCCTATCTCGGCGACTTGTCGGGAACGGCAGCGCGTTTTGCCCATCGCCGCAAGGCGAAAGTGGCCTGACTTCTAAGGTTGGAGGCAATATGGCTACAGCACCTTTGCAAGAAACAAGCAACATGAGCACCCCGATCCTACAGATCCAGAACCTGAATTCGGGGTATGGGCAATTACAGGTTCTGCGTGACATCAGCTTTGATGTCACTCCGGGTGAAATTCTCGCCGTAATAGGGGCAAACGGCGCCGGGAAAAGCACATTATTCAGAACGATTTCGGGTCTGATCGTACCGATGAGTGGAAACATCTGGTTCGACGGCATCAACATTACGGGCTATGACAGTGCGCGGATTGTATCTCGCGGCCTGAGCCACGCTCCTGAAGGACGCCGTGTGTTCAATGGAATGACGGTCGAAGAAAACCTGAAGATTGGGGCGTTTCGACGGGCTGACAAGTCTCGTGCGTCAATTTCAGCGGGCCTTGAGCAAGCATATACCTATCTTCCCAAGCTGCGTGACCGCCGCAATCAGCTGGCTGGGACATTGTCGGGGGGCGAGCAGCAGATGTGCGCCATTGGCAGGGCGCTTATGGCCGACCCGAGGGTGCTGGTAATTGACGAGCTATCACTGGGGCTGGCGCCGATTATTGTTGAAGAGCTGCTTTACACCTTGGAAAACATCCAGGAAGGCGGCTGCACCATTATTTTGGTTGAGCAGGATATATCAATCGCGCTCAGCTTTTCCGATCGCGCCGTAGTACTGCAGTCGGGCCAGGTCGTTATGACGGCTCCGTCGCCCGAACTGCTATCCAATCCAGAGATCATCAAGTTTTACCTAGGAGGATGACAATGAAGCAAGATAAGAATATTAGCCGTCGCGACGCCATCAAGATGTTGGGTGTCGGAACGGCTGCTGTAGCAGGCATGCTGTCCGGCGGCGTGGCGTTTAGCCAAGGCAAACGTTCCACCCTCAAGGTGGCCATGGTAAACAGCTCGAGCGGTTTTTATGCCCAGTACGGGCAAGAGTTGTTGCGCGGGGTCGAACTGGCTGTTGAGGCGGTAAACGCTAAAGGCTTGAAAATCGGCGATACCGCATACGACCTGTCGCTTGACCTGTTCGACGATAAGTCGGACGCGTCGACCGCGGCTCGTCTGGTAGAAAGGGCGGATGCCCGGGGCGCCAACATTGTTATTGCCGGCACCGGCAGCACGATCGGCAAGTCGATCATTCCTATTGCACAGCGTTCGCGCATCCCGGTCATCGCGACATGGGCGCAGCTTGACAGTATCTATGAGGCCCAGAAAGGCGATCCATATTTCTTCTCGGCGATGCCTCCGTTCAGCGGATACTACGACTCTACCTGGGCTCAGGTTGCCAAGCTTGATTCTCCCAAAGTGCGCAAGGTCGTCATGGTTTCCCCCAATGACGAGCTGGGCAACCTGGTTAATAAAGATTTGCAGAAGAAACTGGCCGACAATGGGCTCGAACTGGCTCACGTCGAGTTCTTTCCGCCCTCGAACCAGGATTTTGGCGCCACCATTGAGCGTTGCGCCCGGCACGAGCCCGATGCTTTCCTGATCAACTGCTATACACCCCAGATCCTGGCACTGTTCAAGCAGATGCAGGCAGTCGGCTTTTTCCCGCCCGTCATTATTGTCGAAGCACCCACGCGTCTTGTTGAGGCCATTGGAGAGCCCATCGACGGCGTGTATGTGCCTACGGTCTGGTTCCCCGAGCTCGACGCCACCAAGGACCAATACATCGGCACGAGCGCAGATTTTGCGCGGCGCTACCAAGACAAGCACAAGACCCTGCCGCCCGATTTTGTCGCGGCATGCGGAGCCAACAACGTGATCTTGTACGCCTTGGCTGCAGCTGGCCTTAAGTCGCCTGACGATAAGCAAGGTTTATTGAGTGCCTTACGCTCGTTCGACGGAGAAACCTTTTTCTCAGCGGTCAAGTTCGACGATAAGGGCCTGAACACCAAGGCGCCCATATTTACCGGGCAGTTCCAGAGCGGGAAGTTGATGTTGGTGGCGCCCGATTCGGTGCGTCAGAAAGCCCCATTGCACCCCTATCCGGGCTGGAAACAAAGCTGATAAGTGAAGAGGGAAATTCGGACTGGCCCTGGGGCCAGTCCAATTGAAGACTGGAAAGTTCGGACAAATGAACTTATGAAAGACGAAGGACATACGAAATGTTAGACAAGACAAACGCGACCGCCCCCAATTTTGACCAGGTTAAATCCGAGTTGGATTCGGCCTCGCATGCTCCTGGCTATGTATATGCCTCACCCGAGGCGTTTCAACGTGAAATCGATGAGTATTTCATGAAAGACTGGCTTTATGTCGGTCGAGAAGAAGAGCTGCCTGAAAAAGGCGATTACCTTACCATGCGTCTGGTCGGTGAGCCCGTGATCATTGCCCGGTCGGGCGATGGATCCTTGAACGCTTTCTACAACATGTGCGTGCACCGCGGCGTTGAAGTTGCATTCGGCAATGGCAATACGCGGGCTTTCAAGTGTCCATATCATGGCTGGACCTACGATCTCGGTGGCAAACTAAAAGGTGCGACGCACATGGAGAAAAGCAAGGGCTTTGACGCGTCCACCGCGCGCTTGAAGCCCATCAGGCTGGAAACGTGGCATGGAAACATCTTTATCTGCTTCTCACCCGACACCCGGCCTTTTGCAGAGTTCATAAGCGAGTTCGAAAACGATTTTGCATTCTTGCGCATGCAGGACTGCCGCCTGGGCAACAAAACCATCATTGAGCTCGATTGCAATTGGAAGCTAGTGCACGAGAACCTGATGGATTTCTACCACGTGAATGTACTGCACGCCGGCACGTTCGGTGGCAGGTTTACGTGGGACAACGATAATGACGTCATTCTTAAAGAGCGTGGCGGTGTATCCATGTGGTACAAGGCCGGCCCGCCCACGCCTGGCGCCGAACCCTTGCTCGGAAAAATGCCTTGGCTCGAGGACCGTGACTATAGCTTCTCGTCCGAGGGTTTTTTGCAGCCGAACCTGACCTTGTTTGGCCGTGTCGATTGCGCGCGTCCCTTCGTGGTGTGGCCTTTGTCGGAAAGCAAATGCCAGATCATCGCTTATCAACTCTTTCCCAAAGAAGTCTTCGAACGCCCGGACATACGCGAGACGCTCAAGATCTATGAAGATTATCTGAAGAAAGTGCTTGAAGAAGATAGGATGATGATCGAGTCGCTGCAAAAGGCCATGTCGACGCGTGGGTTCGTGCCCGGACCGATGTCGGTTCTTGAAAAAGCGATCCATCACTTCTTGAACGGCCACATAGAGCGAGTGCTGGAGCCCAAGCAAGAAGAGACCGCTGATTCACGCTCGTAAGTAGCATACCGATCGTGGGCCATGATTATAAGGAAAGACAGTGAAACCAGCTAAGTTTGAGTATCACGCGCCCAAAACCCTAGACGAAGCCGTAAATCTTCTTGGTCGCTACGGTGAGGATGCGCGTATCTTGGCGGGCGGTCAGAGCTTGGTGCCGCTCTTGAATTTTCGAATCTTTCAGCCCCAGGCTTTAATCAGCATCAACCACTGCGCCGAACTGGCGTATTTACGGGTTGAGCCCGATGGGCTCGTATGTGGGGCATTGACCCGCCAGGCCGAGGCTGAACAGAGCGCCGATGTTCAAGACACCTGTCCGCTTTTGTCCGCGGCGTTGCCTTGGATCGGGGGCGTCTCGAACCGGAACCGCGGCACTGTTTGCGGCAGCTTGGCCCATGCAGATCCTCTTGCGGAACTTACTGCCGTGGCAATGGCGCTCGATGCCAGGTTCTCCATCGTGGGAACCAAGGGGCGGCGCCAGGCGTCAGCCGCCGAGTTTTTTTTGGGCGACTTGACCACCTGTATTGAACCCGGCGAAATGCTAGAGGCAGTACATTTTCCCCGTAGCGGCAAGAACGCCTCCGCTGCTTTCGTTGAGGTTGGAAATCGCTGGCACGGGTTCGCGGTGGTCGGCGTCGGGGCCCATGTCGAGTGCGATGATGTGGGTGTCTTCCAGACCGTGCGGTTATCCGCTATTGGGGTTGGATCGACGCCGGTCAGGCTTACTGAATCGGAGAAAATCCTGCAGGGTACCCGGGGCGAAACACAAGCATTGCAAGAGGCTTGCAATGTTGCCGCAGTAGATCTCGACCCGCCGGGCGGGTTTCACGCCGATTCCGCCTATAAGTCTGGCGTACTTGGAACTTTGGTAGAACGGGCGTTGAACGAGACGCAGGCTTTACGATTGCAAAAGGAGGCGCGTTGAAGATGAGCTCCATAGAAACGACCACGGTCGAACTAGTGGTAAACGGCAAGCGATATAAACGACAAATCGAGCCGCGTTTGTTGCTTGCCGACTTTCTGCGTCATGAAATCGGCTTGAAGGGCACCCATATTGGGTGCGCGCACGGGGTATGCGGGGCGTGCACGGTTCAAATCGATGACAAGACGGCGCGCAGCTGCCTGCATTTTGCCATCGACGTGCAGAACAGCGAGATCAAAACGGTTGAAAGCCTGGCAACGCCTGAAAAACTGCATCCCATTCAACAGGCGTTTCATGAGAGCCACGCCCTGCAATGCGGTTTTTGCACCCCCGGCATATTGATGACAACCGAGGAATTCTTGCGTGGCAACCCGAATCCTGATGACGACGAGATACGCAAGGCGCTCTGCAACAACATGTGTCGCTGCACCGGCTACGTCAACATCGTCAAGGCGGTAGGCCTGGCAGCGACAAGCATGAGCGCGGCCGAGAACGAATAGGGAGTTAGACATGACAACGCATCAATCGAATGATTTCGTTGGGCAAAGATTTCCTCGCCGAGAAGATCAGTACCTGCTGCGAGGCGAAGGTTTGTACCTGGACGATTTGGCCGAGCCTCACAACACGCTACACCTCGCTTTTGTGTTGAGCCCCCACGCTCACGCCAGGATCCTGTCGATCGACGTTTCAGAGGCGCTCGAGGTTCCGGGTGTGGTTGCCGTACTTACCGGCGAAGATTTCGTTTCCCTGATCAAGCCCATACGCCCCAATATCGAGATGCCCACGTATCTCTATACCGACCGCCTAGCGCTGGCTCTCGATGTCGTCCGATTCGTCGGTGAACAGGTTGCCGTGGTGCTTGCCGAGAGCAAGTATGCAGCGCATGATGCCATCGAGCTCGTACAGGTCGAATATGAACTGATGCCGGCGGTAGTGAGTTTGGAGCAGGCCATAAGCGAAGGCTCGCCAGTGGTGCACGAGCACGTAGCCGGAAACATCGCCTTCAGGGGCGAGTTCGCCAGCGACGATTTTGCGACAAAGCACGCAGCTGGCAAATATCGACTCCGCGAACGCTTTCGTCATGGCAGGGTGTCAGGCAGTGCGATGGAGCCTCGCGGTTGTATGGCGGTTCCCATCCGTGGCGAAGAAATCACCTTCTATACGTCCACGCAAATCCCTCATATTGTGCGTACTGAAATCGCAAAGCACGTTATCGGGTGTTCTGAGTCGGCTCTTCGCGTTGTCGTTCCCGAGGTGGGAGGCGGCTTTGGCGTCAAGGCGCAGCTATACACTGAAGAGTTGATTTCGGTGGCCCTGTGTCTGAAATACCGCCGTCCGATCAAATGGGTGCAGGATCGACGCGAGGATCTCCTGACAAATACACATGCTCGCGACCATATCTACGAGATGGAGGCGACTTTCGATGAACGCGGGGTTCTGACGAGCCTCGAGCTCGAGCTCTACACGAACATTGGCGCATACTCCAGCAGCCCTTTTGGCGGAACCATTGAAACCACCGGCGGCGCTCGCCAGATCGTGGGTCCGTACAAGCTTCCCAATTATGCGTATCGCTGCTATGCCGTTACCACAAATACCTGCGCTTCAGGTGTTTACCGCGGTGTGGCGCAGCCCGCCTGCTTTATGGCCATGGAAGGCATCATGGATCGTATTGCACGCCAGCTTAACATTGATCCGCTTGAGGTCCGGCTTAGAAACATCGTTTTGCCAGGTGATATGCCGTGGGTCAACGTGCTGGGTGTCAGATACGACACAGGTAGTTATCAGAAGTGTCTGGAGCTTGCTCGCGAAAGAAGCGGGTACGAGGACTTCCGCCGGAGGTTTCCGGGCAGCCGCTTGAAAGATGGTAAATATCATGGCATTGGCATTGGCAACATGGTCGAGCTGACCGGTACAGGCGCACCCGGCTGGAGGGTCCGTGGCTTGCAAGCCGTATCCGGCATCGACGGTGCCACCATCCGGGTGGAGCCCACCGGCAAAGTCTCGGTGTTTGTCAGTCAGGCCAATGCGGGTCAGGGTCATTTCACCACGTTCGCACAGATCGCCGCCGATCACATCGGCGTCCGGCCCGAAGCAGTAACTGTTTACGAAGGGGACACCGCCAGTACGCCATTTGGAACCGGAACCTTTGCTAGCCGCAGTGCCATTACCGGCGGCGGCGCGGTGATCCAGGCGGCAGAAAAAGTCTCAAACAAAATTCGACGCCTTGCCGCCCATGAGCTTCAGGTCGAGCCCAACGATATCGTCCTTCAGGACGGTAGAGCGCGGGTCGCGTCCGACCCAAGCCGATTCGTCGACTTCGAGAAGCTGTGCTTGCTAGCGTATTCGCTGGGTAAAGGCGCCTTGCCCCCTACCGAGGTATACGGCTTGGAGGCCACTGAGTATTACGATCCGCCTGTGGTCACCGTGGCGAACGCTGTTCATATCATCGAGGTCGCTATTGATGCGATTGATGGGCGCGTGGCCATCGAAAACTACTACGTCGTACACGATTGTGGAAAAGTCATTAACCCCATGATTGTCGATGGCCAAATACACGGCGGCATTGCGCAAGGCGTGGGCGAAGTCCTTATGGAAGAAATCGTCTACGACGAACACGGTCAGCTTATCAATGCTAGCTTGCTTGATTATCTGTTGCCAACCGCCTTAGATGTGCCCGACTTATCGACTCTCACCATCGATCACGTGGAAACTCCTTCCATTGATAGTTTGGGCGGGTTCAAAGGCGTAGGAGAGGGCGGAATCATCGGTTCGGTGGCTGCCTTGACCAGTGCCATCTACGATGCATTGGAGGGGATCGGTGCCAACGTAAACAGTGTGCCATTGCGTCCCAGCCATATTGCTTCATTGATTCGCGCTGCCAGGCAGTCCGCGCCGGATCCCGAGGCCACCCGAGCTAAACAAGAGCTGACGGCCGCGCATTAATTGATATAGGAATTTATAAATTGGAACTCAAGCGTGTACAAAAGGTAGAGGCGCCGCATCTTCGCGTATGGGAGGCGCTTAACGATATTGAGATTCTCAAAGCATCTATCCCAGGTTGCGAAAGTCTCGAGCGCATAGACGACGATACGCTTCATGCCGCAGTGAAAATCAAGATCGGCCCCATCGCAGCGAAGTTCAAGGGCGTGATCAAGTTTTCCGACTTGAACCCACCCAATAGCTATATGCTTGCCTTTGAAGGCCAGGGCGGCGCGGCCGGGTTCGCCAAGGGCAACGCTCGCGTCGATTTGACTCCCGAGGGTCCGAATGCCACCGCGCTTAGTTACGAGACGAGTGCGCAAGTGGGCGGGAAAATTGCCCAGTTGGGTAGCCGCCTGATCGACAGCGCCGCCATGAAAACCGCGACCGAGTTCTTTGAGAACTTTTCCAGGGCACTGGTCAAAGAGCCGGTAGAGGAAAGCGGTTCTCAGCCAGATGCAACGCAGCCTGGCATTTCAGAGTCCATGGCTTCGGTCCCAGTGCAAACGCCGCCCCCTTCGTCGAACAGGCCGCTGCTTATCGGCATCGGCGTGGTCGTGATCGCTGCGCTGGTTTGGTATGCATTTGCATAGGCGTGTCATGAAGTTACTGGCCCGAGCCGCTTGGCTGCAGCGCCAAGCGGGTAAAAAACATAGTTTTGAATAGGTACGCCGATGAAGGTGCTCTTGCTAGTAGTGACGATGACAGGCACGTCGGAAATGATTGCCGAGGACATCGTCGAAGCCTATGGCGCGGAACACGAATTCGATCTTCAGTTAATCGAAAATACAGAGCCAGCCATTCTGTCTACCAACCGTAACTTGATAGTGATCAGCAGCACTTATGGGACGGGAGATGTTCCCGACCCCGGCCAACCGTTTTTTATGGCTTTGGAATCAAGCGATCTTAATCTGGCTCATCTGAATTATGGGGTGATCGCCTTGGGTGACGACAAGATCTATCACGACACATTCGCCAACGGGGGGCGGCAGTGGGATGCGTTGTTGAGGCGGCGGCAGGCCAACTCGGTCACCGAACCGTTATTGCTCGATTCAGCTGGTTCGGACGATATATCGGAATTGGCGGTTGATTGGAGCGCGGCTTGTCTTGCTGCGCTGAAATCAACCATCGCTGCTTGAGATAATCATGGCCATAGCGATCGTAGGTAGCGGGCCTGCGGGTTTTTACATGGCTGATGCTGTGTCGAAATCATTGCCCAATGTGCGCGTTCATTTGTTTGAACGCCTGTCGTTGCCTTTCGGCTTGGTCCGATACGGCGTAGCGCCTGATCATGTGGGAACCAAAGCCGTTTATCGTTTGTTTGATCGCGTCATGAAGCGCCCCAACGTCAGTTTCTTCGGCAACGTCGAGATAGGCCGCGATGTCAGCCTGGGCCAGCTGGAGTCCACTTATAAGGTAGTCGTTATTGCAACGGGCGGAACCGTTGGGCGGCTATTGCAGTTCGTGGGCACCGAAAGTTTCTATCATATCTCGGGGCTCGATTTTGCGGGTTGGTTCAACGGCAAGCCGGACGCGCTCGTAGCACCGCCCCCTTCGAAGGCAAGAAGCGTGTGCATCCTGGGCAACGGGAACGTGGGCCTCGATGCGGCGCGGTTGCTGACGAAGTCGAGCGTCCAGTTGCAAGAAGCCGGTGTGCCCGAGCCCGTCGTGCATTGGCGCAGCGTTCTTGGGCTCGAAGCAATACACATCTTTGGGCGGCGGGGCGCGGCACAGACGAAGTTCGGCGTCTCCGAACTTGAAGAGCTGGGCCGGTCACAGAGTTTTCGTCCTGTCGTCTGCCCGCAAGAAGTGCTGGATGGCCAGGGCGAGAACATCGCTGCTTTAGACGTATTGCGCAAGTTCTCGCAAGACGTGCCTGATGACAGGCTGCCGATCACGTTCCACTTCGACACCGAGATTCTGGGCGGCGGCGATGGCTGTTTGAAAACGAACAGTCCCCATTCGGGGCTTCAGAGCCATGAGGCCGGCATGCTGATTCATGCCATTGGGCAGCGCGCTTCGCCCTTGCCGGGTCTGCCGTTTGACGAGGGGGCCGGCTTCATACCCAACGAAAACGGGCTGATTCAAGGTAAAGAAAATGTCTACGCCATAGGATGGGCGGCAAAGGCGGGCGGAGGCCAGATCGCTTCCAATAGAACCCATGCTCAAGCCATATTACCCAGGCTTGCAGCGCATTTGTCCGGTAGCAGCACTCCCGCCAATGGATTCGTCAATACTCCCCCGCCGTGGTTGCCGTTCACGGCTGTTACCTGGGAACAAGCCTGCGCAATGGATCCCTGGCGAACGTAATCTATGTGGCGCCAGGGTGAAAATTGGTGGGCAACGCGGGGCGGAGCAATGCGCTGCTGCTGACAGGCGCTCGAGTGCTTGGGCTGGTTCCTAGAGCCGATCGCGCCTGTCGCCGCTGGTGAACCCCATGAGGGGCACATCCAGGCCTCGGCCTACGGCCATCACCTTGAACAGCTCGCCCATCTCGGCCTCTGACAGCAGTTTCTGCACCGGCCCCACCACCTTGGCGTAGCCGGCGGCGTCGTGCGGGTCGAGGCCGGTAAGGATCTCGATCAGCCCGGCGTTCATCAGGAAGCGCGCCTGCGAAGTGTAGCCCAGGATTTCCAGGCCGCCTTCGAGGGCGGCGTCGGCCATGGCGGTGAAGTCGACGTGGGTGGTGATGTCTTGCAGGCCGGGGTAAAGCAGGGGGTCGGCATGGGCGTGATGGCGGAAGTGGCACATCAGCGTGCCTTCGGCGCGCTGGGGGTGGTAGAACTCGCGCTGCGGGAAGCCGTAGTCGATCAGCAGGGCGGCGCCCTTTTTAAGCCAGGTGCCCAACTGCCGCATCCAGGCTTCGGCCTGGACGTTGACTTCAGAGCGGTAGCCGGGCAGCGGCGGCATGCGGCGCGACATCAGTGCCTGCAGATGCTCGTCGGCCGGGCGCTCGACCAGCTTGAAGCGCGGCGGTTCGCTGCTTTCGGCGGGAGCGTCTGCGCCTGCCTGTTGCGCGGCGGCGTTTTCAAGGCCGACGCCCAGTTCGAGCAGGTTGCCGGCGTCGTCCCAGCTGAACAGGGTGGCCGGCATGGCGTCCAGCACCTCGTTGGCGATCACGCAGCCCTTGAAGTCACTGGGCAGCGCCTTGAGCCACTGCACATTGGCGTGCAGGCTGCCCAGCCGCTGCTGCTGCCGCTCGCGCAGTTCAGGCGAGACCTCGAGAATCTGGTATTGGGGACGGATGTCGAGCAGGTTGAGGGCCGGGATGAGCGCGGCGGCCAGGGCCCCCGTGCCCGCGCCCACTTCAAGCACGTTCTTGGTGCCGCTGGCGGCCAGTATCTGCGCGACTTGGCCGGCCAGCGCCTGGCCGAAGAGGGGCGTAAGCTCGGGACCGGTGGTGAAGTCGCCTTCGGGCGCCTCGCTGCCGAACTTGGTGCTGCCGGCCGCATAGTAGCCCAGGCCCGGCGCATACAGCGCGTGGTGCATCCATTCTTCAAAAGGCATGAAGCCGCCCTCGGAACCCTGTATGCGGTAGGCGAGATAGTCTTGCATGGCCCGCAGATGCGAGGCCGAATCGATGTCCAGCGAAGGAAGGCCGGCCGGAGCAGAGGTGTTTCGTGCCATATTCATCGTCGTAGTGAGTCAGTTGCCGTTGCTGCGTTCTTGGGGTTGCTGTTCGCCTTTCTTCAGGATGCGCAGCGAGTTCACCATGGCGGCAAGGAAGGCGACCAGCAGGGCCACCATTGCCGCCACCACGAAGTTGTCAAGCACAAACCATAACGGAATCGCCAGAATGGCGGCCAGGAACAAGGGGCGGTTGGCGAGTTGTCTCATGGGGTAGTCGATAGACGTGTTGCCATAACCCCTAGTATAGGAGCCGGCGCGAGCGCTGTCCCGGCGGGGGGTGTTTTTGTAACTGGTTTGGTGGTTGCTTAGCCGAGGCGCGTTCGGCAGAGCGGTTGTAACGGTGCAGGGGTTTCCGGCCTTGCCATGCCGGCGTGCGGGGGCAGGGGCCGAAGGCCTCTGGTGGCCAAAGCTGGGCTTTGCTGGCGCTCATTGTTATGCTTGCCGTGGGGGCGGTATTGTGCAAAGGGACTTGTGTACTACGAAAGGGGGACGGAATGCGTGCTTACAAAAAATGCATGCTCGGCATTTTCGCGGTGGGCGCAATGGCTGCGGCAACGGTGGGCTACGCGCGCGACGAGCTGGTGAAACAGCATTACAACTACAGCGAGTGGACCAAGGGCCGCTTTGCCGAGGCCGTAGTGGTCGAAGGCGCGAAGGATGCGCGCCTGATCTTTCTGTCGGGCATCGGCGCCGAAGAGGCCGAGGGCAAGCCCGGCGAAATCCGGGCGCCGAACGACATCGCGGGCCAGTGCGCCTATGCGTTCGAGAAAATCGACCTGGCGCTGAAGCGCAATGAAGCCAATGCCGACGACATCGTGAAGATGACGGTTTATCTTACTTCCGCCGATTTCATTCCCGCGTTCTCGGAGTGCAGGGACGCCTATTTTGAAAAGACGGGTGCGCGGCTGCCGGCCGAGACGCTGCTGATCATCAGCCGCCTGGCCTGGCCCGACATGCTTCTTGAAGTGGACATCAACGCTGTTGCCCGGTAGGCGGGTGGCAGGCCTGCTCGCCTATGTTGCTTATAGCGGGCCATCCCAACCGCGTAACGTTAAACAGTCTATCCCCATGGACTGAGCCGCCTCTCGGCAGCTTTGTAAATCCAGCAAACAACGCTGGACCATCTCCAGCTTGAGCCGCTCATCATGCTTTACCATGAGAAACACCCCAAAAGATTGGATTGATGTCCAACTTTTGGGGTGCAGTTCAAGTTGAAGCGGTGTCCAACTTTCCGGGGTTTGCTTAATCGGCTGTCTGAGCGGGCCGATCTATGCTGTCAGGCGAAGTCGCCGCGGCGTGCGGGGCTTTTACCGTGGCCGGCGGGTTTGCCGCCGAAGCTGGGGCGGGCGCTGCGGCTGCCGAAGCCTTCCTTGGCGGGGCCGTGGCCGGGCTTGCCGGCGTGGCCCGAGCGGGCGGCGTGGGGCTTGGCCGAGGTCCAGCGTTCGCCGTTGCCCTTGGGGCCGCGGGCTTCTTTGTGCTCGAAGCCGCCGCGTTCGCTGCGGCCTTTGTAGCCTTCGCGGTCGGTCTGGCCGGGACGGTCGTCAAAGCGTCGCGCGGGGCGTCCGCCGTCGGCGCGGCCTTCGTACGCAGGCTTGTCGCCGAAACGAGGCTTGCCCGCGTAGGCGGGGCGCTCGTCAAAGCGCGGCTTGCCGGCGAAGCCGGAGCGCTCTTCGAATCGGGAATTTCCGGCATGCTCGGGGCGCTCGTCGAAGCGGGGCTTGCCTGCATAGCCAGCGCGTTCTTCGAAGCGGGGCTTGCCGCCGAACGAGGAGCCTTCTTCATGGCGCGATTTGCCCGCATAGCCGGGCTTGTCGCCGAAGCCGCCACGGCCCTTGTAGCCGTTGCCGCCCTTGCCGCCGAAGCCGCCGCCAAAGCCTTTGCCGCCTTTACCCTTGCGGTCGGTATAGGTGGGGCGCACCGTCTTGGTGGGCTCCAGCCCTTCGATCACATTGGCCGGAATAGGCTGGCCGATGAAGTGCTCGATGCGGCGGATCTTGTGGCGCTCGGAGTGGGTCGCCAGGGTGAAGGCCAGGCCGCTGTTGCCGGCGCGTCCGGTGCGTCCGATGCGGTGGGTGTAGTCCTCGGGCTGCATCGGCAG
>Ga0180218_1000404_pt1 | contig 43821 bp, 66 predicted proteins | sample eDN3rd37CKraftBY_FD_151334 | JGI IMG/M metagenome (GOLD analysis project Ga0180218, IMG submission 151334) | Enriched backyard soil microbial communities from Emeryville, California, USA - eDNA 3rd pass 37_C Kraft BY (version 2) (version 2) | ecosystem: Environmental > Terrestrial > Soil >... | reverse complement strand
GATCTTCAACGTGCTGAAGGGCCAGCTTTCCCTCGTCGGCCCGCGCCCGCACGCCGTCGAGGCACAGACCCACGACCGCAGGTATGTCGACGTCGTCGACGGCTACTTCGCCCGCCACCGCGTCAAGCCGGGCGTCACCGGCTGGGCGCAGATCAACGGCTGGCGCGGCGAGATCGACCACGACGACAAGATCCGCTTCCGCACGGAATTCGACCTCTACTACATCGAGAACTGGTCGCTCTGGCTGGACCTGAAGATCCTGTTCCTGACGCCGTTCCGCCTGCTCAACACGGAAAACGCCTATTGAGCGACATGGCCCTCCCCCACGCCCCGGTGTTCCGGCCGCAGCTTGCGGCCGTCGGCGTTGCCGGCTCGGCGCTGGTGACGGTGGGCGTGTTCCTGTCGGGCTTCGTCATCAGCGAGCCCGCGCCCTACGAAGTCTTCATGGCCGCGCTCATCGGCCTGTGGGCGATCGTCGGCCTGCGCATCTCGCGGGGCGTCGCGCCCCTCCTCATCCTGCTTCTTCTTTTCAATCTCGGCGGCATGCTCTCGCTGACGGTGATGGACGATCTTGCCGACGGGCCGATGTACATCGCCGTCTCGACCTTCCTCGCGCTCTCCTGCGTCTTCTTCGCCGCCATCGTCGAAGCGCGGCCGGCGCGGCTCGACCTCATCTTCCGCGCCTGGGTGGCGAGCGCCCTCATCACCTCCATCCTCGGCATCCTCGGCTATTTCCATGCCTTTCCGGGCTCGGAGGTGTTCACGCTCTACGACCGCGCCAAGGGCGCGTTCCAGGATCCGAACGTCTTCGGCCCCTTCCTCGTCGCGCCCTCGCTCTACCTGGTGCACGGGCTGCTGGCCGGGCGCCTTGCCGGCGCGCCGCTGAAGGTCGCCGGCGTCCTCATCCTGGCGCTCGGCCTCTTCCTCTCCTTCTCGCGCGCGGCCTGGGCGCTCTATCTCTTCTCCGTGATGGCGCTCGTCTTCGTCATGCTTTTGAAGGAGCGCACCGGCGCCTTCCGACTGAAGATCCTCGTCCTCAGCCTCCTCGCCGCCGTGGTCCTCGTCCTTGCCCTCGTCGTCGCGCTGCAATCGGACAAGGTCTCCGACCTCTTCTCCAACCGCACCCAGCTCGTGCAGGACTATGACGGCGGCCATCTCGGCCGTTTCGAGCGCCACCGCATCGGCTTCCTGATGGCGATGGAAAAGCCGCTCGGCATCGGCCCCATGGTCTTCAGCACCATCTTCCCGGAGGACGAGCACAATATCTGGCTGAAATCGCTGACGACCTACGGCTGGCTCGGTTTCTCCTGCTATTTCGCCCTGATCGTCTGGACGCTTTGCGCCGGCTTCAAGACCCTGTTGCGCAACCGCCCCTGGCAGCCCTACCTGATGATCGCCTATATCTGCGTCGTCGGCCACACCGCCATCGGCTTCGTCATCGACACCGACCACTGGCGGCACGCCTATCTGCAGATCGGCATCGTCTGGGGGTGCCTTGCGCTGGAGCGCCGCTACAGCCGGCAGGCAGCGCCGGCCGCGAGCCCGTCATGACCGAGACGCCCGAACGAACCCAGCGGCCGCTCCGCCTGATGCAGGTGCTGGAGCCGAGCGGCGGCGGCTCGGGCCGCCATTTCATCGACCTGTGCCGGGGCCTGCAGGCGCGCGGCCATGTCGTGCACGCCGTCTATTCACCGGTGCGCGCGGAGGACCGCTTCGTCGCGGAACTGCGAAGCCTCGACCTTGCCGGCATCCATGTCGTCGCCATGGCGCGCTCGCCCGGTCCTTCGGATTTCGGCGCCTGGCGGGCGCTGCGCGGCCTCATGCGGCAGGCCGGCCCCTTCGACGTCGTCCACGGCCACAGCTCCAAGGCGGGCGCGCTCCTGCGCCTTCATCTTCCCGGCCGGCATGTGCCGCGGGTCTATACGCCGCACGCCTTCCGCACCATGGATCCCGGCCTCGGCAATCTCGGCCGAAAGGTCTACGGCTCGATCGAGAAACTGCTCGCGCGCGGCTTCACCGACCGGCTGATCTGCGTGTCGGCGGACGAATACGCCCATGCCCGCGCGCTCGGCGTGCCGCGCCGCAAGCTTTCCATCGTCATCAACGGGGTGGAGACGCCGCCGGACGATTGCCGTGCGGCCGTGCGCGATGCGCTCGGCATTCCGGCCGATGCCCTCACCTTCGGCTTCGTCGGCCGCCTCTGTCACCAGAAGGCGCCGGAGCGCCTTATTGCCGCCTTCGACCTTGCGGCACGCAGCCTGCCGGATGCCCATCTGCTGATGGTCGGCTCGGGCGAGGCGGAAGGCGATGTCCGCACGCGGATCGCGGCCTCGGCCCATCCGGAGCGCATCCACCTGACGGCCGGCTTCACCGGCGCGAAGGCCATGGCGGCCATCGACGCGCTTGTCATGCCGAGCCGCTACGAGGCGATGTCCTACGTGATGCTGGAAGCGGCCGCCGCCGGAAAGCCGATGATCCTCACCGATGTCGGCGGCGTCTCGACGGTGCTCAGGCACGGCGAGAACGGCGAGGTGCTGGAAAACGGCGACGACCCGCAGCCGCTGGCCGACGCGATGCTGCGCCTTGCCGAGCCAGACCGCCTCGCCCGCCATGCCGACGCCGCCCTCGCCCGCAGCCGGGACTACGGCCTCGAGCGCATGATCTGCGATACCGAGGCGATCTACCGGAACCTCATCGCGTAAAGGCCGCCTCCCCCAAAGGAGAGGCGGCCCGAAACGATCCATGCCGGCGACGCTATCGCCGGATCGCCCGTCCGATCGCGATGAGGATGCAGGCGCCGATGAAGCCGGCCACCAGATAGCCGAGCCAGCCGCCGAGCGAGACGCCGATCAGCCCCAGCAGAATGTTCGCCACCGCTGCGCCGACGATGCCGAGCACGATGTTCATCAGCACGCCCATGTTGCTTTTCATGAACATTTCGGCGAGCCAGCCGGCGATGCCCCCGATGATGATGGCTGCGATCCAGCCGATACCTGCGTCTTCCATTCCCGTCTCCTCACGTTGGGATGCCGCCGCCCCAAATGGCCGGCGGGAGGAAACGCAAAAACCGCCCCAAAGTTCCATGACGGAACCGGGCGGGCATTCGGCGGGTGAAGAGAAAATGGTCGGAATGGCGGGATTCGAACCCACGACCCCTTGACCCCCAGTCAAGTGCGCTACCGGGCTGCGCTACATTCCGGACCGCGCAAACCCCTATAGTCTCAATGATTTCGTTGCAAGTGGAATTTTGCGCCTTGGCACGAAAAAGGAACAGACGGCGTGGATATGCAGCGGTGGGAACCGAAATTCCCACCAGAGTCCCGCCGGACGTTCCAATTATGTTCTGGCGTATCTCTTGACTCTCCCCCTCACCCTGCCACCCTCACCCCATGACAGAACCCTACCAGCCCCGCTACCAATGGAAGCGAACGCAGCTCGACGAGAACGACCCGCCATCCGACCTCGACTGGTGCGGTTTCGACGGAATGGCCTATATCGGGAGGATCAGGAAAGACACGGCTGGCCCAACGGCGGGCAAATGGCAATGGGCGGCGGCTTATCCTCGCGAGCTACGGGACAAGAGGATATTGCCGAACACCGGCTTTGTAGACACGGCGAGGATTGCCACGCAGATGGTGGAAGAGTTCTGGGACAGGTGCCTGGAGAAAGCGCGGAGTTAGCGCGTCCCGATCCACGCCATCAACGCGGCCCCGAACTTCGTCACGATGAAGGTAAGAGCCGAGGCCCCTATCCCGACGATGGCGAGAGCCCCTATCCCCCGTTGCCGCCACATCTGGATTTCCTCGACGACTGGCTTCATGTCCTTTACGTCGTCCTGAACGTCGTTGACGGCGGATTCGACCTTGCCCATGCGGTCGGCCTGGTCGTCCAGCCTTCGATGCATCGAGGCACGGCTGACGTCGGATTTCTCCTCTGATCGTCGCATCGTCTCGAGAATCATGTCCACCTTGGCGGTGAGCATTCCGATTTCGCGTTGCATCGTTCCGTCATCCGTTGCCGACATGTCTATTCCCAGCATCCCTTCCGGGCGCCGGCCCGGTCATTTCCGATTACCCGCTCTGCGCCGGGGCGATCTGCCTGGAGCAGCGCCACCGTCCCGGCCGGCGAGAGGTTATTCTTCTGAAACCCCGCGCACGAGGAGGGTGTCACATTCTGGCACCCCACCAAGGTAAGCACGGCAAAGGTCATAATCAGACATGCGCTGAAGCGTGGCATCGTCGCCCTTCCTTTCCAGCTCTTCCTTTTGGGATTGAACGGCCTGCTCGGCGATGAGATGAGCCCTTGCCTCAGAGCGGGCCGCTGGCAGCGAAACGATCTGCACATAGGCATAGAGGAGCGCAGCGCCGAGGACCGCGCCGGCGCCGATCTTGAGGGCGTCGAGGAGGCCGATCATTTCTGCACCGGGGGCTGAGGCGCAACGAGACCCGTAGGGCCATCGCGGACCACATTGACGGCGATCTTGAGCAGCCCGAGGACGCCGACAACCTTCAGGGCCGTGCTGTCCGACATGAACGGCGTCCAGTCGAATTGCTCAAGCGCCGGGATGACGACGACGGCCACGTTGATGACGTTGTGCAGGGTGTTGGTGTTGAGGAACTTCATTTCTCGCTCCTGGAGAAGATTTTGAGGATTACGGCGAGGATGCCGGCGAGCCAGTTGCCGGACGGGACCGGGCCTTGCTCGATGGTGGCGGCAGGCTTCGGCGGCGCTGGAGCGGGCTCAGTGGCGGAAGGCTGGGCCTTCTTCGCGGAATAGCCGGCGGCAACCAATGCCTTCTCGAACGCCTCGGCATAGCCGGCAATCAGCGCGGCCTTGTCCGTGCCGTTCACGATCCGGCGCGCACCCTCATAATCGGCCCGGCCGTCGCTGATGTAGTCCGCGAGAGCCTTCCCGGTGAAGCTGGCAAGCTCCATTCCGGTGAAGAGGATCTGAACGGCCGTGGAAAGCTCCAGTGCCTTCGAAGGGTCCTTCACCAGATCGACGCCGATCAGCATGCCGAGCTTCTGATAGTTCGCCTTGTGGGTGATCTGGACGAGACCGCGGCCGAACCACGATTTGCCGTCAGCGTCCTTGCGCCAGTACGGCGTCTTCACCCACGAGAGCTTGCCGGCCTTCCACGCCGCTTCCAGCGCCCGGATAGCGCCGTCGTCGGTCTTCGCTAGCGTCTCCCTCACCGCCTGCATCGTATGGGCGGATTCGTGGTAGGCCGTGGCGAGGATATAGGCGAGTTGCCGGAGTGGCGTTCCTCGCCTTCCTCCCTCGTCAAGGATGGCTTCGACCCCCTGCACCTGACTCGGAGATAGGGACGTGCCGAAGACTGCCGACGTGCGGGCTCGCACGCTGACGTAGAACGCTGCGCGGTTCATGATGATGTCCTTGGTTGCGGTGTGGGCTAGGCCGGTCGGGCGGGTTGCCCGTCTCGCCCGGGCCTCAATTGGGCCAGGCGATGGCCGGCAGTTCTTCCAGGAATTCCTCAGGCGTCGGCTGTTCCCGCTCGCCGGCCTGCACCTTAGCAAGCTCGGCATAGGAATAGGCCCATACTGCATCGCGCCACACCACGAAGGCTTGGGCCTCTGCCGCCCATTGCGGGTTCGTAGATGCGACATAGCTGGCGAGCGTGACGCCGTCCCGAAACATCTTCTCGGTTGCGGTCGTATCCACGAGCCCCTGAATGGCATTCTCGTAGTCGGCGAGGGTTGGCGGTTCCGGCTCGATCTCAGGCTCGGCATCGAGCAAGTCACGCTCTACCGGATCGCCGAGAAAGTCGATCTCGACGGGCTTGCCATCCGCGTTCCACCACGTTTCGCCGCGGTGGTCGGCAACCTGCGTCCACTCTCCGTCGGCAAAGACGAGTGCAAATCCCTCCTCCACTGCCGAGGGTTCTGTCCTGGTATCGAAGGCCGGAACCAATACATGCGACGGGTCGAGTGGGTCGGTCTCGGCGGAAGACGATCCGAGGTACTCGCCGGTTTTGGAATGGAAGTGATAGATGTTCATGGCCGACCTCAGAACTTGATGCAGGCGAGAAGAGCAACGTTGCGGACGCGGGTTTCTCCGTCCGTCGTGCTCGACACACGCGCGTTTGGTGAATTGGCTGTGTTGAGGTTGATGGTCTTGCCACTGTCGCTTGTGGAACCAGACGCGCGGACGGTAGAACCGCTTGCCGACAGAGCGCCAGTTCCGTTTTGAGACCCCGCCGCTAAGAGATCCAAGGTGCCAACCAATCTCTGCATCTGGTCAAGCTGCGATGATCCAAACACACGCCCGCTATCGACACCTCGGCTATCGTCCCATGCGCGCTCAAACTCGGCGCGATTGTCAGGCACTTTGAATGTGCCATCTCCGTTGTCCGCAAAGACGAATGCCCCTGCAGCCCACGAGCCGAGCGCAACTACGTTGCCATTGTGCTGCGCCCACGCCCAAAGAGGAGCGTGCGTCGTCTTCGAAAGGGAGGCCCCATTGCGTTTGAGGTAGCCGGTTCGGGGAGTGGACCGGCCGTCCAGAACAGGCATGCCGATATCCACGCTGGCATAGCCCTCGTAGTCTGCGCTGTTCGCGTCGAATTTCTGCCACGTCATGACCGACGCATAGTCGGCGTGCCAGATTGGGCCGATATCGGCGGCGGGTAGAGCGGCCCCGGTCGGCAATGTCGTGATCCTGCTATTCGAGGGGATCACGATAGCCACGAACGCCGACCCCGTGCAGATGAGGTAAGTCGCATCCCCATCCGCAACGACAAGCGTTTCCGCGCCGTTGATAAGCTCGGTTCCGTCTGCGTCAATGGTGACGTCTCCGCCGTCCGCAATGATCGTCAGCGTCCAGTTCGCGCCGAGCGTCGTTGCAGCCGTAAGAGATACGGTAATCTCTGCCGAGCAACGGTGGATGGCGCCGGCGTCCGTCTTTGCCGCCGTATAGCCCGCCGATTTCGTGGTATACGTCGTGAAGGCTTGCCGAGCAGCGGGAACGCTCGTCTCGCCGGTCCCCCCTGCTGTCCGGGGCCGTGCCGCGTTCAGGTCATCGACGATATCGTCGATGGTTGCATTGTACTTGGCGCTTTCGATGTCCGTATTCGGAACCGCCGTAGTGCCGGCCGGTTTCGAATAGACGCCGCTTCCGTTCCTGGGCATGGGCTTCCTTCCATGGAAAAAGGCCCCCGCGATGGAGGGCCTTGCTGCATTTGACTTTTCTTGAGCTCAGGACGCGGCCAACTGCCGAATACGACGCTCGAAATCATCCGAGTGGTAGTTGTCGCCGTCGTCGGTATCGACGATGAACTGAATGGCAACGTCCCGCGGCGTTTGGGGCTCAGCCTCGATGATCGACCTTTGCAAGGTCTGGTATCGGTAAAAGCCCTCGTCCATCTCAGCTTCGGTCTTGCCGGCCGAAGGCCGATAGCGGACAGCAAGCCATTCCCGGTACATGTCGGAAATGGCAACCGAGATTGAGCCGATGGTAGCCGGCGTAGAAGCGGCAATCGCCGCGGCCTTCATGAAAGTGCGGCGATCCATTACGACACCTCCTTGGCTTCGGGATCGCGCTCCATGAAGAAAAGCGCGTGATTGCCGTACGGCACCCTGACGATTTCCGCACCGCGCGGCCATTTTTCGCTCAGGGCCTCAATGAGTTCGGCTTCGAGGCGACGGATGCGCTCTTCGAGGCTTTCGGTTGCAAAGCGCCGACGAGACTGAAACGGAATGATGTTCCCCATCATACGCCTCCCTCAATGCAGAGGCTTATCGAGGAGAGCGGCCAGCTTGACCAGTCCCTTCGCCGTCACCAGCGCTTGCGTCGAAACGCGCTCCCTTCCCTCATTGTCCATATAGAGATGGTCGTCGTGCTCCATATAGCCAGCGTGCCGAACGGTATCGTAGGCCAGCCAGTTCTTGTTGCCGGAACGCTTGAAGATCCAGCGGCGCGTCTGCATGAACTGGAAAAGGAAGTCGCGCTTGACGGCGAGCGTCTTGGCGGCGTCCGTGATGCACATGCTTCCCTTGGCGCCTTCGAGACGATCCAGCTTCTTCAGCCGCCCGCCCTGCTCCGCGATAATCTCGTCCTTCTTGGCGACTTCGCCCTGAAGGTGGCCGATCACGCCCAGGACGACGCGCGGATCGGAGAAGTCGAGCGCCCTGGGCGTTGCTCCTTCTTCCAGTTCCATCCAGCGGTCGATGATGCGTGCACGAAGCTCGACGCTATAGCCGGAGACGAGGATCAGACATTCCCGCTTCGGCAGATGGAGGCACGGACGCGCCTCGCCGTTTCCGCCATCGTAGACGCCCCCAAATTTGGGGAGGTCTTCTTCGCCATGCAGATCGATCAGCATTTTGCGGGCGTCACGCATGACGTGATCGTGCCGTTTGCCGGTCAGTTCCGCGATTTCGCGGCTCGACATCGTGAGCGGCGTCTTCCCGCCGTGGATTGCCAATGAAGGCACAAGTTTGCTATCATGCGTTTGCATGTTCACATTCCTTATGGAGTGGTGGATCTCAGAAAAGAGCGGGGCGGTTTCCTAGGCCGATGTCCCGCTCTTTTCGTTTTGGTGGCGCTCCATCTTTTCCTTGAGCGCCAGCACTACCTCCGCATTCTGCGAGCGCATGTTCCGCTCCGCCTGATCTGCCACCCACTTCTTTACTTCAGGCGGCATTCTCAACCCGAAGGGTTGCGGGGTTTTAGGCATTTGGCTCTATCAACCTCCTTCAATAACTACACAATGAAGCTAACTACATTATGTAGCGATTGCCGTCAACTGGTTTTTAGCTACACAATGAAGCCATGACGAAGAAGCCGCACACCAATATCAAGGTCGCCAATATCGCTCCGTTCGGGCTACGCATGCAGCCTGACTTAAAGCAACGCGTAGAGGAATCAGCCTCGGCGAACCAACGAAGCCTCAATGCGGAAATCGTCTATCGCCTAGACAGGTCTCTCACTGAAGACGATCTTGTCATCATCGATGAAGGTGCCCCGCCGCCTGCGGACCCGCGTGAGCATGCGACAAGATTGGCGGCAACGTTCGTCTACGCCCTCAGGTTTGGCTTGAAAAACCGAAGCTTCAAAGACCCCGACGACCTCAAAATTTTTATCGCCGACCTTCTCGACAACTACAACCTTCCGCTAGAAGCGCCGAGTTCAGAAGGCTCTGCGCTTATCAATCTCGGGCCTGATCTCGCCTCACGGCTAGAATCAGAGGCGGCGCAAACCGGCCGCCGCTTTAACGATATCGTTGTCGCGCGCCTGGAATCGTCATTTCGAAAACCAGATGACGTTGTGACCATGACCCATCGTGAATTAGAGCAAGTCATCCATAAGGTCGTTAAAGATCTCGGCGGTCCGGATTTCGAAGCCAAGCAACGGAAAGACTAACTCCACCTCCTCGATTCGTTGCCCGGCCCAATTTCGTATCTCACCATGATACTTTTCTATTGATGTCACTCTCGTATCTCGCTATGATACGTCATGATCAGATCGTACAAAGACAGGACGACAGAGGCTATCGCGGCGGGGAAATCCCCGAAGGGCTTCCCGCCGGATTTGATCAAGGCGGCTCGCCGTAAGCTGGTGATGCTCGACAACGCCGCTGCTCTTGATGATCTGAAATCGCCTCCCGGCAACAAACTGCACCCTTTGATTAAGGATCGAGCCGGGCAGCACGCGATTTGGGTAAACACGCAGTTCAGGCTTTGCTTCCGCTGGACCGATGCTGGTCCCGAGGATGTTGAGATAACCGATTACCACGATTGAGGACCAAGCTATGACCACTCTTGGCTTTACCATCCATCCCGGCGAAATCCTGCGCGAGGAGTATCTGGCTCCGCTGAACCTGAAGCCCTATACGCTCGCCAAGAAGCTACACGTGCCCCGTACCCGCATCGAGCGCCTTGTCGCGGAACAGACGCCCGTTACCCCAGATACCGCGCTTCGGCTCGCCAAATTCTTTGGCACCACGCCGCAGTTCTGGATGAACATGCAGGCATCCTACGATTTGGCAACTGAGGCGAAGGCGAAGAAGGCCGAGATTGACGCCATCGAGCATCTAGAGGCGGCATGATTCCAGAAATTCGGTTCACTCGCCTCACGGCGGGCAAGTCGGCAACGGCTCCCTAAATGACTGACTCGACTTTAGATTGACTGTGTGGTGTCATTCCTAACAAGGGGAGGCAAACATGGGCAAACGATCACCGTTTAAGATCCGCGTCAGAAAACCAAGCCTAAAGAAGAGCTTTGCCGCTAGAACATCAATGAAACGCGTTGTCCGGCATAGCCTTGGTCTCAAGGCGCCCCGTGGTTGGGGATGGCTAACCAACCCGAAGAGAGCCGCCTATAGCCGGGTTTACAGCCGCACCACCTTAAGTTTCTGGTCGCTGCTCAAGGCCCTATTCAAATAGGCTCGAACAAGGATTATATCAGAATGGACGCTTTTTCTGCCGCTCGCGCCGCCGGCCTCAATGGCACCTATCAATGCCCGCAAGGTTGATACTCGCTCTTTCGCTCGCCCTGCCATTTGTAGCCAACGCCGCGGAAATCACCGGCCGCGCTTCCGTCATCGACGGCGATACCATCGACATCCACGGCACCCGCATCCGTTTCGACGGCATAGACGCCCCGGAAAGCCGACAGAGCTGCGTTGATGCCGCTGGCAAGCCCTACCGTTGCGGCAAAGTATCGGCGGATGCGCTTGATGCCTTCCTTTCCGAATCCCGCCCTGTCTCGTGCCGCAAGACTGGAAGGGACCATAACCGCATCGTGGCTATCTGCACCCGCGCAGACGGATCCGATGTGAACCGCTGGCTGGTTTCCAACGGCCACGCCATCGACTGGCCGAAATACAGCAAGGGCCGGTATGCGAAGGAACAGCGCCAGGCACAGGCCGCGAAAGTCGGCATATGGTCAGGCACCTTCATCCCGCCGTGTGTGGTTCGAGGTGCGAGATGCGAATGAGAAAGGCGCCCCGAAGAGCGCCTTGATTCTACTTGTGCTTCAACAACTGCGCACAGAGGCACCTAGCGCACTTGGACGGGCCTCTTAAGTTTCTCAAGCTCCGTCTCCAGCGTCTCCAGAAATGCCTTGGATGCCTTGCCCACTACGGCCTGCGTGTTCTTCTCACGAAGCTGCTTCTGAACAATCAATGGAAGCCGTGATTCCGACGCCGTACGCCGGCCCGTTGCCGCCTCGCGTTGGTCAAGCGTTGCCATCTTCTTCTCCGTCCGATTTCGAGGTTCCATACTCGGAAAAATATCCTTGCACGAACCTAAGGTTCCGATCAGCGTTGAAATAATGCTTACGCTTTACCCATACGAATCCATCGCCCTTTGAAATAACCGCCACATCAATCGCTCCTCCCACAGTTTCGATCTCACGTGACACTCGACGCTGAAGAGATGTTAGGCTCACCAGCGACTCCGCCAAATTGGCAAGTTCATCTTTTGGTAGGCTCATCGCCATGTCAATAATCGGCTCGGCGAATTGTTCCCATCTGATGCGCGCGTCTTCCTTCCAGAAAGCTTCAAGGGATGCACTCGCAGCTTTCTCAATTGCCGGAGCCATCGCCTCGATATCGCCGTCGGGAACGCCAAGAGCTGCCAAGGTATCAAGGGAGTTCTGCCTAATCAGAGCCTCGATATTCGCACGCAGTTGGACTGCATAGTTCGGGTCAATTCCTTCCATGAACCGATACACCATATCGGTCTGCGCAAACGGCTGGATCAAGCCTTGGCTCTGCCGTGTGGAATCAAACCGCGTAGAGCGGGTGCATTTCAGCTTTCCGCCAATTATCCCATCGATCTGAAACGCCACGAGTGATGGAAGAAGCTCCTTTTCTCCGAACCCGGCAACGACCAAACCAGAATAGATTGGGGAGGAAATCTGCTTCCTGATCGTCAACTCGACTAGCCGACGCAGAGCTGGGCGAAGATCTTCAAATGTTTCGCCGATACCAGAATTTGCAAGCTCCTCGACGACTTGGTGGTGGCCATTCTCAAGGCCTCGCCATTCTTCGTCGCTCAAGAAGTCAGGGGCATTTTCAAGGTTGTGAATGTGGAGATCGATTTCTTGCTGAAGAATGACAGCGACCTCCTCAGTTGGCGCCCCCTCCTGCAACGCTTCGATGTATCGATCGAATATTCCGGAGACAGCGGTTGCTCCAATCATATGGGATATATTTGCGCCGTCTTCGTGCGCGAAGGGGAAGAAATCCTTGAGAAAGGCCAGAATATCGTCTGCCCAATCAAAAACCGTGTCAAAGCGCTTAGTTGGTTTGCGCCGACGATACTCCTTGAGGATTGTCTCCCAGGGGAAGCCCATAAATTCCGCGTTTCCATAGACCATCGCCCCCACGGGCTCCGTCTTTGACAACGAAAACAGCTTATTTACGGTGTCATAAGTTTTCTGCCGACCCGCGATAGACAGCGTGACTTTGCTATCTGCTGCTAACGCGATCGCAGATTTATTCGAAATCGCTATCTCAGCTGTCATGCTCCACCCCACCCACTAGGTGGTTTAGACAAGCATGATTCTAGCTAAACGGGAAGCAATTCATTGGGGCCTCTGCCCGCCAACGTCGACGTTTATAGAAGAGCGTCCAATTCCTCTATAATATCAGAAATCCTCTGTTGGACGTGCTTGTCCACGATTTTGTGCGCTTTCAATACGCCAATCGTAGAGCGAATTCCGTCACGCTCCTCCTTTGCATCGCGGCCCAAGCCGCTGCAGCGCTCTAACTGGCTGCGATGGATATCAAGCATTCTCTCGGCCTTCTTGAGCGCGTCTTCGTCAGTCATTCGCACCGCCTCCTCCTGACACTGCGGCAAAGATAATGGCATGCGGTAAATGCTTCCTTCCACTTGCCGCCTCTGGTCGGCTTTACGCGAACAATGATGGTCCCTATTCTATCTGTCTGGCTGAGGTGGCGTTCATGAAACGGTTGTTGGTTATCGCGGCGATGGTGGCGCTGGTTGGGTGCACCAAGACTGTCGAGGAAATGAGCTATAAAGAGCGGAACGAACTTGCCAAGAAAATAGCGGCAATATGCGACGGCCAAGGGCTAAAGCCAGGGTCGCCGCAAAGCGCTCAATGCGTGACGGCAGAGGTTCAACGTGAAGTCTATTCCCGTAGGCAGGCCCGCGTCAGGGAGGACAACGCCAGGATGGCGCTCGCTGCCGGCATGCAGGGCATGAGCAATACCTACCGGGCCAACGCCGCTGTCTATAGTCAGCCGACCTACCGACCTATAACATGCACGACGACGCCAAGGAGTACGTTCGTTGGCGGGACGCCTACAAGCTACCAAACCTCCTGTTACTGATCGCCGTCTCGACTCTGCCGTTGCGGATTGGCTTCAAGCCAACATCCTCTAGTTGAATGCGTTGCTGACGCTTACTCCTGTGGGCATCGAGACGTGGCGGGTCAGTTTAGGCACATCCTTCCACCCATCTTTCGCAAAAACCTTTACCTCTTGGGTCATGAATTCTTCCTTGCAGGATGGGCACCTCCTAAGTATCGATTGCACCTGAATATTTCCCTTTTCGCTCTTTCCTTCCTTCGGACTCCATTGCAACAAGCTCTTAAACTCTGGCCCATCAACACCATAGTTGAACAACTGATCATAGTAGCGGCCGAAGTCATCTTGCTCTGAAAAGAACTGCTCCTTTTTTGCAATTTTACGGAGATAGAGGTTGCAACCCTGACACGATGGGTATGCACGCAGCAGCAGGAAAGCGGCCACGCCACCCACCAGAAATCCAATGTATTCAATGCCGGCCAACCACCACCCGAATTGGCCTACTTCCCCGGCGTCAACACTCCCGCGACCGACGCGTATGTGTTGCGATGACAAGTAGATGTCCAAGTACTCCTTGAAGCCAATGCGGTCCGCGACTACCGTCCCGTCATCGAGCACCAGGCTCCAATATCCGGCGTAGTAAATAGCAATCTGCGCGAGAGCCGCGACAATGATGATCTGCAGGAGGATAAACCAGTTAGGTCTCACCTGAAGCCAGAGGCTTGCCAAGTAGAAGCCGGAGGCGGCCGCAAATCCGGAAAGCAGAGCGCCCGCAGGAACTACGATAAAGAGACTGAAAGAAAAAAGGTTGAAACCTGTGAAGTGCTCGAATGCAGCCAGCACAACGACCGTCGCCACGAAACCGAGGCTTCCCGCTACCGATACCAAAAGATACTTTGCCGCCGTCATGTCCCCTCTCCAAAGGTCAGTGCCGCTTTCCCGATGATATTCAACCATTGGTAAAGTTAGCAAGTGAGGATTGGATTGGTTGGGTGTTGTGCCGCATTTAGCTTAGACTATGATGCGTTCTCCCGAGCGCCTGCCCCATTTTCTGAGCGAGTAACTGATGAACCAACAACGGTCCAAAGTCCGCCGTATCATCTCATTCTTGATTGGGATATGGCTCGCAGTCGCTGGCGGCTTCGGTTTCATTTGGATGCTTCTGTTTTCCCATCCTGTGATGATGTGGGTATGGCTCGTGCCCATCACTCTGATGGGTGGGGGAGTTAGCATCCTCTACGACGAGTTGAAGAACCCGTGAAATCCCCTCCCACCATCATCGATCTATACCCGCCGATCACCGCCGCCTGCATCGTCGGCGGGCTATGGTTCTACGTGGCCTGGCGTCTCTATAAGCGGGATACCATAGGGCATGAGTCGTACCAGCAAATCCTCTGGCTGCTTATTATGCCGTTGGTGCTGGGTATTTTCTTCTTCATTCACGATGGTGAGCCGATCACCTCATGGCTCGGCATTTTCATGACGACGCTTATAGGGATGGGGATGGCCGCCGCGTGGATTTATGGATTGCGTATGGCCTTTTTCACAAACGGACTAACTCCCTTCGCGAAATGGTATACTCGTCTTGGCGTAGTGTTTCTGGCTTGGATGTACCTCGGCTTCCCGTTCATTTAAGCAGAGCTTCCACCACCTTCCGCCCCTTCTGATATGACGGTAGTGCAGCGGCGCCGACCCCATAACTGGCGAGAGCGCGCGCGACTGCAGCGTTCTTCGGGTTCCGCTGGTAAATCTGCTCAAGCTGGCGAAGGGCAAGCATCGCGTCACCGCCCTGCGGCCCCACAAGGGCCTTGACGATATTGCTGTACATGCCCTGCTCGCGCTCCAGGATGTCCTTAGGCGCCTGCTTCGTCGCCGCTTGCGCGATCCGCTGGGTAGCATTCAACGGCTGGCCCTGAAGCAGCTTGCCGAAAGCTCCCGGCTCCGTCAGGTCTTTGACTTCCTGTTCAGCCGACTGTCGTGCGTAAGTCTTCGAGTTTGCCGCCACTGATGCCCGTAGGTCGAGCGACTGCGCCGTCTTGTCCAGTTCGGTGAAGAGCTTTCCCGCCTCGTCGTCACCGAGGAGAGCCGTCAGTTTTTCCTTGTTGGCCCGGCTCGACAGATCTCTTACCGCCCGCTGTGCCTCCCGGGCATCCATATTTCCGTCGGTGATCGAGCGCTTCACGTTCGCAAGCAAGTCATCGATGTGGGACCGAACCCCCTCTTTCGCCGCCTGCCGTTCCGCCTTGGACATTCCGTCTAGCGTAAACGTGACCTCGTCCCTCGCCGTCGCCGGAGAAAGCAGACGGTTGCCGAACTGGAGGGCTTGCCGACGGGATATCGGGTCGGCAGCGGTATCGAGCGCGGCCCCATACTCGGGCACCAATTCCCTCAGCTTTCCGCGGATATTGGTCGACAGGCCTTTCAGCGCGCGGCCGATATCGGTTTGGCCGCCGAGTGCGCCCATCCCCTCGCCCGCCTCGGCCTCCTCGCGAAGCGCACGAGTGATGTAGTCGATCTGCCGAACGTCCGGCATCGTCTTGAACGTCACCGTGCCGTCGTCGGCGATATCCGCAAGAATTTGCTTCGAGCGGTCGCCGGCGAGCTCCATCAGGCGATTGGCTTTGCGAACGGCACCGGGGCCGACGCGAGACAGCAAATCCTCCATTTCCCGCGCCGCAGGTGCCGAATAGTCGATGGGCATATCGTAGGCGGCGCCATAGGTCGAAGAACGGGCAGCGCGGCTACCGTCTCGGATGGCTCGCTCGGCTGTGGCGATTCCCTGCGGCTGCCCCAAGGCGCTGTCCAAAGCCGCATCGAAATTCTGCCCGGCCCTTCCTGCGCGCGCCTCAATCGCCTCCCGAGCGATGTTCCCGGCCTTGCCGCTCTTCTGCACGGCGAGATCGAGAAGCGCCTGCGTGCTTGGCCCTGCGTCGGCCAGCATGGCGTCATCCCCGGCTGCGGCGATCCTGGCAGCGCCAGCGCCGCCGAACGCATCGTCAGCGCCCAGCCTATTGTTGAGCACATCGGCCGCGCCCCTATCGAGCCCCATCTTATTGGCCTGCCGAGTGATGCGGAGATAGTCGAGGCCGCCCTTCAGGGCCTTTTCGCCAAGGGCAATGAGGCTTGGGGTAACGCCACCAACAAGCGTACCGACTATTCCGCTGTGGGCAGCTCGCTGGGCGGCACGCTCTGCTCTCTCTCCATCGCGGCCTTCGCCGTAACCTGAGATTGCCCCCTCTATGGCGCCACTGCTCCCGCCATAAAGCGCGCCAGCTCCCATTTTCCCGGCAATCGACGCCGGCATCGGCAAAGCCCCACCGGCCATAACGGCAGCCGGTAGCGTGGTCAGTCCCGTAGCGATCCTTCCGGCCGTCGCGGTCTTCGGGTTATCAGCCTCGAATTTATCCGCCATCTGACGGGCGAGTTCGGTCTTCACCGGGTCACCGCCGCCGACCAGCTCGTCGGCATATTCTCCGATGAACGGCATGCCCTTGATGAAGGAGCCGGCCCACGAACCCCCGGCCTGATCGGCAATAGCCTTCGTGTCGACCATTTGCCCGGTCTCAGGGTCCAGCACCATGCCTTCGGGTGGTTGTCCGTAAGGAAGACCTTCCGCCGGGTTCGGCTGCGCGCGCTCTACGGAGGCGTTGGAGGTCTGCGAGTTGCTGGCCCCGCCGCCTGAAGACGCGCCAAACCTCTTCTGAAGCGCCCCCTTGATGACGTCGTGCGACGTGCCGTCGGGGAACTCGGCGATGCTGCCGTCGGGAAGTTCAACTTCAATCATGGGGTATCGACTCCCGGCCGGTAGGATTCAATGATGGGTAAAACGGAGGGGACATGATGGACGACGATAGAATTGAAGCGCTGCTTTTGCAGATGAGAGGCGATCTTATGGCGCATCAGCAAATCCTTGCTGGCATCTTAGCCAAGCTCGCCGAAAATCCGGCTTTGGCCGTGCCTATCATCTCCGGCATCGACGCAGCGGCGAACGCATGCGAGCGCCTCAGCATCGAGGCCGGAGAACGCGCCAGGCACTTCACCGAGACGCTTAAAGCGATCGAGCATATCCGGGTGGCAGTTAAGGGCTAGAACGAAAAGCCCCATGGTGTTCAAAGAGTCGCGTCTCATGCTCGTGTCCATCATTCCAGTTCGCCAGATGCCGGGTTGAATTTCAGGCGCTTTGCCGGCCCGCCGCCTTCTGCTGACGGTGTTCCCTTGGCCTGGAACTGCCTGAACAGGTCATACGGGTTCGGAAGCTCCGAAATCTGCTTGTCGGCATCTTGCCAAGAAATTTCGCCCCGCTGGGCACGACGGGCAATCTCCGCGGCATTTATCTTGTTCTGGGCGACAGCTTGCATCGTGTTCGCGATGATCTCATTGCCGCCTTGAGTGTTGCGAAGATTCGGCAGGCTCTGGAAGAAAAGCGCAACGTCGCGGTCAGAAGACGACCCGGACCCCACGGCGCGCATCTGCGGCGCCAACCGCGCAGTGATCGCTTCATAAGCCTGTATTTCTGGCATATTCGCGATATCGATGCCGAGCTGCTGCGCATATGGGCCTAAGGCGGCCTTGATCTGCGCGCCTGGCCCGGTCCCGATATGTGCACCGAGATCAAGCAGCTGCTGCATGTCGGCCATGGTCTGCGGCGCGCTCTGGCCGGCCAGAACGATGTCATTCATGCGCCCGGCCGCCGCTTCATCGCTCTTCTCGACAAATTTCGACGAATTGCTACCAGTGTTGACGCTGACGAGCGGCCCCTTGCCGTCTCTCAACATGAACTCATTGTACTCTTTGGAACCGGGGACGAGGCCGGCTCGCTGCGCCCGCATATCCAATTCCCGAAGGGGGTTGCGCAGGTTGTCCAACTCCAACCGAGCCTTTTCGCCTTGAAGAACATAGTTCGGGTCGGCGCGCTTAAGCTCAGCCTCGCGGCGCACCTTCCGTTCCGCCAGCTTGTCGGAGATGAACGTTTGAAGCATGGCCCGCTGACCGTCGGAGGCGTAGGGATTGTCGAGAAGATCTACGACTGCCGGGTCGATACCGAGGCCGTTGTCTGCGCGCACCGGAGAGGCGAGCGCCTGGTGAACAGCATTTCCGCGCACCCGGGCTTGACCGAGCTGAGCGTCGGTTGCCGGCGTTCCCTCCAACAGCGCCTGGATGACGCCGCGCCCGTTGCCCATCGCGTTGCGCAACTGTGCCGACTGCTGAAACTCCGCAGGGATATCCGTGTTGGCGAGGGCCTGCACTACGGCCGAGGGCTGCGCGCCGCCGGCCTGGGTGGAACCCGAGGTATCGATGGACGCGCCCGGCCCCGAATACGGGTTCTGCCGCTCCGTCCGGGCATAGCTCGCAGGCTCCATCCGAGCGCCCTTGTCATCGTAGACCAGCATGGGATCATCGATAGTCGCGCCGCCAAGTTCAGGCATGACCGCGCTGAACGCAGCTTCGGGCGTGGCAGCGGCCACGTCCTGCGGCAATTGGATGCCGCGGGCGATTGCCCCCACGCTGCGCGAATAGTTCGGGTCGGTCGCATACCCGGACGCCTGAAGCGCGGCGAGCTGCGCATCGAGGCCCTGAGCGCTTCGGAAATCGGAATAGCGAGGATTAGCGAGGATGAAGTCGCCGTATCCCCGCACGCTATCCGCCGGACTGCTATAGGCGCGGAAACTGTCGCGGACGCGCACCGGCTTGCCGTCGATTACCTCCGTCGTCATCATGCTGTTGCCGCCACCCTTGCCGTGGCTCTTGATGCCGAAGAAGTTGTTGCCCGGTGCGCTCTTGCCCCATCCCGTCTCCTGCGCCGCTTGGGCGACGATGATGCGGGGATCGACACCCGTTCGCTTGCTCTCTTCCATGGCGGCAGGGAGTAAGCCAGCGATGAAGGATTGCCGGTCCCCCGATAGGTCGACAGACGAACCGCCCGGCGCTGTACGCGCCGCCTCGTCGGCGGCATCCGTCATCGGGACAGTGCCTTCGGTGGCCGCGTCACCGCCGCCGAAACCCGCAATGGCCTTGTTGAACAGGCCGGTCGCCGCGGCGCGCCCCTCCTTTTCCTTTTTTTCGAGGCGGTTCGTCAGTATCCGACCGGCAAGCGCCTGGCCGACGGCCGAAAGGCCTTCACCGATATTCTGCGGCACGTCATTGACGGCGTTCTCCATGAGCGCTGCAGCGATGGCACGCTTGCGCTTCAGGCTTTCGGCCGTTTCCTGAGTATCGCCGCCGAAAAGGAATCCAACCATCAGTAAAGGCCTCCCTTGCGGCCGCCGAACATGTTTTTCATCGCCGTCATGAAGCTGGGGCGCTCACCGCCCGGCGCAGTCGGGAAGGCCGCGTTCCGCTTTTGCATGCGGTAGGCCAGTGCATCGCCCATCGCCGTCAACCCCTCTCCGACGGACTGCGGAGGCGACATGAGGGCGGAGACGACGGCACGCTTTTTGCGCGCCGCTGCCTGTTCCGGCGTTTCGTTGGACGGGATCAGAAAACTTTCCATCGGATACCCTTTGAATAGAAAAAGGCGCCCCGAAGAGCGCCCGTAGGTCTTGTCGTGGTGGCAATGGCTATGCCTCGACCAGCGCCGGCTTGATCAACTGCGCCAGCTTCGTCAGGCCCTTGGCCGTCACACGAACCTGCTCCGTGACCTTTTCGGAGCCATCGGCGCGGAGAACCGTCGTTACCTTGTGTTCCAGAAGGCCGGATTGCGTCTTGGACGAATAGCCGAGGTCGTGAGACGCCCCTACCCGCTTGTAAATCCAGCCATTCTGGCGAAGCCAGTTGAAAAGATCGCTCGGGCGCATCTGGAGCGCCTTGGCGGCGTCGGTGATGCAGAGCGAACCGTCAGCTTCCGAAAGCCGCTGCAACGCCTCCTGCGAGGGTAGAAGCTCCTTGACCTGCTTTTCCAGTTCCAGCGCCTTTTCGCTGTAGGTGAGCAGAAGGCCGCGAAGTGCGCCGGGGTCGTTGAGATCGACGGTCGGGCCGCTGTTGGCGATCCGGCGAAGCTCGGCCTCCATGGCGTTGAAGGCTTCGATATAGCGGAGCTTCCATTTCAGGGCCTTGCCGCCGGTGAAGCCCATGGCGAGAAGGGTGAAGCCGTCGCGGTCCATATCATAGGAACGGGACCGGATCGGCGCACCGCCGCTCGGGTTCGGGCGCTCGCTGACCGTCTCCTTAAAATTCAGGAGACGCAATTTCGGCTCCTGCTGGATCAGGCCGTCGATTGTCTGCATGACATTGTCGTGCCGCTTGTCGAAGAAAGCCCCGACATCGCGGCTATTGGCGAAGACCTCGCCGTCCTTCGTGAAGACGACGGGATTGCGCTCGGCATTCATCGGTGTCATCTGTGCATGCGTCATTGCCTATGTCCTTTCCGAGGTTAGGCAGTGGAGCTAGCCATCGCGGAAACGATGGCCGGTGGACGCGACAGCGGGGCCGGTTACGAGGCCAGAACCCCGCCGTCGCGGATCAGGCGACATTGCCGCCTAATTCTTAATTTCCGTTAACCATTCAGTCAGACGTAATCCACAAACCAGCGGAACTCCTCGCGTCCGATGGTTTCCGCCGTTGCGTAGATCGCGACGGCATGACGGTGAGGCGCCTGTTTTTCGTCGGGGCCACCCAGCACATATTTGAGTGGGCAAACCACGTCGTCTTTCACTTGAATCCTCCAGCCGGGATGCATTTCCTGCATCGCAGCTTCGATTTCCTTCATGGCCGCGGCAATACGGTCCTGGGGACTGGTCGGCCGCAGATCGCCGGAGGCTACGGCGGTGTGTGCAGTGGCGGCGAGAACGAGGCCACCTTTCAAGACAGTGCGCCGGTCCATCACACGATCTCCGGCTTCGGGGTGACGCGGCGATCATCGCGAAGATCACGGATCATGATGAACCGAACTTCATGGTCGATGTCGATCCGCCATTCACCGCCGTGGATGCGCTGCATGACCTCGGCGAGATATTCCGCGGCGGCGCGAACTTCGGCTTCAGCGGCAGCGGCAGAGAGAGCGGCCTTCACGATGGTCGTATGAATTGGACGAGCGCCAGCGCTCATGGTACTACGCGGGGTAGCCATACCTGATCTCCCTATGATCGGGTTTCGGTTAGGCCGCGTCCGGTGTCTCACCACCTTGCGCGGCCGAATTGTTTATGACATCATAAAGTCATGACGTCAATAGATAACACTAAAAAGTCAAAAATCGGCCGCCCCTCGGTGGATACCGAGGCGGTCACACTTCGGCTGTCTCGCGACACCATAGACCAAATCGACCACTTTCGGCGCGGAGAGTCTGACCTACCTTCCCGTCCGGAAGCGATCCGCCGCCTCCTCGCGCGTGTATTGAACGAGACAACCCAAGCCAAGTTCTCACAGAAAAAGTAGCCGTATTCTAAAGGACTGGTTTGCCAGCAATGGCTTAAGCCGCCGCCATGTCCTTCCCCATCGCAAACAGCCTGCCGTAGTGGACGCGCTTGACGCCGTCGTCGCCGGTGACAACGGCATCGGGCCGCTTCTTCTCGACCTCCTGCGCCATCACGCCGACATGGCGCTTGCCGTCGTCGAACTTGCCGCGGTAGCTGTACTCATAGACGTTGTGGCCCATCAGCCGTCCGGCCTTCCTGACGTCTCTCTTCACTCGGCGATCCGATGCGGTGATCATTGAAGCGCCGAGGCCGAAGAGTCCGCCGAGGACGTTGTTGCGCGCCGCCACCTGCTGGTTATAGGCGCCGAGGCGCTGATTGTAGTTCTCGTTGACTAGGCCGGCATAATCGACCGTCGGCAGGCTCGGCTGGTTCGTCCCGGCCCCGAACGTCGGCATCTGCACCTGCGAGCCGGACATGAGCGCACCGATCTCGTTGAGGGGCTGATTTCGGGCCGTGAGGGCTTCCTGCACGGCCTGCTGCCGACCGTTCAGCAGCAGCGATGTGTACGCGTCGTTCGTGCCCTGGTCGAAGTTGCGCATTTCCCGGTCAAACGCTTCAGACCCGGCTTTGATGCCCTGATTGGCAAGGCGCGTGCGAAGAGCCTCGTCGCGTTGAGCGATAACCGGATCGAGGCGCTGGCGACCAAGTTCGAAAAGGTGTGCTTCAGTCGCCTCGTTGCTGAGGTCCACCGGCTTGTTGAGGTAGTTGCGCAGGAAAGCCGTCTGCTCGTTCGCGATGGTCCCGAGGTTAAGACTTGCTGCGTCCGACTGGTTCTTGATCGCCTGTTGCGCGTCGGAAAGCGTCGTGTGCTGCTCGTACTGCGGAATGAAATAGCTGACGCCGCTGGTCGGATCGGTGAAGGTCCGGCCACCGTTCGTCGTATAGGTGACGCTACCGTCAGGCCCATACTGGTTGACGTTTTGCAACTGGGCGTTCGAGAGAGCGGTCGCGACATTTGTCCCAGTTTGTGCGGCAGCCGTCTCTTTTGGGTCCGGCGGAGCCGGAGACTTTGGTTTTCCCACAATTCTATCCTTTCGTGCTTGTATGTACACGATAAATTTGATAGATTGCCGGAATGAAGATCACCGACATCTACAATTTCTACGAAGTCGACCAGAACGGTTGCTGGAACTGGACCAGGGCCACGAACAAGGGATATGGCGTCGTGAATGCCATGAACCGAACTTTCAGCGCTCACCGCGTCTCATATGAATTATCAATTGGCCCCATCCCAGAAGGGGCGAGCGTCTGCCACAAGTGCGACAACCCGGCTTGCATTAACCCTGACCACCTATGGCTAGGCTCCCACGCGGAGAACATGGCCGATATGAAAGCGAAAGGCCGCGGCGCAAAGCCACCTGTTCACTACGGGCAAGATCATTGGCGCCATCGGCAACCAGAGAAGGTTAAGCGCGGCGCAGAAAATCCAATTGCCAAGCTCACCGACGAGCAGGTGATTGAAATCCGACGAGCCTACATCGCGGGAGAAAAGCGCGAGGACATCGGGCCTCGTTTCGGTCTATCTCCAGTCTCCGTTTCAGACATCACTAGCGGCAAATCATGGAAGCACTTGCTAGGGGTAAACGGAGCGCCATCCCTTGCTGAACTGAAAGCTCGCGCAAAGGTCAGTCAGAAATCAGCCTCCAAAATCACACAAGAGACAGCGACCAAGATCCGCCGCAGGCTCGCCGCTGGAGAGATGGGCAAAGACCTTGCTGTCGAATTCGGTATTCACAAAGCCACGATCTCCGACATCAAGCTTGGGAAGATCTGGGCCGATTGAACTTGTTGGACCGCCAAGCTTCATCCGTCAGGACGAAGACGTTTTCCGCTTCATCCCGGCCGCGCAGGCGTGGAATGCGGTATCTCTGGAAACCATAGGCCGTCAGCATGCGGTGAAGAGCCCCGTCACGGTCGGAAACCCGCATTACAACGGCCTGGCAGTCCCATTCCTTGAAGGGGATCGAGAACATTACGCGTAGGGTCTCACGGGTCAGCCAGCGCTTGTCCGTGCCGGCGCCGGAAATCTCGATCACCCCGGCGTCGGGCTCCCAGTTGTGATAGATCATGCCGGCGATCAGCGTGTCGCCATCGATGACTGCGAGCGCCTGGCATTTGCCGAAATCCCTGCGCTTGTTCGGCCAGATCAGATCGGCCACCCACTTTGCAAGGTGCGGCCGGTCTGCTGGCCCTGCGATGGCCCATGTGATCATACCATGAAGCCCCCGGGCTCGAAGAGAACGTCGAACGTGACGAGTTCCGTCGTCGGCGTCGGCGACACGCCCATCGTCACCTGCACCTGAGGCATGAAGGCCTCGCCGGAGCGGCCAATTGAAACCCATTTCGTCGTCACCGTCAGTTCGCCGGCACCATCCCACCGGGCCACGTCCCAAAGCCCCGTATCCCATGTGTCGACCGAGAAGTTCGCCACGGATGGGGGCGCGGTCGGAAGCGTGACCTTGTAGTTCACCGATACTGAGATTTTCGGAATGAACGGAACGTCAGAGAGGAAGACGGCGCGCGCAGACTGGACGGTCTTGAACTGCCCCGGCATCTTCAGCGTATCCGGCAGGCCGACATAGGTGCAGACATACGGATCGCCGTTGTCGGAACCGCCTATTTCCATTTGATGGATCGTACCGTCACGGCGCCCGAAATAGCCGTTATCGCCGAAAAGGGCGAGGCACTGCGTCTCCCATCCCGTATATCGGCCCCACGCCCCTGTTTCGAGGTTGGCGACATAGCACACTGGCAAGATGCCATCGTCGGGCACCGGGAGCGACACCACCATCATGTTCATGGACGGCCACTTCATGATCTCCCACGGTAACGTGGTGCGGATCCGGACCTCCTTTTTCCATGCAGGACCAATGTTCCGCGTCACCGCTGCGAGATCGAGAGCCGCAGCGTCCTTGTTGACCGCCTCCGATATTGGAACGATGCCTTCGCGCACCCCGATCAAGAGGTCGCCACCGGCCGACATGGTGGCATTCGGCCCCATCGGCTCGGTGATCTTGTAGACGCCGACCTTCTGCCAGGAGTTAGCGTCACTCGGGTCTGATCCCTGATAGACAGCAACCTCGCCCTCGGTCGAGACGAAGACGCACTTGTCGTCGAGGCCATCGCCGGAATCGAGCGACCACTTGCCCCCGAACAGAAGCGAGCCACCTTCCTGGAAAATCCCCGCCAGACTGAACTCGGTCAGCGCACCGTTGATGGAATCGACCGGCAGGTAATAGGCCGACATGGTGTTTTTGCGCACGTACCACAGGCGGTTCGCAAAGGACCAGACGAAGGATAACTCCTCGGGTGAACCGAGGCCGGTAAATGCATGATCCGCCCATGTCGAAGCGTCATAGAGCTTCGGCATATCGGTTCCGTTCACCACGGACAGGTAATTGCCGCCCGCCGTCCCGAACTGCGCGGTCGAATAATATCCGGACGTCTGGCCCGTCACGTCGGCCGTCGGGATGGTGTCTCGATCAGCGACCGCGGTGATGTTGAAGATGTTGTTCGCGTCGGCGGCAAAAAACTCCTGAACCTCGCCGCTCTTGAAAGTCCACATGCGCGTGACGGGGCCTTCGGATATGGTGGCGTACTTTTGGCTGCCGCCGCGCACGCGAGCGCCTGTAGCCGTCGGCAAGAAGTTGTCGAGGATCAGTGCACCGCCCGGCCTGGACGCCGCCAGGGGCTCGTTCGCGATCCATCCGCGCACCGGTGGCTTGAAGCTGCCGGGCCGCGTCTTGAACTGCGGTGCGCTTCGGCGCTGCTTTTTCGGCTGGAAGGGCATCAGCTGCCCACCGTGTAAGGGAACGCGGTCTTGACGTCACGGAAGCCCTTTCGGCCGTTGCCGCTGACAACTGGCTTGGAGCCGCCGTCATTGTTCATCGCGGTGTAGAGCGCCCTGTTGAAGTTGTCCTCGTCGTCGTCGCCGATCTGACCCTTCTGGCTGCGCCATTGCCAGATCATGCCAAGTTCCAGCGCGCGCTCGGAGAGTCGAAACGCGTCATCGTCGGCGGTGAAGAACTCCTTGTTGGAGCCTGAAGCCGGCTTGACCGCGTTCTTCGAGATATAGAAGAACTTGACCGTCTCCGCCTGCGCCATCGCCGGCAGGATATGTATCTGGCCGCCGTAGATAATCCATTGGCCCGTCGCGGCGATCACCGGCACCGCCTGGAGTTCGAGCCATGCATCGGTGCTGGGCACCTGCTCCAGAGACCACGACCACCTGCTCGACCACATCGACGCCTTGGTTGGCATGCGGGCGTAGTCTTGCGGCAGATCGAAATCCATGGACGCGCCGTCGCCGGTCAGAGTCGTTTCCGCCTGGAGCGCCTGCCAGTCGAATTCGGCGTCCCTGATGCGGATCGCAACCTCGTTCGCGACCCGCATCATTTCCAGCATATCGCGGTCGGTCGACGCCGCGACCTGATCCGGCTTTGCAAGGCCGACGACAAGGCAGACGTTCTGGACGACCGACAGGAGCGTCATTCAGGCGGCCTCGGCCAGCAGGGCCTTGAGCGTATCGACGCCGGCCTTGTGGTGATACTTCACGCCCTTTTCGTCGAGCTGCCTGCGCAGTTCGTCGAGTTCACTCGACCCGCCGCTCGCCTTTTCTTCGAGCAGCGCCATTGCGGCGCTAAGCTGCTCCCTCTGTTCGGCGAGCGCGGCCTTGAGCGTTTCGATCTCGTTGTCGCGTTCGACTTCGCGCAACGCATTTTCCGAGACCTTCATGTTCTCGATGAATGCTTTGGCCTGATCGCGGAGGCCGCGGACATTCGGTAGCCTGATACGCTCCAGCATGCTTTCGCTGAGGTCGCGGACATCTTCAACCGTGCGAACATTGTAGCGCTTCAGTTCTTCAGCCATCGCCGCGGAGACGCCCGGCCACTGAGAAAGCGGCGTGCCGCCGACAGGCAATTCGTGACCGGATTTCCACGCGAGATATGCCGGTTCGATGGCTGCCCATCTCGCAGCCATGAACATATTCTTTTCGGCCATCTCCGGGTTGATCTCGGCATCATCGGGCCGGATATGCCGGATTCTCTCAGTTGTGCTCGACCCGAGCGGCGAGTGAGAGGGGCAATAAGTCACCCAATCTTCTTCGACGTTTGCCAAAACGCGCTTGCCTTTGGCATCGAGTTTGAAGCCCCGATCATCTACTTCGTCATTGAGGGGATCACCCTTGATCGGGCGCCGTTCATACGTCTGGTGGAATCCGATAACTCGGACCAACTGCTTTTCGCCGTCAGCCATGGTAATTTCTCGCTTGTTTGGAAGGTGGGTAAGAAAGAGGCGGCCCGAAAGCCGCCTCTTGTATTTGTATGGACCTCTCCGAAAGGATCAGTCCGGGCACGTGAGGAAAACGATCTTCGCTGAAGCGTCGACCGCATAGCCGGCCACCGGATCAGTCACGGCCGCCACGACGTCAAGCGTGCCGTCCGTGGCGCCGGTGGCCGTCAGCGGATCACCATCGGCACCGGCCGTCAGCGCGGTCGTCAGCGTTGCCACGCCGCGCGTCTGGATCCAGCAATACTCTCCGCTGGCCGGGGCGGCGCAGAGAACGCCGGCCGTGATCTCCGCACTGTCCGACAGGTCCGACGTGACGTCGGTAACCACGCCCGTGGATGCGCCGCTCGGTGCGTAGAGGTAGACGACATTGCCGGCCACCGCAGCGACTTCGCCTGCGCCTTCGAGATACCGCACGAAGCGGTAGCTCTTGTTGTCGTGCGACACGAAGCGGTCGCCGATGCCGGGGGCCTTGCCGGAGTTCACTCCGACAAGGTCTTCGGCCGTGTAGGTCTGCGTGAGGATTGCGCCAGTAAATGCGACCATTGCTTTGCCTCCTTATGCCGCGTCGATGATGACGCCCTGGAGAGAGCGGTTCGAGCAAACCACATTACCCATCCAGTAGTAGGGGATGACGACGGCATCCTGATTGAGCGGCTTCTTCTCGTCGTCCTGAGTCCACTGCGCTTCTTTGTGCTGCGCGACGTAGAGATAGTCGGTGTTGAGGAAGTAGCCCTTCTCCGCCGTCGTGGTGAAGTTGGCATTGTCGTCGAAGATGACCGTCGCCGACTTGTACTTCAGGTTGGCGAAACCAGCTTTCGCCATGTCCTCGTCCATGTAGCGCTGGAGCTGCTGCTCGCCGGCTTCATAGACCGAGTAGAAGTCATGGCTGAGCACGATGAGGTCCGGCTTGTCGGCACCGCGGTTCAGAGGAAGCCAGAGCTTGTTGAACTCGCCCTTCATCGTGTCCTTGGTGTAAGCCCCGCTCCCCGAGATTTCGAGGAACTTGTTTCGCCAGAATGCCCAAGTCGCCGAGGGAATGCCGCCGACGGTGCCCTGCCCGTTCGTCTGGATGATCTGGGCCAGGCCGCCGATCTGGTTGGCGAGCGACCCGTCCGAATAGACGTCGACCGAGAAGTTGTTGGCCGCGCTCTTCAGAACGTTCGCCTTCTTCGTCTTGACGAGGTTGATCATTGCGAAGCGGCCAGAATTCTGGAGAAGCTCCTTGCCGGATGCAACGACATGAAGGGCGACCTGTGCCCAGTCATATTTCGCAGACGTCACGATGTCCGTCGGGTTGACGTTCAACGTGTCGAAGCCGGCATAGCGCTGATAGTTGGCTTCGCCGTATTCGAGCGGAATCTGGATTTCAGAGCCGCCGTCGAGGTTGATGATGCGCCCCTTCTTCTTCAGGATGTTCAGAAGAGCGTTGTGCTTGGAAACGTTGTCGGCGACTTCCTTCGGGCTGTTGCGAAGGGTCGTCGACACCATTTCCGTGAAAATTGCGGATGGACCTGCCATCGTTATTTCCCTTTGTGTTTATCGAAGATGGCACCCAGCTCTTCCTCTTCTGTGAGGTCGCGGGTCTTGCCAGTCGATGTTGAACGGAGGTTGGTTGCGTTCGCTCTCTTCGCCGCCGCGACCCGTTCGGCATCGTCGCCTGCGGCGCCTTGCAGCGCGGCAGCCTTCGCCCTCAGGTCGGGGTCTGCGTTGATCGCCATGTCGTAAGCGCGCTTCAGGACGGCCTCGTGGGAGGCGGAACTGCCAAGCTTCTGCTTCGCCATGTGGATGAAGCTCACCAGATCGGGCTCGGGGATCTGGTCGTAAAGCGGCATGTCCTTGGACACGCGGCTCACGACCGATTCCACTTCCCCGTTCCGGCGACTTTCATCCAATCTCTGTGAAATCCGCTCGTCGATCTTCGAAGGATCGCCAGCGGCTTTGATCGTGTTTTCGAGCTGCGCGATGCGCGCCAGGAGGACAGCGTTCCCGCCCTGCCCGTCTTCGCCGCCGGCCGCGCCGAACATCTCGGCAAGCTTCGGGCGCAGCTCATAGGTGTCCGCGATGGAAAGCAGGGTTTCGAGCGGGTTTTCATCCATGCCGCGCTGAAGGCCGAACAGGAAGCGCACCGCCTCGTCGGGCCGGTAGTTCCCCCGCTCGCCGCCGAAGTATTCCTTGAACTCGCCGAACACGTCGGAGAGCGGCTTGTAGGCGGAAAGGGCCTGCCCCTGCTCCGACAGACGCTTGTGCAGTTCCTCCTGGTGAGCGCGAAGGTCCGTCTTCAGTTCGGCCGGAACCTTGGCCCATAGGTCTTCCTTGCCACGCCAATTAGACGGGAGAGGCACATCAGCGGACGGCGTCGAAGTATCACCCGCCTTTGCAGCCTCTCCCTCACCACCTTCCAGTGGTTCCTCATCGGCTTTGCCGGCATCGGCAGCGCCTTCCTTCGGCTGAGACGGGGTGAACCGACCGTCATCGCCACGGGCCGCGCCGTTATCGCGGGAAATCTGGTCGAAAACCGCGCCGAGGGCATCGTCTTCGCTCACATCCGTGTTGATCATGCCGGGGTCGACCGCCGTTGACGAGTTCAACGACGCATTGAGGGCTTCGACGCTCATGCGAATGTCCTATCTGTTGTGGAAGGTGGGATCAGTGGCCGAAAAGCAGCCAAAGGTACGCGAGCAGAGCCGCGACGAACGCCGCATGGGCGCTGTAGATCGAGGCCTTGTAGGATGCGGGGTCCTGGGCCATGAACTGCGAGGCGCAAGCGAGGAAGGCGGCAGCGATGGCGATGTTGCGGGACCATTCGCCGCCGAAAACCATGATGCCGACGAGGAAGATGGCCGCGAAGAGCGCCGAGGAGATGGCATAGACGACGTTCATCGGAATTCCTCGCTCACCTGCAGGCCCCGCTTCGCCGCGAAAGCCTTGTTCTTGATCTTCCCCTTCGTGGGGGACATGGAGGGTTCGTATTCGACGCAGCCGTTACGCTTCAGGTCATCACGGCGCGCCGAGCGAGAGCCGACGACGCGGCCGTCGACAGGGCTCCTGTAGGGCTCGATGTCCGACAGGATCGTCGGGCAGGCTATCGGCTGGAGGCGCTGCTCTTCGGTCAGCAGGGTCTCACCAGTGGTCAGGCTCACCCACTGACCGTTTCGTTTCACATACCGGGCCATGGCGTTACGGCGCCGGCGTGGTGTTGAGCGCGATGGCCTTCAGGAGGCTGATCACCGTCGCATCGGCATCGCTGCCATTCCATGCCGCGTCATCGGTGTTGCCGATGCGGGAGGCCAGGTCGGTAAAGGTGGAACCGTCGGCGCCGACAGCGACAACCATTTCGGCGGTGCGCCTCACCGGGCCCTGATCGTAGTTCACTGTATCGCCGTTGGGGGTGACGGTCATTGTGCCCTCTCCATGGTGACGGGGCCGCCGGCGGGCTGGATCGCCTTATTGGCAAGCTCGATTTGCTTCATCTGGATGTCGATGCTCTTGGCCTGCACTTCGAGGCGCTTCAGTTCCTCGTTCAGCGTGGCAATCGCCAATTCGCGCTGGCCCTTCGCGGTCGCAATTCCGGCCTCCTGCATGCCGCGCTGCATCTTCGCCTGGAACTCAGCTTGGCGGCGCCCCTCTTCAGCCTTGGCCTGCTCGGTCTTGATCTGGGCTTCGATCTGCTCGGGAGACGGTCCCTGCCCGTTCTGGCCCTGCTCCTGTGCCTTGCGGGCCGCGTCTGCCTTTGCCTTGGCTTCCTGGACCATCTTCTCCAGCGTGTCCTCGACGGACTTGCCGAGGTTGAACATCCGAGAGGTGGCGGCGAAGATCTCGACGGCAGCGTCGGCCGGCAGCGCGCCCTGCTGCACGAGCGGCGCAACCGCAGCGAAGTAGGCCGATGCCCCTTGGAGGAACTGCGAGACCTCGGCCTTCTGGCGGGTCAGGTCGGCACGGATCGTGGAATCGCTCTCGACATCTACGCGGTAATAGGTCGCGAGCTTCCGCTTCAGGAGCGCCATGACATTCATTTTCGCCTGCATCTGCTCCGGGTCATCACCCGGAGCGAACCGGATCGGGATGCTGGTAATCTCCTCCAGCGTGCGGAACGTGAACCGGGACGGGATGATCTCGCTCATCATGACGAACAGATCGCGGGCGCACCGCTCCATCATCCGCTGCATCTTCTGGATACGCAGCGAGCCCCACTGGCTCTTGATGTTTTGTGCCGTTGCTGTCTCGCTCGCCACCGAGGCGCCGCGCACGATGTCGCTGATACCCGTGATTTCGTAAATCGCCTGCTTCGTCTGGTCCCGGTCAGCGTAAAGCTCTCGCAGAACAGTGATGAACTTGTCAGCCGGCCAGAACACGACGGCATTTGCCAAGCCGCCCTGGCTGTTCGCGAATAGCTCACCGTTCTGGATCGGCGCGAATTCGTTGTCGTCGAGTTGAAGGATTGCGTCGAGGTTCTTGGCGTCCCCGGCATACCATCCGCGTACCTTCATTGCCTTCGTCAGGACGTCGATGCGCTTCGTAATCGTGTCGAGCTGGTCGGCAAGCTTGCGGTAGATCGAAAACGGGTTGACCGGCTTCAGCCGGCCCGTGACCTCAATGGGCTGCATCGGCGTCGGGATCGGGAAGAAGCCCGAAAGCCCGAGCGGATCGTCCACCTCCTTCAAGATGATGCCGTTCTCGCTGACAAACAGCACCTTCCGGGACTTCTTGTCCCAGATTTCCCATCCGCAGATCGCGTCGGAGCCTTTGCCCCACTCGTCGATTTCCTTGTCGTCGAACTGGCTGCGGATCAGCTCCGCGTTAAACGATTCCTCCTCGTCCTCCTTCGCGACGACGAAGCGGAACGCATCCCACGGGCGATCCTGCCAACGCTTGGCGGGCCCATGGCGATAATCCTTCCAGCTTACGACCTCGAACGTGATGCGCTCGTTTTCGAGACGTTCCAGCGGCGGGCCGCCGTTGTCGCCTATTCCGGCACCAGGGCCTGCCTCAACGCTTTCCAGCGCATCCTGAACGGTGCCCTCGCTCGGCTCATCGCCAGCATCAGGCATTTCCCCGCCTTCGCCGTTCTCCTGCTCCCCATCCTCGCGTGCAGCATCGACGATGTCCTCCTTGGTCGGCTCACCGCCCACGACGTCGCCATGGAACTTGATGCGGACGATACCGCGGCCGGCAAGGAATGCATCCTGCGCGGCGCCCTCAAGCTCAACCTGCAGGCGGCTGTCATCTATCTGTACCGAGATTGCCCGCTCGATGATGTCGGCGACGACGCGCGCGGCCGGATCGGGATCATTGAAGCGGCGACGAATGTCCGGCACCGGCGGCGAGTTGATCACGGCCGGGACGATGGTCTCGACATTGGCGAAAAGAATATTGAAATCGTACCTGCTGCCGAGCGCCGTTTCGCCGTTCTCCGCCTTTTCCTCGTTCGTGAACGCCCGTTCTGCCTTGGCGGCATCGTCGAGCCATTCCTTCTCCAGCTTCTCGGCGGCAGCGATCTTCGTCAGCCAGGCCTGCCCGAGCTCGCGGCGCTTGCGATCCGGCTGGCGCCCCTTGTCGAGGTAGCCATTTGTCTTCTTGGCGGCCATGAATTCTCCTACCTCTTCGCCTTCTGCCGGCGGAGGAAGTCATTGATCTGCTCTTGAACCGTCATGCTGCTAACGACCGTTCCGTCGGGCCGCGCCTCATATACGGGCCCCGCATTCTTCGGCGGCGGAGGCGGCGCGTCTGCCTTCTCCTCCTTCCATGCGAGACCGAGATAACGGAACGTCGAGCCGATGTGCTCGGCCCAATCCTTTACCGGGTTCTGACGGAAGGTCTTCAGGTCCTCGTCCCATTCACGGCGGTAATTCTTGAGGCCGGAGATACCAATCTCCATCCGCTCGCCGCGCTCATCCGTCCCCTTATGGAATTTCGCGACCTTGATCGTTTCACGGCCGGCGTTCAGACCTTCGGCAACACTTACGGCCTTGCCTCCTGTTACCAGGCGCGGTTTCCGGCCCGCGCCCTTCAGGATATCGAAGCGCGTCCGCTTGGTGCCCCAGACAGGCTGAAGCACGTCATGCGGAACGTAATCGTTCCCGCTGTATCCCTTGTCATTCAGCCAGAGACACCATTCCTCAAGGTCTTCCGTGGTCGGCCGGTAGAAGTCGACAATGCGCGGTCCCGGTTCACCGGGTATGACTTGGAAGCAGAAGATCGGATTGTTGATGGCCTTTCCAAGGTCCCAAACCGTGTGGACCGGGTACTTCTCGTCTATCGGCACATAGCAGATGCGGTTCTCCCGCTCTGCAGCTGCCAATTCCGCGCCCCAATATGCACCGACCGTCGCGCCGGCGAAGGAGCAGTAATATTCCTGCTCGAACATCGCGAGGCCGAGATCTATACCGTAAAGGTCCTGGTACTCTGCTAGGCTCTCCGCCAGTTGCGCGGCGCTGAGGGCTTCCGTGTCCTTGACGCTGGACAGTTCCGCGAACCAGTGATCGTTCCCCTTCGCACGATCATACATGGTCTTGGCGTGGTTCCCGCCGCGAGGCGTCGTGATGAACGCCGCGACACCCTCCGATTCCTCGATCATCGGCTTGTGGTAAGCCCACGCCGCCGGGTTACACAGCGCCCATTCCGAATAAGCTATGCCAACCGGACCTGAACCCACCGTCGCGTCATATCGATCCGACCCAAGCAGTTGCCATGTCGAGCCCCAGATGGTCTCAATGAACATGTCGTTGTCGTTGATCCGCTTCCGGATCTCGGGCGGGAATGCCTCATCAATGCGCCGCTTGCCCGTATGGCCGTTGATCCCGTTCCAGATCGCCTTGCGCGCCTGGGCATACTCGGGGAAGCAATGCCAGTAGGTTCCGACACGCCGCCTGGAAAGCTCCCGGAAGCCGTGCAGGACGATCTCGTCCTTTCCCCAGCGGCGGTGCGCAATTTCGATCAGGCGCTTCTTCTGTCCTCCGACAAGCGCCTTGTGGAACGCCTGCTGATACCAGCGGACGCGGAAGTCGTAGACGCTCACTTCGGCGGCTTCGTCTCGTAGATCGTGTTGAACGTCACGGCGACCTCTCCAGAGTGCTCGACCTTCTCCGTGAACATGCCGAGGTGCTTACCCATGTCGACGAGGGCGGCCCGCTTGTCGTGCAGCTTGATCTTCAAGCCGCCCTGCGCGTTCTGGCTGATCTCGGCGATGGCCGCCGCAGTGTCGTCATCGATGTCTTCGCTGGCGACGAGCTGCACGTTGTTCGTGACGATGTTCTTGACCACCGCAACGTCGCCACCGTCGGGATTGTCCTCTTCCGTGATCAAGCTCGTCTGCCACTTCACAGCCTTGCGGATATCAGAGAAACCGATCTTCGCCAGTTCCTTCAACACCCTGTCGGCCGTGACCTCTGTGCGCTTTGCCCGCAAATCCATGGCTGCGGAAACGGCGGCTGCCACTTTAGCATTTTTTAGCAACCTCGTGCCTTCGACGTGCGCCGACTTTTCGCTGTAGCCTGCTCTGAGGGCGGCCTGGCTGGCATTGAGGTCAATCAGGTATTCACGAACAAAGGCCCGCTGCTTCGCGGTCAGTTCGCTTTCCCATTCTTCGGTTGATGTCATAAGGTTTCGACGCCTTCATGTGATTGCCGGCTTGCCCACTTCACGGCGCATATGCAGGGCTGAGAAACCCCGGAGCGGTCGCCGCGCCTTCTACAGGCAAGAGTGAAAGCCTTGTTCCTCGCGCCGGCTGACGAAGCTGAGACTGCCCGCTCCAAGACATTGCGGGATTACGGAAGCTGCGCCTCGAGGTGGTCGAGACGTTCCATGGCGCGCCGGACTTCGTATCCCGTGCGCGCTGCGTCCTCGCGGAGGTCATCGAGGATAGGAGAAATCGCCATGGTGGAATTGTCCTCGGCGCTCACCTCAGGGGTAGGAATACGGCCGCAGAAGCGGTCGACAAGGTGTTGAACGCGGCAGGCGAGACGGCGCGCATCGGACAAGGTGTCAGCGTTCTCGCTGAGAGCAGAGCGCTTTTCCAGCTTGCCGATCTTGGCGCTTTCCATGCCGAGGCTCGCGCCGCCGCTGATGCCCTTGCCAGTATACGGGCCGTCCTGAATTCTGTCGTACATGCTCATGGCATTCTCCTGTGTCGGCATCGGAATGGACGAAATGTGGGCCATTTCAATCTCCGGTAGGTATAAACCCCGCATCAGAGACCATATTGATCGCGCTTACCATGGATGGTTCAACCTGCAGTCATCATGGATAGCGGACGCGTCTTTCTCTACCCTCGATTAAGGATACAGAGAGAAGCTTCCGGAGCGCTCTCGACTCCCCCGATCTGGCATTGCAATCTGCACAGCACCTGAACTCTAGGAGGCTGCCTTGGCTAACCATGAAGACGAAGAAGACTTTGTCGAACAGAAAGAGGATGAGGTTGTGGCTTGCGCCCACTGCGGGCATCCGACCAGCACTTATGGAAAAAGCCCAGACTTTCCTCTTTGTGACGCCTGCGAAGGTTAAGAAGCCGGACCTAAGCCCGGCTCTCGTTTTGGGTATGCGGGGCGTCAGCAGCGACTTCGCACCTCGATGAAGTGCAGGCGGGTGCCGAGCGCATCGACGACGGTCAGCGCGCCGGACGGATACGGACTTCGTCCCACGGCGGCGCCGATGATGGTGGCCGGGGCTTCGCAGGTCAGAGCGACGGTGTCCTCGTGAACCTGGAGAATGGCCGGCGCGTCAAGGCTGGTCTTGATCGAATGATAGATGCCGGGGTCGGTCGGGGTTGCTGCCACTGCGGGCGCCGAGATTGCGAAGGCCATGGCCACAAGGGCGAGGCCGGCATAGATCAGACTTCGGATCATACGCATGCTGGTTCCTTTCTGCTGGGGTGGAGGGGTTAGGTGAGCAAGGCCCAGATGAGCCACGCAAGGAGCGCCGGGATAGTCGCCACGATGAGCAGGATGGCGTTGCCGACCTCGGGAAAGCTGTAGTCGCCGCCGCCGTACGAGAACTTCGAAATCGCCACGCCATAGGAAAGGACCGTGACGGCGAGCGGCAGAAGCCACCAGCCGAATGTGATGGTGATGTCCATTGTTCTCTCCTGAATGCGAAAGCCCCATCACGCGGCGACGCGGGGTGGACGGCCATGGTTCTTGTGAAACCCAAGGGCCGCTTCAGCTTCCTTCCGGGCTTTTAGCGCAGCATCGAAGTCATTGAAGAAACCGAGATGGCGAGCCTTACGATCTGCGCTGATCCTAGCCCGCCACTTACCGACCTTGGGGTGCCACGATACGCCCTGCGTCCCGCTGCGATTGGCCCTAGTAATAGGCCTGTTTTTACCGTTCGCCGCGGTATCGACACTTCGCAAGTTGCTAAGGCGATTATCCGAAATATCGCCATTGATGTGGTCGATTATATCGGGCTCAACCCCGTATATCATGAGCCAAATAATGCGGTGGGCGCGGTATTTTTTCCGGTTTAGATAGACCAGCCAATAACCGTCCCAAGATGGGCCGCCCGCGATTTTGCCGGCGTATTGCGCCTTGAAAATCTTGTGGGCGTGAGGGCTTGAAAACTCACTAGCCGGAAGGCTTTTCCACCTTAGCTCGCCAGTCTGCGCATCGTAACTGAGCCTGCTCAGGAGAAAATCCTGAGTTAGTTTTGGCAGCATGGCGCTCTCCGCAAAATACGGTTCACATATGGCCGATGTTCGGTGACAGACCGGGACGGGGCTCTCTGGCGCTTCACCCGCGAGGTGAATTGATGACGGCTCCAGCGATATCGCCCGCCACGGTCTTGCCGCTGTGTGCACCAGCGCGGCAATCTGCTTGACCGGCCCGAAGGCTACCGTCTGCCGGCCGGAGCCGGTTTCGTTACGGCTATGCCGTATGGGGGCGGGAAGGCGAAGGGACAGCAGCGCCTCGCTCTTATTCCAGCCCAGACCTTTCGGAACGGGCCTTCCCGATCTCTGAAAATTGGCAATATTCTTCAACAGCGGGGCGCGGTGAATTTCGCCCCGTGGCCCGGCGTGTTAGCGAACAGAGTAGGACCAGTTCTTCCCCGACTTAATCAAACTGATCGTCGATCTGTGTACGCCGTATGCCTCGGCGGCATCCTTGACCTTTCCCCCATGGGCCAGATGATTTCGAATGCGCTCCACATCGGAGCGCGTGAGGCGGGCGCGTCCATGGCTCTCGCCAATAGTTGCGGCCCTCGTACCGTCTTTCCTCGTCCCCGGTTGCCCATATGGGTTGAAAACAGCACCGTGCGCCACAGCGTCCTGAGCGTTTTCTTTTCGCGTCGCCCAGCGGAGATGACGTGGGTTAACGCAGCCGTTGCGCCCCATGCCGCAGGAGTGGGCCGCCTCAAGCCGCGATGAAGGCGGCTCTCCGTGGGCTAACTCGCACATCAAGCGATGTGCCCCTGTGCGTCGGCGGAAATCTGCTTTCTTCACCCACACAACGCCATAGCCCTTTCGGTCGCGGCTAAAGGGGAAAACAAGGCACTCATCCCCTTCGTGAGACGCGTTGTCGGCTATCCATTGCAAAGCTGCACTGGTCATAGCACCTCAAATTTTGGCAATATTTCTCTAAACGCCTCACGCTTCGAGCAGAGGCCGGGTTCGCCCGGCGAGTGTTCCCTCATCTGAGGTCCGCAACAGAACAGCAAATCATCCAATTCCAAAATATGCGAAATCTGGATGACTTGCAATACCATCAGGCAACTTTGTGGATCTGATCAAGCGTCTCTGCCGCCTCCAGCGCATCGAGTTGCGCGGTTATCGACAGAACTCTTTCGCGCACCACGTCATTCAGCCGGTCAATGGCCTGATCGGCATATTCCCGAAGAGATGTTTTCGGACTCCTCCCCTTCGGGAGCACCTTCTTCAACTGGCCGCGAAGATGGTTCTGCTTGTTGAAGCGCTGGCGCTCCATGTCGGACCATTCCTGCAGCTTGTGCGCCTGTGCTGCCTCGAATTCATCCATCATGAATTGAGCGATCATCTTCTCGGGGAAACGAACCGGGCCGGCGGTTCTGGTCGGCGCCAGCATGCACATGACGGCATCCACCGCCCTCACCTGCTCGAATTCAAGGCGCGGAAGATGGACGAAGGCGTACCCGACGAGGAACGGATACCGGCGTTCGATGATTTTGTTTGTCCTGTGGTGCTTGGTGCGGATCCAGAAGGACGGCATGAAGACGTCAATGCCCTCCTGGCGAAGCTGGCGTTCAAGGATGCTCTCCCCCTTGCGGCGCTCGGCCTCGATCCTTTCCTTCTCGGTGATATTCGCCGGGATCGGGAACGGACGTGCCATCCGTTGGGTGCCGGGCTTTGCCCTTACCGCGTACCAGTTGCTTGCCATTGTGGTGTTCCTCGTGTTCCGCCGTTAGTTCGCGCTGACAAGGATACCGGCCAGGATCAACAAGCCCCAATTGCCCTTGTCGTGATAGATCAGGAACGCTGCTGCAACGAAGGCAGCGGCTGAAGCGATGTGCTTGAGCCCTTCCATCCTCACCCCTCCTTGCCGTTGAGGATCGAGACGCGGGGGAGGCTAACCACCGCTCCCGAAATCGTGACAAACGGGACGCGCTCCACCCATTTTCCTGCGATGAAGGACCGACGGGATTGCCGCACTGGCTCAATCTCGACCGACGCGGCCGGCACGGCCGGCGCATCGAAAAGCGCCTTATGCTTGCGGATCACATGGGCCACCGAGTTCTCGGTGATGCCGATAATCGAGGAAATCGCCTTCATCGTCTTGCCTGCCTTTCGGAGGCGTAGGCACTCATCGATCTTTTCCTTGTCCCATTTCGTTCCGCGCTTGGTTTGCGGAATCGACATAGTTCCAAGCCGTTTAGGGAAGAGGTCTCTGTTCCGTGCAGCCAGTCCGCAAAAGCTGTTGCGCGTCACGCCGAAGTGCTTGGCGATGTGCGAGCCGAAATAGCCATCGGCATACATTTTCGCAGCGAGGGCGACATTCTCATCCGTCCAGACAATCCCGCGGTCTTCCTTTCGGACTCGGCCCTTTTCGCTGGTGTTGATGTGGATGTTCATGCTGCGCTCCTGTCGTTCTGTTCCGCGGTCGCTTCCGTGTCGGCTACGCGCTTCTCGATGCGGCGGCGAAATTGCTTCTGCTCCTCGGTCACGTTGTCGGCGTCCTTGAGCGCCATGATCGACCGCCAGTATTCGGCTCGCTCATCACTCAGAGGCTCGGTAAGCTCGGCGTTCTTGGACTTCGCTGCCTCGGTCTCCGCCCGGAAATTTTTGAGAAGCTGCCGGACACGCGCCCTCGTCTCATCGTCATGGATGGTCGGCTCGAACGTGATGGATTCGCGGTGCATCTTGAGCCTGGAAAGATCATCAACCAGCTCACGCGTTTCCCGGCGGGCGATATCCGCAAATTCCGGCGGCGTCGGGATGAACGCCCGGTTCTTCAGGTCGTATTCCCCGCGCACCAGCTTGGCGACGGCCTTGCGAACGCCAGTGGCAGAGACCTTGGACAGCGCGAAGGCATAGACGTCCGGCGCCTTCTCCGGATTCATGTTCCCTGGAAGCGATAGCCCGGCCGCGAGAAGTGAGCGGATTGCCTCGGCAACATGCTCATCCTGCGCCGGGGCAAGACGCTCAGTGATGGCCGAAATCTGCGCGTTCAAGGTCGAGAGTGTTGCCGGTAAATTCGTCATCGCGTTTCACTCCAAGTCGTCGGTCGAAGGCGTCGATAGCGTCCTGATGACGCCGCTGGTGTGCGGTCATGGGAGGGGCTTGGGACTGGCGGCTGGAAAGCCATTCCGGCTTGATGCCCGTCCAGTTGCGGATAACCATCTCGTCAGCCGCTGCGCCGATGTCCGGGCATGCGCTTAGTGCTTTGACGAGGAGCTTCCCGGCATGGGGAGTAAGCGGAGCTTTTTTCTTGCGGCGGAGATCAACGATGGCCTCGACGCGCTCAGGAGAAAGGACTTGCTTGAGTTCGGCCTTGAAGCCTGCCAGATCAGAAAGCGGCTTTGCCGCGCTCTGATCTTTTTTTTCTTCCTTGGATGTATCTATGTTTATTTGTTTTACATCTCCGCGCGCATCACCCGCACGTAAGCCGTTACGTTGCGTTTCAGTAACTTTCTGTAACGTTACGCCTTCTTTCTGGCGCTCACGCCAGCGGTTCACACGGTCGCGAGCGACGGACTTACGAGCTTCTTCGGCCTCTGCATGAGCGCGCTCCTGCTCCTCAATAATTTCGAGAACCAAAGCCATCTGCTCATGCGAAAGACCGGCGGCGGCGAGCTTTCGGAAGGTCTCCGGCTTCATGCTGCTTTCCCCTTCGCGCTGGCGACGGAGACGGCCCAGTCCATGGCGTCTTGCGCACTACGAAGGATGACGACACGCGGCCCGCGCCACGCATCATCAAAATCCTTCTGGTTCTTGTTCAGATCCTTGCCATATCCCTTGGTGCTGGACTTGCATTCCACGAGCCAGCACCGGCCACGGAAGCCGACGAGGAGGTCAACCGGCTGGTCCATGCGGAATACGCTGAAACCGCACTGTTCGAGCGTGGAGACGATTTCGCGCTCGGTGTCATCGCGCTTTGCGCCATGGCGTGGCATGCTCATGCCGCCACCCCGCTCTTGTCACGAACGGACCGCTGGTGTTCCCTGTGCCAAGCCTTGTGGGCCTCGTAGGCTGCGCGGGCAGCGGTGAGGGCGTTGTAAATCTCGCCCTCGGTGCATCCCATGATCTGGGCAATCTCTGCCGTGTCGTGCTGGCCGTCTCGGCCGAGGAACAACTGGCCTATCTTGATGAGGGCTTCCTGTCCGAAGGTCATGCACTCGCCCTCCTGTCATCGAGGGAGGCGATCTCGCGATCCAGCCGCGCCACCGTTCTGGATAGGATGGTGATCCTGTGATGCTTCACCCCATTGTCGGCGCGGTTCATCGATCCGCGAAGACGGTCTATTTCCGCCTGGATCTCTTTTCTTTCTTCCTTGAGGAGGGAGAGCTCGTTCATTGAAACGCCCTCGCATCGTCCTTGAGAGCGAGAACCCATTTGCGGATCAGAGCGACGTCGACGGTATCTCTATCGCCGAGGCGGCGCTCAAGCTCCTCGCAGGCGTAGAAGAGGGCATCTTCGCGGGTCTCGGCGAACTTGCCCCACTTGGCGCCGACGCGATAACCGCCCCCGCCCATGTCGGCGCTGTAGCTTGTCGACCACATCCAGAGACCATTGGTGTGACGATGGATCTCGATCTTGGCACGGTCCCATGCCATGTGAGGATGCCGTAGCCGGAACGTGAAGTCGGGTTCATCCCGAACCACGGGGCCGTCGGCATCGACAGCGATGCGGACCGGCGGGCGGCGGAGAGCGTCAAAAAGACCAAGCTGCTGCATCACTCGCCCTCCCCGACTTCAGTTTCGGCTTCTGGTTCGCGTGGCTTCTGCCTTTTCAGCAGACGATGAACCCACGCCTTGAACCGGCTGAGGCCGCTCGCCAGCAACAAAATCAGCAAGGCGAACAAGCGCCGAATTGCTCTCGCCATGGCGCGAACGCTCCTCTTCGTACAGCGCGTCGATACGTCCGCCCGCGCGCTGGAATGCTTCGAGTATTGAGGCCCATGTGCTGAGCTTCATGTCCGGGATTTCGCGGTGACGAAGGCGAAGAAGTGTAGTCGCAGGAGCGCCCCACTTAGTCTGGGCGCGTCCGGCAGCAGCTTCTTGCGTGTCTCCAAGGCCGCGATACTCGCGGCGCAGGAGCCATTCGCTCATCGCTTTTGCATCATTGACGTACGCGACACTCATTTTGTCTTCCACGACATTAGTTTTGTTCCGCAAGACGTTCGCTCCATGTCAGTTTCGACTTGCTACAGACGAAGAGAGACACAGTGAAGCGACCTTCAAAATTCAGTGGGAACGACGGGGATCAGGGGCTACATGCGGTTCCCGATCACCCCGCCGTTCCGCCCGCCGCATCCGGCGAGACGATAATTCCATTCCCTCGCAGCGCCGCCGCCGCTTTGTCTGCTGAGGGTTCAGAGGACGCCGGGGTATCCTCGGCTTCGGCGTCCTCGTTCGTTCCGTTGTCGGTTCCCGTCCGAGCCGTCGTGTTGAGGCTGCAAGGACGGTTTCCGAAAATTCGAGTGGAGCGCGCGGCCGAGGGGGACTTCGCCGCGCGCTCCGATCAGTCAGCGGCTTGGGAGGAGGAGGGCGAGCGCTGACCGATTCCGTTGATCACTGATCCCTCCACCAGTCGGGTGCCATGCGGTCTTCACCTCGGCGCAGGAGTGCGTATGCCAACACCGTCGCGCCGGAGAGGATCGTGAAGCCGATGATGCCGTAGATGAACCAGGTCATGCCGCTGCCCTCCGCTTCAAAGGTTCAAGCCCCTCGCCCGTGCGAAGCCCGTCAACAAACTCGATCACCTTCGACCAGTTCATTGGCTTCGGACGGCCGCGTTGACCGGGAACGGTGATGATGAAGCTGGCTTGGCTGCGATAGGTGCTGAGGTGGTATCCCCGATCAGCGAGGAAGGCCTTCAAGGACTGATAGTCGCCAGACGTGCCAGCCTCGAAACGACGAACGCCGTTGCGCTCGATGTAGGCTTTGACGATGGAAGAGACCTCGGCACGGGCAATCTGCGCCCGGCTATCGCGGACACGGCCCTCAACGAGGTTCTGCGCTGCAGCGTCATAGCCATTGGAGAAACGAAGTGGCCCCATTATTCCGCTGCCTCCATGGCTTCGTCGGCCAGCCCGAAGGCGGCCATGATGTCGTCGGCACGATGCGGGATTTCCTTCGCCAGATCGGCGGCGATCTTCTTTTCCTGTGCCGGGGTGAAATTGCGGGCGGCGCGCTGCCACTCGATCACGTCGAGGAGCACGTCGTTTCCGCTATAATTCTGGATGGGGTAGGAAATGCCGAGCGTGCGGCAGATGTTGTAGCGAGCCCAGCCGTCAACGATCACGTCGCCCATGCGGATGATCGGCTTGGAGACGCCAATGCCGATGATGCTGAATTCCAGGCGTCCATACTCGGCCTTGGTGAGCTCCGGGAAGCAGTGCGCGTAGCGCAGGCGCTTCATCGGCATAGGCGGCACGTCTTCAAGGAATTCATCGGTTGCGGGGAGAGCACTGGCGGCGCCCTCCCCTGTGTTCGAGGTCGGGTCCGCAAGACCTGCGCGCATCGCGCTGCCAATAGCTACTTCATGTTCGCCTCCTGCCTGCTCGGCTGCTTGGGGTTTCTCTGTGTTTTTATCGCCCTGAGAATGGTGCCGACGATCAGAAACTACATGCTGAGGAACTTGCTGGGCATTGTTGCCTCCTTCTCTAAGTTGATCGGAAAGGGTGCGGACGAGCGCTGCTCCACCATCGGCTTCAACACTCCGCTCGTCCGCTGCGGCGTCCTTTTCAGGTGCCGCGCACTCGGTCGCCGTTTCCGGCGAAGCTGTGATTTCGGTATGCTTGGTGACGATGTTCAGGCCAGAGTCGGCGCGGCGAGCAGCGGCATAGCTGTTGCCTTCACGCGCACGTGCGCGTGTGAGGAGCGAAACGTAGTCATCGACGCGCTCGCCCTTTTCCTCGCGCTTCTCCTTCGCCTTCTCGTCAAGGCGCATCTCACCAATCGCGCCCTTGAGAGCGGCGACTTCGGCGGAGACGTGCTTGCCGTCCCAGCCAAGGCCGCGCAGCTCTTCGCGCAGATCAGCGTAAATCTGTTTCAGATCATCTGCCGCCTGTTGGCGCATGTCCTCGGCCTCGTTGATGAGGCGGGCAACGCGAGCGGCCATGTCGTCCGGGATGGTTTGAGAGTCCGTCATGCGGCGGCTCCTTCTCGGAGATACGCAATCGCCTCCGCGCGGGACATGCG